>Ga0214923_10000025_pt1 | contig 190657 bp, 146 predicted proteins | sample LL1510_MetaG_FD_177993 | JGI IMG/M metagenome (GOLD analysis project Ga0214923, IMG submission 177993) | Freshwater microbial communities from Lake Lanier, Atlanta, Georgia, United States - LL-1510 | ecosystem: Environmental > Aquatic > Freshwater > Lake | place: USA: Georgia | collected... | reverse complement strand
GAATACTACCTTAGGTCGCATCCGAATCAGCGACTTAACCGATCCTCAAACGTATGTAGATGTAAGTGATACCACGTTTAATATCTTAGGTCCGATAGGCGATAAATTCTTTGGAGGAGCTTATGATGGACATGGCATGAACCAGAATGTAGCGTCCAGCTTAGCATTGGTTACGCCAAATGGAGGAGATGATTTATATCCAGGTCAAATATTTGGGGTAACATGGACCTCCACCAACGTTGTAAATGTTGGATTAGAATATAGTGTAGATACTGGTTCAACTTGGACTTTGATTTCAGGTTCTGAGCCTGCCGGAAGTGGCTCGTATAATTGGACGGTACCTTCTACCCCTTCTAATTTTGCCTTACTAAGAATTTATGATGCTCAGAATCCAATCTTGGCCGATACTTCCAACGCTGTATTCTCTGTTCGCTTCCAATATGCCAATAAATACAACGGAGGAAGTTTTGATGGACACGTTACATCTATAGGATCTCAAAATAGAATTTTAGTAACCTCTCCCAATGGAGGGGAAGCATTCACAGATGGCACCTTGCAAAGCATAAATTGGTTAGCTAATGGGGTAGATCAAGTGCTTATTCAGTTTACAACCAATAATGGTAGTACTTGGAGTACTATTTCCTCAGGAATTAATGGTAATGAGACACAACTTGCTTGGACCATTCCACCTGTAACTACTACACAAGGCAGAATACGTGTTTCTGACTTAGCCAATCTAAATACCATTCGAGATCAAAGTGACACCACCTTTAGTATTACTGCACCTATTGCTGATAAATATTTTGGAGGTTCCTTCGATGGTCATGTCGTCGGGCAAAATCAAGCTACTCAAATTGCTTTAACCAGTCCTAATGGCAATGAGGTTTGGTATGGCGGTTCTGCTCAAACAATTACCTGGTCCTCCACAAATGTAAATGTGGTTAACCTGGAATATTCAACAAATTCAGGTACTAGCTGGCAAAGTATTGATGTGAACCAACCTGCAGGTACAGGAACTTACAATTGGAATCCGTTACCAGAATTGGCATCTCAAACCGTATGGGTGAGAATCACAGATGCAGGTTCTGGTATAATTTCAGATACCAGCAATACATTCTTCTCTGTGCCTTCTAATGTGGCGCAAAAATATTTGGGTGGCTCAGGAAGTGGACATGACTTTGATATTAATCTGAATAGAATCATTACCGTAATAACCCCAGATGGTGGTGAGCAAATACCTGCTAATGGTAATTACACAATTCAGTTCTGTGTGAATACCGTCACTAGTGTAAATATTGAGTTCTCCTCAAATAATGGTAGTTCTTGGACTTCAGTAGTACAAGGCTATCAAGCCAACCTAGAAGCTTTCCCTTGGCCTGTTCCATCAGTATTTACCAATGCAGGATTAATTAGGGTAAATGATGCAATTGTAAATCCATTACGAGGAGATACGAGTAATGCTGTTTTTGCAATCTTAGGTCCCGATACCACTAAATACTTTGGTGGGGGATTAGATGGACATGCGATGAATAGTAATCAATCTCCAGTGGTAACGATTGTTTCACCGAACGGAGGGGAAGTTTGGAATAGTCAATCTACGCAAAACATCACCTGGACTCAGACTAATGTTAACCAATTGGATTTACACTATTCTGTGAATAATGGATCCACTTGGGTATTGATACAAAGTAATGTTCCAGTACAAACGGGTGTTTTCAATTGGGTAGTACCTAACAATGGGGGTACAAATATGTTGGTTCGTGCCCTTGACCCAACCCAGCCTTCCATTAGAGATTCTAGTAACGCTGTATTTACAGTGCCCTTGTTGGATAGTATGAAATATGCCGGCGGTAGTTTTGATGGACATTCGGTGAATGAAAATCAACTTCCAACCTTATCCCTCTTAACTCCTAATGGAGGGGAAGTGTGGTATACCGGATCTACCCAAACGATTACCTGGACCTCAACTTTCCTCAGTGTTGTTGACTTACAATTATCCACTAATAATGGTAGTTCCTGGAGTGTTATCGCTTCTGCTATTCCTGCGAACACAGGAACCTTTGCTTGGACCTTACCAAACGTTGCCTCCAATGCTGCTCTAGTAAGAGTGGTAGATGGAGTAGGGCAGACCATTGCTGATACCAGTAATGCAGTATTTATGATTCCTCAATTAAATGCGAATAAATATTTCGGAGGATCTTACGATGGTCATGTAGGATCCGTCAATGCTGCCCAAATTGTTCAAGTAACCGGACCTAACGGCGGAGAAGTTTTCCCAGTTGGAAGCTTCCAAAATATCTTGTGGACGGCTAACTCCATAAATGCAGTAGATATCGAGTATTCTACTGATAATGGGTCTTCATGGATAGCTATGGTAAATGGTCAACCTGCCAATGTGGGTACTGTATCTTGGCTTGTACCTCCCTTCCAAAGTTTAACGGGTTTAATTAGAATCTCTAATTCAAGTCTTACCTCCCAGAATGATGTAAGTGATGCTAACTTCTATATTATTGATGCTGCCCCTGATAAGTATTATGGTGGAAGTTATGACGGGCATTCTTCAGGAGATAACTCTTCTCCAAGCATTACCTTGGCTTCTCCGAATGGAGGGGAAACTTGGTATGTGGGAAGCCAACAAACAATTACCTGGACAAGCAATAATGTTAATCTGTTAAATCTTGAGGTATCTACCGATTTCGGATTCACCTGGGTGTCCATTGTGAGTAATTGGCCAGCTGGGGTAGGTTCTTATCCTTGGACTGTTTCTAGTGTAGGTGGTACGAATTGTTTGGTACGGGCTGCTAGTTCAGTTCAACCTACTGTTGTGTTTGACTTATCCAATGCTACTTTCGCCATACCTGTTGAAGCTGCTGATAAGTTCTTTGGAGGATCGTTTGATGGACACGCCTCTCAAGCCAATACGCCTCCTGTTATTACTGTTACCTCTCCCAACGGTTCAGAAACATTATTCCCGGGTAACAATGTTAATATTACCTGGACCAGCACAAACGTATCAAATGTTGGAATTGAATTCTCTTCCAATAACGGAAGCTCTTGGTCGAATATCGTTCCTGCCATCTCAGCCTCTCTTGGATCTTATCTTTGGAACACCCCATATCTAGGAACCAATACTGCTTTAGTAAGAGTTTACGATGTAAATTCCCCCGGAAGCATTAATGATCAAAGTAATGCTGTATTTACCATCTTACATTCTGCAGTAGAGAAGTTTTCTGGAGGTTCTTATGATGGATTTGATGCCTCTCAAATGTTAACTACCGCTACCCTTTCGGGTCGTGATACGATTTGTTTGGGAACCTCTACAAATCTATCGGTTACCTTTACCGGTAGCAGTCCTTGGTCTATTACCTATACCGACGGAACACAACCCCGCAGCATCACTGGAATTGCAGTTAATCCATATTTAATTTCTGTAACGCCAACAGGAAACACTACTTATGCAATTACCTCTGTTTCTGGTAGTGGAGGTGTAGGAGTAGGACTAGGAAATCGAGTAGTTACCACGCGTTCTATTCCACAAGCTTCGGTTTCTCTATCGTCAGATACAATTTGTAACGGGCAAACAGCATTCTTAAATGTGTATTTAAATGGAGGTACTTCACCATGGACATTTACCTATACAATCGGAACTACGCCTGTTGTTCAAACTGGTATAATCCAGACCACTTTAAATTTACCGGTATCTCCTATTAGTACTACTCGGTATGCCGCTGTATCTGTAAATGATGCCTTCTGCGCAGGGGTTGCTTCTGGTGTGGATACACTTATCGTTCGTCAATTGGCAACGGCAATCTTATCGGGAGCTCAAACCATTTGTTCAGGAAGTTCAACCACCATAACTACTTCTTTAACTGGAACAGCTCCTTGGAGTTTAGTGCTTACCAATGGAACTTCAAATCAATCTATCAATGGAATTAATGCTTCGCCTTATTCATTCTCTGTAACACCAAGTCAGACTTCTACTTATAGCCTTATATCTGTTACGGATTTTTGTGGCGCTGGACAATCGGTTGGAGGGCAAGCAACTATTCAAGTTGATCCTTTACCTCAAGCAACTTTAACAACTGGACAAACAATTTGTCAAGGTTCAACCGCTCAGTTATCTGTTCAATTAGTAGGTCTTTCACCTTGGAATCTATCCTGGACTGAAGGAACTACTCCATTTAGCGCTACCGGCATTACGTCTAACAATTATTTAATCAATGCAACCCCAGGTACTACGAGAACATATTCCCTGACCTCTGTTTCTGCAAATTGTGGAACAGGGGTAGTTTCCGGTTCCGTTCCAGTAGTAGTCATTCCTCCTCCTACAGCGGTATTAACAGGTTCTCAAACCTTGTTCAATTACCAGAATGCTCAAATGACAGTGCAATTTACTGGGGTAGCTCCATGGGATATTACCTATTCTGATGGTACCACTTCTACGGTCACCACTGGAATTACCGCTAATCCTTATTTCTTCACGGTATCTGTCAATACTACTCGCACTTATTCCTTAACCAACGTAGCCACTGGGGTATGTTCAGGTTCTGCAAGTGGTAGTATGGTGGTAATTGCTCCTCCTACTGCAACTTTAAGTGGAAGCAATTCTATTTGCCCTGGACTAACCACACAGTTAACCCTTGCATTAACGGGTACCTCGCCATGGAGCTTCACTTGGACTGATGGTACAACTCCACAAACCCTTACCGGTATTACTACTTCACCTTATTTTATTACAGTAACCCCATCGGCTTCTACTACATACCTTCCGATTGCCGTTTCGGATTTCTACACCTTTGGTACTGTGTCAGGTTCTTCAGAAATCACCCATCTCCCTCTGGCTAGGGTGGTATCAGGCGTGAATAGTAATCAAGTACAATGTTTAGGGTTTAATTTGAATTGGAATGCTTCGCAATTCTCTACGCATTATTTAGTAGATGTTGCATCCGATACTGGATTCGTTAGCCCGATAACAGGATATCAATCCTTAAACGTAGGAAATGTTACCACACTTTCTGTGGTAGTGCCTACTCCTGGCACAAATTATTATGCTAGAGTTAGAAGTGTGAATGGCTGTAATACCTCAGCACCTTCTATTCGTACAAACATCGCTACTGCTAATCTTCAAGCCGCACTTACAATAACTGGAAGTACCGCTGTATGTCAAGGGAATACCTTACAACTTTCAGCTTCCGCAATTCCGGGTGCTACTTTCCAATGGTCTGGTCCAAGTGGATTTAGTGCTAACACTGCATTGATCCTAAGATCTCTGATGCAAGTGGGAGATGCCGGTGTATATTCATTGATTGCCAATGCTGCTGGATGTAATTCGGCTCAATTGGCATCAACTGTTGCTGTAAATCAATTATTAACCCAAGCAATTGGATCCGGCAATACACCGCTTTGTGCAGGAGAAGTGATGTCGCTTACAGCAACTGGAGGATATCAGAATAGTACTTACCTATGGACAGGGCCTAATGGCTTTACCTCCTCTACTCAGAATCCTATACGTTACTCTGTTGTAGCTGCGGATAGTGGAATCTATACCATTACCATTACCTCTCCGGGTTGTAATTCTATTTCTGATACTGCGTGGTTGAATGTATTGCCTACTATTCCAATAACCATAACTAGTTCTAGTCCAATTTGTGACGGAAGTAATCTTTACTTCTCTGCTACTTGGATACCCGGCAATATTTATCAATGGACCGGTCCTTCAGGCTTCGTATGGACTGGAAATACCCCGGCTATTCCAAATGCCACTACCTTCCAAGCAGGAGATTATACCCTGTCCGTAAATCAGCCTGGTTGTAATGGCCCATTAATGTATGTTACTCCTGTTGTGGTGAATCCTCAGTTTAACACCTTAACCCTTAATAGTAACAGCCCAATATGTAATTTGGATACCCTTAACATATCCTTAACACAGGTACCAGGGTCAACCTATACCTGGACGGGCCCTAACGGGTTCTCCGCATCTGGAGATCAAGTTGTGTTCCCGGGTGCTACTTCGAATATGACAGGAGGGTATTCAGTTCACATGTACACTCCAGGATGTGGTAACTATTATGATGATGTGAATGTCATAATTGGGGTATTACCTTCCGTATCAGCCTATGCAACTCCTCCATTGGTTTGTATTGGAAACAATGTGGATTTATATGGCGGGTTCGGAGTTATTCCAGGAGCAACTTATCAATGGAATGGACCTAATGGATTTAGAGGAACTCAACATTACGTACGCCTAGCTCAAGCCAGAAGTATAGATGCAGGGGTTTATACCGTTGGTGTTACGGTTCAAGGTTGTGGGGCGGTTATAGATACAGTTCAAGTATTTGTGGCTACTTATCCAACCATTACTACTACTAATAACAATCCTGTATGTTCGGGTAACACTTTACAAATTAGCGCAACTTCCATCAACGGAGTTACTTACAATTGGGCTGGTCCGAATGGGTTTACCTCTCAAAGCAACGCACTATCCTTTACCAATGCTCAACCTTCGCTTTCTGGAGGGTACACGGTAACAGTCAATCGTCCGGGATGTACCCAATATATTCAAGATGTAAATGTTGTCGTAAATACTTCACCAGTCTTAAATGCCTATGCCCAGAACCCGATTTTATGTGTGGGTGGCAATTTAGACTTATTCGCTGCTCCTACCATAACACCCCAAGTAACCTATAGCTGGCAAGGGCCTAATGGCTTTACTAGTAATCAGTTTACCACTCGGTTGAATGCAGTACAATTATCCGATGCAGGTGTCTATACCGTTGACGCTTCAGTTGCAGGATGTTCCGCAGTTAGAGATACGGTACAATTCTTTGTTAGTCCGCAACCCAATGTGTTATCCGGAACCAATTCTCCGGTATGCTTAGGCGGCCAATTAATCTTAAGTGCCACGCAAATTAATGGCATCACTTATTCTTGGGTAGGACCTAATGGCTATTCAAGCAACCGAAGCAGAGATACCTTGTCTCCAGTATTACAATCCATGGGTGGTGCATACGTGTTAATAGCTAGCGCAGCAGGATGTACCAACGTTTCTCAAGGACATAGGGTAATAATCAATGATCCAGGTCAAATGTTTGCAAGTTCTAATAGCCCAATTTGTAGTGGAGGAACGTTACAGTTGACCAGTAGATTTGTTTCTGGTGCTTCTTATACTTGGTCAGGACCTGCAGGATTTACCAGCAATATTGCAACCCCATCCTTCATCAACGCCTTACCTATTAATGCAGGGGTTTATACTTTGGTAGTTAATTATCCTAATTGTGGAACGCTTACGTTTACGACAACAGTTCAAATTGGAAACAGCTTAAACTTTGCAGTCGGCACCACAGGCGGGCCTATTTGCAGTGGTAATACCTTAACGCTAAGTGCAACTATTATTTCAGATGCTACTTACTTCTGGCAAGGACCTAATTCCTTCACCAGTAATCAGGCTAATACTTCTATCCCTAATGCGCCTATTCAGGCAGGCGGAACTTATTCGGTAACAATTCAAACTCCCGGTTGTCTTGCAGTTACCCGTCTGGTAACTACTACTGTAAATACTCCATTGTCTGCTGCATCAACAGGTAATACTCCTATTTGTCAAGGCGGAAATCTTTATTTAAGTGCATTGCTTCAACCCAATGCAACTTACGCTTGGTCAGGTCCTGGAGGATTTACCTCTACTCTACAAGCACCATCCCTTACCAATCTCCAACTGGCGCAAAGTGGCACCTATTCTGTAACTGTCTCCAGAACTGGATGTTCCCCTATTTCCAGCTCCGTAAACATTGTAGTGGGTCCTACTTTAACTGGAATTACCCTAGGTACCAATAGCCCTGTTTGTTTAGGCCAAACATTATATTTGTCAACTACCCAACGTACTGGTGTAACAGCGTATAACTGGACAGGACCTAATGGATATACTAGTGGAACGGCTCAAGATTCAGTAACCCCAGTTACTGCTGGAAGTATCGGTGTCTATACTGTATCAATTACAAGCCCAGGATGTGGTGTGCTAACGCTTACAACTGCACCTGTTCAAGTTAATGACGGTTCTACGATTGCCGCAACTGGAAACTCTCCAATTTGTCAAGGGGCAACATTACAATTGTCAACAGCTAATCTTCCGGGTTCTACCTATACTTGGAATGGTCCAAATGGATATAGCTCCACGCTGAGAACCCCATCCTTCTCTAATATTCAACCCATTAATACGGGTCTTTATAGCTTAACTGTAAATATGCCGGGTTGTGGCTTGTTTACACGAACGGTTTCGATTCAAGTAGGTGCGAATTTCTCGGGTCTAACCAGATCTACGAATAGTCCAGTATGTTTGGGTGGGAATTTAACCCTTTCCGTTCTCCCTGGAGTTAGTGGACATACCTATCAATGGACAGGCCCCAATGGCTTTACTTCCTCAAGACAAATAGATACGCTGGTAAATACCGTTACGGGTAGTGCTGGGGTATATTCTGTTCGCGTAACTAGCCCTGGTTGTGGAGTGTTTGATATGACTACCGCCCCCGTTCAAATTAATAATCCTGCTACCTTAATTGCCAATTCAAATACTCCTTGTAGCAACCTGAATCAAAACTTAAATCTGGTAGGATCGAATGTGGCTGGATATTCTAACTATATCTGGTATGGTCCAGCAGGTTATTCTTATGCCGGACGTATTGCAGTGCGCTCTCCGTCGAATCCTTCCTTCGCAGGGGTTTATACCTTAACTGCTACACTTCAAAGTTGTGGAGTAGTGAGCGCTACCCGTACCGTAACCATCCTAACCAATTGTCGGGAGGGTAATCAGGATAGCCTGACCGAAATTTCTTATGTGGATTCTCTCCAAGCTAATTCTATTGATTCTCTGCTCCAAGTTAAATTGGCAAATGCCAGCCATTCCATTAGCACGCTGGAAGCCTGGCCTAATCCTAATGACGGAACATCCGTTACTTTATTCTGGACTGGATTAAGTGAAAAGGATCCAAATATTAGTTTGAAGGTTTATGATTTGGAAGGAAAACTAATTTACCTGAGATCTCTAGATCGAGATCGAACAACAGATACCTGGAAGGAACAGCTGAAGTTTGGTACTACGCTAAGCCGAGGAATATACTTAATAGAGTCGGTGCATAACAGCGAGCTTAAGTACATTAAACTTATCGTGCAGTAAGCTTATACACATATCTAAATTCTTCACCGGGTACTTACAAAATTACCTGTGTATTTTTGAGGGAGATATTTTTCTGATATGAATTCATTACGATTTATTGCTCTTGAACAATTACAGGCTAGGAAAGCTTTACCTACTCATTTTCCTGAGAAAAGAACCTCTGAGTATTTTGGTTGTCAAGTTTTTGATCAAACCAAAATGCAGCAATACTTATCCCAATCTGTGTTTCAAAAGGTTCTGGAAGCCATTCAAAATGGAAATACAATTGATCGGGAAATAGCTGAAGAAGTTGCAGGGGCAATGCAAAATTGGGCGCTCGAAAAAGGATGTTCCCATTATACACATTGGTTTCAACCGCTTACTGGCGGAAATGCAGAAAAGCACGATTCTTTTTTTGACTTAGATAAGGGTAAGCCCATCGAAAAGTTTTCAGGTAATTCCCTTGCCCAACAAGAACCCGATGCTTCCTCTTTTCCTAGCGGAGGAATTCGAAATACCTTTGAAGCAAGAGGATATACCGCCTGGGACCCTAGTTCCCCAGCCTTTATCTATGAAAACGCAGAGGGTCTTTATACCCTTTGTATTCCTACTATTTTCGTAGCCTATACCGGTGAAGCATTAGATTACAAAGCTCCCTTATTAAAATCTATCGCTCGTTTGCAACAGACAGCAACTGAGGTATGTAAATATTTTGATCCCAACGTAACAAGTGTTTCGCCTACTTTGGGAGTTGAACAAGAATATTTTTTAGTGGATCAGGGATTATATAATGCTCGACCTGATCTTGCACTTACGGGCAGAACATTGTTCGGTCATGAAGCAGCCAAAGGGCAACAATTAGAAGACCATTATTTTGGAACTATTCCAGAACGCATATTGGCGTTTATGGCTGATGTTGAAGTGGAAGCCTGGAAATTGGGAATCCCTTTAAAGACCCGACATAATGAAGTTGCACCTGGACAATTTGAATGTGCTCCTATTTTTGAAGAAGTTAATGTTGCGGTGGATCACAATCAATTGTTGATGGAGGTAATGGAGAAAATTGCTGCTCGTCATCAATTAAAAGTACTATTTCATGAAAAGCCGTTTGGTAAAGTAAATGGCTCTGGTAAACATAATAACTGGTCTCTTTCTACCAATACAGGAAAGAATTTATTGTCTCCTGGTAAACGTCCACAGGATAACCTCCAATTCCTAACGTTTTTTGTGAGCATTATTAAAGCGGTGCATGTGCATGCAGATTTATTAAGAGCTTCTATTGCTTCCGCTGGGAATGATCATCGCCTTGGTGCAAATGAAGCCCCCCCAGCAATCATATCGGTTTTTATTGGCACCCAGTTAGATCAAATATTAAATGCCTTAGACTCCCCAGAAACCATATCTAATTTGCAAGAAGGAGACAATTCTACTTTAGATCTTGGAATCGCTCAAATCCCAGCACTATTGCTAGATAATACGGATAGAAATCGGACTTCTCCCTTTGCCTTTACAGGTAATAAATTTGAGTTTAGAGCGGTCGGATCCTCTGCTAATTGCGGACCGGCAATGATTGTGATTAATACAATTGTGGCAGATCAACTTTCTCATTTTAAACAAACAGTAGATGGATTGATTTCCGCTGGCGATTCCAAGGAGACCGCATTGCTGAAAGTTATCCGTACCTATATCCAAGAAAGTAAGGCGATTCGTTTCGAAGGAAATGGATACAGCCAGGCTTGGGCAGAGGAAGCAGAATCCAGAGGCCTTAGCAATATCCAAAATACGCCATTGGCTTTAAAGACTTATGTTTCTAACCAAACGCTAGATTTATTTCAAAGAAATAAGGTCTTGTCTGCCCGTGAATTGGAAGCTCGTTATGAAATAAAACTGGAAGCGTACTTTAAAAAAATTCAAATCGAATCCAGGGTAATGGGCGATTTGGTGATTAATCATATCCTGCCCGTCGCCATCCGTTATCAGAATGAACTAATTCAAAATGTAAAGGGACTTCAATCCTTAGATTTACCAGATTCCGCTTATATCGTACAACGTCAACAAATTCTGGATATTTCCCACCATATCCTGGTGATTCGTACCCAAGTAGATGAAATGATTGAAGTAAGAAAAAAATGGAATGCAATTGAGGATCATGAACATCGTGCAATTGGGTATTGTGATGAGGTGTTTCCCTTTTTTGATAGAATTCGATATCATACCGATAAGCTCGAATTATTGTTACCGGATGATCAATGGCCTTTACCGAAATACCGTGAACTTCTATTTATGCGATGAGAACATTTTTTAGGGTTTGTTTTGCGGTTGTTGGGATAATGGCACTTTCTTGTTCAACTCCGGATAAAAAGAAGGAAAATGAACAGGAGCAAAAACTATTGTATCGTTCATTTTCTGAATGGCCCACTCAAAAATTCTCAGGTAAGTGGACTGAATATCCCATAATTACAACCCATTCAGGAACCCGTATTTTTATACAACCTGAATATTTTATACACACCAACAAACAACCCGCCGGGGATAGTATGTTTTGTGAGGTTATTGAGATCAACAAGGTGGATTCATTATGGAAATATGGAATATTAACGGAATCTACCATCGGCCAGCCCCTTTCTTTTTTAGGGACATTTCATTTGAATTTTCGGGATGAAAATGGGCCCTTGTTTTTGTTGATAGGTAAAACAATTCCGGTTGAAATGACTATTCAATCAAGTGCTCCTAAAAGTAACCTTCGTACTTATACCGGATCTCATGATAGCCGCTATGCAGTGGTTTATCAAAAGCCTAAAAGCTACCCTTGGAATGCAGACTTAATTATCCAGGATAAAGAGTTTTCAATAGAAGGGTTAGACCCTCTTGTTAAAGAACTTTCTAGGGCATGGATTTCTGAATTTCCAGATACTACCTTTAAAGGAATGATATGGATGGAAGTTCGTGAGGATGGTTCAGTTGGATATATTCAAACCTCTGGTGTGCCATCAATGAATGCAGAAGAAATTTTATATGCTTATTTGAAACAAAGGGTTTCTTGCACTGCACTTTCCCCAGAAGCCACCCAAGGAGGATTTGTTAAACTTACGTTGAACTGGAATCCTCAAAATACTAACAAACCTTTAAAGATTGAAACTGAAGGAATATCGAATTTCCAAAAGAAAGTGTTTCCATGGAAGGATAAACCTTTGGTTTCAGATTCTTTAGTTACACGTCATTATATTGCTTCATTAGGGTGGAACGCTATTGGCACTTCCTATTTACCGGATGGCTGGCAACAATCTGAATCAACGATCAGAAAAGATTCAACGGGTATGCGTATAAATCAACTTTGGCCAAAATGGAATATGGTGTTAGATGTTAAAAATAAAAGTATAAAATAATAGTATAAAATAGTATAAATTTAATTATTAATATATTTAAATAATAAATAAATAAGTTTATCAATATGATCTCTTTATTTATTATTCTCGTACTGGTTACTTTTGTTTTTTGGGGGATTGGGAGCCTTTCAAGTAAACTCCTACGTTTAGCTGTTGCCCCTGACCTAGCGATTCTATTGGGATTTGTTATAGCTAATATAATTTCTACGCTTGCGTCCTTATGGATTCCTATTACACCTTCGTGGGGACTATTACTCTTCTGTTTCGCTACCTTCGGTTGGATCAAACGATATGCGCATCTTCCCACGAATACTTTTTCTAAATGGCCAATAGGGATAAAACTGGTTTGTGTGGTGAGTGTCTTAATTATCCTATTATTGTCCGTATCAATTCCCCAAAATTTTGATACACATTTATATCATCTCCAATCCATACGATGGACCGCAAAATATGCTGCAGTTCCCGGCCTAGCAAACCTGCATAGCCGCTTAGGTTTTAATGCTCAATTGTTTTCCCTATATCCTGCTTTTTCCTTTCAAGAGATGTTAGGTCAAGAAATATTATGGGTAAATCCATTTCTGTCGTTGGTTATTTTTCTGACTTTTTTTTCCGAGGGATATCCGCTTTTCAATCAAAAGGTGATATTTATAAATCAATAGGGTATGGGATATTATTGATCGGAAATATTCCGTTAAATCCGGATTTATCCTCCGCTTCCCCAGATCTACCCGTAAACTTACTCATTGGATATATTATTACTACTTGCCTTGAACTATTAGGGAAACCATTTAAAAATAGGGTGCAATGGCTTATGGTATTATTCTCCCTAAGCATTTGGGTAGTGAGTTGTAAATTGTCGGCATGGGCACTTCCCTTGTTTCCTTTGATGGGTTTAGGGTTTATCGGATTTAATAGAAACAAGAGTATGGTTTTAGGATTAATAACAATAGTTGTTTTGACCCCATGGATGATAAAGAATTATATAATATCTGGATTTATAATATATCCGGTATGGCTACCTTTTAATATTAATGGTATTCCCGATTGGTCGGTCCCGGCTTCCGTAGCCATTCAGGAAGTTTATAGCGTAATAGGATGTGCCCGGCATCCTGGGAGTGGATATAAATTAGCGGCACAAGCTGACCTTGTCAATTGGTTTCCCCATTGGTGGAACGCTATTAATAAAGGATATAAAGTTTGGTTGTTGTGTTGTGGATTTTTCCCCATTTTTTGGATTCTTAAAAAAGGGATTAAAACGAAATTTAATCCTTGGCATATATACTATCTCATGGTATGGCTTGCTTTGTTAATATGGCTTTATGGCACTCCAGACTTTAGATTGGGATTAGAGTGGATGGTTTTGGCTTTAGCGCTTCCTTTTTTTTATCCTTTAAAATATATCCATCATACCCCTTTAATTAAAACGCTTGGATTACTTCTGTTATGTCTCTGGCCTTTGGGTATAGGGATTACTGCATCTCAAAGATTAAAAGCAGTTATGGTACAATCCATGCATAAAAATAGAATTTGGATGCCCGCTTGGCAGCCTACCCCTGCAGAATTAAAAATGGATACCATCTTAATTAATTCCGCAATTATAATTCGACCCATGAATGATCAAAGGTGTTTTGAAATACCTTTACCCTGTACCCCTTACCTCTCTCCAAATCTTCATATGAGAGGTACCTCCATCCAAGAAGGGTTTAGTGTTAAATAAGCAAAAGGGTCAATAAACTTAGGAAGAGATAGAAGGTTAGATACCTAACAACATTCGGGTTGGATCTTCTAATAGTTCTTTAACTTTTACCAAAAAGCTAACAGATTCTTTTCCATCAATAACTCTGTGATCATACGATAATGCGATATACATCATCGGTCTGATTTCTACCCTACCCTCAACAGCGATAGGCCGTGAAACGATATTATGCATACCCAGAATAGCACTTTGAGGAGGGTTTAATATAGGAGTTGACATTAATGACCCAAAAACTCCACCATTGGTAATGGTAAAAGTGCCCCCTGTCATATCGTCTAAGCTGATTCTGTTTTCTCTGGCTTTTCCTGCAAATACCAAAATGGCTTTTTCTATATCTGCCAAACTCATTTGGTTTGCATTACGAATAATCGGCACTACCAGTCCTCGTTCGGTACTTACGGCTATGCCAATATCCGCATAGTTATGATACACCAATTCATCCCCTTGAATTTGTGCATTTACTGCTGGGAATTTTTGTAGTGCTTCACAAACCGCTTTGGTAAAGAAGGACATAAAGCCCAGATTCACCTCATGGGTTTCTTTGAATTTGTCCTTGTATTTTTTTCTAACCTCCATGATAGCAGTCATATCTACTTCATTGAAGGTGGTAAGCATTGCCGTTTCATTTTTAACAGCCACCAATCGTTGGGCAATTTTCTTGCGCAATTGGGACATCTTTTCCCGACGCTCACTTCTTTCTGATGGGATTAAAGCAGGTTTAGTTGCTTCGGTACTCTTGGGGGTTGGACTGGTTTTTACTGTCGCAGGTTGGCTTAAGGCCGTTACAACATCCGACTTTGTAATTCTGCCCGACCGTCCGGTTGCTTCCACCTGACTGGGCGAAATACCTTTTTCATTCATCAATTTTTCAGCTGATGAAGATGGAAGCCCATTGGCATAGGACTTTTCGGAGTTTGTTGTTTCTGCAGAAGGAGCAACCAAGGCGGGTGCTTTTTCTTCTGTAGTTCCAGCAGGGGCTGAAACAGAAGTATCTATAGTACAAGCAACAGCACCAACGGGTACCGTTTCACCGGCCTGAACCTTAATGGTTAACTTTCCACTCTTTTCAGCATTTAAGGATAACATAGCCTTGTCGGATTGAATCTCAGCAAGTGCTTCATCCATCTCAACATAAGCCCCATCAGGCTTTAACCAGGTATCAATTACTACTTCTGTAACGGATTCTCCCGGACTAGGAATCTTCATTTCTATAATCATACTGCCGTGGTTAGGTAGGGTTAAGACTGCTTGACTAATTTTTTACGACCATTACTGCCCGATTTTTCTACTACTAATGCCGATTGAATAATTTCTTGTTGTTGCGCTGCATGAAGTTTGGAAGATCCGGTAGCTGGACTGCTACTTTCTTTTCGAGTGATGCCCCTGAAAGTATAAGATGACAACTCAGGGGTATTCGTGAATTTCCGTAATAAAAATCCCCAAGCTCCCATGTTTTCAGGTTCTTCTTGCACCCAAACCCATTCCGTAGCTTTGCTGTATTTAGCAAGTTCAGTTACCAAGAAATTTACCGGGAAAGGATATAACTGTTCAATACGGACTAAAGCAACATCGGTGATATTCATTTGTTGACGATATTCCAACAATTCATAATATATTTTCCCTGAACACAACAATACCCGTTTAACCGAAGCAATATCTTCAATTGTATCTGGAATAACTTCTTGGAAACTTCCAGTACTAAAGTCTTCCAATGGGCTCACACATTTAGGATGGCGTAATAATCCTTTTGGAGTGAATACGACTAAAGGCTTGCGGAAAGGTCTATGTTGTTGGCGACGAAGCAAGTGGAAATAGTTAGCCGGCAATGTACAGTTGGCAACCTGCATATTGTTTCCTGCACACAGCTCTAAGAATCTTTCAATACGAGCAGAGCTATGTTCGGGACCTGATCCTTCGTATCCATGCGGAAGAAGCATAACTAAGCCGGTCATTCTTTGCCATTTTGTTTCTGCTGCAGAAAGATATTGATCAATGATAATCTGTGACCCATTGAAGAAGTCCCCATATTGTGCTTCCCAAATGGTCAAACAATTTGGCGCAGCGAGGGAATGACCATATTCAAATCCTAATACCCCATATTCAGATAAAATGGAATTAAACACATGGAATTTACCTTGTCCTTCTTGAATGTTTTGGAGTGGTATATATTCTTGTTCAGAGTCTTCAACTTTTAAAATTGCATGCCGATGGGAAAAGGTTCCTCTTTCTACATCTTGACCCGATAAACGAACATCAAACCCTTCCTGAACCAAGGTTGCATAGGCAAGCGTTTCTCCCATGCCCCAATCTAAGGCATTGGTTTCTTCCACCATTTTCCGCCTATCATCCAACACCTTTTCCAGCTTATTAAAAAACTTTAATCCCTCTGGTCGGGCATAAAGTCTAGCGGAAATGTCTTTTAGCAAAGCCAAAGAAACTCCTGTTTCTGGGGATTGTAAAAAATCATGGGGTTCTGCCATTCGGATTCCTGTCCATTTACCTTCCAAAAAGGAATGAATGGCACCCATTTCCATGTCTTTTGATTTTTCTAATTCCTGTTGTAATAAACTCCGGAATTCCTTTTCTATGGTTTTGGTATACTCCGCCGAAATGTCTCCAGAGGCAATTAATTTCTGGGAATATATATCTCTCGGGTTGGGATGAACCGCAATTTCCTTATACAACAAAGGCTGGGTAATCCGAGGCTCATCTCCCTCATTGTGTCCATGTTTACGATAACAGAGTAAATCAATAAACACATCCTTATGAAAACGTTGCCGAAATTCAACGGCGATTTCAACCGCTAAAGCTACTGCCTCAACATCATCCCCATTCACGTGAAAAACAGGAGACAAAGTAACCTTAGCTACATCCGTGCAATAGGTACTGGATCTCCCTTGCAAATAGTTAGTTGTAAAACCTACTTGGTTGTTGATGACCAAATGAATCGTTCCACCAGTTCTAAAGCCTTTTACCAAGGACATTTGAATAACCTCATAAACAATTCCCTGACCAGCGATAGATGCATCTCCATGAATTAGGATAGGCGCTATTCTATTTAAGTCTCCTTCGTAAGTATGGGTTAGCTTAGCTTTTACGATTCCCTCAACTACTGGGTCAACCGCTTCCAAGTGGGAAGGATTAGGGGTTAAGGTTAAATGAACTTTTTCTCCATTTCGGGCAATTACATCTGAGGAAAATCCTAAGTGGTACTTAACATCTCCATCAAAAAAGTTATCGAAATATCCCCCTTCAAATTCTTTAAAGATTCGAGCAAACTCTTTATGTAAAACATTCGCCAGCACATTTAATCTACCTCTATGTGCCATACCCATTACAAACTCCTGAATCCCTAATTCTGCCCCTCTTTGGATAATTGTATCTAATGCTGCGATAGTAGTTTCTGCTCCTTCCAGAGAAAACCTTTTTTGGCCTACAAATTTCGTGTGAAGGAAACTTTCAAAAACTACGGCTGAATTTAATTGATGTAATAAATGCTTTTTAATCTCACTCGAATAGGAAGGACTATTACGCACGCTTTCCATTCGTTGTTGAATCCAATTTAAGGTTTCAGGTTCCCTTAAATACCGGTATTCCGCACCAATCGATTGGCAATAGGTTTGTTCTAAGTGTTGAATAATGTTTTTTAGGGAAGTGGTTCCCAATCCAATTTCTTTACCTGAGTGAAAATTGGTTTCTAAGTCAGCAGAAGACAATCCAAAATTTTCAAGGTCAAGCGTTGGAAAATATTTTCGTCTTTCTCTAACCGGATTGGTTTTGGTGAACAAATGACCTCTTTGCCGATACCCGTGAATGAGATTCATCACGTTCATTTCTTTTGCCTGTGCAGTAGAAGCTGGGGTGGAGTCTTCAATATTGTAATGCGTTCGAGCAAAGTCAAACCCATAAAAAAACTGCCGCCAACTTTCTTCTACTTGTTGAGGGTCCTGCAGATAACGCCCATACATTTCTTCAATTACGCCTGGTTCTGCATTACTCAGGAAAGAAAACTGTTCAGCCATAAATATTTGATGGAATAGATTGGATCGTAAGCACTAATAAAGGAACGTCAACACATAAGGGCAATATTAATGACCAGATACAGCAAAAACCTGTTTGGTAACAATTTTGGCTTCAAATTCAGAACGAAATCGAATGATGGTGTTCCGCACAGGCCAAGCTGCAGCATCTGCTAAAGCACATACTGTTCTACCTTCCATATTGTCACATAAGTCTAATAGCAAATCCAAGTCTTTCATTTCTCCTTCTCCTCGGTCGATCTTAGAAATGAGTTTTTCAAGCCAACCTGTTCCTTCTCTGCAAGGGGTGCATTGCCCGCAAGATTCATGATGATAGAAATGAGCAATCCTTTTCAAGAATTTGACCATATCAGTGTCTTCATCTAGAATACACATTCCAGCAGTACCCATATAAGTGCCTACAGTCCTTAGGGAATCTGCATCCATGGTAATGCCTTCAATCATGTCGGCTGTTAACACTGGAACTGATGATCCTCCGGGCACAACAGCCTTGAGTTTTTTGCCATTCCGAATTCCACCCGCCACTTTATAAATCAAATCCGAAATCAGCATACCCGTTGGATATTCATAAACCCCAGGCTTAAGAACATGTCCGGATATTCCATAGAGTACCGGACCTGGGTAGGTTTTAGCACCAATAGAAGAAAACCAGGCGGCGCCATTTTTCATTACCAAGGCAGCACACGCTAAGGTTTCAATATTGTTGATGGTAGTCGGTTTTCCCCACAATCCTGCTTGTGCTGGAAAGGGTGGCTTTGAACGAGGATAAGCACGTTTGCCTTCCAAAGATTCCATCAGAGAAGTCTCTTCTCCGCAGATATAGGCACCTGCTCCCAAATGCACATGAATATGCGTTGAAAAGCCAGAACCTAATATGTTCTCACCGATAAACCCTTTTGTATAAGCTTCGTCAATCGCTTTTTGCAACATGTCTGCCCAATCTTTATACTCTCCCCGAATATAAACATAGGCTGCATCTAACTCCATGGCATAACAAGCAATCAGAACGCCTTCAATAAAAAGGTGAGGATTGTATTCAAAGATTCTTCGATCTTTTATAGTTCCAGGCTCTGATTCATCCCCATTACAGGCTAAATAACGAGGAACACCCTCTTTTTTAGGAGGCATAAATGACCACTTCAATCCCGCATTAAATCCTGCCCCTCCACGGCCACGAATATTCGCTGCCTTAACTTCATCAATCACTTGACGGGGAGTAAATTGCCCTGAGGTCAATACCTTTTTTAAGGCTTCATATCCCCCATGTTGGGTATATACCTCTATCTTGTGATAATTCTCTACATCAGGAAGAATAACTTTCTGATAACTCTGCCAGTTTTCCATATAACCGTTAATAAAGTAAAATTAAGGAATTTGTTAATAGACTCGTGTCTATCTTGATTCACATAGGCTTTTCAGAAGGTATTTCTACCCGTTTAAATTTTGTAAAGAAGGATTTTAGATAAGAAGATAAAGCAGGTAAGGGTAATAGCCAAATTACCCAAAAAACTCGGGTCTGTAATCGGTCATAAACATTTGCCAATCCTCCGGTAATAAAGGCATTGATAAACAATAATAAGAATACCCAAATCGCAAACCGGAACATTTCTTTCAGGTCTGTTTGCGGATGCCGCCAAAGCAAAAGTAATAAGACCCATAAGCCTTGTATGCTCCACCATTGCCAGGTATTCAGCCAATAAAAGTGAACCCATCCCCCAGTTTGTTGGCCGCTTGCTTGAAAGGCGGGTAAGTCCTCAGGCACTCTATTAGTAATCGCACTTAAAGGGGCTGAATGTTCTCCATAGGGTCCCCAATCTAAAGCAATATCATTTTTAAATAATTGCATACTTGTTCCATTAACCACTTCTGTTAACATGCCTTCTCTCGTTTTAGGGTCTTTTAACATACCTTCTAAAATTTCTTTACAGTCGAGCGCTGCAATCACAAACATGTCATCATTGGTTGCATTTGCCAACTGCTTTGGCCAATATGTTTTATACAATGCAGAATGTTGAGTATCCCATAAAAATGACATAGGATTTGAAGGAATATCTGCTTGATTGGAACATAAGTCCCAACGCTTCTCAGTGCATGCTTTCGTTAAATAGTTTTGTACATAATTGTTCTCACAAAACCTGGCAACTAAAAAAACAGGTGCTCCTGGATTCAGGGTAAAAGGACGATTGTGGAGATATTGTTGCCAGGAAAGTAATAGTCCAACGACAATCCAAATTCCAATAGGTAAAAGCCCTCTTTTGAACCGAGAATAAATACTTCCTGTAGCCAGCAGACCAATCCCTACAATCAGAAAAACAAAGCCGGTTAAAAAATGACTATAATGAACACCAATACTAATTGTCCATAGGGATAACCAAAATATTTTTTTTCCTAGCGTTACACTTGGAAATCTCCACCAGAGCCAAAGCGATATAACCCCTAGGGGCGCAAATGCATCCGCCAGGATATGGCATACCGTATAAGCATAGGCACTGCAACAGCTTAATATTAGCGTCAATACTACCAAAACCACATGACGATACGGAATTTGATATTGATAAATAAAATCTTTAAAAAGAATTACACTAATCCATGCTTGCGCGATGATAACCGGCCATAACCCCGTTTGCCAACTAGTTGCTCTTATCCACCAACTATACCCGATGGACCTATCTGCCGGGGGAATATTACTAAATGCACGTTCAATATAGGTTCCCGAATCAGAATACAAAATGGGAAACCCATTGATAATAGCAGGGAATAAACTAATAATGATAGATAGTAGGGTAACTCCCCAAGAAATCCAAAAATAAGGTTGTTTAAAACTTGCTCCTGTTAAGTTTCTAAAAGCGTTTTGAGTAACCCTAAAATGCATAAGAATATGCTATAGGGTTATGACACCTCTTCAGCTAAAGGTTCAGTACCTTTTGTTTCTACCTCCGTAGGTTCAGAAGGGGTTGGTATGGGATTGCTAAATAATCGATGTTGAAAAACCAAAATGGCTACAATGCCAACGGATATAGCTGCATCTGCAACATTAAAAATAGGCCAAAAGGAATAATATTCTCCCCCGATTCCAGGTATCCAATGCGGTAAATAACCTTGCCAAATATCTACATAAAACATATCTACTACGCGACCATACAACCATCCTCCTTCGTAATCATTCAAAGAAGCAAACCAGGCTCCATAAAATACACGATCAATAATATTCCCAATAGCTCCCCCTAAAATTAAGGATATCCATAAAGGAAGCGCTGTTTTTTGATTTCGTAATAGGTATAAATAATAAATAATAAACCCAACCGCAAAAATGGAAAACAAAGTCAATATTAACTTAGCGGTAACATCGGATAAATGTGGTTCTGTTAAAAACAAACCTGCAATACCTTCATATACGTGTGCAATCGTCAATCCAAAAGCAGCACCCGGATTTTCAATAAAATGTAACTTAAAGACATCTCCAATCACAGGAATCTCCTGGCCTAAACTCATATTGAGTTTGACAATAAGTTTCACAATCTGATCAATGACTACAATGATACAGGCAATCGCAAAATATTTGTAGGTTTTCACACTAAGGTTTAGTCTTCTAGAGAAGGATCGTTTTTAAGCAATTTCTTGCCTTCTAAGGACAATAAGGTATGGGGAACAATTCTTAATCTAGCGGCAGGAATTAAGGTGCCGGTTACCCTGCAACGACCGTATGATCCGTTTTCAATACGAATCAATGCTTTGCCTAAATTGTCCATAAACCGGGCTTCCCGAGCCATAAACATTTCGGTTTGTTCTTTATCTAAGGTTTCAGCCCCAAACTCCGTCATGTTATAACTATCAGAACCCATTTCATTGCTTTCTTGCAACATGTCCTGCAGTCGGCGATATTCTCCTTTTGATTCCTCTAGTTTTCGCAGAATAATCTCCCGAAATTCTTCTAGTTCAGCTTTGCTGTAATGGCTTTTTTCTTCAGTACTCATGATTGTTTCGTAAGCTGTATCCAACAAGTAATATCATTGATTTCTACCGAAATTCCAGCAGTTAAATCCGCTGAAACCTCAAGGGCATCACTCAATGTTTGAGTGCAAATATAATCTTTAAAATGGTTTAGGGCTGTATTCCATTCCGGATGTGCAGATATCTTTAGTTGAATACGGTCGGTAACCGATAAGCCTGTGTCTTTACGCAAATTTTGAATTCGATTGATAAATTCTCTTGCATATCCCTCTTCCTGCAACTCGGGAGTAAGACTTACATCTAAAGCAACGGTTAAGCCCCCTTGACTTGCTACTGACCATCCGGGAATATCTTCCGTTAGTATTTCTACATCTTCCTTATCTAATTGAAAATCTCCAGAAGGAAGAGAAAGAGTAAACACTCCATTTTTTTCAATCTCCCGAATTTCATCCGCATTCATTTCACTGATTCTTGCCCCTAAAGTTTTCAATAAAGGTCCAGCTTTAGGCCCTAAGGTTTTAAAATAAGGTCTTGCTTTCCGAATTAAGATTCCTTGGTCATCCCCAATAAATTCAATGGTTTTAATGTTCACTTCAGATAAAATCAATTCTTCAACCGCTTTAATACGAAGAATGTTCTCTTCTTGGTCTGCGGGAATTAAGATTCTACTTAAAGGTTGTCTGATCTTAATATCGGCTTTCCGGCGTAATCCTCTAACCAAAGAGCAAACTTCTTGGGCAATCCGCATCCGGGTTTCGAGTTCTTTCTCTTGTAAAGTGGCTTCAAATACCGGCCACTGGGTTAAATGAACAGAAACAATACGATTATCTTTTACTTGCGACAAACTTAGGTTGCGATAGATCCATTCTGCAAAAAACGGCGCAATCGGACTCATTAATTTGGCAGTGGTAACCAAACAAGTATACAAGGTTTGGTACGCTGCTTTTTTATCTGAATTTAACTCTCCATGCCAGAAACGCTTTCTGGCTAATCGTACATACCAGTTGGATAATTGGTCTATGACAAATGCTTGAATCGCACGGCTGGCGCGGGTTGGATCAAATTGATCCAATGCATCTTCGGTTTCCTGAATTAAGGAATGTAAGGCAGATAGAATCCAACGGTCTAATTCAGGCCTTTCTTCAACAGGGATTTCCGAAGCTTCATCGGCAACAAACGAATCTAAATTCGCATACAATGCAAAGAATCCATAAGTGTTGTAAAGGGTTCCAAACAATTTTCGCTGGGTTTCAACTAGAATATCTAGGTTGAACTTGAGATTCTCCCACGGCGGGGCATTCTCCATCATATACCAACGAACACAATCCGCCCCGTACTTTTCAATCACTTCAAATGGATCTACCCCATTGCCAAGCCGCTTCGACATTTTGTTTCCAAACTTGTCTAACACCAAACCATTTGCAATTACATTTTTATAAGCAACCTGGTCTTCCAGCATTACCGCTAGGGCATGTAAAGTGAAGAACCATCCACGGGTTTGATCTACTCCTTCTGCTATAAAATCCGCCGGAAACGCATGTTTAAATTTATCTTGTCCTTCAAATGGATAATGCCATTGGGCATACGGCATAGCGCCTGAATCAAACCAAACATCCACCAAATCAGGCTCTCTCCGTAGAAGTTTTCCGGAATCACTTACCAAAAGGATATCATCTACCGCCGGCCTATGCAAATCTAAATGAGGTTCCCATCCCTCCCAAAAACCAACAGGCATAATGCCCGCAACTTCTGCTTTTAATACTTCTGCTTTTAATTCAGCAATCGAACCGATACACTTAATTTCAGAACGATCCTCGCTTACCCATAAAGGCAATGGAGTTCCCCAATATCTGGATCGGGATAGATTCCAATCCACTAAATTCTCTAACCAGTTTCCAAACCTACCAGAACCGGTACTATCGGGTTTCCAGTTAATGGTTTTATTGAGTTCCACCATTCTCGATTTATAAGCAGTAGTGCGAATAAACCAAGAGTTTAGGGGGTAATATAAAATAGGTTTGTCTGTCCTCCAACAATGCGGATAGGTATGTTCATACTTCTCAACCTTGAAGGCTTTGTTTTCATTTTTTAGTTGAATGGCAATTTTTACATCTACAGATTTATAGTCAGGGCTCGACTCATCCTGATCATCATAATTCTTTACATATTGCCCTGCATAATCCGTAACTTCTTTTACGAATTTTCCGGTGCGATCTACTAACGGTGTAGGTTGGCCATACTCATCGTTTACCAGTAAAGGCGGGATGTTGTGTTGACGGGCAACTCGCATATCATCTGCTCCAAACGTAGGAGCAATATGCACTATACCCGTTCCTTCTTCCGTGGTAACAAAATCTCCAGGAATCACCCGAAAAGCAGGGCTATCCGGCGTTACATACGGCATCAATTGTTCATACTTCAGGCCTACTAAATCTTTTCCGGATTTTTCCCAAAGGATCTGAAAAGGAATTTCTTTGTCTCCAGGTTGATAATCAGTTAGGGCTTTCGTTTCCTTTTTCTCTGGAAAAAATACACCCATCCTTTCTTTCGCCAGAATTACTTTTATAGGTAAATAGGTATAGGGATTAAAGGTCTCTACACAAACATAAGTAATGTTTAACCCCACTGCCAGTGCAGTATTGGAAGGAAGTGTCCAGGGGGTAGTGGTCCAAGCTAAAAAATATTCATTCTCCGTTTGGAGAAGTTTAAACTGAGCAACTACCGTCGTATCCTTCACCATACGATAGGTTCCCGGAAGATTTAACTCATGGGAAGATAAACCAGTTCCTGCTGCTGGGGAATAAGGTTGAATCGTATATCCTTTATATAATAAGTCTTTATCAAATAGTCTTTTCAGGATATTCCAGAGAGATTCAATATATTCAGGAGTATAGGTAACATAGGGGTCGGATAGATCTACCCAATATCCCATTCTTTGGGTGAGGTCATCCCACAAAGAGGTGAATTTCATTACCTCTTCCTTACATACTTTATTGTATTCAGCAATGGAGATCGTTTTGCCAATATCCTCTTTAGTAATCCCCAATAGTTTTTCTACCTGAAGTTCAACCGGTAAACCGTGTGTATCCCAACCTGCTTTTCTAAGTACTTGTTTGCCTTTAAGGGTTTGATATCGACAGAATAGGTCTTTAATCGTTCTGGCCATTACATGGTGAATACCCGGCTTACCATTGGCCGAGGGGGGGCCTTCATAAAAGGTAAATACCGGAGCCCCTTCCCGTTGGGTAACCGATTCCTGAAATACATGCTCTGCTTTCCAGAATTCTAATATTTCTTTTTCAAATTCCGCTAACCGGATTTCTTTATACTCGGGATATTTTTTCAAAACCTTAAAACTAAAATGCAAAATTATCAATAAATCCCGGGGTAATAATGGGAAACCATAGGTAGGTTCTGGGTTGAATCCTTAATTTTGACTCAGGATGTTTGAATTGCCAGAAATTTCTGATGAGTTTCGTAATTGGGTGCTCCTACCCTTATTGATATTTTTTGCCCGATTAACAGATGTTACCTTAGGTACTTTACGAATTGTTTTTGTCTCCAAAGGCAGAAAAAAAATTGCCCCTATTTTAGGATTTGTAGAGGTGTTGATATGGCTGGCAGCTATTGGTCAGGTAATGCAAAACCTCAATAATGTAGTATGTTATATTGCATGGGCAGGGGGATTTGCCTCCGGTAATTTAATGGGGATTCTCATAGAAGAGCGATTGGCATTAGGCCTTCAGGTGATACGCGTAATTACCGCTGATCGTAAAGGAGATTTAGCAAGGTTGTTAAATGCAAAAGGATTTGGGATTACTAGGGTAGATGCACAAGGAAGCATGGGCCAAGTTGAATTAATCTTTAGTATTATTCGAAGGAAAGATTTACCCTTAGCCATTGAAGTAATTCGCAAAGCCGATCCCGAAGCTTTTTATACAGTGGAAGATATTCGAGCTGCCAGTGAAACAGTTTTTTCCCCAGGGCAAATCGGAAAACAAACGGATTTGTTTTCTCGCTTATTTCCCATCCGAAAGGCTAAATAATAGTTGTTGTTTAATATAAATTGGGTTACTATTTATCGAATAATTCAATATCTTATTCTTTTTGAATTTTAATTTTTTGTTGATTAGGATTCCAATAATAGGTTTTTAAAAATTGCGCGTTTTCGGGTAGTCTAAAATAATTCCAGGAATGTTTATGTATATACGGATGCCCGTATACAGGGCTACATACGGGGCTTAGGCGCATTGCCATATATTGTAACTTTTTTCCGGAAGTGTCCAAAATTTCGACTACTCTAAAAACATCTTTTGAGTTTCCTAAAGACTCTGAAATAAATTTATATTTGAATTTTACGTAAAGAGATTTGGATTTATATTTTCGAATATCCAATACGGAGGTTTGAGCATATAAATCCTCAGGCAAGATTTCAATAGGTTCTACAGGTAAGGATAATTCATTTCGGGTACAATCCTTGGGACCATTCCATTTCCAGGCACCTTCGGGTATATAATAAGGATATTCGCCTGCCCCAAGCATACAGCCAGAACGAACATAATCTGTTTTTAAAAAGGTGGCAAGGTATGAATCACTAGTATTACCCGAATGAGGTATAATTCCTACCCGATATTGCCAAACTTGAAAGAGGGATAGGGTTGCACATATTGCTGTAAGCCCAACAAACAAGGGTGTTTTTCCTTTCCAGGAATACGCTTGAAAAGCACTACTTCCTCCTAAAATCCAAACGGGCAATACATCGCATAAAATTCTTTGTCCAAACCCATCTCCATATCCAGGATTCCACCAGGCCGCATAAACATATACTATTAGCGAAAGTGACCCTATCCAAATCAAACGAGGTTTCCATTCTTTATAACTCCATAAATACAACGATATAAATAGGGGAAGAACCCAAGGGGAATACACAAACATCCCTTTTCGAATGCCAAACATAAACTCCGTTACTTGTGGATCAAACCCATAAAACCCTTCGTCTGGATAAGGCTTCCATACCCACATCCCACACTCAGCATATCCTTTTAATACTTGAATGCCATACACCAGAATACCTATACTTGAGGCTTTCAAAGTCTGTAAAAATTTATCAAGGAACGTGTTATGGTTATTGGGAAGAATCCAAAATAAGGGCAGCCATAAAAGGTGGCTTAATCGTATGGATAACAATAGCCCCCAAGAAAACCATAAAAACAGGGAGGGAGTGGTTGAGTTATCTTTTTTATTCAAGAAATACAACCAAATGGAGGTAATAGCAAATCCGAGTACATGTGACATACTAGGTTCAAAAACGCTGTAATAAAATAAAGGCGTTGCCAGTATTATCCCTATCAGAAAAACCCAACGAATGAGTTTACTCCCATGGGTAAGTTGAAAGGAAAAATATAGTCCGATGAATAAGTAAAACAAACCTGCCCATTGAATCATCCAATCGAATACAGGACTATTTCCAACCAAAGGCATATTCAAAATCCAAGAGATCCCAATCCCTATTATAAAAAAGGGAGACCATAATAAGGCGGGTCCCCAACTATACTTGTTTAGTTCTCTTTCTCCAATCGGTGTTCGCCATGCTTTGTTCCAAGGGGCAGTCCAATAAGAATGCGTTAGATGGACATAATTTAAACTATGTTCGAATAAAAGCGCCGGAAGGGGGGCATAATAACCGAGCCCATCGGAGGCAATAATTTTAGGGGGGGATTCTGCCTCTAATAAAAGTTCAAAAGGGCTATGATTTTGAAAGGTTAAAAAATAGGACAGGAAAAAAGTTATCCCCAATGAAAAAATTAATATTCGATTAGGAAATAAAAATAGTTCAAAAAAGGAAGTGTTTTTATTCAAAATCGGGGTGTTTTGTTAAGTGAAGTTAATGATAAGGTAAGGGATGTAAACAAAAGGTTAATAAATATTCATTAAAGTAATAGGCGTGAATATTGATTTTCACTTTGGTTAAAATTGGGGTGAACGACGTGTTGAAATATCAAATTGGGGTATTACATTTACAACGGTTTTTTACATTTAATTTAATTTCAACTAACACATGAAGTACACAAAACTATTTTCGTTTTTGGCTTTGCTGATGGTTCTCTTTGTGCCATTGCTTAGCTCGGCTACCCCTAATGTTGGGCAGTGTCCTGCCAATATCGGGTTTGAACAAAACAGCTTTAGCGGCTGGACAGGCTACACTGGCCGTTTTGGTGGTGGCTCTTATTCCAACATGACCGCTGGGATTGTACCAGGTCGCCATGACATTACCTCTTCAGGATTTGATAACAATGTTCCTTTTATCCCTCAAAAATGCCCTCTTCCAGGGTTTGGTAGTTATTCTGCAAAACTAGGTAATTCTAATACTGGTTCTGAAGCAGAACGATTAACTACTACTATGACGGTAGGGTCAAGTAACTCCTCTTTGATTTATTCTTTTGCTGCTATTATGCAAGACCCAGGTCATCCAGTGCAAGATCAACCTCGTTTTCAAGTAAGTATCCGGGATGGTCAAGGAAACCCTTTGTCATGCGGCTCATACCTATATGTTGCAGGGCAAAATATACCTTTTCAAACTTATTCCTATACGATTAATTATTATGGATTTCCTTATACCTCAACAGTTTTATATCGTGATTGGAGTACTTTCGCCTTAGATCTTACTGCATATATTGGTCAAACCATTACCATTGAATACAGTACGGCTGATTGTGGTTTTGGAGGTCACTTTGGATATGCTTATGTAGATAATCGTTGTGATATCTTCAACATTGCAGTACGTAACTGCCCGAACGATCCTTATATTTCTTTGTTTGCTCCAGATGGTTTTCAATCCTATTCTTGGTCACCCGGAAATCAAACTACTCAATCTATATATGTACTAAGTCCACAACAAACACCTTCTCATACTGCTTTGTTGATTCCTTTTAATGGTCAACAATGTGCAGTAACCTTAACACGTACAGTTTCTAACAACACCAACAGAACTTCTATCACTACTACCGCAACTAATGTAACTTGTTATGGAAGTAATAATGGTTCGGCAACTGGAGGGTTAGTAAATGGAGTTGCCTTTGGTTCGGGTTTACCCTTTACCTATAGATGGGGGACCAATCCAGTACAAACAGCCCAAACTGCCACAGGCTTAGCTGCTGGTTCTTATGCCGTAACGATAACCGATGCTTTAGGTTGTGCGGTAACGGATACAATTAATATTACCCAACCCCAACGACCCTTTGGTGTGTATAGTAATTCCCCGATTTGTGGTGCAGGAAATCTGCAGCTTTCGGCAGATTCTATTTCTGGTGGCACCTATTCATGGACTGGTCCCAATGGGTTTACCTCCAATCAGAGAAATCCATTATTAACAAATGTTACTACCCAAATGGCAGGTTACTACAACCTAATCATTATGGTCAACAATAATTCAATGGGCTGTGCCGCTACTTTGGTTAATATTTCCACTGGGCCCAATGCTCCATCAGCATCTTCTAATAGTCCAGTTAATTTTGGGGCTACCCTTAATTTATCTGCAAGCACTGTGACTGGCGCTACAGGTTATCGTTGGACAGGCCCCAATGGATTTACAGCAAATACGAGAAATACCTCAATCCCTAATGCTTCCCCTGGAATGCATAGTGGGGTATATACCGTTGTTGCCTTATCTTCAGGTTGCCCTAGCGCTGCAGCAACTGTATCAGCAACTATCAATCCTCCCCCATTTGGTCGTATTGTAACCAATAGCCCAGTATGCGAAGGTGGTAACTTGTATATGACAGGTCCAAACGCTTTAGTGCTTAACTCTACTTATTCTTGGACGGGCCCGAATGGCTTTACCTTCTCTGGTCAAACGCCTTCTATATTTAACGTAACCTTAGCTGCTCAAGGAATGTATTATATGACCTTAACACAACCTGGTCTATCCCCTTATGTTGATTCTACTTATGTTACCATTGGTGGTTTTACCTATAACATTCAAGCTTCAGGAACTAACACCACTTGTACCGGTGGAAGCATTCAATTATCCGTTCCTGCCGGTATTCAAGGTGCAACCTATAGCTGGGTAGGGCCGAACAACTTTACTGCAAATGTTGCCCAAACCAGTGTAAGCCCAGTTACTTCTCAAAGTCAAGGGGTTTATTCTGTAACGGTTACTAGCCCAGGTTGCCAAACGCAATATCGTATCGTTACTGTTTCTGTATTGAATACAAGTGTAATTCAAGGAGCTTCTAACAGTCCAATTTGTACCGGAACGAATTTGAATTTATCTGCACAAACCATTCCAGGAGTTACCTATTCTTGGGCAGGTCCTAATGGATACAGTTCTTCCTTACAGACACCAACGATTACGAATGCGCAAACTGTAAATGATGGGGTTTACTCCTTAACTGCAAACGTACCAGGATGTGCTCCTGGAATTTCAACCTTGACTGTTGCTGTTAATTCCAACACTGCAACTTTCGGAAGTAATTCTCCATTATGTGCAGGTAGTAACTTAACCCTAAGTGCTAATACTGCTGCACAAAATGCTACTTATGCTTGGACAGGTCCAAATGGATTTACTTCATCTTCTCAATACCCAGTGGTTTCTTCTGTTACCAATGCAGATGCTGGATTGTATAGCGTTGAAGTTTCAATCCCCGGTTGTTCTAATGTTGGAAATCCTTTAACTGTTGCGGTAAGTTCAACCAGTACCATTGGTGCTACTGCCACAACACCAATTTGTGAAGGAACAAATCTTCAATTAGGCGCAAGTTTAGTAACCGGTGCAACCTATAGCTGGAGTGGTCCTAATGGATATACTTCTGCTTTACGTACACCAGTTATTCTAGCTGCTCAAACGAATGCTACTGGAACCTACATGGTAACTGCTACCATCCCAGGTTGTGGATCAGCTTCCTCAAGTGTTGCAGTAACTGTTGGTGCTTCTCCTGTGAACGTTCTTGCGGGCACTAATGCTCCAGTATGTTTAGGGGGTACTTTGATGGTTTCTGCATCTCCTTCTAATGGATTTACCTATAGCTGGTCAGGTCCAAATGGATTTACCTCTAGTCAGGCAAATGCTACTGTAACTTCTAATGCTAGTGCTTTAGAAAGCGGGGAATACACCTTAACTGTTTCTAGTACAGGTTGTACGCCAAGAGTAATTGTAACCCCTCAGGTTTCCATCAGCGGTGCTAACACAATTTCAGCTGGATCTAATGGCCCAATTTGTCAAGGTTCTAACTTATTGTTAAATGCTTCTTTAGTTACTGGTGCTACTTATAGCTGGTCAGGTCCTAATGGCTTTACCTCTGCAACGCGTAACCCAAGTATTGCAGGAGCACAACCTTCAAATGCAGGTGATTATACAGTTACAGCTGCTATCCCAGGTTGTTCCGCAACCATGAATGTAGTTACGGTAACAATTGGCTCCTCTTCTGCCAATGTAACGGTTGCTACCAACTCACCTGTTTGTAGCAATTCTGCACTGAACTTGTCTGCTAATCCTGCAACTGGATTCACCTATAGTTGGGCTGGACCTAACGGATTCACCAGTGCACTTGCCAACCCAGTAATCTCTAATGCATCTACCTTGAATACTGGAGAATATACCTTAACGGTTTCTAGTACTGGTTGTGCTCCAAGAGTACTTGCTACAAGCCCAGTTGCTTTAGTGGGAAGTTCAATTACTGCTACAGCAAACACTCCTGTTTGTGTAGGTACTACCTTACAATTCGGTGCAACCAATTTGTTGAATGCTACTTACGCTTGGTCAGGTCCAAATGGTTTTACCTCTGCCCTTCGTAACCCTTCAATTGTAAACGCACAGTCAATCGTAACCGGTACTTATACCGTAACTGCTACTGTTCCTGGATGTGGGGTATTAACAACTACTGTTAACGTTACCGTAGGTTCCAATCCAAATGGAGTAACGATTACTTCAAGTTCTCCGGTTTGTGAAGGAGGTAGTTTAAATTTATCTGCAATTCCTGCTACAGGTTTTACTTATAACTGGGCTGGTCCTAACGGATTTACCTCAAATGTGGCGCAACCGGTTATTAATCCAGTGACGCTTGCAGCTGCAGGAGAATACACCTTAACCGTAGGCGTAAGTGGTTGTAACAATGCCATTATTCGTACTTTCCCATTAGTAGTTAATTCTACTGGGATTGGTGCTACTGTTAATCCTTCTACGAGTTGCCAAGGCTCTACCCTTAATTTTGCGGGTAATAATGTAACTGGATCTACAAGTTTTGCTTGGTATGGTCCAGATGGATGGAGTTCAAACTTACGTTTAGGTGGTAGAACTAATTCTACTCCTGCAATGTCTGGTCAATATACATTCACTGCAAATAAGCCAGGTTGTGGTATTGTAAGTACAACCTTAGCGGTTACAGTAGGTAGAACCACCACTGGTGTACTTGCCCCTAATCAGATTGTTTGCGAAAACTCTATTATTCAGTTTACAGTATCCCAACCTACTGGCTATACTTATAGTTGGACAGGTCCTAATGGATTTACCTCAAGTTTAGCCCAACCTAGCATTAATAGTGCTGCGCAGTTGAATGCGGGAATTTATACCTTAACTATTTCTAGTACTGGATGTTCTCCAACTACAAGAAATCCGACGGTAACAGTTAACTCTATAGCTGGGTTTTCGGTTTCTGCCAACTCACCTTTATGTGAAACTCAAAGTTTGTTTTTGAGCGCTCCTAACTTGATTAATACTACTAACAATATGTACGTTTGGACAGGTCCTGCAGGATTTACCCAAGCGAATCGATTGGCCAGTAGATCTCAAATGACTCCAGCTAATAGTGGTAACTATTCCTTGAATATGAATATTCCAGGTTGTGGTACGGTGAGTGGAGTAGTTTCAGTAGTAGTAGGCTTCAGTCCATTGATTCACGCTGCGGCAAGTGTTAATACTCCAATTTGTATTAACGGTACGTTAAATTTAACAGCTGTTCAACGTACTAACTTTACCTATTCTTGGTCAGGTCCTGCTGGGTTTGTATCTAATTCACCAACGCCTAATATTACAAACGCAACCGGCGCTAATGCAGGGGAATACTCTTGTACTATTACTAGTCCTGGTTGTCCTAACTTAACCGTGGTTACTGGTGCGGATGCAGTTGTTAACAACCCAGCAACTTTATTAGCTGGTGCAGTTAATTCAACGCGTTGTGCAAGTCAAGCACTAAATCTTACCGCAACTCAATTACCGAACACCACCTACACATGGTCTGGTCCAGGCGGTTGGAGTGCTTCAGGATTATCAGTTAGTCGTAACGCTCCATTACCTGTAGGCGTTACAACCTATAATTTATCTGCAAACATTGGCGGTTGTGGGGTAACTACCCGTACCGTAAGTGTAACAGTAAATAACTGTCGTACTAACCAAAATGCAAATAACGGACAGAATGGAAACACCAATAATGACAACATCAACCCTGTAAGCGGTTCTACTGAAGGTGCTACTCCAGTGAGTACTTTGGGTAATGGCGCTTATTTGATGAGTGTTAGTCCTAATCCATTTGATGGATCTTCTGTTAGCCTACATATTGAAGGCTTAACTGAAAATGCTTCTACGTTAACCGTTAGTGTTTGGGAAATTGGAGGTCGTAAGATTACTGAAAAAGTAATTTCTCTAGATGCCAACACAACTAACTTCGATACTGCACTTACCTTCGACCAAGTTCTTTCTAAAGGATATTATATCCTACAGACAGAAATAGGTGCTGAACGTCGTCAGTTGAAATTATTAGTACACTAATAGTGTAAAAAACCTAGTGAAAAGGGGCTCTTTAGAGCCCCTTTTTTTATGTCATTAAGTTGTTGGTTTTGGCGAGTTTTAAGGGAAGGGTACCTCCGGTTCAAAGCTGATGTTTGTATACTTTTTTTCAAAATGATTTGCTATAATAGTATACAATCTAAGGTTAACCTATTCGTTAGGATATCTACAAAAAGGGGCTCTTTAGAGCCCCTTTTTTATGCTGGTAAAATATTGCTAATCTGTAATCGCAACGCAGGTACTACGTCCTTTTCAAACCAGGGATTTTGTTTATGCCAAGGTTTATTCCTTGGGGAGGGATGAATTAAAGGAAAATATTGAGGCAAATATTGACTGTAATTTTTAATCGTCTGGGTTAATCCAAGGGTTTCTCCCGCAGGTAAATAATAGGATTGAGAATATTTACCAATTAACAATATTAACTCCAGATGTGTTAAGGTTTCCAATATTTGTTGGTGCCATAATGGCGCACATTCCGGTCTCGGAGGCAAGTCCCCTGTATTTCCCCTACCCGGGTAACAGAACCCCATAGGAATGATCGCAAAAATATGCGGATTGTAAAACTGTTCTTTACTTACCTGCATCCATCTTCGTAATTCATTTCCACTGGCATCATTCCAAGCGATACCACTTTCTTGAACTTTTAATCCTGGTGCTTGCCCAATAATTGCTATACGGGCATTCACTGAAAATTGAACAATGGGCCTAGGCGTAAATGGTAAATGTTCTGCACACAGGGTACATTTTCGAATAGAACGTATTAATTCCATTTTATCATCATTATTAGATACCAAAAATTTATGGGGTAAAGCTGAACAATTAATAAATTAATTTATCAACTAATTAGATTTAGTCAGTCAAAATTAGGCAAGCTATCGTTGTGCCTTCAATATGCATCAATTTACTGAATCTTGAATCTTGGGTATAGAATTCATTTAATGCTAAAATTACCTCGTGCCAACCGTAATCATGCCACAGGATTATTCCTTTTCCATTCTTTAATAAAGGCCATACTTTTTCAGTATCATTCATAACATATTCATAGGAGTGCGCTCCATCTACAAATATCAAATCCATAGAATTATGCAATGCGCTATAGTCATATTTTGCTGAGTCAGCGTAAATCTGATGAATTCTAGGGGCATAAGATGTTCCTACAAAGCGAGATCCTGAAGAAGGTTTGTCAATAAACTTACGATCCCCGGTTTTAATTCTTAACTCTGTGGAGGTGATTGCCGATTTAGGCAAATCTAAAGTATACAACTCAGCATCGGGTGCTGCATTCGCAATTAAATTTAATGAAGTTCTCCCGTCAAAGGTTCCGATTTCAAAAATACGTCGGGGTTGAAATTTCTTCGCAAAACTTGCGAGTACAACTAATTCCTCAGGAGTAACATTTCCATCTCGGGCCTCTGTTTCTAATAGTAAAGGCTCAATGTTTCCCGTAATCTCAGCTAAACTTACTACCGGCAGTTTCTTAACAATAGTACCCTTATCCTTGTTTAATTTACGCGTGCTTGTTAATTCTTTACTTAATTTTCCTGTTTTTAGTAGATGCCATAATCTGGGAATCAGGTATTTTTTCATTGAGGAATTATTTTTTATTAAAGATATCCTTGTAAAGTTACAAATTACTCCGGATAGATTTTATTTGGATAAATTTTACGGTTATTTCTATTAGTATATATGAATATAATATACAATATATAATAAATAAAAAAATCTCTGTAAGCCAAATTAATGACCTACAGAGATTTTAATTAGATAATAAAATAGGTTTAATTAATGTGCAATAATTAAACTTCTTCTACTGATTTGGTTTCCTTGGGTAATTTCAACAGAATATATCCCTGCTGGTAAATTTGCAATGTTAATGTTTGCTTGTGCGCTATCACTAGTTTGTGTTAACACGGTTTGACCTAGGCTATTTCTTAAGTTTATCCCAAGACTACCTCTGCCCGAAGTTTCTATGTTAACAATGGTTTGAGCAGGATTCGGATATAGTGAAAATTTAAGATTGTCATTAATGTCAGGATTTACAGCATTAATTATCGAAGGATCAATAACAATAGAACAGCCAGCACTACTTAGCCTTAGGTCCACCATGTTGTAATTTACTGCTTTGATATTTGAAATGGTAATCGGCATAGTCCGAATTCCTGATAATGCAGCCGCACTATGAATATATACGGTTCCTAAAAATCCATACCCATTAAATTCTTGTTGATCTATTTTTCCCAGGGCTATATCGGTATGATTGCCAGTTGTGATTTGTTTACTAAGACTTAACAATGATGGGGTATTTCCTAAAACCGATCCCGTGAAATTCATACTGATAGTATTTGAATTTCGTAAACTGTCATTATAATTTATGCTAAACGCTAAACCATATAAATCTTTTACGGGTAAAGTTGAACTACCAATAAATACATCCACTTTAATTAATGCATTAAGTCCAACTGTATCTTGTTGCGGAACTAAATAAAGTAGCGGATCAGTACCACTTGCAGGAGAGGCTTGATTTTGCGAGCGATATACATGGGTATTACTATAATTCTGAATAATAGCGGCAACGTCATTCAAATTAACTGTGCCATCCCCATTACAATCGCTATGTTTATAATTGGCGCCTAAAGGGAAATGTTGAGCCCAATCTGTTGCGGGTTGAGCTGTCCAATTTGTACTTGGATTAATTCTAGCAGCACCAGTGCTTCCAAAGGCAATCGCCAGACTTAATAAATCTACATTATTCGCTTGTAAATCGTAATCGCAATCCCCTGGCCAAACATTAGGGGTAAGAGCTCCCATGCAAGAAATATCTAAATACGTATATCCCCAATGTCCTCCATATCCACAATCTGAATTTGAAAAAATGGCATAAACGGTTTGACCGATATACGCAGTTAAATCTACGGTTACATAAGTCCAACGTCTGTATTTATTACCATTGGTAGAGGTAATGAAGGGTACTCCAGTTTGGCCAGCATAGATAGTATCGGATGCCGAAGTAATTACATTGTTCGAGGCGTCTTTAAATGTCGCCATAAAAAAGGGCTGCATATCCCAAGTATGCCCCGGATCATTTTGAATACTAGCATATTGATAAGTATATAAATAATTAGTGGAAGTAACAGTAAAAGATTGGGCGATTCTTTCCATTTCATTGCCTACTTGAGTGTTACCCAAGCGAACACTAACATGTCCTCCATTTGGGGCAAGTGAGGTCATAAAGGTATCTGGTAATCCCGTCATCGGATCAATTGCATTGGTATCTACATAATTTACGGTGATTATGGTTTGGCGGGCTAATGCATCATTAAGTGCTGCGTCTAAGCCGTTAGAAATAAAACCCGTTGTCCAGGTTTGTGCATTGATTAATCCTACGTTACTGCCAGTGGCACCTGCCCAATTGGTGAAGGTGGTATCTTCAAAATCACGGTTGCTGCAATTGCTTTGCGCATAATAAATTGCAGGAGATAAAAAGAGAAGAAAAAGGAGAGGAGAAATTGTTTTCATAACAATATTAGATTTATTTAAAACATATTAAATGTAGTATTATTTAAGTAGGCGGATTTATTTTTCGGGTTTCTTATAATTGTATTTTACTTCAACCGTTATTTTCTCTGGGTGAATGAAGGTTAACTTATTAATCTCCTTGACTCAACCCTAGGGTAATTGCAAACAAGAAATAATATATTGCTGCTAGCGTTAATACACCACAGGCCCCTCCTTCAAGTGTTTTTATCCTTCTTTTTTGTTCCAATCCTTTAATGTAGCCGATTTTATATTGGGGATTATTAAACACCTTACATAAACTATCTATTTCCTGCTTATTTAATTCTTTTTGAAAACGAATGTCTTTCTTTTGAAATTTATCTACTGAATAATTAGTAATCGGAAATGCATATTGGATTGGAATACTGAGTATGCCTATCGGAAAGATTAACCCACCGATATAGGCTAAGGTAAATGCAGGTTTATCTCCTGCATACAAAATCCCTTCTCCAATTCCCAATGCTTCGGCTTGGTGTTGATATTGAAGAATAGAAATGCTATCGCTGAGGGTTTCTGGAGTTATTTGACCATTCAAATTTGAAAAATGCCCTGTTATGAATAACAGTGTAATTGTAGCGAAAATACGGAAGTTAGTAATCATATTTAGGATAATGTGAAAACATAATTATATAAATATTTTGATTATTCAAATGTATAAAAAAAATTCCTGTGGTCAACAATAAATGAGCGCAGGTATTCAATAATATTTTTCATATATTGCTTGAATAACATCAATTATCCATTAGTATGTATTTTATTCGCTGTATAATTTTAGGACTAGTGTTGTGCTTTTTTAATTTTGTTTTCGCACAAACTAAGAAAACTATTCAATTTCGCATATCCCCATATGCAAACGGAGAGACCTTTTATCCTGAAACTAAAATAAATTTGGGGGCAACGGAGGATAGTATTAAAATAGATCAATTAAAATTATATATCTCAAATATAGTTTTTGTGAAAGCAGATAAACCCGTTTGGAAAGCTCCTGAACAGGCCTATTTATGGGATTTTTCGGATTCGTCTTCCAATCTCAATTTTCTAGTTCCTGCTTCCTTAACCTGGGAAAGCATTCAATTTAATATTGGGATTGATAGTATAACCAGTGTGTCTGGTGTTTTTGAAGGAGATTTGGATCCTACTCAGGGAATGTATTGGGCATGGCAAAGTGGATATATAAATATTAAAATGCAAGGGGAGTATTATTCCCGAGATAAGGGAAATAAAAATTTCGAATTTCATTTAGGAGGATATCAATATCCCTTTAATACTTTACAAAAAATAAATTTAGCTTGTAAGTCTTTGCGATTCATAAATATTGGGATAAATTTAGATTCATTTATTTCAACGATAAATATCTCTACGCAGTCTAATATTATGTCTCCAGGAAACGACGCTATTTTATTATCAGAATCATTTGCGAAATCTTTTTATATTCTACCAGAATGAGATTTCAATTTATAATAATTGCTATAATAGCATTATTTACCATCTCATTTCGAGGGTTTCAGGAAATTAAATTAAAAATCCCTGAAGGATGGCCTGCACCTCAGGAAATTTATAGGAAAGAAATATTATCTACTCAAAAAATACATTTGGGGAGGGTTCTATTTTATGATCCAATTTTATCATTAGATTCAACTATATCTTGTGCCTCTTGTCATTCTCCTTACACAGCTTTTACCCACGTTGATCACGCCCTAAGTCACGGAATCCAGGATAAAATAGGAACCCGTAATGCTCCTGCTCTTCAAAATTTAGCATGGCAACCAGCTTTTATGTGGGATGGAGTGATTCCACATCTGGATATGCAATCCATTTTTCCAATTACGCACCCTGATGAAATGGGGGAAACTCTGGAAGGGGTAATGAAAAAATTAAATCGATCTCCTAGATATAAAAGATTATTTTATGCTGCTTATCAAGATAGTATCCCAACAGGTGCTCGAATGCTGAAATCTTTATCTCAATTTATGTTGACATTAATAAGTGCTAATGCAAAATACGATAAGTTTATGCGTAAAGAAATTGAATTCACCGAACAAGAAAATCGAGGCTATTTATTATATAAACAAAATTGTTCGAGTTGTCATACCGAACCTTTATTTTCGAATTATGCCTATGAAAATAATGGTTTAACAATAGATACGCTGTTGAATGAAAAAGGTAGATTCAAAGTGACACAAAATCCTTTAGATGCTTATAAATTTAAAGTGCCATCTCTAAGAAATATTGAATTTTCGTATCCTTACATGCATGATGGAAGATTTAAAACAATCCCTCAAGTACTTATACATTATACCACAGGAATACAAGAAAGTCCTACACTTTCCAATAAACTAAATAAGGTTATTGTTTTGTCCTCTAACGATAAGGTGGATTTAACCGCATTTTTATTGACCCTTACCGATCGAAATTTCTTTTTTGACACCCTGCATACTTTTCCAAAAGAAATATTACAACCCTTTTAAGTAAAAGTCTTGTTGGATTGAAAATAGATTCATTATTAAAAAAATATTAAATATTGTAACATATAAATTAATAAGAAGTTGAATATTTGAATTCACAAACAGTCTTAATTATTCTTATGAAGAATATCTTTATTTATTTGGCACTTATTTTAAGTTGTTCAAATGTATTTAGCCAAGGGCCTAATATTACCAGTTGGATTCAAAACTTAACAGGAACAACCGGTCGTCATTATGTTAGCGGAAATCCAACGCCAATAAATGATTCAGATTCGGTAAATGTTCAAGCGGTATTATACTCAACTACCTCTGTGTATGTGCGTACCAAAGGGGTTCCGGCGTATATTACCGGTCCATTTTTAGATGGAAATCCCTCGTTTACGACGAGTCAGAATGCCACTTTTAAATTTCCTTCAACCCCAACCCCAAATACCGGAAATCCTACCCCAACTACTGGAGGAAATATAGGATTGTTTATTAATGGAGTTGCCTTGTTTGATTATCGGGATGGAATTAGCTGGAAAAGTTCTACCAATTCTTTAGCCGGTGGACCTTTAGGTGGAATGGGCGATGGGGTATGGAATCGAGATGCAGTTGTAGCGGAGAAAGCTGGATTCGATTGTTCTAAAGGTCATCCAGCTATGGGGAATTATCATCATCACCAAAATCCTAGTGCATTTAAATTAGACCTAACGGTTATCTCTACCATCTGTAATTTATATGATGCCGATGGATTATATACTCCTGATAGTGCCCAACATTCTCCTTTAATTGGTTTTGCTTATGATGGATATCCCATTTATGGGGCTTATGCCTATAAAAATGTAGATGGAACCGGAGGAATTACGCGTATGAAATCTGGGTTTACCTTAAGAAATATTTCTACTCGCACTACCTTATATACAGGCGCAACAGTTACAGCAGGTCCTGCTGTGAGTACTACCTATCCTTTAGGATATTTTAAAGAAGATTACCAATACAATTCCCCAACTGCATCTGATTCTTTAGATATTCATAATGGAAGATTTTGTGTTACGCCTGAATATCCTTCTGGAACGTATGCTTATTTCTGTACGGTTGATGAAAATTGGAATTCTACCTATCCTTATGTTGTAGGACCAACATTTTATGGAGTGAAATCAGCCGTTAAAGTCACGTCAATAACTGAGACCGTCAATGTTTATAATCCTTCCACTTCTGCTCCAAATTTAACCCTCGCCCCTCCTGCAGTAAGTGTTTTTCCGAATCCAACTGCTGATCTTGTCGCCGTACAAATTGAAGGTTTAAATACAACAGATGTATGGCTCTCTCTTTACGATATCAATGGTAAATTGCTAAAACAGGCTACCATTCTAACCGGCAGCACTATTGGATATTTTGATACACGTCTGCTGTATAATGGAGAATATATTGTTACCATCGAAAACGCTGGAGGAATTATTCGGCGTAAAATACTAATTAGTAGATAAGTCTTTATATTGTAATAATACTCCTTCACAAGACTCGGATGTTATTTAACTTCCGAGTCTTTTTTAATTTAGAGGATGGACTAAATAGCTACCGATAAAATAACAGATATTTGTTTTAGAAAATAACCTCCCGTTTTAAGAATAAAGAATATTTTAAGGTTAATTCTCAATGTTAGGTTTTAATTGATTTATTGCCCCGAATAATATTTTTATTTCTGAGGAAAAAAAAAGACCAGCAGTATGCCGGTCTTTTTTATTGAGGATAATACAGTATTAATGAGAAACCGCCATGCGATTAGTAGAAATAACTTTTCCGTCGGCAATTAAAGAGCAGTAGTAAATACCATTACTTAAAGTAGATAAATCCATATCCACACGACCTTGGGCAGTGTTCAAATTAATTTCGTTAACGACAGTTCCCATAAGATTATAAACTTTGATACTACTTACGGCCGGCTGTTGTGTTAAGGCATAACTGAAGGTAGTCTGGGTTAAGGCCGGATTCGGGAAGTTAATAAAATGTGTACCCGAAGTAGCATCCATTTGTACGCTAGTAGAAGCAGGAGCGGTATAGTTAATTACGCTACCGCTAGCACCACCGACACTGCTTTGCATCAAACCTGCATTGTCACTAGGGTTATCCGGAGGATTTGAAATCGCACTATTTGAATTAACCCAGCCACCTATACGATACATGCCATCCGCTAAACCAGAAACTGTGCTCAGATCTACAGACTGGTTCGAGAAGGTATAAGAGCCATAATGCTTTAGGGTATTGGTAAGTACATTATAAATCTTTGCAGTAATTGGGGTTGTGCTGGAAATGGTTCCATTAACATCGCAGGGAAGCAGATATAACATACATTCGAATTCTGTGGTAATAAATAGGCTGGAATTTGTTCCATCTGCCCCTACTGCCAAATAAATGCCTGTAACTCGCTTGGTAGTATTGTTGTAGGTGTCGTAATAGCTATTTAGCGTCTGAATACTTACGTTGGCATCCTGAGCAAATAAAGAAGCTGTGAACAAGAATCCAGTAAGAATACCGAATTGGGAAATGGATAGTAATAACTTTTTCATAAATGATTGAATTTCGTTCTGTTTCCTAATCGTATGGCTTTTCGGGTACGCCCCGTTTTTTAACCTGGGGTCTGGCTCCAGCAGATTTAATAATTATATTTATAAAAAATGTATGATCACTAGCTTGTAATATTTGGAACAAAAAAGGCTAAAAGGTGCTTCATTAAAAAATCATCTTATCAAATCGTCCTCAAAAATACAAAATTTCCGAACCACACCATTGTTAATTTAACAATACAATGTTTTTTAGGTTGAAGTCATCATTTCTGCAAAATCAATACAAGCAATCATTAATCACTAGAATAGAACAAGGTTTAATTTTTTTTAACCCGTGGGGTTTCAATAGGGTAGAAAAATGCCGTAACCCAAGAGCGTGCCGTTACGCCAGAAACGTTGCTTTAATTAATTGGAATCATTGATTTCTACCATAATGTTACCCCTTCGGGGCTTCTAAACGAGGTACATTTTTCAATTATTAATCACTAGAATTTTCAATAAAGATGTTTTTTTGCAAATGCTCTTCCTGATCCGGATTTCAGATATAGTTCAAATTCATAAGCTTTATACCTGTCTGGAAAAGAACAACACCATATCAACTTAACGGGCAGATGTGGTTTAGTTGAAGTAACATGACCTTTCGTATGGCGGTCAAGACGCGCTTTAATATTAGCTGTGCAGCCAACATAACGTTTGCCATTTTTGAGTTCGAGTATATAAACGTAGAACCACATTTTAATAAGATGTATTAATGAATAAACAAAAATGTCCAATAAGACATTAATCTCATTGGACATTTATTCAGTCAGAAGTACACTACAATTTGTTATCCGCCATCGCCCGCCGAAGCGGGCGATGGCGGGCTACGCGTGGCTACCGCCCGCTTCGGCGGGCGATGGCGAACTACTTTCTTAGCGTGTTATTGCCCTCCTACGCGTGGCTACCGACGGACTGCGTCCGCCGTAGCCCGCTTCGGCGGGCGATGGCGGAGAGGGCGGGATTCGAACCCGCGATAGGCTTTTGACCTATACACACTTTCCAGGCGTGCTCCTTCAACCACTCGGACACCTCTCCAGATTAGTTTGCAAAGTTACAAATTTTTACCTTTCTGCCTCCGCTACCTGATAATTAAGCGGTATTTTTGTACTATGGAAATCCTTTCTTCTGCACTGAAAGCCTATGTGGAAACCCATACCGCTCCTGAACCTGAGCTATTGTACCATTTAAATCGTATTACCCGCAGAGACCATCTTTACCCTCGTATGGTTTCTGGTCATTGGCAAGGAAGATTCCTTTCCTTCTTATCTAAACTTATACAACCTGAATTTATTCTCGAAATCGGCACTTATACCGGTTATGCAACCTTATGTTTCACGGAAGGATTAAAGCCTTCTGGAAAAATTGTAACCCTAGAAATTGACCCTGAATTACGACTGATTGCAGAACAATATTTTACTGCCGCTGAAAAAACACATCAAATCGATTTGTTAAATGGCCCAGCTTTGGAAATAATTCCCCAATTAAATTATCCTTGGGATATGGTTTTTATTGATGCCGAGAAATATGAATATCAAGATTATTTGATAGCCGTTTTACCTCAAGTAAAAATTGGAGGGGTTATTTTGGTAGATAATGTATTATGGAGCGGGCAAGTAGCTGATCCTTCTTTTCAAGACAAAAAAACAAATGCAATTCGGAATTTTAATGATTGGGTATTAACCCTTCCAGAATTGGAAGTAATAATGTTACCTGTGCGGGATGGAATTACATTAATTCGTAAGGTTAGCGATAAATTTATTCAACCTTAATAAGAAAGATATTAATTAAATGTTTGATCACTGGAAAATATTAATAATAGGGATTACCTTCTTTCCAGCCTGGATCGGTGCTATACCTATTACCCCCACTGTTCCGAATCAAATTAATTTTTGTGGAATAGAATTAGAATTAACAGAATCTGCAAGAGTTGAAATTCAAAAAACAGTAGATAAATTATGTGTTCGTCCGGAATATTTGGAAGAATTAGTTAAACGTTCCGACACCTGGATGCCTTATGTTGAAGCAGTTTTTCAACAAGCTGGAGTACCTGAGGATTTAAAATATCTGGTATTACAAGAAAGTGCTTTAAAAGGTGATGCAGTTTCCTCCTCTAATGCCGTTGGCTTTTGGCAATTTAAAGAATTCACTGCACGTGAAATGGGATTAAAAATATCTAGTTCAATTGATGAACGTAAACATATTTATTATTCTTCCTATGCAGCTGCTAAATATTTTTATGAAAACAATAAAATATTTGATAATTATTTATATGCAATTGTTGCTTATTATACAGGTGGGGGAGGATCCCTTGGATATATTCGCCCAGAATTATTTGGCAAAACGAAAATGACCATTGATGCCTCATTTCATTGGTATGCATTAAAAGCAATTGCACATAAAGTTGTATTTGAATCTTTATTAGGCAAAAATGTAATTCCCGAAGTTTGGTTAAATATGGTGGAAATATCGGGTGGGGAGTCTCTACAAGCCATTGTTAACCGATTTAATATTTCCGAGTCTACTTTCCGGCAATATAATCTTTGGATTATGGGGAATACTTTACCACCCGGAAGAAATTATTGGTGTTTTATTCCTGGTGAACAAATTCGTCAAGGGGTTCAAGGTAATTTGATTCTGGCTGGAGAGATACCTCAACTTATGCCAACTCCCGCTCCATTGGAAGTTTTAGATTTATCTGATCAACCAATTGTTTCAGGAAAAACGAAACAATCCAAAAAAATCACCTCCCTTCCTATGAATTGGGATGAAGAATTTCAAAAAGAATATATAATTATGGATAAAACACTTCCTTTGATTACAGCAATTAATTCTATACAGGTAGATTTAAAAGATTTTATTCGTTGGAATTCCATCTCCGATCCACAATATATATTGGAAGCGAATGCCTGGTATCGAAAATCTACTCCAGAATTAGCAGATATTCATATTGTAAAGGCTGGCGAAAATTGGAATCGAATATCTGATTTATATCAAATTTCAATTCGAGATTTATTAAAATTAAATCGGGAAAAGCCAAAATCTAAAATTATTCCTGGGCGAAAAATTTATTTATCCCGAAAAAGAAAAAAAACGGAAAATCCAATAATTTTAACGCCAGTTCTTCAAGCTATTCCTTCCGCTAAGGTATCTACAATTACTTGGAAGAGCCCCATCGAATTAACCCCTGAAGAAAGAAAAGTGCCCGTTTTATGTCGCCCTGTTTCTGGACAATTAAAATGTAAGGTTGAGATTGCAGAAGAAAAACCCAAATTTCCTGAGCTAAAAAGTCATTGGATTACCCATGAAGTTAAAAAAGGTGAGGAATTATGGATGTTAGCCAAAAAATATGATACTCGTGGAGATTTAATTCAAAAAATAAATCAATTATCTACCTCAAGAATTAAAAGCGGAATGAAGTTAAAAATATTTCAAGTAATTGCTGGGCGTAATTGATTATATGATTTTTGTAAATCTTTAAATGTATTTATTTCGGTAATCTTTTTTTCTCTATGCCAAATAAGAATACTGGGATTTAATAAGGCGTACCCAAGTTTATGACGGGTGGAAATTTGAATCGAATCAAATTGAATTTCAAATACTAATTGTGGGGGTAGGGTTCTTACCGGCCCGAATTTTTCAATCGTATTGGTTTTTATAAAAGTATCAATTTCAGCTTGTTCTTGACTCGTTAAATTACTTTGTGTTTTCGCAACAGGAACCCAATTATTATCTTTTAGTATTCCAAATGTTAAAATGTTAAAATGGCCGGCATTTATTCCTTCCCCTCTTTGGGCATATAATAAAATAACCGTTAAGCTTAAAGATTCTGGTTTGTCAATCCAGGAAATATTAGGGCTGAGTTCATTTAAAACGTTATTCTCTAAATGACGTATCCTTACACCAGTGGCTTGATTTTCTCTAGCTTTGTTTTTCCAACTTAAATACTGATTTAATTCCTGAATGGAAAGTCTATTCGGTAATATAAAATGCGCAGTGATAGCGTTAAAATTATCTTGAATAATATGAATTCTTTCCTGAAAGGAATAAACCTTCGTGCATTCATTATTCCATTCCAAAACATCTTCTATTAAAAATAGAATACTTGTATTGGGTAGTGCTTTCGAATTGTTTTTCTGCTTTCGAAGACGAGGGAAAATATTGCTAACCGGCAATAACTGATTGTTTTCTAAAGTAAGTAGAGTGCCTATAATTACTGTTCCGTCGGGTAAATGATTTCCTGCTTCCTCTATTTCACGAAAATAACCACTAATTAATTCTCCTGATTCTGTCCAAATATAGGTATTTGAACTTCTTCGAATTAGTTGAATTCTTAAGCTATCGTATTTCCATTCAATCCATAATTGGTCAAAATTTATATTTTGAATTTCTTCCTGGGATATAGGTAACTCTGTATAAAAAGGAAAAGGGATTAATTGTTTTTCTGCTTCTGTTTCCGGTTCGATAATTTTATGAAAATCTTCTGAAGTAGGAGCAAATTTATCCAACCCTCTTAAGAATAAAATATGCTCGTTTATATTATATAGAATTGAAATTGCTTCGAACAAATTCGATGTTGATATTGGCGATTTTAATCCACCAATAATTAATTTATTAAAAACCAATAATTCATTTTTACTTAATGTTGACCAATACTTATTTATTTCATTCTTTAATTCAATTTCAGTGCAATATTGTAAAGGCAACAATTTCTCAGAAATAAAAAATGACAAAGAATACTTTAGATGATTTTCTTTGGTTTCAAGTAATAAACTAATGGCTTCAGAATAATCTCCTACTTGACTATACGATTCTTCTAATAACCATTCAGGGTAATTAATATATTCTTTAGCCCAATTCCATAATTGTTTAGGGGTAATTACTCTTTTTAATTTATTTCCACTAAATAAATATATTGCCCAGGCGGCGTCTTCGGGGGATGCTAATTTAAAATATTGTTTTAATAAATATGTTTTTTCTGAATCATTCCTGGAATCTTCTAATTCCTTGAATAATTTACAAAAAGTAATCATAGATTAAATTCCAGCTTAGCGGTTTCACTGGATATAGGATTGGTTTCTCCTAAATAGGCGGTATGTAATTCATCTGCAGAATATCCAATAGAGCGAAGGTATTTAACGAAAGTTGCAGTATAGCCATGGGTTACTAAAATTTGTTCTGCATCGCATTCTTTGATCGTGAGTAATAAGCTTGGCCAGTCGCAATGATCAGAAACTATAAAGCTTCTATCCGCTGGTTGTCGTTTGCGAAGATTTTTTACGGCCATCCATCCCGAGGCATAAGCAAGCGTGGAATTTGCAAACGGATGAAAATCGGTGGACTGAAGAAAAGCAGGGGGTGCAATAACTAAGCTTCCGGGTAAAGGGTTTTTAGGGATTGGAGCATATTTCGGAAATTCAATTCCTTCCTTTTCGTAAGCCTTCGTTAACGGAATAACGGAGGGATGTAAATAGATAGGCGCAGGTCCTGATTCTAAATAGGAAAGTAACCTTTGTGATTTCCCTAAACTATATCCTAATAAAATAGAATGTAAGTTTTGTTGCGCATTCTGGTTCCACCAGGTTTTGATATCTTCTGCCACTTCATGGGCTAAAGGCCAACGAAAGATGGGCATTCCAAAAGTAGATTCAGTAATAAGGGTGTGACATTTTATAATTTCAAAAGGGTCGCAAGTTCTGTCAGGTTCTCGTTTATAATCGCCAGTTACCACCCAGACCTCGCCTTTATATTCTACCCTTACTTGGGCAGAACCCAGAATATGTCCTGCAGGATGAAAGCTTACTTTTACCCCGCCAATACTGAGCGATTCTCCATAAGGTAAGCTTTCAATTTTAGCCGAGGCTCCTAAACGGCACTGCAATACTCCCTTTCCACGAGTGGTGCATAGGTATTGACTGGAACCTGGTTTTGCATGATCACTATGCGCATGGGTAATAATTGCACGCGATACGGACTTCCAAGGGTCAATATAAAAACCACCGACCTCGCACCATAATCCACGGTCATCTACCTTTAATAAGGGTGCTTTCACTTTACTAAGTTACCCAATCTATCCGCCTGTAAAAAGGGATTGAGGGAGATACGTTTACTTTTGTAATTTTGAAAGATATATGAGGATTACCATCCATCCGGAGAATCCACAGGAACGACTGATCTTACAAGTAAAGGAGTGTCTGGAAGAAGGTGGGGTTATTATATATCCCACAGATACTGTTTATGGTTTAGGCTGTGATTTAAGAAACCGGAAAGCAATTGAAAAAATCTGTAGGATACGAAACCTTAAACCTGAGAAGGCAAATTTTTCTATTATCTGTAGTGATTTGGGTAACCTTTCCCAATATACCCTGCAGGTTCAGACCCCGATTTATAAAATGATGAAGCGGACCTTACCGGGTCCTTATACTTATATTTTCCCGGCTTCAGGATTAATCCCTAGATATTTTCAAGGCAACAAAAAAACGATAGGAATAAGAATCCCAGATCATCCTATTCCTTTGGCTTTGGTGGAAGCATTAGGCTTTCCTATGGTGAATGCGAGTTTACATGATGAAGAAGATAAATTGTTGGAGTTCCTTACCGACCCCGATGAAATATATACTCGATACCATAAGATAGTAGATATGGTGATTGATGGAGGTTATGGGGGAATTCTCCCCTCTACTATTATTGACTGTACTGAAGGCGATGGCACGTTCAAAATAACCCGTGAAGGGAAAGGAGACCTGGATTTATTGTATTAAAGATGGAAACGACAGAATATAATGCTCCCACTCCTGTATTGGCACGTTTGCAAGAAGACTTTGAACGAATACACGAATATTTGTTCAAGCTTTCGGATGAAATCCGGTCAGAGCGGATTAGTAGATATCCTATTTTTATTGCGCAACTTCAAGAAATAGCTTTAGGAAAGCCCATCCCTATTGTAGAGCATTTGTCTTTGAATTATAGTTATAATGTATCCTTATTGGAGGAATTAGTAAAAAAAGATATAATAACCCAAGATAGGATATTAGTGTTTAAGGAATCTTGGAAACGTGCGGATAAGTATGCATGTTTTTTTCTGGTAACCCCTTTAGAAGCTGGGTTTGTATTTATTCCTTATGAAGGAATACTAAATGAAGAATAAACCTGGGTATATTTATTCGGGTAATTGTTTTCCATTAAGCCAGGTCATAGCTACTTCTAAGTTTTGTTGAAGGGCAATGTATAGCGCTTCTGTTGACCATTCGAATAAAATCGGTAGTTGTGCTGATTCTCCCGAAGAAAATTCTCCAAGCACATAATCAATTTGTTTTCCTTTTGGAAAGGAGTTTCCTACGCCCATTCTTAATCGAGGATAAGCATCGGTTTGAAGAAGTTCGGATATATTTTTAAGTCCGTTATGTCCACCAGAGGATCCCTTTCCTTTTAAGCGTAGTTTGCCAAAAGGAAGGGCAATATCATCTGTCGCAACGATAAGATTAAGTAAGGAGATTTTTTCTTTTTGAAGATGATAGCTAACCGCTTTCCCACTAAGATTCATATAAGTATCTGGCTTGAGCAGCAGTACCTGTCGGCCCTTCCAAGTATATTGCGCCATCGCGCCATACTTTACAGGCTGAAAAGAAACCTTGGATTGTTGGGATAAAAAATCAAGCCATAAGAAGCCGATATTATGCCTTGTTCGAGCATATTCAGCACCAGGATTCCCTAATCCTACAATTAACCATTTCATACAGAAAAGGGAGAGGTTTTAGAATTCCAATTTAAGGGAATTCCCTTCACCCAGTACCAGCTATTATTTTTTGCCTGGTGTTGCTTCAGCGGCTTTATCTCCTCTTAAGCTTCTAGGAATATCTATGGTAACAATAGCAGCAGAACTAGCAGTACGAATGGTGATGCCTTCTACACTGATATCTTTAACTTTAATGGTTTTACCCAATTCCAAATTAGAAATATCTACGGTTACTCTTTCGGGTAGGGTTTCGATGGTTCCTACAACTTTTAAGGAGCGTAATTTTTTAACTAAAGTTCCACCGGCCAACACTCCTTTAGAAGTTCCTTGAAATAATATAGGAAGAGAAACCTCGAATGGTTTATTTTCTTTAACAGCGTATAAATCAATGTGGATGATTTCATCACTTACGGTATGATATTGAACTTCCCGTAAAACAGCTGTATGGGTTTTTCCTTGTAAGTCCACTTTAATTAAGTGGGTATCAGAGGAGGATAAAAGTTTTTCAAGAACCAAAGTAGGTACGTCGAAATGTAAGTTTTCCCCTTCTCCATACATGACGGCAGGAACCATTCCATTATGACGGGTAGCTTTTGCTTGGGTTGCTCCCACTTGGTCTCTAACCTGACCGCTTATTTCGAACGTTTTCATTTAATTGATAAATAAGGAACTAATAGACTCAAAATTATGGATTTTCCGGAAGGCCTTGGCGAACACAGGTGCTATTGAGATTACATGAACTTTTTCATGTTGTTCTTTCAGCGGAAGCGTGTCAGTTACATAAACCCCTTGAAGTGCAGAATCCTGAATTCTTTGTAAGGCCTGTCCCGAAAGGATGGGATGGGTAACATACGCATTAACTGATTTGGCACCTTTCAGCATTAATTCATCTGCTGCTTTGCACAGAGTGCCGGCAGTATCAATGAGGTCATCCACCAAGATTACATCTCTGTCTTTCACTTCCCCAATTACTTGCATGGCCGCTACTTGATTTGCTCTTTCTCTATGCTTATCAATAACTACCATGTCAGCTTTAAGTCGTTGAGCATAATATCTAGCTCTGGCAACTCCACCCATATCTGGGGCAGCGAAGGTTAGGTTTTCCAACTTAACATGGTCCCTAATGTGAGGCAGAAATACTGCTGAAGCATCAAGGTGATCAACCGGAATATCAAAGAACCCCTGAATTTGCCCGGCATGCAGATCCATCGTTATCAGACGATCTGCTCCTGCAGCAGTAATCAGGTTTGCAACTAATCGGGCACCTATAGATACCCGAGGTTTGTCTTTTCTATCTTGTCGTGCATACCCGAAATAGGGTGTCACCACATTAATAGATTTAACTGAAGCTCTGCGCGCAGCATCAATCATCAGGAGTAGCTCCATAAGATTGTCTGCTGGGGCAAAGGTGGATTGAATCAGAAATAGATCACAACCCCGAATGGATTCGTTGAAAGAAGGTTGTATTTCCCCGTCACTAAAACGAGATACAACTATTTCACCGAGTGGTGTGCCATACAACTCAGCAATTTTTTCCGAAAGATAAACGGATGCGGTTCCGGAAAATATTTTAAGCTGAGAGGCCATGATGTATATGTTGCCCAGGGAGGATTCGAACCCCCACTAACGGGACCAAAACCCGCTGTCCTGCCTTTAGACGACCGGGCAATATCCGGTTAGGGACTGCAAAGATACAACCTCTCTATTCGATTTTCCAACCCCTGACCGCATTTTTTTTTGATTAACTAAAATTACCATTCAACCTGTTAGACTGACCATTGATGTATTTGTTCATAAAAAATAAATAGAGTACCATTATTATCTTAATACAATCATGGGTAAATTTGGAGATTATACTTGAGTAGAATAGGATTGTAAATTCCTATTTTCAAATCTTCGGGTATATTAAAAGCTTATTTCGTATGATTACTAAGTCCTTTCCTTATCTTGTACTGGCAGGTTTCCTTTTAAGTTTTCAGGTAGCCTTTGCCCAGCCTTGGATGAATAACATCAACCTTGCAGATACCAATACCACCTTTTATGATATTCAAACCGAATTTGAAAACTATTGGGTAAACCGCCCAATTGAAAAAGGAAAAGGATGGAAACAATTCAAGCGCTGGGAAAATTTTATGGTGCCTAGAGTTTACCCGACGGGCAAGTTTTTTAATCCACAACAGTCTTGGAACGAATATCAGCAATGGCAACAAACGTATGGGGGAGGTTTTCAAACCCAAGCTACTGCCAACTGGCAACCCATGGGCCCAACTAATGCGATTCCTACCAATGGCGGAGGAATGGGTCGTTTGGCTTGTATCGAATTTATGCCCGGTAATAACCAGATCATCTTCGTCGGAGCACCTGCCGGAGGACTTTGGAAATCTACTAACTATGGTGCTTCTTGGACACCGCTTACGGATCAGTTGCCCACTTTAGGAATTTCAGATGTGGCAATCAATACCGCCAATACCCTAGAAATGTATATTGCCACAGGCGACAGAGATGCCGCGGATACTTATTCTGTAGGGGTTCTAAAGTCAACTGATGGAGGAAATACTTGGAATACCACAGGTTTGAATTGGAACATCACCCAAACCAGAACCGTGAATCGTTTGTTAATGCATCCCACTAACCCTCAAATATTAATAGCTGCTGCTAGCAATGGGATTTGGAGAACGACTAATGGAGGAACTAACTGGACACAAGTTCAAACCTCTGGAGATCATAAGTCTTTAGATTTTAGCCCCACCAATCCAGATACAGTTTACGCTTCTTCCAGTGGAACTATTCGCAGATCTATTGATAATGGGGCAACCTGGTCTACGGCTGCTACCGTAAGTGGGGTTAATCGAATCGCATTAGCCGTAACCCCAGCCAATCCAAATTATGTTTATGCACTCTGTTCTAAATCTTCAGATAATGGCTTTCATAGCCTTCGCCGTTCTAGCGATAGAGGTGCAACTTGGACCGTTCAATCTACTTCCCCTAATGTGTTAGGCTGGAATACAACAGGAACTGATGCAGGAGGCCAAGGGTGGTATGATTTATATGTTGCCGCTTCTCCTACAAATGCAAATTGGATAATTATTGGAGGAGTGAATCAATGGCATTCTACCAATGGTGGAACTAGTTGGACCATGAATTCACACTGGTATGGAGGAGGCGGAAAACCCTATGTGCATGCAGATGTACATGGAGTTCGCTTTGAACCCGGAAGTGGTAGTATTATTTATTCCTTAAATGACGGTGGTCTGTTTCGGACTACCAATTCTGGAACTGCTTGGTCGGATATCTCTGCAGGTTTAGCAGTTTCTATGTTGTACGATATCAGTCAAAATGTAAGTAATGCAACAAACGTTTGGGCTGGGTTTCAAGATAACGGAACCAATCGTTTACAATCTGGTACATGGAGTCAAAGAATTGGGGGCGATGGAATGATTACCATTGTAGATCATACTACACCTTCAATCGTTTATGGATCCCTGTATTATGGAGATATTAATAAGTCGGTAAACAGTGGGGGAAGTTTTACGCAAGTCGCTGGACAAGGGGTTAACGGAATTACGGAAACAGGAGGATGGGTTACCCCTTACATTATGGATCCTACGAATAATAACATTCTTTATGCAGGTTATGATAATGTTTGGAGAACCAACAATGCCGGAGCTGCATGGAGTATTTCCCATTCTTTATCTGGAGGTTCAGGAAAATTAGTAGCCTTAGGCATGTCTGCTAATGACAATACGGTCTTATATTCTGCTAAGTCAGATCGTATGTGGCGTAATACCACCAATATTACAGCTGGGTTGCCTACAGGCTCCGCATCTATTACTTGCATCAAAGTTGATCCCGCCAATAAAGATAGAGTATGGGTTACCTTCTCTGGTTTTTCTGCGGCCAATAAAATCTTCCGTACCACCGATGGAGGTAATACTTGGGTTAATATTACTTATAATCTTCCCAACCTACCGTGTAATACGGTTGAATATATTCCCGGAACAACTGAAGAAATTTATTTGGGAACAGACGTAGGAGTATATGTTTTCGATCCAGCTACTACCTCTTGGTCTGCATTTAATACAGGTCTGCCGAATGTGATTATTAAAGATCTAGAGTTTCATGTGGCTTCCGGTAAATTAAGAGCTGGAACCTATGGTCGTGGCCTTTGGGAAACCGACCTTGTCGTTACTCCACTTCCTCCTATAGCTGACTTTGTAGCTAGTTCTACTTCTATTTGTGTAGGCGGTAGCGTAACCTTTACCGACATCTCTACCAATTCTCCTACCTCTTGGCAATGGACTTTCACTGGCGGTACCCCCGCTACTTCTACCACCCAAAACCCAACCGTTACCTATGCAGCACCTGGCGTTTATGATGTAGAACTGATTGCTATTAATGGTCAAGGTCAGGATACTATGTTACGCACTGCCCATATAACCGTGGGAAGTGGGGGATCTCCTTTACCATTAATAGAAGATTTTGAGTCCAATCAGTTTTCTACCAACGGATGGAATATTACCAATCCTGATAATAACCTTACTTGGGAAATCTTAACTACTTCAGGGAATACTTCTGGAACCCATTCTGCACGTGTAAATACCTGGAACTACAATGCAGTAGGGGAAAGAGATGGAATGGCTTCTAAAGTACTTGACTTCTCTCAATATAATTCCGTTAACCTAGCCTTTAAACACTCTTATCGTAGGAGTTCAACCGGTGATACAGATTCTTTATTGGTAAGAATCTCTACCGATTGTGGGGTTACCTTTACCGATGTGGTATTCCAAAGAGGAAGTCAACCGTTTGCTACCAATACCATAACCAACACAGATTATGTTCCTTCCACTACCAATGACTGGTGCTTAAATGGAACCTATGATACCTGTTACCAAAACATTGACCTTTCTGCCTATATCCCTTCTACTACAGTAGTTGTTAAGTTTGAGACTTACTGTGATTATGGAGGAAATATCTATGTAGATGATATTAATATCACCGGAGTATCAAATCAAGCCCCTCCAGTGGCTGACTTTACGGCTTCTCAAACTTTAATTTGTCCCGGACAAACCATCAACTTCACAGATATATCCACCAATACACCTACTTCATGGTCTTGGTCGTTTGGAGCAGGGGCAAGTCCCTCAAATTCATTCTCCCAAAATCCTGTAGTTACTTACAATACTCCTGGAACCTATACCGTGAGTTTAACCGTAACCAATCCTGGAGGAAATGATACCAGAACGTATAATAATTTAATCGTAGTAGGAGGAGGAGTAACGGCAGGTATTAATACCCCAACCACTACTGTTATTTGTGGGGCGGGAAGTATTCTTTTATCCTCAACTACTGTTGGAACCGGTTATCAATGGATGCTCAATGGGGTTAATATTTTTGGGGCAACAGCATCCTCTTATAATGCAACCGCATCTGGAAACTATGACTTAATCCTATTTAGCAACGGGTGCCCTGATACAACCACGATTCCAGTAATATTATCCATTGCTTCTGGACTTACCGCTAATATTGTAGCTACACCTCCAGCAATTTGCGGAACGTTTGCAACTTTACTTACAGGTTCTGGAGGGGGAAATTATCAATGGATGTTAAATGGAGTAGCAATTCCGGGTCAAACCAACAGTACGTATTGGGCGCTTACCCCAGGTAGTTATCACCTTGAAGTGAGTAGCAGTGGTTGTACAGATACTACCAATGCACCTACTGTTTTACAAACCTATCCTCAACCTCAAGCGGGCTTCACCTATGTAGTTAATAATGGGTTAGTAACCTTTACGGATATATCTGTTGGAGCAACTAACTATGCTTGGTCTTTTGGGGATGGGGGAAATAGTATTCTTCAAAACACTACTAACATCTATCTTACAGCAGGTTCTTATACCGTCACCCAAATCGTATCCAATGGTCCTTGTGCAGATACCATTTCTCATGTGGTAAATATTATCACGACTAAAGCGGATTCAGAGTTAACCGAACAGGAGTTTGAAGTATTCCCTAATCCAAATCCAGGGATGTTTACTGTTCGTTTGGATATAGGAGATGAATCAACAGTTCGTGTAATTCTAACCAATTCACTAGCACAAGAAATTTATTCTAAAACCGTTCCATCTAAAGGAGACCAATTAATTGACATCAATGATCTTCCAGCAGGAACTTATTTCTTGCGCGTAATTGCTGGAAACAGAACCTCTGAAAGAAAAGTGGTTCGTCAATAATTGTAATAGTTGTTATAATAGCTAAGTTTATGAAAAATCTTCTGGGATTGTTTTTAATCGTGATGTTTGTTTTGTGGGGATGTAAACCAGATGATAAACAACCTACTCCTTCGGGAACTACAAATACCAGCAATGCCAGAATGGTATTTAAATTTAAGTTTGATTCTACTCAGGTAAGATTAAATAATATCGGTCAACCCGCAGCTTTACCTTCTGGTCATTCTGCTCAAAGCCCTGTGTTTAATGGGATGTCGGCTCACTATATTGAATTAAGCCCCGAGCCCTTTACTCCATTAGGTCAAGGTGCTGTTTTATATCGTGCGCCTGAAACTACTTTAGGGGGTAGCAATGCCATTAATTTTGATAGTGCTCGGATCAGTGCAAACATGGCTGAGTTTTTTAGTTTACCAATTAAATCTGTTCCCGCTGGGACGTATAAATATCTACGGATATCTTTATCTTATCAGAACTATCAGATTCTATTAAAGTATCAATCAAATTTGATTACAGGTACAATAGCCTCCTTTGTAGGATTTAATACCTATATCCATAATCATAAAATCAAAGATTCTACTTTAACGGTAAATGCCAATCGAGCACAAGGATATTGGGCTTTTGAGACTCCATGGTTAGTGACTTCTGGACAAGCGCCTCCGGGAGCAACTACAGTTCCCAATCCTATATTTGCTACTTCCCCAATTCCTCAAGGTTCTTGCGTGGTTACCGCCGCGTTTAATCCGCCTTTAGTAATTACAGGTAATGAAACTCAAGATGTAAAGGTTGTAGCTTCTTTATCTACCAATAAAAGCTTCGAATGGAAAGATGCTAATATGGATGGATATTATGAACCTCTTGCCGGTGATACCGTTGTTGATATGGGGCTTAGAGGGTTAGTTCCTATTATAGAATAAAAAACCTGATGTAAAGGATATTCTTCGTATTCTTTATGCATTGGGAGATGAATACCTATTATTAAATAAAAGACCCCTAAACAGTAGGGGTTTTTCTTTTTTATTTAATTAGGGAGAAATAATTATTTAATTGGGTAACGGTTTGCAGATTTGCGATGTGCATATTCCGGTTCATGGTAATAAGCTCCTACGGTCTGCATATACTTAGTCTACGCCGACCTGCGGGTAAAAAACTCCTACAACAAAGTATAAAACTGCTAGTGTCCCCTTAATTGTATAAATGGAAAACTTAGGTAAGGGTTATCCCCCCAATCCGAATCGGATTCCGGAGTTAATCGGAAAAAAGCCGGTTCCATCTAAAAGGTAAGCTAAAGAAAAGCAGAGAATAAATTTCTTCGGAATTCTGTCCGACGAAATCCTGTCTACTTCCAGGGCGTTGACCATGCTTTTAAAAATTTGCTTTAATGTTTTTCTCTGCCAATGTAACCGTTTCATCAATTCTTTTTTGACGGGTTTCCGGTTTTTTAGCATTTAAAATCCATTCCAAAATGCCTCTGTTAGAAAAGGGGGGAAAGCCTTCCCAATGTTCAAAGGTGATAGGATTTTTTAAAAAAAGTGCTGTTAAGTCTTCCGGAAGGATAAGATTTTCTAAATCATCCACGACGTTCAAGGTGCTTGTTTGTTGGGCAATAGTCACCATTTCCAAACCCGCAGGATGCATCCGTCCCTGTTCGATTAATATGCTAACCTTTTCCTTATTCACTTTGCTCCAATTACTGTTGGGATTTCGTTTTGCGAAATATTTGTAATAACTGTTTGCATCTTTTATTGGGTGTACTATCAATCCAACCTAAACATAAGGCCTTATCTACCGTTTCAGGATAATATACACTAGGAATACCACTTTGTTTTTTATAAATCATCAGCCACACCGATTTTTCACTGGCATGATTATTTTCCAACTGTTCCCTACATTCCCTTTGGTTTTGGGCATAAAAGGCAGTTATACCCCTATAGTTTTTCATCCCTTTTCCGTAAGTAAAGGTTTTCTAATCATAATTAAATCCGGTAAAAACCTCCTGAGCCAAGCGATTTCTAATCTTATCAAAATATAAGAGGATAAATTTTATTGCCCAAAAGCTATAAATGCTCTCAATATAGCCCTGCTTAGTTTATACTTTATCTTTTTTGGGAGCGTCAGCGAAATTTAGTTCTATAAAAGCTTAATAGCCTGAAAATTATTATTGAAAAAACCATTTTTCTTATTCAACAAAAATTTTGTGAGCACTCAATGACGAAATAAATTCAGAGGAATCTAGTTTTAAATCTTATTCTTGTGCATTCTGCATTTGTCGCTGCAATACTTAACCTCTTCCCAAACGGTTTTCCATTTTTTTCTCCAGGAAAATGGTCTACCGCATACTGGGCAAATTTTTTGGGGTAAAAATTCCTTTTTAAGGGTTTTCATTATTCGTTAATAACAGGTTATATAAAAGGAAGTTCCCATCCGTTTAAAACACAAGTATGCCCTGAGCCTGCCGGAGGGCCGAAGGGTCGAAACTAAGTTTCTATGACGCAGCGGCGCAGACTAAGTCTACGCCGAACGCAATAACTGAAAGGAATATGTAAATGATAGTTATTTTCTTATTTATCTAACTTTTTCTTGCCTTTGGAGGGTGGTAAGAAGTTCTCATTTGTAATCACTTTCTTGCCTGTTTTCTCTTCTAAAGCTAGTCGTGCATCTTTAGCAATTTTTCCACCTTTTTTTCCCGCAAGGGCATTTTGCTGAACACCTTTTGCTTTTTCTGTCTCGGCAATTTGGCGAGTGGAAAGTTCTGCCAAAGCTGTAAAAATCAATTCAGCTTCACTCATGTGGTCCCGCAGATTTTGAGATTTCAATCCTTTTAAATCTTTGTGCTTCTTAACCGTTAAGCCAGTCCATTCTTGATGGATTATATTGGTTAGGAAAGCAAACTCATCTCCTTTCTGAACGCCACTTTCTTTCCAATAATCAGTCAATTTGTTGCGAGTTTCTTGCCCAGTCATTCTTTGCTGAATCCACTTTTCGCTTCTACCGAGTTTTTGCCAATTCTCTCTCGCTCTTTCTAAACTCATTTCAGGGTCTTGAATTTCTTGCATTCGCTCATAGCCCACTTTTGCAAGCCACTGCTTAAAGGGTTCAGCTTTGGGAGAGGGGATAGATTGAATAAGACGAAGTAGTGTTTCGGTTTCTGCCACATCAGTTTCTCGCATTTTTCCGTCTTCTGCCTCCATTTTCAACCGTACGATTTTTTCGTACGCTTCACTTCCTTCTTTAGTAAGCTTCTTTTTCAAATCGCTCCAATACCTTTTGGGAATACTGCTTCCGGTCAATATTTCAATCACATCTATCACTGAAAAATACCATGTTTCCGTTTCCTGATCCCAATGCGTGCGGACTTTTTTGCTTTCAAATAATTTAATGTTACTCATGATAATTTGAGTTAATTAGTTTCATTGCTTGCTTCTTTCTTAGCTGATTTTAAGGTGAGAAGGATGTTTGTAATTAGGAGAATCGCAAGGGCAAAGTAAAAATAAAAAATGGGTGTACTTATACTGGGCTTTTAAAAAATAATAAACCCTATAATTCTTACCACTGTAAAACGATAAGCCCTTTGCCCCTTCGACTCCCCTTCGGCAAGCTCAGGGCATGCTTCGACTCCCCTTTGACCCTTCGACAGGCTCAGGGCAAGCAAGCTCAGGGCATACTTCGACTTCCCTTCGACCCTTCGACAGGCTCAGGGCAAGCGCTCAGCACGAGCGCGCTCAGCGCAAACCTATAATCGTTCTTAAACGCGACTTCGTTCTATTATAGGATTATTTTCTACTAAGAATCGTACGATACTAACCTCCAAGGTTTATGGAAGTTTATTACTCCTTCTCGAACGAATGCTCAATCTGATACGCCAAATGCTTGCGGTGTGCACGGGTCATGGCATCTCCTGATACATTGGCTTTCATCTTCGCCTGAATCTGATCTAACTGATTCCAAACTTGCGCTTTGGCAATCCTATCCGTAGCCCTAGATTGATATGCCTCAATTAATTCACGAACGTATTCATCCTGCAACTGCTGACGGAAGGTATTTACCGATCCACCCATATCTGCCATAAATATGTGTTGGGTTAAATCATCCAACATGCGGTTAACAGTATAAACATTCCCATATAAACTCGCATCGGTAATTCTTTTCAACGTAGCTGGATGTAACAAATGATTGAAAATCTCTTGCTGAATCGCCAACATCCTGTCGTGTAATTTCGGATCTTCCCCACTATACGGAGCATTATATCCTCTTCTTTGCGGTTGCAGATAAGCATATAAATCCCGAAGATCAGGCATAGCTTGAGGCGCTAACACATACTTCCCGATAATTTGCATGGCTCTCTTCTGATCTGCCTCCGAAACAGGTGTATAAGGAGTTGTAGTAACCGATTGTCCGGGATAGGCACGTTCAATGTAAACTCCACCAATATACCGGCTAATTACACGCGCCGAATTGGCATATTCTCCAGTCAATAATACGTAAGCATTTCGCAAGGCATGATAAGAATCTCCGTCTTGCAAATACCGTTTTTTGATATTCGGCAATAAAGTATTTACCAAGTCCATTCTTTCCTGCGCATATCGAATGGCATCTGAAGAAAGATCATTTACCATTACTCTGGGGTCATTGGCTTTCCCTGCATTCCGCATATCATCTGCATCATTCCCAAAGGCTAATTTTGGGTCACTAGACTTTTGCAGATGGGCTTGCAATACTTGTTCAGCTTGCACAGGATTTTCAGGTATATCCATATATCCATATTGAATAGCCCAAATATCATACGGTCCCGGACGATGGGTAAAAAATTGTCCTTGTTTATCTTTTTTCGGAGAAACATTCGGGGTAGGATAATCCATCACCGAACCAATCAATCCCACAGGACGGGTTAGAGTTGTGTCTTGTAACTGGTCAGGATTCCATAGTTGACTAGAGCGCATGTTGTGCATTAAGCCCAAGGTGTGTCCCATTTCATGTAATACCAAATAATAGATAGAAGCTGTAAGATATTCCCCTTTCATCGCTTCACTTAAAGGCTCAGCAGCTAAGGCCACTTCACCAAAACGACAACTTTGTTGCAGGTGTAAACCTAATGAGCAAGCATACGGATCTTCAACGCTAGGAAGATGTTCGTCGTAAGGAAGTCCGGCAACTTCAAACAATTTCTCTTGTGCCAAACGATTGGTAATAAATACATATTCCAACATGATATCCGCCCCTAAGATTTCACCTGTTCTCGGATTTACAAAGCTAGGGCCATAGCCACCAAAGGGAGGCGTTGGGGAGGATGTCCAACGTAACACATTATAGCGAATGTCTCCTGCATCCCAAGAGGCGGTATCGGGCTGCTCCTTAATTTCAATAGCATTCTTAAAGCCTGCCGCTTCAAAGGCGATGTTCCATTGTAAACCTGCTTGACGAATGGTTTCTCTAAACTCAAGCGGGGTGGTGTTTTCAATCCACCAAACAATGGGTTGCACCGGCTCCGACATACGCGCGTTGGGTTCTTTTTTCTGCAAGCGCCAACGATGAATAACATCTTTATAATTCGGCGTTTGGGTGGTTGTCATATCTTCCACCTGATCCATAAAGTAACCTACTCTGGGGTCATCTCTTCTCGGCATATAACCCGAATCGGGCATTTCAATTAAGCTATGTTGTAATTGAAGGGTAACATTTCGGGCATCGGTTACTTCTTTCCCGCCGGATTGTTGAGGGGCAGCATTTTCATAAACATATTCTACTACCACATCGGTATTGTTGGGGTAGTTGCGTAAAGATTTATATTTTGATTTATCCTTACTCATCTTACCCGGATCAAACATACTTCCTGGAGGAAGGCCTGGAGGAAGGGTGTTTTTAACAGGATCCAGATTTTCAGAAAGGAACAATCCATCTGCTAATACCAATAAATCTCCGGAGGCCGGATCTTCTTTAATAATTTTTAAGCTCGCCAAAACCGGACGATTAATATTCGCCCCTGCTGCTTTGCTAATGGCATTTTGAGGATCAAAATAATATCCAGTGTTTTCCATCACCCATTCCACCCGATTATAATATCGCTGTAAAGAAACAATCCGATTATAACGGAAACTTCCTCTAAAATGTCCGGCAGGTAATACCCCATCCGAAGTGTGACTAAAATAAATATATTCCTTGCCTATTTGTTGGGAGGATATTCGCATCAACACCGCACCATTACTGGTATCTTGGTATAAAGAAAACAACCCGGGATAAGCCTTAAAGGTTTTTAAAGTATCGGCAATCGAAAGCGTTTTCTTTTCCTTTGCCGGAGGAGCAGCCGGAGTGGTGCTTTCAGTTTTATGGGATTTATGTTTACCGTTTTTTACGGGTTTAGCTTCCTGGGCAGTTAAGGAAATCGTCCAGGATAGGAAAAAAATGAGCGTACTTATTTTGAAAGTCATATTGAAGGGATTCAAATGTTAAGGGTAAATTAAAATTAGATAAAATCCTGAGTATGGATAACAGGATTTTGATAAACGGTGAATAGGATAGCTTTTTGAAAAGTGGTAAAAGGCGAAGATTTTTAGGATAATCAACCTATCGGATGTTTCCAGTCCGATTGAAATCTGTATTTTGTCATAAATATTTTTCTCTTTCTTAGAGAACAGGTTCAGTCAAAGAATTTTACCCCATTAACCATAAACCATGAAAAAAGTAGGCGTATTAGGATCCGGCTTAGTCGGAAAAGTATTAGCTGCGGGATTTGTTAAACACGGATATGATGTGCAGTTAGGAACCTCCAATCCAGATAAATTAGCAGAATGGCAGGAACAAAATCCGAAGGTAAAAATCACTTCGTTTGCGGAGACAGCTGCTTTTGGAGAGATATTAGTATTGGCCACCAAAGGACATGTGAGTTTACATCTCTTACAACAAATTGGGGAAGATAGCTTAAATGGCAAGTTGGTATTAGATGCTACCAATCCTATTGATGAACAAAGAGCTCCGGAAGATGGGATTCTTCCTTTCTTCACTACCTTAAATCATTCCTTATTAGAAACCTATCAGGAAGCTTTTCCGAAAGTAAACTTTGTAAAATCGTTTTCCTGTGTGGGAAATCATTTTATGGTAAATCCTGATTTTGGAGGAACAAAGCCTACCATGTTTATTTGCGGAAACTCAGCAGAGGCAAAAAACGAAGCCATACATATCCTCGATCAATTTGGATGGGAGGCTGAAGACATAGGCAAAGCTGCCGGTGCCAGAGCAATTGAGCCCTTATGTATCCTATGGTGTGCCCCTGGGTTTTTGCGCAACCAATGGAATCATGCCTATCATGTGATGAGAAAATAAAACTTAAGGTCAGATTGTATTCATCCCTTCTGGATAGGTAAACAATTTTGTCAAAAGCATCCCACAATTTTAATCCGTTTCTTTCCGTGTTTCTAGGATATTGATTAAAAGAGATTGGTGTGAATAAAATAGTATTCGGGTAACTCTTTTCTCAATCCATCTTTCCTCTATCTTTGTCGCTTCATTTATACTTATGAAAAATATACTTACCCTTTCAGGGGTTGCCCTGATACTCATTAGCTTGTTCACCGCTTGCGACGGTGGAAGCAAATTTTCCGGGAAACCCGAAAATCAAGTGGACTCTGTTTCTTATGCTATCGGAGTAAATATAGGTTCTAGTTTCCGCACCCAAAAAATCGAGGTGAACACTGCCGCCGTATTAAAAGGGCTACAGGATGGAATTGATTCTACCGCTTCTATGACCCCAGATCAAATCCGGGAAATATTAATGGCGCTGAGCGAAAGAATGAACGCACAAGCCAACGATCGTCAAAAAGCACAACAAGGCGTACAAGGCGAACAAAATGCAGCCAATGGTGCAGCGTTTCAGGCAGAATACGAAAAGAAAGAAGGGGTTAAAAAAACTGCTTCTGGTTTAATGTATCGTGTGATTAAAGCTGGAAAAGGAAAATCACCTAAACCTACTGACGTAGTATCTGTAAACTACATTGGTCGTTTAACCGATGGTTCTGAATTCGACAGCAACTTAAAAACAGGTCAACCTGCTAAGTTTCCTTTAAATCAAGTGATTCCAGGATGGCAAGAAGGATTATTGTTAATGAAAGAAGGAGATAAATTCGAAATGGTAATTCCTCCGGGATTAGGTTATGGAGATCAAGGAGCAGGAGAAAAAATTGGTCCACAAGCAACCTTAGTGTTTGAAGTGGAACTGTTAAAAGTTGAAGCTACTGCTCAACCTTAATTTACGAATACCAGCATGATCCGACGTATTCTCCGTTGGACTTTACGCCTGCTAATGGGAGTAGTAATACTCTCGTTAGCAGGTGTTTTTTTTTACCGTTGGATACCAATTCCATTTACCCCATTAATGGTAATTCGTTCGATCGAAGCCATTACTTCCCCTTCAGCTCAAAATAGTAAACTAAGATATGATTGGGCATCTTGGGAAGAGATTTCTCTTCAGTTTCCAATTGCCATAATTGCCTCCGAAGATCAACTCTTTGCCGAACACAACGGATTTGATTTTGAAGCCATCGAAAAAGCCATCGAACATAATCAACGATCCAAACGGCAACGAGGCGCATCTACCATATCCCAACAAGTAGCGAAAAATGTATTCTTATGGCCCGGCCGATCTTGGATTCGCAAAGGATTAGAAGTTGGATTTACCGTAATGATAGAAGCTTTCTGGCCTAAAAAAAGAATACTAGAAGTATATATGAATATTGCAGAATTAGGTCCATTAGTATTTGGCGCAGAAGCCGCTGCACAATATCATTTTGGGAAATCTGCCAAACAATTGAATGGTGGGGAAGCAGCCCTGTTAGCAGCCGTCTTGCCCAATCCCATTAAAATGAATGCAGGCAAACCTTCGGGATATGTGTTAAGACGAAAAGCACATATTCAACGACAAGTGGGTTTTTTTAATGGCATAGAATATCTAAAAGTATTTACCGATAAACCAGTCGAAAAAACGACTCGCAAAAAGCGAAAGAAGGATTCATAACATTTGTTACGATTAATCGTAACTTTCGTTAATTGTTAAGCCTTACCCTTCCTGTTTATGGCAGTTTCTCTTGCCTTACCTAAATTTTATATTAATCGTGAAATCAGTTGGATTCGTTTTAATCAACGAGTATTAGAAGAAGCACAAAATGTACGTAATCCCCTTTTAGAACGACTTAAGTTTTTATCTATCTTCTCTTCAAATTTAGATGAGTTCTTTATGATTCGCGTTGCCGGATTAAAAGAACAAATTCATAACAATATTTATGAACCTGCGGCCGATGGATTAAAACCGAAAGAAGCATTACAAGCCATTTCAGATTTAGTACATCCGCTTATGGAAAATCACGCCCAATGTTTAATGGAAGATATAGTTCCGGCATTGCGCAAAAAAGGAATTCGCCTGCGTTCGGTGAATACGCTTTCACAGCCACAACTGTTGGAAGTAAAGAAGTATTTTAAAGAAAAGATATTTCCAGTCATCACGCCACTGGCAGTGGATTCGGGGCATCCCTTTCCTAAACTGAGAAGCTTAGGATTGAATTTAATGGTGGAATTAAAAGCCCCATTTAAAAGAAATGATAACCGAATTGCAGTAGTTCCGGTACCGCACGTATTACCCAGATTTATACCCATCAGTTCCCGTCGGGGAAATGATTTTGTGTTGTTAGAACAGGTGATTAAGGAAAACCTAGATCTACTCTTTCCCAACATGAAAATCGTTCGGGTATCTGAATTTCGAATCACCCGAAATGCCGACTTGGATATGTCAGAAGCAGAGGCCGATGACTTACTGAAACAAATTGAACGAGAGCTTAGAAAAAGAAGATTAGGCACGGTGATTCGATTAGAAATCAGTCATAAAACCAGTCCTGAATCTCGAGAGTTTTTAATGAATATGAACGGGCTGTTAGATTCTGATGTGTATGAAATCAATGGATATCTGGATGTTGCAGCTTTTATGAGTTTAATGGAGTTGGATTATCCAGATTTAAAGGACCCTCCGTTTACGCCGGCCTTACATAGAAGTATCGTAAAAAGTGGAAACATCTTTAGCGCTATTCGTCAAGGAGATTTAATGATCCATCTTCCTTATGATTCTTTTCATCCGGTGGTTGAGTTTGTGCAAGAAGCGGCCAAAGACCCCTCCGTAATGGCGATCAAGGTGACCTTATATAGAACCAGTGGAAAGTCACCCATCGTTCAAGCCCTTAAAGAAGCCGTGGCGGCAGGAAAACAAGTAACTGCATTAATAGAGTTGAAAGCCCGGTTCGATGAAGAAACCAATATTGTTTGGGCGAAGGAAATGGAAAGAGTAGGGGTGAATGTGGTGTATGGGTTAATGGGATTAAAAACCCACTGCAAAACCTGTTTAGTCGTTCGCCAAGAAGGAGATGAAATTATTCGGTATGTACATTTAAGTACGGGGAATTATAATGTTCGTACGTCCAGAATCTATACAGATATCGGGGTGTTTACATGCAATCCAGAGATTGGTAAAGATGTATCCGAATTGTTTAATATGTTAACCGGTTATTCTCGTCAGGAAAAATGGAGAAAAATATTTGTAGCCCCCATTAATCTGAGAGAATGTTTTGTTCGGCAATTAAATGAATGTATTCGATATCATACCTCGGAAACGCCTTCACACATCCGCATTGTTATGAATGCGTTGGTAGATCCACAGATGATTCAGTATTTATACAAAGCCTCTCGCAAAGGAGTTAAAGTTGATTTGATTGTTAGAGGGATTTGTTGTTTAATTCCGGGCGTTAAAGAGGTGAGTGAAAACATTAGCGTGAAAAGTATTGTGGGTCGTTTCTTAGAACATTCTCGGGTATATGAATTCCATTGTAAAGGGGAGACCCGTTTGTTTATGGGGAGTGCAGATTGGATGCAAAGGAACTTAAATAGACGCGTTGAGGTTTTATATCCCGTAGAACAAGAGGAAGTTAAACTTCAGATTCAACATATTCTTACCATCATGTTTCAAGATACCGTAAATGCCAGAAAATTAGGCAGTGATGGAATCTATCATCGGGTGGTACGAAAAGAAAATGAGAAAGAAGTGAATTGTCAAAACCTTTTTCTAATCGAAGCGTTAAAGCGTCAAAAGTTTATTGACACCATTAGCTAAGAAAAAATGATTCCAGAAGCCGAAGCCCTTCCTACAATTACAGAAGAAACCAAAGAAGCCACAGATGCATTCTTCGAATCAGAAATGATGGTGCATATAAAGCCTTTATATCATTTTGCGTATCGTTTAACCAATGATGAAGACGATGCCAATGATTTAGTACAGGATACTTATCTAAAGGCATATCGGTTCATTACTTCCTTTGAACGAGGTTCTAATGCCAAAGCCTGGTTGTTTCGAATCCTTAAAAACTCCTTCATCAATAATTATCGGAAGAACACCAAAGAGCCTACCCAAATTGATTATGAAGAAGCCGAAGTTTTTCTAAACACGGGAAAAGCAGTTTGGTCTGATTCTATCGACCTTCGCGATAAAATATTTCGAAGTCTAGTTGGGGATGAAATTACCAATGCCTTAAATAGTTTGCCGGTTGATTTTAAAACCGTAATTATCCTCTGCGACATTGAAGAATTTAGTTACGAAGAAATTGCCAAGATCACCGATATTCCGGTAGGTACTGTTCGTTCTCGTTTGCATAGAGCGAGAAAACTATTAAAAGAAAAACTAGCTGTGTATGCCCGTAACATGGGGTATGCAGTACACAATAACGAGGAAGAATTTGAAAATAACCAAGATATCACTTGGGGTTTAGAAAAAGTAACAAAAGAAGCTGAATAAAAAGTATGAAAAACGCTGGAATAAAAAAACAGGGAAGCCCCTATTCTGACGCTGAGTGTGAAGCAATCATCTTAAAGCTTCAAGCTATGTTGGATCAAGACAAAGAGGTAATCAATGACCAGGAATTCATGGAAAAAGTAAAAAACTGTGAATACTGCCTTGAACAAGTTGAAATTGAGAAATCATTAAAAGATTTAGTCAAAGACAAATTGAAAAGCATGATAGTTTCCACCAACTTAATGCAATCTATTCGAGAGAAATTACATTTTCTTAAAGGTTAATTCGATGAATGGCAGGAAATTTGTTGGCCACCTCAAAAACTTCACAGTATGAAAAACCTTAGGTCTGCCGGAATAATTCTATTCCTAATTTTCTCCTTCTCCGGAGTATTTGCTCAAGCTCCAATAACTCAACTTCCCGATTTTCACTTTTACGATCAGGGAAATAAAAAATTCACCAAAGCTCAATTAAAACCCAACACGCCCACCATCGTTTTTTATTTTGATCCCGATTGTGACCATTGTCAAAAACAAGCTGGATTTATTCAAAAAGAAATTACCAAGTTTGCCGCTATTCAGGTGGTATTTGTTGCTTTCCCTGCTAGCATTGAGGCCATCACGGCATTTGGACGGAAATATTTTCCCAATCAAATCGGAAAGAATTTTCAATTTTTAAGAGACAATGATTATTTATTTGATAAGTTTTTCGGATATAGTGAGGCACCTTCGATTTATGTGTTTAACAAAACCGGAAAGTGTGTTAAAACAGTTAAGAAAACCGAAACATCAGTAGCTGATTTATTATCAGCCTTAAAATAATACTTTCATCCCGCTTAAATTTAGATACCCGAAATTGAAAAATCTCGGGTATTTTTGTTTTTAATGGGCAATCCTTCCTTCATAACTTATTTCTGGTCGAGAATTTACCTGATTTCCTTTTGGATATTGGCATTATGGAGTCTGCAAGGGATAGTCTATGGACAAACTTCTCCAAAGACAGTTAAGGGAGGTGGTTTTGGTTATTTTACGATAGGTGGTTGTGGGATATTAAATCCTCAATTGGAGAAATTTTTACAAAAACCTCGACTATTAACTTCAAATTACACCTTATCTCCCAATGGTATTCAGGCAGGCGGAGGAGGATTTGGGTTATTGGGAAGATGGATGTTAGGGGGATATGGTTTGTATTCCGGATTTCCGGAAATAACCAAAGATTCTATCACCAGTCAGGTATCCTTGGGTAGTGGAATGTTTACCATTGGTTACCTATCTAAAGTGAAAGAAAGAATGTTTCTCTATCCTTATTTAGGCGTAGGAGGAAGTGGAATAACCATTAAGATTTCGAATGAAGCCATCCAAAATACAGTTGAGTTTGATAGCCGCAATCCCTTAAAGCCTCAGGAAAAGTCTGATTATTCGATAGGAGGAATTGCTTTTGATCTTGGAGGATCGTTACAGTATTTTTTAATTCCTCCCTCTTCAGAAGGAGGACATGGGGGGATGTTGTTAGGACTTCAAGCTGGATGTGGGGGTACTTTTATTTCTGGTACCCGTTGGAAGGATAGCCAGGGAAGAACGGTAAAAGGACCTGAAGGGATTTTTCATCTCAGTCCCTATGTTCGATTAACTATCGGTGGCGGTGGCTTTAGCTGGCGCTGAAAATCGGAATCGAACTTTCAGCGATAAACTCACCCGATTCATCTTTTCTCCAAATCAGGGTTTCTTTAAAATTATGTAGTACTATCCATAAAGCGCCTACAGAGTGCATATACAGCGCGCTTTGAAAATAGGTCTCCTCTGTTAAGGCAACCTCCGGATGTTTAAATTCAGCCAGCAAAACCGGCTTTCCTTGCCGATCAAAGCAAATGAGATCCGTACGTTTTTGTAGAGCATGATATTTAAGTCCTTTTTCAACCCCCATTAAAGAATAGGGATATTGATATTGCTCTTTAAGCATTCGGATGAACTGCTGTCTAACCCACTCTTCTGGGGTAAGTGTTACATATTTTTTTCGGGCAGGATCCCAAACTTCTTCAATACCGGTTATGCCTTTGCGGCATTCTAAAGAATATATTTTGGGTGGGTCACCCATTAAAGGGATAGAATTTCAAATTGATGATTGGTATAGATACAGATATCAGCAGCTATGCCTAAACTTTCTCTTACCATTTCTTCAGCTGTAAGATGTGGTGCTTTACGTTTTAAGGCAAGGGCAGCAGATTGGGCATACATTGCCCCAGAACCTATTGCCAAAATTTGATGATCAGGTTCTAAAACATCACCACCTCCGGTGATTACCAATCCTTCTTCAGCATTCATCACAATCATCATAGCTTCCAATCGTCTGAGGTATCGGTCGCTTCTCCAGTCCCGGGCTAATTCAATAGATGCCCGTTTCATGTTGTTACCATGCTGACTAAGTTTTTCCTCAAACCTTTCTAATAAAGTAAACGCATCTGCGGTTGAACCTGCAAATCCAGTTAGAATTTGATCTTGCGCAATTTTCCTAACCTTCTTTACATTGCTCTTCATCACTACTTGCCCAAAAGTAGCCTGACCATCAGCACCGAGTACTACTTGTCCTTGATGTAGTATGCCTAAAACCGTAGTACTATGAATCTTATTGGACTCAGGCACGGTTTCTTAATGAATGACGATTATTGGAGGATAAAAAATTAAAAATCTTACCAAAATTAGGATTACGCTTTTTGCGTAAAAAATCTAATCTGTCTTTCAATTGAGTAGCTTCCACCAATAAACGATCTTTTCCATGTATAGCGTCCGCACGATGTTGGAAGTTAAAGTCGTATTCTTTGCTCATCACAATGGCTTCTTCAGGGCAAACTTCTTCACAGAATCCACAATAGATACAGCGCAACATATCAATTTCAAAAACAGCTGGGTATCTTTCCTTAACATCTGAGGTTTCAGCTGCCTGCATAGAAATTGCAAAAGGAGGACAGGCACGAGCACATAATCCACAGGCTACACATCTTTCTTTTCCTTCTTCAGCCACCAATACCGGGCGACCTCTAAATTCAGAAACCATTATTTCCTTTTTCTCAGGATATTCAACCGTCACACTCTTTTTGAACATGTGCCGAAAGGTAAACCACATCCCTTTGAATATCTCAGGGTAATACATCCTGTGAATGAAATTCAGTTTACGTTCGTCTTTTCTTGCGCTGATTATACCCATAAATTTGGTCTCTATGATGGTAAAATTACATAGGGGAAATGGAAACAACAACCTTTCCCTTCATAGCTATGAAACTGATTAAAATTATCAGAAGAGGAGCATTCTTTCTGAAAGGTAAAAAAGTAATTACCCTTTAATGTCAGCTAGGTTAACCCCTACTCTAAATCCTACCTGTGAGCGAGTTGGATTAAATTTAAACTGGTTGGTAAATTGAGTGGATCCGCTATACCATTTGCCCATGCTTACGGGGCCAAAGTATTCCGCATATACCCCAACCAATACTTTAATGCCTCCCCAGGTATTCATTACTTCTGGAGTACAGTTTATGGAAAGACCTCCTCCCGCTAACCAAGCTCTATACTGAAAAGATCTTCTGATAGGCGCAATGTTGGCTAAGTAGTCATCTAATGACATTTCATTAGTTGGATTCGGTTGAACATAAGTTTCGTACCGGAATCTGGAAAAACCAGTTCCTCCATAAACTTCCAATTGTACCATATCTGCCCCTACAATACCATCTATGATAGAAGCAACAGGCTGATAGCCGATTTGAACCATTCCAGAATGCGTATGCATTTCTTTCCCTAATTTTCCAGATACCGCATCAGTACAATAAGAGCTGTTATCCCAACGTAAACCAGCGCTGTAAACATCCTTTTGCCATAACAATTCGATGCTATGGGAATAAAGCGCACGCATAGGCAAAGGATCTAAATTGGCTTTTAATAAATAGGTGTTTAATCTTTCAAAACCAGCAAAACGCGCTCCTCCTTGATATACAAGCCATATTCGAGCAGGAAGTGGTGCTGTTTCTAATGTAGATGCTGTGGGTTCTCCAGCAGACACAGTATTTTCTTCGGTTTGTGCCGAAAGGGAAAAGCTTAAGCTTACACTTAAAACTATAATTCCCCAATGCAGTAATCTTGTAATCATATTATTGGATAGACTTACACTTACAATGGATAGGGTCAAATATAACAGGATAGGCGTTAACCTGCTTAAGTATTTGGTTAATTGTTCGTTTTATTCCACCAAAACCGGTCAGGACCACAAAAAAAGAACTTCTTAACGGATGAAGAAAGCACTTCAATGTTATAGCTGTCGGAGGCTTGTGCTAAATTTTGAATAATTCCCTCTTTCGACATTATTCCAATGGGTTCTTTATTATCTCCCAAGTAGGCAAGATTACTTACACTTCCGGTAAAGCATAAATAATGGGCATCAGAAGTAGGGATGTTCTCTTTGGCCTTTTCAATTTCAGCTGACAGAACCGGTTCATTCTGTAGCCTAACTTTTAACAATTGACGATTTAATAATCCTTTGCAAAGCCTCGATAATATTGGGTCAGAATCCTTTTGCCATTGCTTAATTGCATATAAAATATCCTCATCATCTAATTGTAGGAAATACGTCAGCGTATCTTTATCATCGGCATTTTCTAAATGCTCCGCTGGTTGAAAAAAATAAGAAAGGGGCTCATTACACCAATTTAATCGTTCTTGTTGAAAAAGTTCCTTGGCTCTTACTAATATGTTGATTAACATATATTCCGCGGCGATTACAGCTTTGTGAAGATATACCTGCCAGTACATTAGTCTTCGGGCAATAATAAATTTTTCTACCGAATAAATCCCTTTTTGTTCTACAACGAGTTGATCATTTACTACCATTAATGTTTTAATAATTCGGTCGGCTCCTACCGTACCTTCAGCTACCCCAGTAAAATAGGAATCCCGCATGAGGTAATCCATTCTGTCCATATCGAGTTGACCAGATACCAGTTGATGAAAAAAGGGACGTGAATATCTGTTTTCAAAAATTTCAATTCCAAGCGATAGTGCACCCTCATATTTTCTATTGAGTTGATGCATCAATTTTATACTCATCGCCTCATGAGACCATCCCGGTAAAAACACATTTTCAAGCGCATGTGAAAAAGGACCATGACCAATATCATGTAATAAGATGGCAATTTGTGCTCCCAGAAATTCATCTTCTTGAATTTCTATTCCCTTCCCCTTAAGTACCATTAAAGCTTCCTTCATCAGATGCATGGCGCCTAAGGCATGATGAAATCGAGTATGTAATGCCCCCGGGTAAATTAGGGAAGTCAGTGCTAATTGTCGAATCCTTCTTAATCGTTGAAATTCAGGTGAATCTATTAATTCCAATAAAATTCCTCGAGGAACTTCAATAAAACCATGCACTGGGTCGTTAAAAATTTTATTCGGTAATGTTTTCATTTTTCTGAATTCAAAGGTACGCAACCCTGATTTGGATAATGTTTCATTTTATTCTCTAATCATTCCTTTTTATACCACCTAATTATTGATCAATTTTACCATCTCCCTCTATTTAAACTTTTCGGGTGATAATTATCCAATATGCAGGAAACTCGTATCCTTTGGGCTGATGATGAGATAGATCTCTTAAAGCCACTGATTTTATTTCTCGAACAAAAGGGCTTTAAAGTTATACCCGTTACCAATGGGTTAGATGCCCTTGATGTTGTAAAAAAAGAATCCCTCGATCTAGTGTTCTTAGATGAACATATGCCGGGGATTTCTGGAATCGAAACCCTGAGCCGAATAAAACAGGAAAAACCTAGTCTTCCTGTGGTGATGATTACCAAGTCAGAAGAAGAGCGGATCATGGAAGATGCCATCGGGTCGAAAATTGCGGATTATTTGATAAAGCCAGTAAATCCTCACCAGATATTATTGGCGTGCAAAAAGATTCTGGATAATCGTCGACTGGTGGAACAAAAAACCCAAACCAGTTATCAGGAAGATTTTAGAAAAATTAGTCTTTCTTTTTTTGATGATACAGATGCTGCGGGTTGGGCTGAAATCTATCGAAAACTAGTGTACTGGGAACTTGAACTTGAAAAACATGAAAGCCAGGACTTAAGAGAAATTTTGTTTAGCCAAAAAGCGGAAGCCAATGGGCATTTTGCAAAGTTTATTCAAAAAACCTATCCTCAATGGATGAGCGGAAAAAACACCGAGGCTCCAATATTGTCGCCAGATGTTTTGGGGCGCAAAGTTTTTCCAGTGGTAACTTCCGGTGAACAGGAATCTGTGTTTTTCATCCTTATAGATTGTTTGAGGTATGATCAATGGAAAGTGTTTGAACAAATCATCGAACAATACTACACAATCCAAGACGACAGTTGGTATTATGCAATTCTTCCAACCGCCACTCAATATGCACGTAATGCCATTTTTGCAGGTATGTATCCAGATCAAATTGCAGAAAGATTTCCTAAGTACTGGAAAGATGACGATGAAGAAGGAGGGAAAAATTTATTCGAAGGGGAAATGTTAACCGAACATCTTCAAAGAAAGAGATTGTCCATTAAACATCAATACCGAAAGGTGGTTTCTAATGAGGATAGTAAAATATTGGCAGATACTATTTTAGACTACCTTAAAAATGATTTAAATGCTTTTGTATTCAACTTCATTGATATGCTTTCGCATAGCCGAACGGAAATGAATATGATTAGAGAATTAGCGCCTGATGAATCTGCTTATCGTTCCCTTTCACGTTCTTGGTTGGAGCATTCTCCTTTCCTACAAATATTAAAAAAGCTAAAAGATAAGAAAGTTAAAATCATCATTACTTCAGACCATGGTACAGTAAGAGTTCAGCATCCCGTAAAAATTATTGGGGATAGAACGACGACAACCAATTTGAGGTATAAACAAGGGCGCAATCTTGGGTATGACGAATCTCGATTTTTAATGACAGTGAAAAATCCGAGCGATTTACATTTACCTAAAATGGGACTTAGTGCTCGATATGTGTTTACTACGGAAGATTACTTTTTTGCCTACCCAAACAATTATAACCACTATGTAAATATGTATCGGGATACATTTCAGCATGGAGGTATTAGTATGGAGGAGATGATTGTTCCATTAATTACGCTGGTTCCAAAATAAAGGCATGTAGGGAGCCTATGGATTTTGTAAATTTACCGTATGCAATGTCTGTTGGAGCTATCCGGGATGACGTTGGCTACACTGGAAAACGGGGTAGTCCAAATACTGGCGAATTGTCCAAAACCAGGGGTGATGCTCCTTTTTGGAGATTTAGGGGCAGGGAAAACTACCTTGGTGAAAGCTATTTGTAGGCAACTAGGGGTAGATTCTCTAGTAAACAGCCCCACTTTTTCTATTATTCAGGAATATAATTCTCCTGCTGGGCCTATTTATCATCTGGATTTATATAGAATAAATTCAAATGCAGATGCACATGATTTAGGACTAGATGATTATTTTACTTCAGGGTTTTGGTGTTTTGTAGAATGGCCTGAAAAAATCACCTCTTGGTGGCCAAAAGATCATTATCGCTTATATATTTCTGAATCAGAAAATGACGCACGATTTGTTAAATTAGTTAGATATTCTTAAAGGACTGAACCCATGAATCCACATACTACTAGTAGCGAAATGCCAGAAATGTTGCATCCCGTTTCATGGGCAAATCCTCAGGTCCTGGAAAAGAAAATTTTTACTCGGAAAACACAACTAAAAATCGGAGTTCCTAAAGAACAATCTTTACAAGAAAATAGGGTTTCCTTAATTCCGGAAGCCGTAGGGGTTTTGGTGCTCAATGGACATACCGTATTAATAGAACATAATGCAGGTGCAGCCGCTCAGTTTTCAGATCGTGCTTACACAGAAGTAGGAGCACAGATTGTGTATGAATCAGCAGAGATTTACAAAGAATGTGATGTAATTGTAAAAATAACACCTCTATCCTCAGATGAACTTCAAATGATGCAAGATGGAAAGACCTTGTTATCTGCGGTACATCTGGGCTCAATTAAACCAGATTATCTTAAAACGCTCACACAAAAAAACATAACCGCTATAGGCTTTGAATTTATTCGCAATTCAGAATTCGAGTTTCCAATGTTGCAAATGATGAGTGAAATTGCCGGAGCCTCTTCCATACTCATTGCCTCCGAGTTGTTAACGGTTAATAACGGAGGAAAAGGGTTGTTGTTAGGAGGAATCACTGGGGTGCCACCGGCCGTGGTTACGGTATTAGGAGCAGGTAATGCTGGCGTTCATGCTGCCATTACAGCGTTAGGTTTAGGGGCAGATGTTAAAGTGATTGATGAAGATATAGCTAAACTCAGAAGATTAGAATACATCCTCGGACGAAAAGTTTACACCGCCGTTAGTCAACAGAATTATATTGAAGAAGCTGTGATTAGTGCGGATGTCGTGATAGGTGCGATTTTTAAATCTTCTGGAAGAACCCCTGTAATCGTAACTGAGGAAATGGTAACCCGTATGCGGGAAGGTTCTGTAATTGTTGATATTTCTATTGATCAGGGAGGATGTTTTGAAACCTCTGAAGTAACTACGCATAGTAAACCCACTTACATTCGACATGGCGTAATTCATTATTGTGTTCCTAATATTGCTTCCCGTGTACCGAACACTGCCTCTTCAGCTATATCCAACATCCTTGCTCCTATGTTAGTCCAACTTGGAAACGGCGGCACGTTGAATGACTGGTTGGGAGTTGACCGGTATATTAAATCCGGAATTTATGCCTACCGTCGCCATATTACCCACAAAGCATTAGCAGGTATGTTTGGCTTAGATTATATGGATATTGATTTATTATATGCTGCGCACTTCTAATACTAATCAACCCCTTGCTGATACTTCAGATTCCTTTGAAGTATTATTGTACTATAGGTATGTAAAAATTGAGGATACAGAATCTGCTCGAAAAGAACAGGCTGACTTTTGTAAAAAACACGAGTTATTGGGTAGAATTTTAGTTGCCTCTGAAGGAATAAATGGAACCGTTTCTGGACTTGCCCATCAAACCAAAGTCTATCGGGAGTGGATGGCTCAACATCCCCTTTTTAAAGGGATAGAGTTTAAAATTGATCAACATCCAGGACATACTTTTAACAAGCTTCATGTTCGGGTAAAAAATGAAATTGTACATCTGGGATTGGGGAATGAAGATGTGGACCCTACCATCAAAACAGGTAAATATATTGAACCAGATGAACTCAGGGATTTATTGCGCAACGGAAATCCAGACGTTGTTCTGTTAGATGCTCGGTCAAGATATGAATATGAGGTAGGAAAATTCCCAAACGCACTTACCCTTGATATTGAAAACTTCCGTGAATTACCCCAACAACTTGAAGCTATTTCTGGACTAAAAGATAAAACAATTGTTACCTATTGTACGGGCGGAATTAAATGTGAAAAAGCCTCGGCCTTGCTTTTAAAAGAAGGATTTACAAATGTGTTTCAATTGCACGGGGGTATTGTTCGGTATGGGCATGAAGCAGAAGGAGAAAACTTTGAAGGTTCCTGTTATGTTTTCGATCAACGAGTGGTCGTTCCGGTTAATCGGGTAAATCCAACTATAATCGGAAAATGTTTTTTGTGCACTGCACCTACAGAAAAAATGATTAATTGTGCCAATAGTGTATGTAATCGTCATTTTTTAATTTGTGAAAATTGTGCCTCCGAAATGGAAGGATGTTGTTCTGAAGATTGTCGTATGAGCGACCGTAGAAGAGCTTGGGATGGCACAGGATATTATTTACGGGGGATTAATAGTAAAAATTATTTAACCTCAAGTCAAAAACAACCCGGCGCTCTTTCCTATCGGTCTGAAATGCCAGAATCAATAGATTAATAATACAATATATAAGAGATATTATATACTTTTTTATTAAAAAGCAGACAATGCGATCATTCCCCCTAACATAATAAATTTCATTCCTAAACTCAATTTGTTAAAGTCTTGAGGAACTTGCGCTTTGCCTAATAAAAAAATTAAATAAAATAAGGGCAATAACACTAATCCCGTTAATAATAGGGTAAAATAAAAATTGACTTTATGGAAAATAATATAATCCGTAAGTACAGGAATAAAACAAGAAATTAAAAAAAGCGCAGTAAGTACAAATAATAAATTTCGGGTAAAATCAATCCCCGCTTGAATAGGAAGGGTTTTTAACTGATAGGATAAATCTCCGGGTAAATCTTCCACATCTTTAATAATTTCTCTCAATAAGGTGATTTCAAATGAAAATATTGCCAAACAAATAACTGAAAAACCCAACACGTTTAACCAGGTAGCCGCAGTCAAAACAAGGGTCGCTGCCAGTGTTGCAACAATTAAATTCCCGACCACCAAAGTTCTTTTAAAATACCGGGCATATAACCATAACAGAATCCATGTCGCTTCCAATACAAATAAGATTCTCAAAGGAAATAAAAGAGAAATAATAGTAATCACACCCCAACAAACAAAGTAAGCGGTCCATACTTTCTTTGCCGAAATATGTTTGCCTACCCAGGTTTTTTTAGGCTTATTAATTAAGTCTATTTTAAAATCATATACATCATTCACCCAATATCCCGCCATCATAATCAACATAACACAACCAGTAAGCAGCCAAGTAGTGTGCATTTGGAAGGGTTGCCAACTTTTTCCAGCCGATAACCAACAAGATTCTAAAAACACTCCACCACCGATAAAACAATTTAAAGGTCGCCCGGTTTTCCAAAGATATCGGGTATCGGATATTATACGATACGGCATTACCAGAGGAAAGCTTCAATCGTGTACCATTTCCCTTGTTGTTTTAAGACAGATTCAATGACTTGTCGTACGGCACCTTTTCCTCCTCCCAAAGGGCTGATCCATTGGGCAATTTTTAACACATCCTCCGCTGCATCTGCTGGTGCTGCGGATAGCCCTACATATTCCATCACCGGAATGTCCGGCATATCATCTCCCATATATAAAACTTCCTCTGGGGTTAATCCGGCTTCTTGTAAAAAGGTTTTTAGTACAGGTAACTTATCCCGTGTGCTCATATATATATGTTCGATTCCTAAGCCTTCAAGCCTCTTTCTAGCGCCTTCTGATTTTCCTCCAGAAATAATAGCCACCTTATATCCACAACGAACCGCAAGCTGCAAAGCATAACCATCCTTGATTTGCATCACTCTTACAGGATCTTCTTGTGCAAAGGTTATTACCGTGCCATCTGTAAGGACTCCATCCATATCCAGTACAAAAGCCCTGATTTGAGGGCAAAGGGGAAAATTTTCCATGCCCCTAAATTACATTACCCAAAGTAACATTACCCCATTTTACTTATGAATTACGTTATATACCTGTTCTGTTTTTCTAATTCTGATATCTTTATATTTGTTATAGATGCTTCAAATCGTATCATTATTTGTTTTAGTAATCCTTTTCCCGGTTACCCTTACAGCCCAGCAAATTAAGGCAGCATTATACCTTGACCGAAAAGCTGCTGTTCCTGATTGGTTTGAATATTCCCCTAAAGACAAAGGCTTAGTTACTGTGGGTCCAATGTCAAGAGCTTCCAGCCGAAATGTTGGCGTAACGAAGTATGACACCGACTTTAAAAAACAATGGACAAAACAACTGTATAGTCAACAAGGCAGAGAGCGAATTGATCATGTTGCAGTGTTAGGGGAAAACATAATTGTATTTGTAGCCGAAGATCATCCAAAGGAAGATGTGGTTTCTATTGGAGCCTATCAGGTAGATTTATCTGGAAAAATTTTAGGGGAACGAAAAGAAATCTCCCGTTCCCCCAGAAACCGAAAAGGAAAAGAACCTCTTCGATATTCAGTTTCTCCTAATAAAAAGAAATTAATGTGTTTTCGAAAAGAAGGAGAAAAAGGGGGCAAGGAAAAATTAAAGTTTTTTGTTTTTGATGAAAGCTTTCGAAAACCAGAAGAAGCTGGATTAGAGTTACCCTATCTGGCAGAACAATTTGATATCCGAGTGGTTCGTGTGGGTAACGAGGGTTCTATTTTTGTGTTGGGAAGAATAAATAAAACGGATAATGAGGGCATTGAAAAATGGCAATACACTTTATTTCACTATTCCCCGCAAACCCAAAAAGCAGTAGAAATTCCCTTGAAATTTGCAGATGCTTGGGTAATTGATTTAACGTTTAGAATTGACCGAGATCAACAAATTTTAGTGGCAGGCTATTATTCTAAAAGAGGTGGAGAAGGCGTGGCAGGAATCGTTTATCAACGATTAGATGCTGTTACGCATAAAGCGTTAGTGGTTACCCAATATCCCTTTAGTGAAGACTTTAAAGGTAGATATCTTACCCAACGACAATTAGAAAAAGGGAAAGAACTTGAAAACCTATACCTAGATAATATTTTACCTAAATCGGATGGAGGTGTTCTTTTATTAGGGGAACGATATTATGTAACCTCCTCAACTTACAGAGATTTATACGGGTATTGGTATACCCAAACCTTTTATCATTATGATGATGTGATTGTAACTTCAGTTTCTGGAGATGGGAAAGTAGAATGGTCAACTGTTGTTTACAAACGTCAAGTTTCCGAAAATCCTGCGCAATTGTCCTACTTTGAAGTGGTGAGTGGAGAGAAGTTATATCTGTTTTACGAGTATCGGGAGAAAGAAATCGGAAACAATGTCTTTAGCCAATCTATCGATTTGCAAGGCGTATTAAGTAATCGAAAGCCGTTCTTAGTAGACTATCATTCTACAAATATATTTTATCGCAGTTTATGCGAACAAATTAATAATCAGGAAGCTTATTTGGTTTATTTTCAGCAGAAACGGAAAGTATTTACCTTACTGAAAATAGGGTTTCCGGGTTAAAATTTTGGATTTTGTGTAATAAGAACAAATTAAAAAATTTGTGATGTGAAAGAATCCCCATAATTTAGCCCCTCTTAAAGCTATATCCATTTAATCTTAACCTTTCACCCCTAACACCTAGCATATGGAATCTACTGCTGTTAAGCTGGACAACAAACGGAGTCTGCAATCATGGTTCTCTCCTTTAGTAATCCTGCTGACGATTGCAATCGGTTTTTTTATTTACACCTTTATCTTGGGAGATTGTAGCCATTTCCAGGCTTGCCCCGAAGGAGTAACAGATTGTGTTTGTTCTGATAATCATCCCATGCCGGGGGATTATTTCGCAATTGTTTACAAAGGCGGTGTAATTATCCCATTCGCAATTGGTTTGTTTTTGATGATGATTGTATTTTCAATCGAAAGATTCATCACTATTTCCAAAGCCACTGGAAAAAGTTCTATTGATGTTTTTGTTAAAAAAATTCAATTACATCTGAATAATAACCAAATCGAAGAGGCGATTGCTTTATGTGATCAACAAAGAGGCTCTATTGCCAATGTTACTAAAGCCGCTTTGGAAAAATATCATGAAATGTCTGGAGAGAAATCCTTAGATAGAGAACAAAAAGTAGTTGCGATTCAAAAAGAAATCGAAGAAGCAACCACCTTGGAATTGCCTATGTTGGAAAGAAACTTAGTTATCATCGCAACAATTGTTTCCATTGGAACTTTGATTGGGTTGATTGGAACAGTATTAGGGATGATTAAAGCCTTCTCAGCCTTAGCAACAGCAGGTTCTCCTGATGCAGTAGCCTTGGCAAACGGTATTTCTGAGGCCTTGGTAAATACAGCCTTAGGGATTACCACTTCTACCATCGCAACGATTGCTTATAATTACTTCACCAGCTCCATTGATGCGTTAACTTACCGAATCGATGAGTCTGGGTTTAGCATTGTGCAAACCTTTGCTTCTCGTCATAATACCTCAGGAGAAGCGATTAAGTAAATCTCAAGCATAGTTGATTTAACATCCGATGCCAAAGAATAAGATTGCCAGAAAAAGCAGTAAAATAGATATGACCGCCATGGTTGACTTGGCGTTCCTATTGCTGACTTTTTTCATGTTGGCCACCAACTTCAAAGCGGAGGAAGCGGCAAAAGTGGAAACACCCTCCTCCATTTCTGACACAGTAATTCCAGAAAGGGATATCATGATGATAACTGTGAATGATTCAGGAAAGGTGTTTATCGGGATTGACAATAAAGACAGCCGCGCTGCCATGCTGAAGAAGGTTGCCAGTGCAAACAAGATTACCTTAACTGAGGAAGAGCTTCATGCATTTACCCTCGAAACTAATTTTGGGGTACCTATTACGCAATTAAAAGCATGGTTAGCGCTTTCTCCTATGGAAAGAGAATCTTTTAAACAACCTGGAATTCCTTGTGATACGGTTTTAAATGACCTGCCACAATGGATTGTTCAGGGTAGATTTGGACACAAAGAAGTTACCAGTAATGATATTCGAGTGGTGCTTAAAGCCGATAAGAATACCCATTATCCTGCTATTTCTAATATTATTGAAACCTTCCGGGAATTAAGGGTGCATAATTTTGCCCTTATTACAACCCTTGAAGATGATCCTCGCAATTAACACTGATATCTTTTTCAGAAGCTGAATCATGGCAGAACTAGACACCGGCGGGGGCGGCGGTAAACATAAAGGCGGTAAACCCAGAGGCAAAAAAGCCTCCACGCGTATTGACATGACCGCAATGGTTGACCTTGCCTTCCTACTCCTTACGTTTTTCGTACTTACCACCACCATTAGCAAACCGAATGTACTTCCTGTTGTTATCCCCCCAAAAGTGGATCCCAACGAAAAGGATCAGGTGGAACCACCGAAAGTGGCAGAATCTAAAATCCTTACGCTCATAATAGGTAAAAATGATTTGATTTATACCTACGTAGGTTTGTTAGATCCTGAGAATGGGAAAAATCCTGAAGTCAAAAAAATGACCTTCGCTCCTGAACAATTAAGAAAATGGTTGCAGGAAAGAAAAGATGCAGTGAAGGGTCAATTCGGAGATGCTAAAGAATTAATTGTATTAATTAAACCTTTGTCCACCTCCCGGTATGCAAACGTGGTAGATATTCTAGATGAGATGAATATCTCTGAAGTGAAAAAATATACGCTTGCAGAACTCAATGACAACGAACGAACTTTTATCGTTAAAGTGAATGAGCCGGATAATGCCGAAGATATTAAGTTGGTAGGGGCAGATTCCTAACACATACGAATTAATAGTTCTTCAGCGTAATTTCTAATATAAACGAACCCTATGGAACAGCCGATTCTCGCCAACCTAGATGACATAGTCTTCGAGGCGCGTAATAAAGAATACGGAGCCTATGCCCTCCGACAAAAATATTCAAGAAGTGTGGTTACAGCTTTCCTTTTTGGAACAGCATTCGTACTCTTCGCCTTAATGATTCCTGCAATTCTTACCTGGATCGAAAATAGTTTGCCTCAGGAAGAAGAACTTAAAAAGGTGACCATTGTTGAAATGACAGAAGCACCTCCAATTGATAAAGAAAAACAACCTGAACTTCCACCGGAAGAATTAGCCCCTCCTCCTAAAAAATCTGCCATTAAGTTCGTAATACCGGAACCAGTTCCAGATGAAGAGGCTAAACCAGAAGAAACAATTGTTGACATTGATTCTATTAAAGATAAAAACGTAGCTACTGAAACTGTTGAAGGTTCTGAAGAAGGATTTGACTTCGGAGAAAAAGAAGGAACCGGCGTTGTTGAAGCTCCTAAAGATGATACCCCAGATCCAAATGATTTTATTTTGGCTGAAAAAGAACCCGCTCCGGTGAATATGTCAGAATTTAAAAAGAATATTGGCTATCCACCCCAAGCAAAAGAAGCAAATATCTCTGGTAAAGTAATTTTAAAGGTGTTGGTTGACAAGGAAGGAAATATCGAAAAACATATCCTCGTAAAAAGCCCACACCCTCTATTGGCAAATGCTTGTGTAGCTCAGTTGCCTTTATTGAAATTTACCCCAGCGGTTCAAGCCGGTAAACCCATAAAGTTTTGGGTTGTTGTACCAGTTGATTTTAAATTGCAATAAGCATTTTGCTATTTGCCATATTTGCTAACCTTATTTATTATTCAACGTAATATTTAAGGAATAAAAAATTTCTTCTAAGCTTTGTCATTTATACTCCATGGATAAAATATTTACCTATTTAAGTTTATTAATGGGAATCGTATTTCTCTGTATGGGAATAGGTCTATTTATTTTGCCGAATACCGTATTTGCAGATTGGTCTCCTGGACAACGATACATAATGGGTGCAGTAGTATTGCTTTATGGAGGTTTTCGGTTGTGGAGAGCAAGAAGAATGCTGCTGAAAAGCACTCCAAAGGAAAATGAATCCTCCACTATAGAGAAAGATGAAGCATGATTGCTGGATATTCATCCTTGTTTTTTTCTTAATCGTAGGTTGTTCAAAGCCTACTGAAAGAGAAACCCCAACAGAGGGAAATATTAAAGTTATGGCGGATCCTGCCATCACTCGACTCAGTAGGGAATGGGTTGAAACCTTTCAGCATCTTTATCAATATGGAAAAATAAACTTAACCTGGGCAAGAGAAACCGAAGCATTTAATGCTTTGTTAGAAGGGAAGGCTCAATTGGTTATTTTACCACGAACCTTTACGCCAGAACAAAAGCGAATCTTAGGCAATAAAAGAATTTTTCCTAGAGAAGTTAAAGTCGCCGTAGATGCAATTGCCGTTATCCTGAACCTAAATAATCCAGATAGTTTTTTAACCTTATCTGAGATCACCCAAATATTAAGATCTAACTCCACTGTATGGAGTGATATTGGCAAACAAGGAAAAGATATTCCTGTGCAACCCGTTATTGATCAGGCAGGATCTTCAATTGCTAATTTTCTTCAGGATAGTGTATTAAAAGGAGAGCCCTTATCTTCCTCTTTTGTGGCCGCAGGATCTGCCGACAAAGTGATTGAATATGTAGCGAACCATCCTGCAGCAATTGGATTTATTGGGGTGAATTGGATCGCGTCTGCCAATGATAGTATGGCATTAGGTTTTTTACAAACGATACGAACTGCTTATATTCAAAACCCCGTAGATCAAAAATATTACCTTCCCTACCAAGCCTGGATTGGGCAACTATTGTACCCCTTACGAAGAGACATCTATGCCTTAACATTAGAATCTAAAATGGGTTTATCAACCGGTTTCTTATCGTTTATGGCTGGCGATAAAGGACAAAGAATTGTATTAAAGTCTGGTTTAATGCCTGCACAAAAACCAGTTCGAATGATTGAATTGCAATAGCATAATAGTTGGCAGGATATTTGGCATGATAAAATAGAAACAGGAATAAAACCGTTTTGGGAGTTAGGTCAGCCTGATTATCTATTAATTTTGTTTAAGAAATATGAAAAAATACCTCAGTATGAAAACAATTTTAGGATTGGGTTTAGGCCTGATTTTTTGCCTTGGAAATTTTCACTTGCGCGCACAAACCCTAAATGAAGGAATGAAAGCTTTTGAAAAACAAGAATATTCAAAAGCACTTCAAATATTTTCTGCACTTCAAATAAATAATCCCAAAGACGGAGCCTCTTATTATTGGATGGGCAAAACTTATTTAGAATTAGAAAACCCCAGTCAAGCTACTCAGATTTTTCAAAAAGGAATTACTACACTTCCTAAATATGGGCTTAATTATGTAGGTGCTGGAAAAATGAACCTGCTACAGAAAAATACCCCAGAAGCAAAAAAACAATTTGATAAAGCTTTAGAGTTAACGCAATCCAATAATGTAGAGGTATTAACCGATATAGCTGATGCCTGGTTGGCAGATGGTTCTAAAGAAGGATTAGGAGAAGCAGAAAAATTATTGATAAAAGCTAAAACATTAGATAGCAAAAATGTATTTGTTTATACTTCTTTAGGGGATTTATATCTTCGCCAAAAAATAGATGAATTAGCCTTAACTAATTATCGTAAATCCATTGCACTTGATCCAACCTTTTTAATTGGATATTTACGGGTGGGCCAATTATATGTTAAGAATAAACAATATAATGATGGGGCTGCAGCTTTTAGAGAGGCCATTGCTAAAGATGCTTCTTTTGCACCCGCATATCGTGAATTAGGAGAATTATATTATTTATCAAAAAAATATGAAGAAGCTAAAAATAATTACCGAAAATATGTGGATTTATCTGGAAATGATTTAGCCGCCCGTGCAAGATATGCTTCCTTTTTATTTCTTACCGAAGAATATCCTGCTGCCTTAAGTGAAATTGATAATGTATTAAAAGATACTACCACCCTTGTGATGCTTAGATTAAAAGGGTATTGTTTATTAAAAGCCGGAAATGGCCCAGAAGCTCAAAAAGTAATGGACCAATATTTTAAATTAATTCCCCCTCAATATATATTAGGAAGTGATTTAGAATATTATGCTAAAATATTAGAAAAGAATGGACAAGACTCGGTTGCCATTGGTTATTACGAACAAGCCATACTTAAAGATAGCTCTCTAATTACCTTAAAGGCAGATATTGGAACTAATTATATTCGTCAAAAGAAATATGATAAAGCAGCTGAAGTGTATGAGGAAATTGTAACCCGTACCCCCGGTTATAAAAATTATTATGATTTAGGGAAAGCTTATTATTTTATGAAAGCGTATGATAAAGCACACATCGCTTTCGAAAAAATGACAACACTTCAACCTGGCGTTCATCTGGGTTATTTGTGGAAAGGAAATGCCTTAGCCAAACAAGAAGATCAAGAAAATCCAGAAGGAAAAGCAAAACCAGATTTTGAAAAAGTAGTGGAAATAATTACTACCAATAATACTATTGAAAAATATAAAAAGGATTTTATTACGGCAAACTCCTATTTAGCAGCTTTTTATTTTATTAAAGAAGATAAAGTAAATGCTTTAAAATACGCAACGGTAGTTACAGGTTTGGAGCCCGAACATCCTCAATGCAAACAAATGGTTGAATATTTAAATAAAAAGTAATTAAATATTTAAATGAATGAATTAATGGTAAAAAAATCTTAATTAATTCTTTTCATTAACCATTCAGTATATACTCTAGAAGATGCGGTTTCCAGATGGTCTCCATCTACGGTTTTCCAGCCTGAATACTTTGGAGCTGGAATAAAGGTTACCGGAATTTCAAGCAATTTAATAGAGTCCTGAAATGCTTCAATTAATTGTTTGTATCTTGGGGTACGCATTAGCAATGGATTCATCGGGATTTCATAAAACACTACTTTTATTCCTTGCGCAGTAATTTTACGGGTTAATTCTAACATGGGTTTTAATGTATTATTAACCGTAGCAGAATCTCTTAATTCTTTACCTATTTTTATTTTACCGGGTAATAACATGTTTTCTATGGTTTTTCCAATATGACCTGGGTTGGTAATTTTATATGCATCCCTAACTTTTATATTATTCTTTGAAATTAAATAACCTATTGCATTAATAGGTTGATAATAGGTTCGCATAAATGGAAATAAATCTTTAATTTCTTTTGAGAAACCAGAATATAAAGGATGGGTAAGATAAGTGTCTTCAACTGATCTTTCTAGATAATTAATCTCAATTCCCACAATTTTGGGTTTTAAGTTTAATTGATTAATTAATTGCATACCCGTAAGTGGCGAACCTCCAGTAATACTTAAACTATATACCTCCCTAGGTAAATAAGGCTCCATTAAATAACTGATGGAACTCCCACATAAGATAATATTTGTAGAAGGGGCGTGAAAAGCAACTTTTTCAGTTTTGCCAACATTGTCATGATTCCAGTGGGGAAACCCCCAAGTTGGGATTGTATTTCCATTTGCATAAATAATAAATGCAAAAAGTGAGGTAATGAATATTCCTACAACAATACTTTTAACAATCATATCTAAAATCTGAAATATATAAAACTACCCGGAACTCCAGCATTGGTTAATAATAAAAACAACATGGTTCCATAAAATATAGGCTTAGCCATTTTTAATTGATTTTGTTTTATAGAATCCGGCAATAAATACAATAAATGATATATTATTACTGGTAAAGAATATAAAACTAATTGTACCTGCAAGGGTCCCCAAACAAACGGAATATCGGTATGTGTAAAGGTCGCTTTAAAATATAACAGGGCCTGACTAAAATCGGTTAATACAAATAACAACCAGGCAAAACTAACTCCTGTAAAAACCAATAATCTTTCCATCGTAGTCACCCAAATTGAATTGGGCAATTTTACGACCTGTTGAATGCCCCTTTCAATAACCAATACCAATCCATGAAAACCTCCCCATACCATAAAACTCCAAGCGCCTCCGTGCCACATTCCCCCTAATAACATTACCAACATTAAATTAATGTAGGTTCTCACTTTACCTTTCCTATTTCCACCTAAGGAAAAATATAAATATTCTTTAAGCCAAGAGGATAACGATATGTGCCATCTTGTCCAGAACTCCGAAAAAGATTTGGCAATATAGGGAAATCGGAAATTGTCGGGAAGTTTATATCCGAATAAATCTGCCAACCCAATTGCAATTAAAGAATAGCCAGCAAAATCAGCGAATATCTGCATGGAATATCCTAATAATCGCAACCATAAATCGGCAGCACTTAAATCTAAAAAAGCAGGATAAGATATTTGATAGGTTAAATCTTTTAAATTATCTGCTATCACCATTTTTAAAAAATACCCAGTTAATAAAGTTTCAAATATTCGAACCCAAGGAATTGAAGTAAATTTCTTTTGATTATTTATTTGCGGATAAAATTCATGCGCTTTTAAAATAGGTCCAGCAACTAAATGGGGGAAAAAGGAAACAAATAAGGTGGTATCATACCAAAAATGTAGTCGTTTATCTGGGATCCATTTGGGTTTTTCTGGGGATCTAAATACGTCTAATAATAAACTAATTCCTTCAAAGGTATAAAACGAAATCCCAACAGGTAGGGGCAAATAATATAAAAATGCTTCTACAGGAGTAAGGTCTTCTAATCCCCCATGAACGGTAACAAAAATCAATTTGAAATATTTAAATAATGCTAATAATCCCAAATTTGCACTTACCCCTAAAACAGCAATTAATTTTCGTTGGTTTGGGGTCTGACTTAAATATATCCCTTGAGTTGTTAACGTATTAAAACTAATGGAGCCTAATAATAAGATTAATAAATAAGGTTGCTCCCAAGCATAAAATATTAGGCTAGCAATAATTAACATTAAAGTTTGCCATCTCCTGAGGAAAGGTAAATAATAAACTATAAAGGTTATTCCCAATAATATTAAAAAGGAAGAGCTGGTAAATAACATCTTTAATTAAAAGGAATAAATGAAGTTATTAAAAGGCATAACCATTACAAATCTAATTTTCGAGCCACTAATTCTGCAATATCCATCACCGGAATATTTTTTTCTGGACTTACTCTTTTAATGCCGTCAGTTAGCATCGTCATACAGAATGGGCAACCGGCTGCAATAATTTCCGCACCTGTATTTACCGCTTCTTCGGTTCGGGCAATATTAATATCCTGGTTTCCTTTTTCGGGTTCTTTAAACATTTGTGCACCTCCAGCACCACAACACAAGCCATTTTGTTTGCACCGTTTCATTTCCACCAAGTCGGCATCCAAAGCTTCAATAACTTGGCGAGGTGCTTCATAAACTTCATTCGCTCTTCCTAAATAACAGGAATCATGAAAGGTTATTTTTTTTCCTTTAAAGGTTTCATTATTACTTAATCGCAATTTTCCCTCATCAATTAATTGCTGAATAAATTGACTATGATGAAGCACTTCATAATTTCCACCTAATTCAGGATATTCATTTTTAATCGTATTAAAACAATGGGGGCAAGCAGTTAATATTTTTCGAATTCCATATGCATTTAATATGGATATATTTTGAAGTGCTTGAAATTGAAATAAAAATTCATTTCCTGCTCTTTTTGCTGGATCACCGGAACAACTTTCTTCTGGGCCTAATACTGCCCAGGATATTCCGATATAATCCAATATACGAACGATATCTTGCGTAACGCGTAAATACCTATCATCAAAAGAGCCAGCACAACCTACCCAAAATAATATTTCCGGTAATTGTTGTGTTGCGGCTAAATCAGCCATTACGGGTACCTTAATTTTCTTTTTTTCAGGCATTAGTTACGAGTTTGATTAGTTTCAATTTCCTGCGCCCAATTAAAGCGATCAGCTGCCGGAATTGCCCAAGGTGAACCATTATTTTCAATATTGGTAAACATTGCATTTAAAGAGTTAGGAGCAGCAGATTGTTCCATAACTAAATATCTACGCAATTCCAGAATAGGGGCTACGGGATCAATATTTACAGGACATTCTTGTACACAAGCATTACAGGTGGTGCATGCCCATAATTCTTCCGCTGAAATATAATCTCCTAATAAAGTTTTATTTTCCTCTGAACCCACCAATATCGCTTCTTGGCGATCCCGAATATTCATAATTATTTTTCGGGGAGATAAACGTTTACCCGTTAAATTCGCTGGACAGGCAGAAGTACATCTTCCACATTCGGTACAAGTGAAGCCATCCATCAGGGTTTTCCAACTTAACTGGGCAACATCCTTAGCGCCAAAACTCATTCCTTCAGGAGCAGGTGGAACAATATAGGATGGATCTAACATCGCATTTACTTCATGGGTTACATTCAGCGGGCTAGTTAATTTTCCTACCGATTCTGTTTTAAAAAAATAAGTGTTGGGAAATGCCATTAAAATATGCAAATGTTTTGAAAATGGCAGATAATTTAAAAATGCAAAAATTCCAATTAAATGAAACCAATACCCAATTCTTTCAATTAAATGTAAAGTTGCAGGTTGGGTTCCTAATACTCCTGATAGTATGGAAGAAATCGGATAACTACCTGTTAGTGTTTCAGTGGATAATGAATTTAATTGAACATTTGCCATGTTCATTACAATCAATCCGATCATCAAAACAATCTCGATATATAAAATAATATTTGCATCTCTTTTTTGCGGCAATTGCATTTCCTCACCTGAGAAGCGAGTTACCTTACTAACATTTCTTCTCCACAATAATAGGATACAAACGAAGATTACCAGAAAGGCCAGAACCTCATTGGATGCGGTAAGAAAACGATATCCAGCACCCAAAAAACTTAGGGTATGATGATTGCCCGTTAACCCATCCAGAATCATCCCGATTACTTCAATATTTATGAGTAAAAAACCTACATAAATAAAAGCATGCAGCAATGCAGGCAATACTCTTTGAAACATTTTCCGTTGCCCTAAGGCGACCAACAAAAGATTATTTAATCGTTTTCCTGGATTATCGTTTCGATTTAGGGGGCGACCTGAATAGATGGATCCCAGTATCCCTTTTGCCCTTCGACTAAACATCCAAACTGCCGTGAAAATCAGCAGGAGGAGTAAAATTGGTTCGATGAATTCCATAAGTAAATCACCTAAAATTAATAAAAATGTACGGGTTTAAATCTTTTATTTAAGAAGATTTTGGTTTCTAAAGGGTTGCAGGACATGTCTTCAATATCCCCTCAAATGAAATTTTAAGAGAGCGAACGAGTAGATTGTTGCTTAAGTTGAATTAAACTGATTTCATTTTTGTAAAAAGGAAATTGTAGTTTATGATTTTAGGTTGGTTCAGCGGTTTGCAGCGATCAAATCCTAATAATAGAAAAGTGATAAAAATTATATAGCGAAAATCATCAATATTAATTTAATATATAAATTCATTCATTTAATAAAATTATATCTATTATTATAGATATAATTATATTTTATTTTATAAAAATCTAACCAATTCTTCATCCGTAAATATGCGACAAATCTTTTTAGATAAGTGTTTACGATTTTTGGCAATTATTGAATATATTCCGTTTCGAATAAATTTAGGAATAAATTTAAAGATAACTGCCAAGTAATTATAAAATGGTATTAATGATCCAATTTCAATTACAGCGTCTGACTGTGTGTAAATCCGATTACCATCAAAAAATAATATCGAATCCGGAGGAGCCTGCAGCTTAAAATACTTGTTTATATACTTAGTACCTAAGTTTGAATTAATCGGAGAAAAAAATAATTGTTTTTTCGTGTCACGTTGAATAAGCCAATGCACCCATCCTTGGCACATAGCGCAATCTCCATCAAAAAATACAATTTTATTTTTAGGCATTGAAATGGTATAACAAAACCCTATTCAATAAGGTGCAATAAATATTATTATTTAGGGGTAATGGACTCTATTGCCTTTCTTACACTTCCTGTTTTTTGTAATAATATTTTAGCAGATTCAAAATCCAATCCTGTTTCTTCCATAATCATAACTGCACCCCGATGTAATAATTTTGCATTGCTGATTCGCATGTCCACCATTTTTTCACCTTTAACTTTTCCTAGCTTAACCATAATAGCGGTTGAAAACATATTTAAGGTCATTTTTTGAGCAGTACCTGCTTTCATTCGGGTACTGCCTCGAATAAATTCAGGGCCTGTAATAATTTCCAAACAAAAATCGGAGTAAGCGGCAATTGCACTTTCTTGATTTTGGGTTATTCCTATCGTTAATAAACCTTTTTCTCTAGCAGTACGTAAAGCACCCAAAACATAAGGGGTTTTACCACTCGCAGTAATTCCTACTACAATATCTTGTTTTGTTGGAGCATATGCCGAAAGATCTATCCAAGCTTGATTTTCATCATCTTCAGAAAATTCAACAGCTTTTCGAATGGCCTTGTCTCCTCCTGCAATAATTCCTATAAACAAATCCTCAACTCCAAAAGTGGGTGGAATTTCCGATGCATCCACAATACCCAAACGCCCACTGGTACCTGCACCCACATAAAAAACTCTTCCCCCTTGTTTAATATGGGTGAGACTTTGTTCAACCGCAGCAGAAAGTAGGGGAATGATTGTTTCAACAGCATCCGTGATTTTTTGATCTTCTTGATGAATAAACGCTAATATTTCTTTAACAGAAAGAAACTCCAATCCATCTCGATTATTGCCTTGTTCAGTCGAAGGAATTATTTTTTTCATGGTAGGATAATAAACGTAAAACTGGCTGAGTAATGATTTCGTGTAAAGGAATATTGTTTTCCATTAAAATCATTTTTAGCTCTTCTTCAAAACTTGAAGCAATAGAGCCAATAAATACAACAGGTTGTATTTCTGGAAATCGAAGGATCGTTTTTTGAATAAAAGATGAAAATGACGCTTGAATAATATTTTGAATAAACGGATGTTGTTTTTTTTCTGCCACCCACAGAGCTAATGCTGCAAGTTTTACATTTGGTGAGGGTTGACCATGAATTAAATTTCGTAATTCTACAGGAGTTTGAACTTGTGCCCAACGTAATAAGTCTTGACTTAACTCCTCAGGCATCTCATTATCTAATAAGGCTTTAATACAACGTTTCCCCATATCCGCCCCACTTCCTTCATCTCCAAATAAATAGCCATGTCCACCTTGTTGGGAAACAATTTTTTTTCCATCATAAAAACAAGAATTTGACCCAGTTCCCAAAATGGCGACTAATCCAGAATCAGATCCCCAAGCAGCACGCGCAGCTCCTAATAAATCATGTTCAACAATTGCTTTTTTACAGCCAGTAAGTTGTTCTAACAATTTTTTCATCGGGTGATTAAATTCTTCCGAAGAAAATCCTGAACCATAAAAATGGATATGGTTTGGAATAATATCTTTTAATATCAAAGGTATTTCAAGCGATAATTGCCTTTGAATTTCTTGCATTCCCTGAACATAAGGATTCAAACCAGCAGTGTGTCCTGCCGGTTCTTTACTATCCACCCAATACCAATCTGTTTTGGAAGAGCCACTCTCTATTACTAGATCTGATTTTTTCATGTTATAACCACCATACAAATCCCCGGTAAATGTCTTAAATTTGACTTTATCCCAAAAGAAAGAAAAAAATGAGCGATCCTCGTAAGCTCCAGTTTACCCTATTGGCTATTGCCTTGGTTTTAGTAGGAATGTTTTCTGGTTATAAACTAAAACAATCGTTACCTGATTTTAGACAAACAGATTATAATGAAAGCCTGAATAAATTTCAGGATGCATTAAGAATGGTTGACTATGCTTATATCGAACCCGTAACGTTTGAAAAAATGGTAGATGATGCAATTGCTGGTTTATTGGAAGGCCTTGATCCACATTCATTTTATATCCCTAAACAAGAAAAAAAGGGAATGGATGAACAAATGGCGGGTAGCTTTGAAGGCATCGGAGTGGAATTTAATATTTTGGAGGATACGATTTATGTAGTAGCCCCTATTTCCGGCGGTCCTTCCGAACGAATTGGCATTTTGGCTGGGGATAGAATCGTTGAAATTGACAGCCAAACAGTTGCTGGAGTGGGAATTACCAATGCAGATGTAATGTCAAAATTGAAAGGAAAAAAAGGTACCATTGTTAAGGTGGGTATTAAGCGTAGAGGAATTAATCGGATTCTTCCTTTTGATATTGTAAGAGACAAGATTCCATTTTATTCCGTTGATTACGCCTATATGATGGATGAAAAAACTGGCTATTTAAAATTATCGAGATTCGCAGAAACCACTTTTCAAGAATTTACTGACAATATTAAAACCCTGAAAGCATCAGGAATGCAAAATTTAATATTGGATTTAAGAAGTAATCCAGGAGGGTATATGAATATGGCGCAATTATTATCCGATGAGTTTTTACCAGAGGGGAAACTTGTTGTTTATACCGAAGGTCGTACTGTAGAAAGTAAATCTCGTTACATTTCAACCGGTGGTGTGGGCGAGTTTGAAAAAGGGGGGCTGATAATTTTAATTGATCAAGGATCTGCATCCGCAAGTGAAATCGTTTCTGGTGCAGTTCAAGATTGGGATCGAGGGCTGGTTTTGGGGACCCGTTCTTTTGGTAAAGGATTGGTGCAAACCCAACATAATTTTTCTGATGGATCTGCTATGCGTTTGGTGATTTCTAAATACTTTACCCCTAGTGGACGATGCATTCAAAAACCTTATGATAAATCCTCTAAAGCGTATAACTCAGAATTAAATGAACGTTACGAAGCCGGGGAATTTTTTGATGAGTCTAAAATAAAATTTCCAGATTCCTTAAAATTCAAAACCGGTTCAGGTAGAATTGTTTACGGAGGCGGTGGTATTATGCCGGATGTGTTTATTCCAATTGATACCAGTGGTACTTCTCCTCTTTATACCGATTTATTAATTAATGGGGTGTTTAATCAATTTGGATTAAAATATGCAGATGCACATCCAGAATTAAAACAACAATTCACTTCTGGGATTGAGTTTGCAAAAAAATTCCAGCTTTCTGATGGAATGTTAAAGGAGTTTCAACAATATGCGGGAGATAAAAAGATTAAATGGGCTGAAAAGGATTTTATTGCAGCTCAAAAGAGAATCCGAATGTTAATTAAAGCTAACATTGGTCGTAGAATTTGGAATGACGAAGGATTTTACCCTGTGATACATCAGGAGGATACGAATGTAATTCAGGCACTTAAACTGATGCCGGAGGCAATAAAATTGGCTGAAACTGGCAAGTTCGAAAGAAAAAAATAGGAACGAAGGCATCAAAAAGATTCAGGTATAAAACGGGATTCAAGTCGTAAAAAGTTAGACGGATTTCGATAAAAAATTAATTGCTAAGGTTCTTATTGCCGGAATAAAGAGTTTTATTATTAGAATATTCGTTTTATTCATAATCATAAAACATTGAAAATTAGATAATTGTATTCTTGGCATGATATTTTCTATCAGCATCCTGAATTTTATTTTTCAGGTGAATAATAGCAAAGCAATCCGTATTTTTTGGTTAGATGACGATATATTTTGTAGTAAAATCTATGAACACCATCTTCGGGTTTTAGGGTATTACAACATAAAATTATTTCAAGAGGCGAATGCCTGTTTAAAGGCGCTTCCCCAAAGACCAGATGTGGTTTTTCTCGATCATAACCTTCCGGGAACAAATGGTCAGCAGGTTTTAACTCAGATTCAGGAATTAAGTCCGCATACCAAAGTGGTTTATTTCACTGGAAAGCAAATGTTGAATTTAGAGATGGAGGTAAGAAATGCAGGCGTTTATGCCTTCATTCAAAAGGGCGTTGGGGATTTAGCCCACCTTACCGCTGTAATGACCATGCTTGAAAAAGAATCCTACCTACCTATAATTACATAAATTGGCTATTCCCAAAGCGCCAAAACGAAAGCGAATGCACATTTAGTATGAATGAAAACCCCGGTGAATAAATCCGGGGTTTTCTTTATAATTATTCTCAGTATCTTTCAAGCGTTTAAGTCAAAGAATTCCTCTCAATTGAATTTGCGTTTTTTATTATCTTTCCTTATTTGAATTTATGGAGCCGTTCAGAATTTTTATTGTTGAAGATGATCCTTGGTACAGTGAATTGCTAGCCTATCACTTTTCTGATGCAGAGGAATATGAGGTTTCACGATTTGCAGATGGTCGATCTTGTTTAAAATCTCTTCATCAACAACCCGACTTAATAACGGTAGATTATCGTTTGCCCGATATGAATGGGTTAGAATTGTTCGATCAATTACGCAGATGGAATCCTCAAGTACCCATTGTAATTATTAGCGGACAAGAAGACGTTAAAACAGCCTTAGAATTATTGCGTAAAGGGGTGTATGAATATCTTTTAAAAGATGATAATACAAGAGATACTTTATTAAAGGCAGTTTTACGAGCTAAAGAGACTAAAAATCTAAGGAATGAAATAGAACAATTAAAGGCTGAACTGGGAAAAAGATATGATTTTGGACAGATCATTCAAGGAAACAGTTCTGTCATGCAAAAAGTATTTGAATTAATGGAAAAGGCAACACAAGCCCCCATTAATGTAACCATTACCGGAGAAACAGGAACTGGAAAAGAATTGGTAGCAAGAGCTATTCATTATAACAGTTCCCGGAAAAGCATGCCATTCTTAGCATTAAATATGGCTGCCATTCCAGCAGAATTAATGGAAAGCGAATTGTTTGGGCATGAAAAAGGCGCTTTTACAGGAGCTACCCAACGGAAAAACGGAAGGTTTGAGGAAGCACAGGGGGGAACATTGTTCCTGGATGAAATTGGAGAAATACCCCTTACGCTTCAAAGCAAATTGTTGAGAGTACTGCAAGAAAGAGAAGTTACCCGTGTTGGAGGATCAGAAAAAATTAAATTGGATGTTCGCCTGATTGTGGCAACCCATAGAAACTTACAACATGAAATTCAACAAGGTAATTTTAGAGAAGATTTATACTATAGGATCATAGGTCTTCCTATTCATCTTCCTCCCCTTAGAGAAAGAGGTGGAGATGTGCTTCTTTTGGCTAGGTATTTTTTAGATGAATTTTTAAAACAGAATAACTTAAGGCCCAAATCATTTACCAGGGACGCCATGCAAAAAATGCAATCTCATTCTTTCCCAGGTAATGTGAGAGAACTAAAATCAGTTGTAGAATTAGCTGCAGTGATGTCAGGTCAAGCTGAAATTCAAGCCGAAGAATTGAGTTTTGCACCTCCCCCAACGCAGGATTTTTTATCAGGAGAAGAAAAAACTTTGCGAGAATATGAGTTGATGATAATTCGACATTATTTAAGAAAGTATGATCAAAATGTTTTAAAAGTTTCACAATTGCTGGATATTGGAAAATCCACAATTTACAACCTACTTAAAAATCGAGAAGTTTAAGGTAAACTTTGATAGATATTCGAAATGGAAATACCCCCAAGCGATGTTTCGAAGGGTATCCCTGATGGAACAATTTTTCCTTCTTTAAATGAACTGAATGAGTGGAGGACCGCTACCCAAAAATCGGGAAGCCCCGTTTCTGATTTTTTAAAAATCCTGACAGATGGATTTTGGTTGTATGATCTAACCCAAAACACAGCCTATTTTTCGCCAGGACTAGCCAGACGATTAAAAATCCAGGATACGGATTTAACAATAGTTCAAAAATATTTGTTTGACCTTACCCATCCAGAAGATAGAATATTAAGAACGAATCAATCTGAAGCCTATCAAAATGGAGGAAGTTACCATGAAATTGCCTGTCGTTTAAAACTTTCAAAAGATAATTATCTATGGTTTGTTGAACGTTCTTATGTAATTGAGAAAAACGCTGCGGGGGTGGCAACCCTAATTTTAGGGGAAACCTTTGAAATTACTCGGCATAAACAAACAGCTGAAGAACTAGCGCTTTTAGCAGAAGAACATGAAAGACTCCTACAACATATTCCCCTTGGAATATTATTGTTGGATGAAGCAGGGTCGGTAAGAATTTTTAACCATCTGTTAGAAGATTATTTTGGCGTAATGCCGGAGGACATGACCAGTTTTATTCGGTTTACCCGAACGCTTTCACAAGAAACCTTGGATCCTCCTGGTTTTATTGCTCAGGTAGAAAAGGTAAGGCAGGCAAGGGTAATAACTCAAAATCTTCAAATTGATTTATCTGATGATCGTTATTTTGAATGGGATTATGTTCCCTTATTTGTAAGAGGGGTTTATAAAGGAGAGGCTTGGTTATTTCGTGACCGAACAGAAAGAATTCGGTTTAGGAAAGAGTTACAATTAAGGGAAGAATTATTTAGTGATTTAGTTCAGAATGTACCTGGAGTAGTTTTTCAGTGGTCAGACATTGAAAATGGTGAGACGCATTTCTCTTACATCTCTCCCAAAATCAAAGATTACTTTGAATTAGAGGTAGAAGAGGCAGATCATTTTTTTGATCTCATTCATCCAGAAGATTATGATCGCTGGAAAAACTCTATTCAGGTTTCTAGCGAAGCAGGGGAAGCATGGTTTTTTGAAGGTCGCCTTTTATATCCTGATGGAAAAGTAAAATGGTGGAGAGGAGCCTCCATTCCTTCTAAACCCGCAGATGTTACAACTGATCAAATTTCTTCAGGGTATGTCTATAATGGCATTATGTCGGATATTACCGACCAGAAGAAAAAAGAGCAAGATTATCTAAGAAGCCAACTGCGTTGGAAGTTTGCACTAGAAAGCACAGGGGATGGGATTCTAGAATACGATTTTAGAACCCGTGAATATCGTTTTTCGGATCAATACCCCTCCATCCTAGGACTGCAGGAAGCCTCTCCTTCCGAAATATTAAGTGTTTGGCGATCCCGTATTCATCCCGATGATTTAAAATCTATTGATGATATCCTAGTTCAATACATTTCTCAGGAAATCACCTCTCATGAGATTGAATACAGACTTTTAGATTCCGAAGGGGTATATCACTGGTATTTAATGAAAGCAAGTTTACTGGAATCAGGTCCCAGTGGAGAACCCTTGCTTATGATTGGAACCAATACGGATATTCACAGAATTAAAAGAATTGAAACCGAACTAAGGGAAAGTCGGGCAAGGGCTGAAGAAGCTTTAACGCAAGTAAGCCGGCTGGCAATAATCGCCGACAAAACTAGCAATGCGGTAATTCTTGCGGACGCAAACGATCAAATCATTTGGGTCAATCGTGGGTTCTGCGAAATTACCGGCTATCAGCCAGAGGAAGTAATCGGGAAAAATCCTCCTAGCTTTTTACAAGGACCCGATACTGACCCAGAAACTGTCCTCAAAATGAAAGAAGCTTTAACTGAGCTGAAAGAATTTAGAGGAGAGATTCTAAATTATCGAAAAGATGGAAGCCCCCATTGGGTTATCATGGAAGTGCAACCATTATTGGGAGCTGACGGTGAACTCAGTGGCTATATGGCTGTTGAAACAGATATTGATGAAAGTAAACGGGCAGAACAATCCCTAACAGAAAGTAGGGAGAGATTAGCCCTTGCAATTTCTGGAGGACAATTGGTCACTTGGGATATGGACATCGTAGCCCATAAATTGATTTTTAATGACCGATTTGCTGAATTAGTTGGATTAAAACTTCCTACTGAAACTTTAAAAATCTCTGAAGGAGAATGGAAATCAAGAATTCATCCGGGTGATGTTCCCCAAGTGATGGAAGGAATGAAAAAACATTTGGAAGGATTAAGTCCATATTATGAAGCAGAACATAGATTATTACATACTAACGGATCAGTTGTTTGGATAATCTCTAAAGGAAAAGTCATTGAACGAAATCGAGAAGGCAAGGCACTGAGGATGGTCGGTACTTACCTCGACATTACAGAACGAAAAATAGCTGAACAAAAAATCCAAGAAAAAGAGAAAATATTAGAAGGGTTAGCTTCTGCTATGCGACTTTTGCTGGATCATAGAGACTTTCTCCAAGCAATTCGCCAGTCTTTGGGAATAATGGGAAGTTCTTTAAAGGTTGATAGGGTTTATTTATTTCGAAACAACTTAACCGAAAAAGATAGTCCTTCCACAAGTTTAAATTATGAATGGATCGCTGAGTCAAGCTCCTCTAACCCTAAATATTTAAGTTCAAGAACATATTTGTTTGAAGAATTACCAGGATTTTGGGAGATACTTTCGGCTGGAAATACGCTAAATTCCGTAACCAAAGACTGTAAGGATGAAAAATTGAAATCGTTTTTAGAAAAACATCAAATCCGGTCTACCCTAGTATTACCCATGTTTATTAGAGATCATTTTTGGGGCTTTGCTGGAATTGAAGAAGAAAAATTTGACAGAGAATGGACTGAAGCTGAAATATCAGCAATCAAAGCTTATGTTAGCTCTTTAGAAAGAGTAATTGAGCGAGCCATGGTAGAAGAAGAGTTAGTACTTTCTCAAAAAAGTGCAGAAGAATCTTCAAAAGCAAAGGAAAGATTTATGGCTAACATGAGTCATGAAATCCGAACGCCCATGAATGCCATTTTGGGACTCAGCAGGCAGTTACAAAAAACAAGTTTAGACCTCTCTCAAATTTCTTTTTTAACAGCTATCCATAGTGCCGCAGAGAACTTGTTGGTAATTATTAATGATATTCTGGATTTTTCCAGAGTTGAAGCAGGGCATGTCAGCTTGGAGAAGATTGGCTTTGTCCCTAGAGATTTTGTGAATACATTAATGAATGTGCTCAAACATAGAGCAGAAGAAAAAGGATTGAATTTTCGCCATCAAGTTGACCCGGGTATAGCTCCAGTACTCCTAGGGGATCCGTTTAGATTAAATCAAATTTTGTTGAATCTATTAGGGAATGCAATAAAGTTTACAGAAAAAGGCTCAGTATTGCTTAAAGTGCAACTGTTGCAATCTATGCTCGGAAAACAAGAAATGAGTTTTGAGGTAATTGATACCGGGATTGGAATAGATGAGGAATATCAAAAACAAATGTTTAAGGAATTTAGTCAGGAAGACCCAGGAATTGCTCGCAGATATGGCGGAACTGGGTTAGGAATGAGTATTAGTAAACGTTTAATATTATTAATGGGTGGGCAAATTGAGGTGGAATCAAAGAAAGGCTTTGGTACTACCGTTCGAGTGAAACTAACCTTTCCGGTTGGAACTTGGTCAGATATTCCTGTTTCTGAAGCAGATCAATCTGAGATGAATTCACTAGAAGGGAAGCGTATTCTTGTTGTTGAAGATAATCCTATGAATAGGCTTTTGGCAAATACTATATTAAAACAATATGGAGCTAAGGTCTCAGAAGCTGAAAATGGTGCAGAGGCAGTAAGCATTCTTAAAAAGGAATCTTTTGATATCATATTAATGGATATGCAAATGCCAATTATGGATGGAACGGAGGCAACTATTCAAATTCGTAATGATTTACAAATTCATACGCCTATTATTGCGTTAACCGCAAATGTGATTCAAGGGGAAAAAGAAAAATGTATTGAAGCTGGAATGAATGATTTTATCTCCAAACCTTTTGAAGAAAACACTCTATTACAAGTTATCTCTAGGTGGTTGGTTAATCGACCAATGGAAAACAACAAAACAATAATTTTAAACAAAAAAGACAATCAGGAGTTCAGTTCAGAAACCGAACTCTCGTTAAAAAATCTTATTGAACTAAGCAAAGGAGATGAACGATTTATTCGGCACATGCTGGAATTGTTTTTAACGGAAATGCCACGAGCTATTCAGGAAATTGAAGAGGCGTGGAAGGTAGAAGATATTGGAAAAGTCAAATTGGTTGCCCACAGAATTAAACCCTCACTTCAAAATTTGAACTTAATGAAGGCAACAGACTTAGCTAAAGAATTGGAATCTGACACCTCAGCAGGGCATTTGGGGGAAGCCCAAAAAGTAGCGTTTAATGAGATGAAATATGAATTAGGAATTGCTTGTCAGGAGGTTAAAAATCGCTTAGCTCAACCTACTATTAACTGAGGAATTAAGGCAGCCAAATAGGCTAACAAACTCATATAAACAATCATTACTATTGGCCATTTCCAACTACCAGTTTCTCTTCGGGTAATAGCCAAAGTACTCATACACTGCATCGCAAATGCATAAAAAAGGATTAAAGATATCCCGGTTGCAGGGGTATATACCTTCTTGCCAGTATCCGAAAAAGTATCCTGAAGCATTCTTTCCCGCAGAGTTTCCGAAGAACCATCCTCTTCAGCAGCATATAAGGTTGCCATAGTTCCAACAAATACTTCCCGAGCGGCAAAAGAAGTAATTAAGCCAATTCCAATTTTCCAATCAAACCCGAGGGGTTTTACCAAAGGTTCTATTTTAGAACCCAGTTTCCCTGCCCAGCTTCCTTTTAATTTGTCTGCTGCCTCCTCTCTTTGTATTTGTTCTAAATCTGCAGATTCCAATTGGCGCAATTGACTATAATGTTCTTCAATCTTATTAAATTCTCCTTGTGGACCAAAATTCACCATTCCCCATAATATCATAGAGATCACCAAAATTACCCGACCGGCCTCCCAAACAAATGCTTTGCATTTATGCCAAAGGGTTAAACTGATATTCCTAAATTCCGGAAAACGATAAGCAGGAAGTTCTACTAAAAAAATACTCCGCTCTCCTTTTCGAATTCTGCTTTTTAAAACCAAAGCAGATAATAAAGCCATAAAAAATCCCAACAAATACAACCCCATCATTACAAGTCCCTGAAGTTGGAAAAATCCAAAGATAGGCGTAGGTGGAATTACCATTGAAATTAATAAAGTATAAACAGGTATACGAGCGGAACAACTCATAAGCGGGGTAACTAAAATGGTTACCAATCGCTCTCTTCTATCAGCAATTGTTCTAGCCCCCATTATGGAGGGGATTGCACACGCCATTCCTCCGATTAAAGGAATCACCGATCTGCCATTCATTCCAAAGGGACGCATTAATCTATCCATTAAAAATACCACCCTTGCCATATATCCCGACTCTTCTAAAACGGCCATGAACAAAAACAAAAAGGCAATCTGGGGAATGAAAATGATAATGCCCGTAACACCAGCCAATATTCCATTTATTAACAAGCTCCTTCCCCAACTTTCTGCAATGTGTTCAGTCAATACCGAACTGATGTTTCCCATTCCCCATTCAATCCAATCCATTGGAAGTGATGCCCAACTGAAGATTGCTTGAAAAATAAAAAGTAACATAAGTAAAAAAATAGCATAACCCCCAATAGGATGTAACAGTATCCTGTCAGCCCAATTTCTTTTTTCAGCGGGATTAACTAAGGTAGATTGAACTACTGTTTTTAATAACTCATCAATCGTTTCATAGCGGTGAAGTAAATCCTTAATTTTTAATAAATCCGCTTTGTCAGAAATTTGGATATCGCTGGTATGCAAATCAGTTTGAAGTTTTTTAAGAAACTCACCATAAACAAAAGGGGTTTTCTGGGATGAAACTTCTGAATAAATAGAATTGGAAAGAAAAGAAACTACCGACAAAGGGATTGCGGCTGTCATGGTTTGTTTTAATTCCTGAATTCCTGAATTTTTTCGAGCAGATAAACCAACTACAGGAATACCTAGCTTTTCAGATAACAAAGGCAAATTCAAACTGAGATTCATTCCTGGCAACAAATCCATCATGTTTACAGCAAGTACAACTGGCAATCCTAAATCAATAAGTTGGGTACAGAGCAATAAACAGTTTCTAAGATTGGTAGCATCTGCTACTACCACTACCTTTTCGGGATGATCCGGATGGTTTTTTTCAGTAAGAATATCAAAGGTTACTTGTTCATCTGCCGATCTGGGATAAAGACTATAAGTGCCAGGTAGGTCAATCATTTGTATGGGCAAGTTGGTTTGCCCCTTTAACAAACCACTAGCCCGATCAACGGTAACGCCTGTAAAATTTCCTACTTTTTGCCTTAATCCGGTTAACAAATTAAAAAGAGAGGATTTTCCTGAATTAGGTTTTCCGGCAAGTGCGATTTTTATGGCAGATTTCATGCGGGGTTGTACTGAATGACCTCCACCCCAATTGTATCTTCTTTTCGCAAGGATATCGTAATTCCTTCACATTGAATAGCCATAGGCCCATTCCAAGGAGCCATATGCAATACTTGAACATTTTTCCCGGCTTGAATTCCCATCTCCCCTAATAAGGCTTTTAGCGCCAAAGGTTCAATTTTAACTATTGTAAATCTTTGCCCACACCGGGCAGAATACAATTGTTGAATGGGTTGTTTAGACATTGTCAAAATTCAGGCAAAAGTAACACCAAAGTTTCATCTCAACAGTACTTCTATACGGTTTGTGAATATTATTCCCCGTTCAACCTTTAAATAATCAACTTGAAGTAAAAACACCCTGATTTTTACCAACAAAAATTTGCCAGTTTGTTGAATTCCCCTAATTTAGCAAATTGTGAAAGAAAAAATATTTCTATTTCGAATTATATGCGTTTTGATTGGACTAAGTGCTCCGTTAGGAGGCTTCAGCCAACAAATCGTACAACTATTTACCGAGGATTTTAATACCGGTGGAACCTCCTTTTCTTTAAATACTACCGGACCTGCTGCTAATACCGGAATCAACCAATGGTTAATCGATAATCAATATAATGGTGGGGGATTATATCCCAATACTACTCCTCAAACTAACACTACTAGCGGAACCATTGGACAAGCCCCCTTTAGCCCTTATCTCCATGTCCATGATCTGGGATATGCCGGAACTGCAACAAATTGTAATTATAATAGCAATGTAACTTCTGATAGATTTACGAAAATGAGCCAAGGATTTTGCACCTTAGGCTTTACACAAGTTACCATGACATTTTTTTACTTAGCAGGTGGAAATGGAACGAGTGATTATGGAGAACTATATTATAGCACAGATGGAGGGGGGTCTTGGAATCCCGTAGGTTCACCTTACAGTAATACCAATTTATGGACTTATCAGATTGTTACGAACCCTGCATTTGATAATCAACAAGATTTAAGGTTTGGTTTTCGGTGGCGCAATTCCACCTCAGGGCTTGCACCCGGAATGTCCTTCGCAATTGATGACATTATCGTAGTAGGAACCTATGATAATGTGATAAATCCGGTTACCATTAATGTTCCCAATATTGCCCCTAATCCGGTTTGCCAAGGAGCATTTTTAAATATTCAATATACATTATCTCAACCTCTTTGTGCAGGTACCTATGCTATTGAAATGTCGAACTCTGTAGGGAACTTTGCTCCACCAACCAATATGGGTGTGTTTAATATTGGACCCAACACTACCACGGGTTCTGTTAACATCACCATTCCTACCACTACAGCAGCAGGAGGGTGCTACAAAATACGAATAAGTCGTTTAACCCCTGCGCCTGCAATAACAGGAATTGCAAGCGCATGTTTTACAGTTCAAGTGTGCCCCAATACAATAACCACGTTGCAACCCGTGGTAACGTTTGGGCCCGATACCTTATGTGTAAATAGCGCTATAGATGTTCCTTTTTATTCTACCGGAGCTTTTTTAGCAAATAATCAATATATCGCACAATTGTCAGACGCTAATGGCAGTTTTGCAAACCCCCAAACGATTGGCAGTATTCCGGATGCAAGCACCTATGACCCTGCTTTGGGCTCATTGCCAGGGAATGTTTCCGGCTTAGTTCCAGTAACCGCACCAGGATGTAATTACTACATTCGGGTTATTTCTACCAGTCCTTCTGTAATTCCCCCACCCGCTAATTATTTCGGACCCTTTTGTCTAAAACAATGTGATATCGAAACCAATAATTTAACTGATATTAAAATGTGTATTACCGCTAATGTTGGAGCAGATAGTACCGTTCAAATACAGATTAATAGTTGGAATAATAATGGCACTTACGGCCCTAACAATACTTTTGATGTTCAAGTAGTAAATTCTCAAACTTATCAGGTAATTAATACAGGTGGGTTAGGAACCGTATCTTCCAATGGAAATGGAACCCTCACCCTTTCTGTTCCAGGATTAACGCAGTTAATTGCATTGTTAGGCCCTCCAGGAACGGGTATGTATTATATTCGAATTGTTTCCTCTAACCCCAATACACCTGCAAATACTTTAGGTACTTTAATTCGATTAACCATCGGGGCTCCGGATTCAATTCCGCCTTTAATTATTCCATCTGATAGTGCTTTATGTCCAGGCGACATATTATCCTTATTTTTAATTCCGTTCAAAAACACATCTACTTACCAATGGTGGTCACCCTCCCTATCCAATGGAGCACCCTTCATGTGGCAGTATAATCCACTCATGGTACAATTTAACATGGCTACCCCTCCGAGTACCCATATTTTTTCAGTTCGAGAAAACAATAATGGTTGTTGGGGGCCTTGGGCGGATACCGTTTCGGTGGATATTCTAGGCGTTCCCAATGTAAATATAACGGGTCCTAACCCTGTTTGTGCTGGAGATACTGTTCAGTTTCAAGTGCCCTTTATGGATAATACCTATTATCAATGGACCTCTTCATTTGGTACTATCATTGATACTTCCAATAATGTGATTACCATGACCTTTCCAGGCCCAGGCGCAGGTACAATCGGGGTATTTGCCTTGAACAAATGCGGATCTGCCAATGGTAGTTATAATTTTAACGTCTTGGCAAAACCTACTGTTGTTGCGGGAAATGATACTATCTTATGTATAAATGTTCCAGTTACACTTACTGCCTCTGGCACAGGTGTTACTTACGATTGGTTTTTAGGAACAAATCAAGTAGGAACTGGAACTGCAGTTATCGTTACTCCTCAATCAACTTCCACTTATGTTGTGGTAGCTACCGATCAAAATGGTTGTAAACAAAGAGATACTACTGTAATTCAATTGTATGACCTGCCTGTTCCTACTTATGTTATTATTGAAGAAACTTGTTTTGGCGACGATGATGGAGAAGCATCGGTAAGTGTTACAGGTGGTTTGCCTCCTTTTAATTATTTGTGGAATACTGTGCCAACGCAAAACGGTACAACTGCAACCAACTTACCCCAAGGAACTTGGCAATTAGATATTACGGATGCTTTAGGCTGTGTGTTTAAAGATACCATTGAGATGACAGGCCCTGACACCTTAATTGCCGGAGTTTCTGCTCGTAACGTTTCTTGTTTTGGAGGTACAGATGGCGCATTATTGTCAGCACCTACCGGAGGCAATGGTGGTAATAGTTGGATCTGGTCTTCAGGCCAAACTCAGGCATCTTTATCTTATATTTCAGCAGGGACTTATTCCGTGGTAGTTACGGATAGTTTAGGTTGTACCGCAACTGAATCTATTGTGGTGACTCAACCTAGTGAAATTGTTATTCAGATTAATCAAGTAGAAGTTAGTTGTTTTGGAGGGCAAGATGGAATGTTATCGGCAAATGCAACTGGGGGTACACCAGGATATCTGTTTACGTGGAATACCACTCCTTTACAAACCATTTCTAATGCATTTAACTTAACAGCAGGTATTTATCAAGTTACCGTAACTGATGGCAACGGTTGTACTAAAAATGCCCAACAAACGGTTACTCAACCCCAACCTTTAGTAACTACTTTGTCAAACGTTGAACCTACTTGTAATGGGTATTCAGATGGTAGTATTCATGCCGAAGTAGAAGGTGGAGTACCAGCCTATTCATATCAGTGGAACACCACAGCTATTGAACAGACCCAAGATGCAACTGGATTAATTTCAGGAGTATATCAACTGATTGTTACAGATTCACGTTCATGCAAGGATACTACTTCATGGTTATTAGATCAACCAGAGCCGTTACCTTATCCAATGGTTTATACAGATACACTTTGTTTTGGGGAAAGAGGTGCCTTACAAGGCTATACAGCCGACTCTTTAGATGTTTGTTGGTTTGAAACCAGTATTGATTCATTTCCAGTTAGTTGCTCTCATCAATTTTTAACTCCTGAGTTAAAGGGCACTCGTTTCTATTTTGCTGCCAGCAGAGACAGTATTGGCTGTTTAAGTGCAAGAGTTCCGGTACCAGTTATTGTACATCTTCCTCCCAAAGCCGATTTTACAGTAGATACTAAACAGAAAACATTACCTCAAGCATGGTTCCAATTCAATGCAATTTCTCAAGACTCCCAAATCATTGATTGGTTCTGGGAAATGGGCGATAGTCACACTGCGCATGGTCCTGCAATTGTTTATCAATATTCTCATCCTGGAGTTTATGACGTAAAACTAACGGTCACTGATTCCAATGGATGTCGTACGGTTATTTCCAAGCCTAGTTTGGTAGAAGCAATTAAAGATCAATTTATCGTTGCTCCTAATGCCTTTAGTCCTAATGGGGATGGACAAAATGACTTTTTCACCATTACCCTAAGGAATATTTTGAAGTTTGATATCATGATTTATGATCGTTGGGGCAACCTTTTATACCAATCTCAGGATCCTGGATTTAAATGGGATGGAACCGTAAACAATATCCCGCTTCCCGAAGGAGTATATGTTTATGTAATCACTGCACTTTCTACCCTTGACGATAATATGGAGTTGAATGGTTCTATTACCCTTGTTCGATGAAAAATAGTATTTATCTCTGTTCAATTTTATTGCTATTTGTTGGGAAGGTAATATTCGCTCAATCTTCCAGTCCTGCAATTACAGTCAGTTCTGGTAAGGTTACTTTTTATAAGACTAACGCTCCTTCTGTACAAACTGGAGTTATAGAAATAGTAAACCAAGGAAAGGAATCTATTTCAATTACTGGAGTTTCTTCCTCCAATCCTTATATCACTGCACGCTTTTCGGTTTCCCAAATTGAACCCAAGAGTAAGGCAAAAGTTACCGTTATGTTCAGTGGGGTTAAAACGCCATCAACTGAGTTGTCAGAGTTGAAGATATTTTGTTCTGGTTATAAGGTTCCTTTTAACCTGCCAATCCAATGGGTAGCCCCAAAGCAACCACTTTCAAACCCCTATATTTCTCCGGCACCTGCAGAGGTTCCATTTATAAAAGCATCCCGCCGATAATCACATACTTACCCTTCTTTGGTAAGTTAAATTAGAATTGTGGTTAATTTGGGGAGATGATACGTTTTCTTCCTTTATCCTTTTTATGTTTTTGGACGACAAATATTGTTTTGTCCAGTTTTGTTTTTTGTTGGGCATCCGATACCACTCGAATAACCAAGGAATGGAAAGTTATTCACCCACCTGAAGGAACTAAAGAAGTTTCTTTCACCCTTTCTGAAGGAACTTGGATGAACCTAGATGTTAGTCCGGATGGTCAACATATTGTCTTTGATTTATTAGGAGATATTTATGAATTACCTATATCTGGTGGAACGGCCAAAGTATTACGACAGGGATTGGCTTGGGAGGTGCAGCCCAGATATAGCCCTGATGGAAAACAAATTCTATTCACTTCAGATGCTGGAGGAGGCGATAATGAATGGGTGATGCAGGCTGATGGAAGCAACCCTAAGTCGGTTACTACTGAAGACTTTAGATTGTTAAACAATGGAGTATGGATGCCCAATGGAAATTATATTGTTGCCCGAAAACATTACACGGGGTATCGGTCTTTAGGGGCTGGTGAAATGTGGATGTATCATATCAATGGAGGTAGCGGGATTCAATTGACCAAAAGGAAGAATGATCAAATGGATGTAAATGAACCCTCAGTTTCTCCTGATGGAAGATATTTATACTTCACGGAAGACATGAGTCCTGGTAATTATTTTGAATATAATAAAGACCCCAACGGACAAATCTATGTTTTACGTAGATATGATTTTAATACCGGTCAAATCGAAAATCTTACAGGAGGAAGTGGGAGTGCTTTAAGACCTCAAGTTTCTCATAGTGGAAAACAAGTAGCGTTTGTTCGAAGAGTTAGAGGGCAATCGGTTTTATGGATTTACCAAACTGAAACAGGAGAAGAATATCCGTTATACGATAACCTAAGTAAAGACCAACAGGAAACCTGGGCTACTTTTGGAACCTATCCCGGGTTCGCTTGGTCACCTCAAGATGACTATATCTTTATTTGGGCGAAAGGTAAAATTCAAAAGATTAATGTAAAAGAGGGAACCTCATCACAAGTCCCTTTTACATGTGAAGTGAAGCAACAGTATATTTCACCGGTTACTCCTGAACAAGTTGTAGGCACAGATTCTTTTGAGGTTAAAATGATTCGCAATCCCATAACTTCTCCAGATGGCAAAATGATTGTGTTTCATGGAGCAGGATATTTATGGAAGAAAACCTTACCCAATGGTGTTCCTGTTCGATTAACTCAAGGTACTGACTTTGAATTTTTTCCTGACTTCAGCTCTTCAGGTAAAGAAATTGTATTTGTTACTTGGAATGACACATCCTTGGCTACCGTCTGTGTTATATCTGTTGAAGGGAAAGATTTGCGTAAACTGAACCATCCCAAAGGATATTATGTAACCCCTCGTTTTGATTCGGAAGGAAAGAGAGTTGTAGTTTCAAAAGTAGGGGGAGATATCTTATTAGGTCAGGCCTTTGAAACTCAGTTGGGTATTTATCAAGTATATCGGGATGGTCAACCTGCGCAAAGACTCCTAGATCATGGATCAAAACCCAGATACTCCAGGGATGGTAAATCTATTTACTATTTTGGGGGAGAAGGAGATAAAAAAGTTTTAAAAGAACTGACGCTATTAGATCGAAGTGAACGTACCTTATGTTCCTCTAAGTATGCAACAGAAATTATTCCGAGTCCCGATAACCAGTGGATTGCATTTCAGGAGTTGTTCCAAATATACATTGCTGCTTTTCCGGCTTCCGGACAAACCCTTGATCTTAGTTCGGGAAACAATGCTGTTCCCATGTTTAAGGTTACTCGGGAAGGGGGAACCTTTTTGCACTGGTCAAACGATAGTAAAACCTTACATTGGATGGTAGGTCCCGAATATTTTTCTCGTTCTATTCAAACAGTTTTTAAGTTTATTCCTGGAGCACCAGATTCTATCCCAGGCCCTGATACCCTTGGGATTCGTATGGGATTATCCTTAAAAACCGCTAAGGCTAATGGAACCTATGCATTAATGAATGCGAGAATCATTACCTTAAAAGATAGTCAGGTCATTGAAAATGGGATCATCATTATTGAAAACAATCGAATTAGTTCGGTAGGAGATGCAAGGACAGTAAGGCTTCCAGGGAATCTTCAAAAAATTAATTTGGAAGGAAAGACCATTATTCCTGGATTAATTGATGTGCATTCGCATATGCCAGTTTCTTATTCAGGGTTAGCGCCCCAACAAGTATGGCCGTATGATGCGAACCTTGCCTTCGGGGTTACAACTACCCATGATCCAAGTAATCTCACTGAAATGGTATTTAATCATGCAGAAATGCAAAAGGCTGGATATATGCGGGGCCCCAGATTGTTTTCAACAGGTACGATATTATATGGCGCGGAGGGTGATTTTAAAGCAGTTATTCAGAACTATGAAGATGCCTTGAATCATCTAAGAAGGATGAAAGCAGTAGGCGCCATTTCTGTAAAAAGTTATAATCAACCCCGTCGTAATCAAAGACAAATGGTACTTACTGCAGCACGTCAATTAGGCATGCGGGTGGTACCTGAAGGAGGATCCTTCTTTTTTCACAACCTAACGATGATTGCCGATGGGCATACTGGAATTGAACATTCTCTACCCGTTAATCCTGTGTATCAAGATGTGGTTCAGTTCTGGAAAAATACGGATGTTCAATATACTCCAACATTAATTGTTGGGTATGGAGGTATTTGGGGTGAGAATTATTGGTATGATAAAAATCAAGTTTGGCAGCATGAACGTTTATTGAAGTTTACTCCACGTTCCTTAATTGATGCGCGTTCTAGAAGGAGAGTAAAAGCACCCGATGAAGAATATGGTCATTTTGATAATGCCGCAACCTGTAAAAAACTTGCGGATGCTGGCGTTAGAGTTAATTTAGGCGCCCATGGGCAACTGCAAGGGCTTGGTGTGCATTGGGAATTATGGATGCTGGTTCAAGGAGGGATGACTCCTTATCAAGCCCTTCAAGCTGCAACGCTGAATGGTGCTCGGTATTTGGGAATGGATAAGGAGTTAGGGTCGATTGAAAGTGGTAAACTTGCCGATTTGGTAATTCTGGATCAGAATCCATTAGAAAATATTTATAATTCTGAAAAGGTACATGCTGTTATTCTAAATGGAAAGTGGTATGAAGGTGCCACTTTAAAATCGCCTGGGATGCCTCATCCTTATCCTTATTATTTTCAACGGGGAGGGGGAAAAGCTTTTCCTTGGGGACATTATCATAACGCCGGAGGCAGCAAATGTGGGTGCCATGTGGAACCCTAATTTAAAGTTTTCAATTAAAACGATGTTAATTAATACTATATAATAGTATCTTTTAAGATTATTAAAGATACTATTATATAGTATATAAGTGTATGATTAATCCATTAAATATAAAATTATTACATATTAATTTGTTTAAACGAATTGTTTAATGAATTGGAGAAAAATCTCTGAAATTCTCAAAAGAATAGAACACATAGGCGCTACTCCTTATGCCCGCTTTGCTGAACCTGTTGTTTTTGGAGTTATTTTATTGTTAAATGCAGGGCGATTATTTTCTACCCGCTTCTTTCCAGCTTTGGATGCCCCAGCGCATGTTTACAATGTAGTTTTATTAAAGGAAGCCCTACTTGCCTCTTATTGCCTCGATGGTCCTAATTGGATTTTACCCAATGTTTCCGGGCACTTTATTCTATTACTTCTATCTTATGTTTTGCCGATGGAAGTTTGTGCCAAGATTTTAAATCTGGTGTTAGTATGTGGGATACCACTAGCATGGAGATATTTAATGAAAGCGTATCAGCCAGCTTCTCCTTGGGGTAGTTTGTTAATCTTTCCCCTTTCTTGGTCTTTTTTTTTATTTCTTGGGTTTTTTAATTTTTTATTAGGGATATTTTTTTTCTTGTGGGTATGGAGATGCAGTTTGTATTTCCAAAAAAAATTAACCCTTCAAATGGGAATGTCATTATGTGTATTATTAACGCTTGCCTGGTTTTCGCATTTTTTAATGTATTTATTTTCGCTTATGGCAATAGGATTTATTTATTTACCCAACTATAAAAAAACAAAGTATTTATTCGGAGGGCTACTTGCTGCCATTCCTTCCTTAATCCTGACAAGTGTATATATTTTAAATTATCCATCTCCAGGCAATTATTCTTGGCAGCCCTGGAATATTATTGTAGAATGGATAATAAATCTACGTTTCCTTCAAATTTATAATCTCATAAATGAAGCCCCATTTACCTTAGGATATACTTGTATCTGGACTTTTCTATTTTTATTAGGGATATTTTTAAGATTTAGGAAAAGCAATTTCAACTTTAAGTTTCAATCTTCTGATTGGGTTTGGATATTCTGTATCGTATTATTCATAGCTATATTTATTATTCCAGATGGAGATGGGAATAGCGGCGGAATTGTAACCCTGAGGATTATTTTTGTCACTGCAATCGTAGCATTATTAGGAATTACAACCCTTAGGTTACCTGGATGGGTTTTGGCAATTGGTGGAGGATTATTGGCGGTTTTTCAGTTCAATCATTATGCTCAATTAACCCCTGATATAAATGATTTAAATGGAGATGCTAACGAGATTTATAATCTCGGAATTTATCTTCCCGCGAATAGTACTATTCTCGTGTTTGTAAATGATCAAAATTGGCTAACGCAACATGCCTCAGCATATCTTGGGTGGAATACCCCAGTACGAATCCTTAAAAATTATGAGGCAGAACTTCAACATTTTCCATTACACTGGAATCAAAATTGTTTAGAAGGCCAACATATAAAAAATATATCTACCTCCAAAGACGCCTGTGCCTTATTATCTGCTAATAATTCTCGACTTGTTATACATTACATTTTTATCCAGGGTAGTTGGAATTCTTCAGAAAATAATTGCCCAATATTCTATTCATTAAAACAGGAAGGAAAAATAAAATTAATTAAACAATCTCCAAAAATGTCTTTATGGAAAGTAGAAAGCTAAAACAATTACACATAATTTTCTCCTTCTTTTTTTTCTTTTTTCACATCCCCAACAAATTCTTTAATTTTTTGTTCGGAACTCATTTTACAAATTAGGAGTACATTATCGGTATCTACCACAATATAATTTTCCAGTCCTTCAATTAAAACTAATTTATCAGGATGTTCGCAGCGAATCATATTTCCAGATGACCCATATATTTTTCCTTTTCCGGAAACCGCATTTCCTAAATAATCCTTTTCATATTGTTGATACAAGGATACCCAAGTGCCCAAATCGCTCCATCCAAAATCACCCGGAATTACATACACATTTTGTGCGAGTTCCATAATGCCATTGTCAATCGATATGTTTTTGCAGCGCGCATAAACCTCAGCAATGGCATCGGTTTCATCGGGAGTATCTAATTTTTTTCGAATACTAGAAAAGAGTTCAAAAAGTTCAGGCATATATTCCTCGAAACTTTTCAAGATGGATTTCGCTGAGAAAATAAAGATTCCGCTATTCCATAAAAAATCTCCACTTTGAATAAAAGATTGCGCAATCTCTAACGTAGGTTTTTCAGTGAAGGTTTTTACTTTGAAATAGCTTGCATCTGGGGTTTCTTTGTTTTCTACATATTGAATATATCCATATCCTGTATCCGGTCTGGTGGGTTTAATTCCCAAGGTCATCAATATATCTGATTTTCCTACAGAATCAAGTGCGGTTAAAATATCATGACCAAACTTTTCTCCTTGCAGGATCAGGTGATCAGAGGCTGCCACAACAATTTTTGCTTTTGGGTTTACCTGATGGATTCGAAACGCAGCATACGCAACACAAGGTGCCGTATTTCTGCCCATGGGTTCTAACAAAATTCTATCCTGAGACATTTCGGGTAATTGCGTATTTACCCAATTTAAATAACTCGAATTTGTAACCACCCAAATATTTTCTTTGGGTACCAGCGTCTCAAACCGATCCCAGGTTTGTTGGATAAGCGTTCTGCCTGTATCTAACACATCTAAAAACTGTTTAGGCCGGTGGGTACGACTCATAGGCCAGAAACGGCTTCCAATGCCTCCGGCCATAATTACAACGTGATGGTTTTTGTTCATAAATATTTTATTGAATTCCTTGATGAAGAAGGTCGTGTAAATGGAGAATACCCGTCAATTGATGGGAAGTATTCAAAATTAGTAATTGAGATATTTTTTTGGATTCCATTAACAATAAGGCTTCACTTGCGAGTTTGTGTTCCAAAGAAGTTATAGGATTAGCATTCATAAGACTTGAGGCCTTTATATCGGAAGTAATCTCACCCTTTTGCAAGGCTCGCCGAAGGTCTCCATCGGTAATGATTCCCAATACTTGATGGGCTTCATCCACAACTGCACAAGCTCCGACTCTCCCTTGGGTAATAGCATAAATAATATCTGGCAATAAGGTATTTGGGCTTACTGTGCTGGGAGGCGTTCGCATCAATTCTTTTACCCTAAGAAGTAATTGCCGACCCAACATGCCGGAAGGATGAACCCTAGCAAAGTCTTGCGGGGAAAATCCTTTGGCGAGTTGCAAACATGCCGATATAGCATCCCCCATCGCCATCATTGCCGTTGTGGAGGTGGTTGGGGCCAAAGCATTCGGGCAGGCTTCCTTTTCTATCGGAATCAAAATGTGAAGATCAGACTGCAAAGCTAAGGGGGAGTTGGCATTACACGTCATAGAAATAATAGGAATCGGTAATGCTCTTAAGGCAGGGATTAAAGTTAAGAGTTCTTCGGTCTGACCACTTTTGGATAACAACAAAGCAATATCTCCAGGAGTACAAACTCCTAAATCTCCATGTAAGGCATCTCCTCCATGTAGAAAAAACGCCGGGGTTCCAGTCGAAGATAACGTAGCTGCAATCTTTTGGCCTACCAAAGCGCTTTTCCCAACGCCACTGACAATAACCTTTCCAGGGCTATCGATCAACTGCTGAAGGATAGCGGAGAAATCAGGGGATAGGGCAGAAGACATTGCTAACAATTGTTCGCCTTCTTCCCTTAGCACACGCTGTGCTTCTGTTATGAGCATTTGATTATCCATTGAAACAGCAAAAAAAATCAAAGTTTCCGGTGACTGACTAAATAATTTTTCGTAAATTACTGTTTTAATAAATTGAGATGATTAGCGTGACGCCGGAAATAACTCTGGATATTCAACAAAGCCTTAAAAGATTTTTTGGTTTTGACACATTTCGAGGAAAACAGGAAGCTGTAATTCGCCACCTCATGAAGGGTAATGATTGTTTTGTCATTATGCCTACAGGTGCGGGAAAATCTTTGTGTTATCAACTCCCCGCGATTATGATGCCGGGTACTGCCTTGGTAATATCCCCTTTGATAGCCTTGATGAAAAATCAGGTAGATCAACTGCAAGCCCTAGGCATAGAAGCGGGGTTTTTAAACAGCTCCCTGAGTAAGTCAGAATATGAGCAGGTAAAAGCAAAAACAATTTCTCAAGAACTGAAATTGCTTTACGTTGCACCTGAATCTTTGGTAAAAGAAGAATTTATCGAATTCCTCAATCAAGCAAACATCTCGTTTGTCGCCGTTGATGAGGTACATTGTATATCGGAATGGGGGCATGATTTTCGGCCTGAATACCGTAGAATCCGACAGATTTTACAATACATTCCCAAAGTTCCTTTAATCGCGTTAACCGCTACGGCAACGCCTAAAGTTCAGTTGGATATTCAACATAATCTCCAATTAGAAAACGCAGAATTATTTTTAACCTCCTTTAACCGGCATAATCTGTATTATGAAATCCGGCCGAAGCATAATCCTATTGAACAAATCATTCGGTTTATTAAACAAAATGAAGGAAAATCAGGAATCATCTATTGTTTGAGCCGAAGAAAAGTTGAAGAAATATCCTCGCTCCTAAATGTAAATGGCATTAAAGCAGTTCCCTATCATGCAGGATTAGATTCCAGTGCCCGTACCCAACATCAGGATATGTTCCTAAAAGAACAAGTTCAGGTAGTAGTTGCAACTATTGCTTTTGGGATGGGGATTGATAAACCCGATGTGAGATATGTAATCCATTACGATGTTCCCAAAAGTATTGAAGGATATTATCAAGAAACTGGAAGAGCAGGACGAGATGGATTAGAAGGAAATTGTATCCTTTTTTATGATTTCAGTGATATCATAAAATTGGAAAAATTCATGAAGGATAAACCCTTAAGCGAGCGGGAATCCGGAAAACACTTGTTGTATGAGATGGCCTCCTTCTCTGAATCTGGGGCTTGCAGAAGAAAACAGTTGTTGCATTATTTTGGGGAAAGCTTTGAAGATGCACGTTGTTCTAGCATGTGCGATAATTGTCGTTATCCCAAAGAAAAATTCGACGCATCCACTTTGGTTAAATCTGCCTTACAAGCAGTTCAAGAAACAGGTGGAAAATTCGGAGTTGCGCACTTAGTCAATATCTTAAAAGGTTCCCGAAATCAACAAATCCTATTGTATCATCATGACCAATTAAAAAGTCATGGCCTACATACAGAAAAAAGTGAAAAGGAATGGAAATCTATTTTTACGCAATTAATTCTTCAGGATTTTTTAATGAAGGATATTGATGATTATGGAGTAATTCGTCTGGAAAAAAAAGGCGAAGAATATTTAAAAAATCCCTATCCTATTCAATTAATTAAATACCATGAAATTGAAAAAATTGAACGAGATCCAGTAGTTGCAGAGGACTTTAAAGCATTTGATGAAATACTTTTTGATAAATTAAAAAAACTTAGAAAAGATATTGCTCGCGAAAAAGATATACCTCCCTATATTATTTTTCAAGATCCTTCTTTGGAAGATATGGCAGCTAAATATCCGATTACGTTAACTGAGTTTCAGAATATTCAAGGGGTAGGCTCCGGAAAAGCACAAAAATTCGCTGCTCCCTTTTTGAAGTTAATTCAACAATACGTGGAGGAAAATGAAATTGAAAGAACTGCTGAAATTGTAGTTAAAACCAGTGGAAAAAATTCTGCCAATAAATTATTTATTATTCAACATATTGATCGTAAAACTCCTTTGGATGAAATTGCGCAGTTGAAAAATATGTCAATGGAGGAATTAATGGAAGAAATAGACCATATTATTTATTCCGGCACTCGATTAAATATTGATTATTATATTCAGGAAGTGATAGATGAAGATAAACAAGATGAAATCTATGCCTATTTCCGGCATTCGGATTCTGATAATTTATCTTTAGCCCAACAAGAATTAGGCAATGTATATTCTCCTGAAGAAGTACAATTAATTCGAGCTAAGTTTTATTCTGAGATGGCGAATTAATTTCCCAAAACTTTCAATCATAAATAATTATTTTCAAAAAATAATTGTTGTCTTCCCAGTACCTTTGATATACAATGGAAAGACAAGCATTGGATTCCCGTACTTTATTAAACACAAAAGACTTTGTTCCAGAATCCTTTTCTGGTCCTATTTGGATTGCAGGTCCTTGTAGTGCAGAATCCGAAGAGCAGATAACTACTATGGGGAACGCCTTGCGGGGTGCAGGGATTAGTTATTTTAGATGTGGGGTATGGAAGCCTCGCACTCGTCCCAATAGCTTTGAAGGACTTGGGGAAAAGGCTTTGCCCTGGCTTCAAACTTTACAAAAAGACGCGGGCTTAAAAGTCATTGTAGAAGTGGCAAATGCCCGTCATGTAGAGGCTATATTAAATGCAGAATTATCGGCGGTTTGGATTGGCGCAAGAACTACTGTAAATCCATTTGCTGTGCAGGAAATCGCCGATGCTTTGCGGGGCACTAATATTCCAGTATTAGTAAAAAATCCTATTAATCCAGATATTAACTTATGGATTGGGGCATTAGAAAGATTGTACCAAGTTGGCTTAACACGTTTGTCAGCTTGCCACCGCGGCTTTTCTACCTATGTGCAAGCACGTTTTAGAAATCTTCCATATTGGGAGATTCCTTTGGAATTAAAAAGATTAAATCCTCAATTGCCGGTTATTACGGATGTAAGTCATATTACCGGAGACGCTTCTTTAATTCCGCCCATCGCTCAAAAAGCACTGGATATAGGCTTTGATGGATTAATGGTAGAAGTACATCCCGATCCTAAAAATGCATTAAGCGATGCCCAGCAACAATTAACCCCAGTTGAATTTTTGGAGTTGATGTTTAATTTAAGAATATCCAGAAAAGATATTCCTGATTCTGCTTTACAAGCTACGCTGCATTTATTGCGCGAAGAAATTGATTTAGCCGATCGTCAATTAATCGAAATCTTACAATATCGTTTAAGCATTGCCTCGAAAATTGGGCAATTAAAACAACAATCTGGGGTTACTTTTTTTCAACAGGATCGTTACGGAGAAGTACTTGATAAAACCTCCCAATATGCACGGTTGCTAAAACTAAACCCCGAATTTATTCAAGCATTGTTTGAACAAATTCATGTAGAAAGTATTGAAAAACAAGGGGAGTGGTGAGGGAATTAATTAATTTAATTTTTAAATTAATAATTAATTTCAATTATCCATTAATAGTCATAAAAACAATTCCATCAAATATTTAATTTATTTTTATGAATAAATATTTGATGGAAATTATATCTATTAATTCTAGAAATAACCTTTAATTAAAATACTCCCGCATCCGTTCAAAAAATCCTTTTTCTTCTTTACCTGGATTAGGCTGAAAGTTTTTGGATTGACGCATTTTTTCCAACATTTCTTTTTCTGCTGAAGTTAGATGTGTAGGCGTCCAAACGGATATTTGTACCAATTGATCTCCTGACCCATATCCATTTATTCTGGGGATTCCCTTTCCTTTTAATCGAACAAGTTTTCCAGATTGTGTTCCAGCTTCAACTTTAAATCTAGCTTTTCCAGAAAGGGTAGGCACTTCAACCGTGGTGCCTAAAGCTGCATCCGGAAGGGAGAGAAATAATTCATATAATACGTTGTCACCTTCTCTTACCAAATGAGGGTGTTTTTCTTCTTCAACCTGTATTAATAAATCTCCGGCTTCTCCTCCCCTAAGGCCTGCATTTCCATTTCCTCGCATGGAAAGTTGCATCCCTTCACTTACGCCAGCAGGGATTTGAATAGATAAGGTCTCTTCTTCCTGAAGACGTCCTTCTCCTTCACAAGCCTTACAAGCTTTGGTAACAATTCTGCCTTCTCCATGACAAGTAGGGCAGGTTTGCACTACAATTTGTTGAAAGAATCCGCCCCCTACTTGCTGACGAATTTCCCCATATCCATTACAGGTTGGACAAGTTTGAAATGATTGGCTATCGGCAGCCCCAATTCCACTGCAGGTTTTACAGGCTACAAATCGTTTTAATCGAATATTTTTTTGAACTCCGGAAGCGATTTCTTCCAAGGTAAGTTTAACTCTTACCCGTAAATCATTACCTCTTTGTCCTTTTCTTCTTTTTCCACTTCTTCCTCCTCCAGAGGCACTACCCCCGAAAAAGCTTTCAAATGCTCCGCCGCCAAAAATATCTCCAAACTGAGAAAAAATATCATTTACATCTTGATACTGATTTCCGGAGGCACCCCCACCATTTACCCCGGCATGACCAAATTGATCGTAACGGGCACGCTTTTGTTCATCCCCCAATACATCATACGCTTCTGCTGCTTCTTTAAATTTTTCTTCAGCAGATTTGTCCCCTGGATTTTTATCCGGATGATAGGTCATGGCCATCTTTCGATAGGCCTTTTTGATGGAGTCTTTATCGGCCTTGCGATCTACCCCTAAAACTTCATAATAATCGCGCTTTGCCATTATGCCCCAACAATTACTTTAGCATATCGTAACACTTTATCTTCCAGGAAATATCCTTTTTCAACTTCATCAATAACCACCCCTTTTAATTCTTCTGGTCCAGGTACTGTGGTTATTGCTTCATGAAATTCACTATTAAAGGACTGCTGTATAGAGTCCATAGGTTTTAAACCTTTATTAATTAACAATTGGCGGAATTTATGACTTATCATCTGAATGCCTTCCTTTAAGGCTGACACGTTGTCAGACTTTTCCATAACCAATAAGCTTCTATCGAAATCATCAACTACGGGCAAAAGGCTTTTGATTAAGTCCTCCCCGGCATATTTAATTAATTCAGATTTTTCTTTTTGTGAGCGTTTCCGAAAGTTATCAAAGTCTGAAGCCAGCCTTAAATACTTATCCTTCCATTCTTCCATTTCTTTCTGATAATCAATAGATTGTTCCTCATTTTCCAAAGGGGTATTTACTTCTAGAGTAGAGGGATCCTGAGGTTGAGCAGGTGTTTCGGGAATGCCTGCTTCTGGAGTGGAAGAGGAGTTATTGGGATCAACAGATTCCTCAGTTGGGGGTAAAGTAGCTTCTGGTTCTTGCATTGGAAAAATTTCTTCCCTCCCTTAACAAAGATTATTCCGAAACCGTTGGGATAAAAGCCTTTTGGAAGTCTTCGTAAGAAATATTTTGTTCATGTTTTCTTTCTCCATAATAATGAAGTAAAGTCTCCAGCGTTGGAGGATCTAAATACCCAGGAACCGGAACAATTGGATCTCCATTAGGATTTAAAAATACAGTAGTAGGATATCCTAATTCTCCGTTTAACATTTTATAAGCGAATTGATGAACGCGGATATCGGGTTCATAATTATAAACTCTTCCTTTATATTCAGCTGTATCTTTTCCTTCAGCATCAAACTTTATACAATAATATTTTTCATTTAAATACTGAATGATGGCAGGCTGGGAATAAACCTTTTTATCCATAACCTTACACCATCCACACCAATCGGTATAAAAATCAATCATGATCATTCTTTGATTTTTAGGGGCATTCTTTAAAGCAAATGATAGACTCACCCATTTGATTTCAGTGAATCCTGAAGCTTTTTCTTTTTTGACTTGTGCCGTTGCTGAACCTGAAAAGAAAAATGTTAATCCAAGAATCCATCCCAAAAAAGAAATAGAAAAAAATCTCAGGTTAAGGTCTGGAAATCTTAAGGGTTTGGGTATAGGTTGAATGATCATCTTTCAAAATAATAGAAATGTTTAATATATATAATCCTCCAGGTAAAGAATGTAAGGGAAGCATTTCATCCCAAATCTCACACCCTTCTTTGTTTATTGTGCCCTGTAAAAGTTTTTTACCTGTGGTTTCTTGCAAGGAATAATGGATGAATCCATCCTCAGACCCTTGTATGACTAGATGCACAGGTTCATTTATAAAAGAAGGATTGGGTTGCACCCAAAATTTCCAACGATCAAAAGTGTTTAATTTATCTTGAGACGTTTTGATACTATCTCCCTCTGCATTCTCCGTTGGGATTAAGTGGATTTCAAATCGTTGGGTATCGCTCTCTAAACAAAGATCTGTAACCGTCAAGGTTACTCTTGTAGTAAAGGGATTAAGGGTATCGGGAACACCGAATAATCTTGAATTTAAGGTGTCGAATTGCAACCAATTCGGAGCAGAGAGCACCTGCCAGGTTAAATGGTCCCCCAATATAGTATCCGGATCATGGGCAAAATAGGAATAGACATAAGGTATTCCAACCCAGGCGGAATCTTGAACTTGACTTAAAATTAAAGGCTTATGATTGGCTATTTGAAAATGCAGATTCCGATGAAAAGTATCCATTACCCCATAACTATCCGTGATTTGAAGGATCAATACCGTATCATTAATGTCTGAGTATTCAGGCGTTCCGGTTACCCAAAGATGATCACCTTGTATTTGGATTTGTGTCCATTGGGGTTGTTGAAGGATTTGCCATTGAAGGGTATCTCCGAAGGAATAATCTCCATCGGTTAACCGTAGGGTGTCTTGAAATAATTGCTGAAGAGTGGGTGTATATTGAAGATGAGAAAGCGTTGGAGTTCTATTTTCTAAAGTTGGATTTAACAACATAGAAAAATGTGCAGGCATTATCCCGGGTGCTAATACTTGATATCTTACTTCTCTTAAAGTACTATCAAACAACATAAATCTTTGTTGCGCAGAGTCGGTTTGAAATTCAATCCCAGGACGAAGGCTATTCCATAATACAAATGGAGGTAAAGAAATAGGGGAAACCCAACTACGACAATAGGCTGTATCGTAATACCAATCTATAAAGGAGGTATAAAACTGATCAAGCCCTGATAGTGGAATTCTATAAAAGGAATCTACTTTCACCCGAAGAAATGAAGGGCATAAGGTGTAGGGAAAAGGCAATGCAACTGCTGGGGTAACTATGCTTTCTTCTCCAGCACTATCAATTGCGGAAACTCTAAAGAACGAATAATTAAAAGTCGAATCTAGTAAGGATATAGAATAATTTGGAGTGAGTATTTCTGCATAAAGGCTTGCTGAATCTGGATAGAATCCTGCAGATTCTTGTGACATATAAATTCTGTATTTATGAGGTGTTTTACCGTGAACATTTGAACTCCAAGATAAATACAAAGTTGTGTCTGTAAGGGAAAACGTTGGAAATTGTGGTGGCATTATACAGTTGGGCGTAAAAGACCAGATATTACTCCATGGGCTCCAATTTCCGGCTTGATCTCGTGCTCTTACCCTCCAATAATACGTTTGACCACTATTTAAAAATCCATTGACCTCAACTCTAAACTGATGCTGGGGTAGTTCGTCTATTCCGATATATCTATCAAAGTTTGGGGCTAAGGGGAAACGCACATCAGGCGTTTCGCTTAATTGAAAATGATAACCTTGTATAGCATCTCCATCTGGATCAGTAGGAGGCGTCCATTTGAACGTGAAGTATCCACTATCTGGTGTGGCTTGATGTACAGGAAACAAGGGATATTGAGGGGCAATTGGAGGATGGTTTTGATAGGATTCTTGCCAGCCAACTTCAATAGCAACGGGTTGAGTTTGTCCTGCTCTATTGTGGAATTGAATTTCATTATCTCCTACTTTTAATTGCGGTAAGAAAAAGCGGCTTACTTGAAATTTATGGATAAAACGAATACTATCCCATCCACTTTGATATTGGCCAACAGGAGCTTTTAATTCTAGCCTGAAAAAGGGCGTTCCTATTGGGCCTATGGAATCGAGGTGTAATAAGTGACTTCCTGATACAGTATCGGTAATCGAAATTGGGCCTGAATACCGTTCTAAAAAATACCATCCAATTCCATCAAAAGAAGCGTAAATCCAGGCGGTATCTTCCGGTGCTGCCAAACGCAGGGTATGTTGAAGTTGCAGATCTACCAAGGGAAACGCTAATGTTTTGCTTACTTGAATGACTAAGGTAGATATGCTATCGGATGGAGTAAGACCTGGATTTAAAGGATGGGTAGTGTTAAAGAAAGCATTCCGTAAAGTATCACATTGCCGTATAGTTTTTTCCCCGAGGACATCAATAGGAAGATCTAATTGTGCGTGAGCAATGACATTGTGTTTGATTAAGTCATTGGGATGGTTAGACGAATCCTGATCATAAGCATGATGATATTCAGAAACGGGATCCCAAGTATAACTTAAGGTTTCATTGGGTAATAAGAGGATATCATTATTACCTAGATTATAAGAAAATTGATAAGGCGTTGAACCTGGATTATACATGTTGGATATCCAAGTATTACGTTCCAAATTCCAAGGGCTTCTTAAGCCAAAATGATGAATTCTTTTACCAAGAAATCTGTCGGATAACAAATCAATACGAGAGATTAAATTGTGGTTAGAATAATCCGGATAAAACACTTCAATATCAGCATCTAATATTTTTAATCCATCCCCCATGTTTATTTCTGAAACGAAATGCCCATGCAAAGCCCATTCTCTGCTAGAATATCCATTTGCATTTACCAATTGAGCCATGCTAATCGCCGTGTCATCACAAAATCCATATCCGTAAGCGCATAATTGATAAAGTGGATTTACATAATCATGTGAAGGAGAGGTCCAATGCACTCGATTGTTTTTTAAAAATGAATACATCGCAAGTGCTTTATCTCTTGGGCTTGTAACATCTCTTAACGCTTCCTGAACAACTGAACCAAAGTCTCTCCAATTCCCTTTGCGATTGGATATTAATTGAGGGCCAATAATTGAAATAGTATCTAAGTTTAGAATACGGATATATCGTAAAGGTTCAAACTTACGATCGGGAAGCCCATTCAGCAATAAGGTAGTAGTGTTTTCGCTATCTTGATACCCTTGTAAAGACAAGTGGAAGGTATCGGTTGCTTGGGTGGTAACCCACAGGGTATCTTTAGAAATTATCTGACTAAACACTGGGGTATAACAAATTTTTACTATCCCTAAAAGAAGTAAAACCCTAGTAAACCAAATTAATAAAATGGATAATTTCAATTCACGTGAACGTTAGTGTTTAATAAACGAATATATAATTTAAGAATAATAAATTCATTTATAACTATCATTACGAAAAAAGGTAAGAATTGTTTTTATTGGATACGACGAATATCAGCTCCAATATTGGTTAGCCTTTGTTCGATGAACTGATATCCTCTATCGATTTGTTCGATATTGAAGATTTTGCTGGTTCCCTCCGCGGATAGCGCAGCGATTAGGAGGGCAACGCCTGCTCTAATATCTGGACTAGTCATAGAAATGGCTTTTAAACGATGATGTCTTGCAAGGCCAATTACGGTAGCTCTATGAGGGTCACATAAAATAATTTGAGCGCCCATATCAATCAGTTTATCTACGAAGAACAATCGGCTTTCAAACATTTTCTGATGAACAAGGACAGTTCCTTTAGCTTGGGTTGCGGTCACCAGAATAATACTTAACAAATCCGGAGTAAAGCCCGGCCAGATGGCATCTGCAACGGTAAGAATACTTCCATCAATAAAGGTTTCTACCTCATAAATGGATTGAGAGGGAATATAAATATCGTCGTTACGAAACTCCATTTGAATGCCTAAGCGCTGAAATACTTCAGGGATAATTCCCAGATGTTCAACTCCTGCATTTTTAATGGTGATTTCGGATTCTGTCATGGCAGCCAGTCCAATAAAGCTTCCAATTTCAATCATATCGGGCAACATTTTATGTTGTGTTCCCCCTAATTCCAGTACGCCTTCGATGGTTAACAGATTAGAACCTATGCCTTGAATACGCGCACCCATACGATTCAGCATTTTGCAAAGCTGTTGCACATAAGGTTCACAGGCGGCATTATAAAGCGTGGTAGTTCCTTCGGCAAGCACCGCAGCCATAATTAAGTTAGCAGTTCCGGTTACTGATGCTTCATCTAGCAACATATAACAACCCTTTAATCTACCTTCTACATTCAGGCGATAAAAGGATTCTTGTTCATCATATTCAAAAGAGGCACCTAGTTTTTTAAAACCGATGATATGCGTATCTAAACGCCTTCTTCCGATTTTATCTCCACCGGGTTTGGGCATATATCCTTTTCCAAACCGGGCTAACATCGGACCTATTAACATTACTGATCCTCTTAGGCCTGCTCCTTTTTGTTTAAACTCAGGGGAAACCAAGTAATTGAGTTGAACATTATTGGCTTTAAAAGAATAGGTGTCGGGAGATAATTTATGTACCTCAACGCCTAATTCTTGAAGCAATTCAATCAATCGTAAAACATCAATGATTTGGGGGATGTTGGAGATTACAACTTCTTCGGCGGTTAATAGAACCGCTGATAGGATTTGTAATGCTTCATTTTTAGCACCCTGAGGTTGAAGTTCACCTGCAAGTTTTTTTCCACCGGTTATTTCGAAATGAGCCATAGTTAAACTCTGGGTCTTTTAGGGCGATTATTATTGTTGTTATTATTACTTCCAGGACCTCCGGGTTTTCCAAATCCACCTTTGCGGTAGCCACCCCCATTTCCTCCGCCACCCGTATTCCCTTGAGTGCGATTGAAGTTTCCAAAGGGTTTCTTTTTCTGGAAAAAGTTTTTGTTGTTTTTGTTAACGGGGTTAACTGCTTTCGGACCGACGGGCTGAACTTTAGAAAACTCAATAGATTCAAGTTCAAACAGAAGTTTATTGCCTACCATTTCTCTCAAATGGTTTTTAACCGTTACTTCTACATATGCATCTTTATCTCCGCCTTTAATCATGTGTTTCATGATGTTTGCGGTTAGAGAGAATAGCGCTTTTTGTTCTTCCGGGTCTGTCATTTCCAGCCCGGCTTTAATCATACTTTCAACATTCACTCCGTATTGGCGGTATTTAGGATGTTGACGTATGTAAGGCATACGTTCGGTTGGATTGGGTTTAACTTCCTTCTTATCAGGCTTCGGAAATGGGCTATCAATATCCAATTGATAATCGGAGATCTGATACAATTGATCCCATAACTTCTCGCTGTTTTCAGGCGTTTCTTTTTGAGATGGAGTTAAGCAGGCCATAATTCTTACGACCTCCTGTGCCATACCGCTTCTTTTTTCTCGGTCATCAAGGGTCAATAAATAATCAACCATTTGTTGAATATTTCGACCAAATTCTCGGAGACGGATAATTTCCGTTGATTTGTTATAATCCATTGTTAAAGGATGGAATTAAAAAGATCCAGCCGGTGACCCGGCACTCTTTCCTTTTGGGAAAGGAGTAAAATAAATAATGGTAAAGATAAGGAAAAATAATTTCCATGTTAAACCCTATTCTCACCTAAGTTTCATTTTGGCATATCGCAACAATAATACTTTTTCGCCTTTTCGGTCAAACGAAACGGTTGCTTTACGATCTTCCGATTTTCCTTCTAGTCTTGTGACGGTTCCTAATCCAAATTTAGGATGTTCCACCCGCATCCCTTCAGCGAGTTGGCTTAAGTCATCTCCTTCAAAATCTCCTCCTTCTGAACTTGTTGGAATGGATTTTCTCGGAATCACAGGCACTCCTGTAGTTCTGCTTTGATGAATGGTTTGAATAATCTGACGTTCTTTTTCTCTGGCAAGCGTATGCAGTAAGTCGGGTTTTATTTCTCTTAAAAACCGACTCGGTTCATTCATCCTTAAGTTTCCATATTGATATCGCATCCGAGCCGTGGAGAGGGTAAGGCGTTTACGGGCACGGGTGATGGCTACATAAAACAATCTTCTTTCTTCTTCAATGTCTTCCCGGGTTTGAGAGGACATCGCACTGGGAAATAGTTCTTCTTCCATCCCCATGACAAAAACCGCATTAAATTCTAATCCTTTTGCGCTATGAATCGTCATCAAGGTTACTACATCTTGATCTTCTTTCTTTTTATCATCCTGGTCGGTCATTAAAGATACCTCGGCAAGGAATTGACTTAAAGATGGATTTTGGTTTTCAGGTTGATCGGTAAATTCCCGAATAGCATTTAATAATTCCTGAACATTTTCCCAACGAGATACTCCTTCCGGAGATTCATCGGAATGTAGATCTTTTAATATTCCTGAATGCTTAGCAATATAAGCGGCTGCTTCGTAAGCATTTTCCCGATTTGCCTGGGTTTGAAAGGATCGAATCGCTTGAACAAAATTATAAACCGCAGACTCAGCCGATTTATTTAATCTTAATTTGGGATAATCAATAATTGCCTCCCAAAGACTAACATTTAATTCTCCTGCAGCGGCAACAATTCTATTTAAAGAAGTGCTTCCAATTCCCCGCACCGGATAATTAATAATTCTTTTTAAAGCTTCTTCATCTTGAGGATTAATTGCCATTCTTAAATAGGCAAGAATATCTTTTATTTCTTTTCTTTTATAAAAAGATAAACCTCCATAAATTTTATAAGGAATATTCGAACGTCTTAAGGCATCTTCTATGGATCGGGACTGTGCATTGGTTCTATATAATACTGCAATATCTTTATTAAATAAATTCAGCATTAATTTCTGTTCGCGGATGGCATCTACTACTTTTTTAGATTCATCCTGTTCATTATCTCCAGTTAATAAATGTATTTTTTCTCCAAATTCATTTTCGGTAAATACTTCTTTCGGTAATTGATTTTGATTAAATGCAATTACCGAATTAGCTGCGGTTACAATTACCGAAGTGGACCGATAATTTTGTTCTAATTTATGATAAGATACTTCCGGATAATCATTTTTAAAATTTAATATATTTTGAATATTAGCCCCTCGGAATGCATAAATACTTTGAGAGTCATCTCCCACTACACAAATATTTTGATGCACCGCAGCTAATTTTCGGGTAATTAAATATTGAGCATGATTGGTATCTTGATATTCATCTACTACAATATATTTAAATCTATGTTGTAGTTTATGTAATACTTCTGGATGTGCGGCAAATAATTCTAAAGGTTTTACCAATAAATCATCAAAATCCATTGCATTGGCTTTAAGGCAACGTTCTTGATAAATCTTATATACTTGTGCAGTTACTCGGTCTTTTTCATCTTCAACATATTTCGCTTCAAATTCAGGAGGATCAATTAAATAATTTTTAGCTCTACTAATTTGATTTAATATATTTCGGGGTTTATAAACTTTATCGTCGAAGTTTAAGGATTTAAGGATAGATTTAATTAAGCTAATGGCATCATCCGTATCATAGATGGTAAACTGTGCAGTGTATCCTAATTTTTCCGCTTCCATTCTAAGGATACGGGAGAAAACCGAGTGAAAGGTTCCCATCCAGATTCCTCGTGCTTCTGCACCAACCAATGCTTCGATACGGTTTTTCATTTCCTTCGCAGCTTTATTGGTAAAGGTGAGCGCCAATAATTCAAAGGGGTCGGCCAATCCTTGTTCCAGAATAAACGCCAACCGATACGTAATTACGCGTGTTTTCCCCGATCCTGCACCTGCAATAATCATTGTAGGGCCGTTAACTTTCGTAACGGCTTCTAATTGTGCGGGATTTAGCTCTTGTAAAAAATCCATCCCCTAAAGATACGCTGACTCCTCTCATCCCAAAAGGCAATTTGTCCCCAATCTTTCATCACCTGCTTAATCTCTATGACAAATCCCTGCATACGGGCAATAAGAACAACGGGTTAATATCTCTGTAGCAGATATTTCCAAATCTGGATCTAGCAGGGAAGTTAAAATATCCTGTAGCAGATTTTCAAAGTCCGCTAGAAATGGGTTTACGATTTCTACCGGTTGCTTTTCTATTTTTAGTCGAGGATCAAACGTAGTTTGAAACAAGTCTTTAACTGTATATAACCCCAAAGTAAGTTTTTCTCCCGGATTTAATTTTTCCCAAACCCAGGCATATACCCAAAGTTGAAAAGCAGCTTTATTCCTCTTTTCATTTTCCCCTTCAATTAAAAAACTCAGCGATTTTATTTCAGTATCATCCTTACCTGTTTTATAATCAATGATTCGGTTAATGCCATTCACCTGATCTATCCTATCCACTTTACCCCCAATATTTACAGATATTGTTTCTCCAAAAGCAGATACTTCAAGGGAGTGTACCAAACTTTTTTCCTGAGACGTGAGCCTTAGGTCCTTCAGCTTTGCATCTGTATCTATGATTTGGGTAGCATATTGTTGTAAGACCGAACGGATTAATAAATTCCGTCCTTGAAGCGTTTGGGATAAATCCTTTTCCCGTAATACTTGTTCGAAAGAAAGGTTAAGAGCTTCCGGAATTTTTTCTTTTTGTTTTATTAATTGTTCAGGGGTTACAATTCCAGTATCACAAAAAGGCTCATATAAAATTTCCATGAGTTTGTGTAATATATTCCCAAGGGTTCTGGCATCTAATTCTTCAGAAAATGCAGAAGGTTCTTGAATTCTGGCGATGTATTGATAATAGAATTTTAAGCGACAATCTAAAAAGGTATTTATTGCAGATGGAGATAACCCTTTTTCTTGTTGTAACAATGCCAATAATTTACCGCGTTCGGTAACCGAAAGATGTAAGGTAGGCGGTTGAAGTTTTAAGGTTAATGCGGATAATTTCTCGGGTGCAGAAAAGATTCTATGTTTCGGAAATTCAGCTAATAATTGTAATAAGAATCTACTGGGTTCACGTCCTCCTACTCCTTCTGATAAAGGCGTGTAGAATAAATATCCTTTTTCGGTATGCTGTAATAAACGATATAAATAATAGGCAAAAGCTGCATCTTGATCTCGTGTTACGGGTAAGTGAAAGGCTCTGCGAATATTATAAGGAATAAAAGAACCAGCATCGGGTTGTGGGGGGAAACTTCCTTCTTCCATGGAAAGAATAATCACCACTTTAAAATCCAGATTTCTACTTTCCAAGGGTCCCATAATTTGAAGTGCATCAATTCCAGTACCTTCAAACGGGATGCGTAATTGAAATAAATATTGCCGAAAAAAAGAAGGCCATTGTATTATTTCTTCTTCCGATAAATGCGTATTTAATAATTCTTGAAAGATATTTACTTGTGCATATAATTGATAAAAGAATTGAGCTAAAAATCCTTTATCCTCAGGTTCGGGTTCTAATAGAGATAATAGGTTTAATAATCTTTCCGCTGCTGCTGCGGGTTTAATCTTTTCTAATAATAATTCCCAAAGTGGATAATGAGTAGATTCTTTTAATTGGTTTTTTAAAGAGGCAAAAGAAACTCTTATACGATTATACTTTAAGAGTTGATGTAATACCGAAGAAGCAATAGAATCATTTAAAAAAGGATGTTGTAATAATCCTTGAATAGGTGCATGCCCTACCCAGGTTTTATCTTGTTCTCCTTGACTTTCCTGTTGCAATCGAAGCCAATAAGAAATAAGACTATACCATGGTGTATTCTTTAAAGGAAAGCCCATGGTTAAATTTACCTTTAACTCGGGAATATCTAAGGGTAAAGAATTTAATAAAGGATATAATAATTCTTCACCCGGCAATATGATTCCGATATCTTTCGGTTGATAGCCTTGTTGGGTTAATAAAGAATGTAATAATGCCCCGGCAGCACGGGGTTGTGCTGATTTCACCGGAACTTCACGTATCTCCCATATGCCGGTTCCTTGTTCTATATACCTTGGAGGTTCTTCAGGTAAAGTAGGCTTTAACACCGGGTCAGCTGAATATCTTCTGATAAAAGTTCCTGCCTCTTGCTCCGGATCGTTTACATACCAAGCATCTATATCCCAATATACTTGTGCCTGTTTATGCTGTATCCCTTGTTGCAGCACTATCTTCTCCGCTTCTGTCAGTTGATTAAATCCAATAAAAATCCAGGTTCCTTCTGGAAATCCCCATTGTCCTTGCAACAATCCTTCTACTGCTTGACGATAGCGTTGTCCGGAATAAATCCATCCCTGTTCTTGTAATACTTTGTGAAAGGTATGATAGAGGGGTAATAACAATTCCCATAAGGTTAAGAAGGCTTCTTTTTCTGTAGAGGTGTTCTGGGTTTCAAGGCTTTTCCAAAATAATCGTAACGCCTCTAATTCCGTTTCTCCTAATCCTTCAAAAAAGGCATCTAATTCTTGTTGATCTTTAATGGCTTTAAATATTTGTTCGGGATTTATCATCCCTCTATCAACCGCATCAAAATCTTTCAACAACATATCTCCCCAAAACCAAAAACTATCTAAGCTTTCAGGTTGACCACTTACTTCTTGATACGCTTTATGCAGAAAACTAATCAAGATCATTCTATCGGGTTGAGGGGTTGGAACCCATAAGCGAAACAGCTCCTCAATCGAATAAAACCTTGGACTCCAAGTTACCGTGGATTGATGTTCCGCAATTGCTTTTAACAAATATTGAGCAGTACGTCGGGAGGGAAAAACCAATTGTAATTGCCCCATATCCTGCCCATATTTATCTACTAGTTCTTTCGCAATTCGATCTAAAAAATACATAACCAAATTTATTATCGCTTAGATATATTAAAACAATGAAAGTTTAGATAAAGGAACTTGCACTACATTCGGTTCCTTGGTATTTACATACACCAACCAAGCTTCTACCGGTTGGGGAATTAAAGCCGTCAACAAGGATGAATACTCTATTAATTGTTGAGAATGCTCAGGTCGGGGTATTCCCGATTTAAAATCAATTACAATTGTTTTATCAGGATATTGCATTACCCTATCTGGAATTCGAAGATCTCCTTTTGCCGTTAGGATGGCGGCCTCTTTTCGAATCATGGGTGCATCAGGGTTTAGCGGATCATACTGAAACCAAGCACCTGCAATCGGATGAGAAAATACCGGAGTAATACGAGAAGATAATTCCTGTATTTGGGTTTGGGTTATTCTCCCTTGCGTAATCATACTTTCCAATACGATGGGTAATTCTTGGGCATGATTTAATTGTGCTAATATTTCATGCACCCATATTCCCAACACTTGTGCCTCTTGAGGCTTTTGGGTAAGACTTCTCACCTTACGGTTTTCCAAACGTAGTTTATCTTTCCAAGCAGTAGAAGTCCAAGGACTACTAAGCGTTTCACGTGATAATGTTTGAAGCGTATTTTCCTTTTTAGGTTCAGGAGCTAACTGTGATTCTGTCCCGATCGACCACTGTTGTTGGGCTTCTTCCCAAGTATGTGGAAGGGTAAATTGTTCAATACAATACTTTATTAAAGCACCCAGATGTGGAGCGGGTTCTGAGCCATCTGATTTCTGAGGTTTCGGAGTTTTTGTATAAACATATAAAGCTTGTTTGGGTCGAGTAAAGGCTACGTATAATAGATTTAATACATCCGCATATAATAATTGAAGTTCATCTCTCCATTGTCCTTTAAATCCAGTTTCATTTAATGCTTTTTTAAATTTAACGGGTACTAATGGAAATGGAATTCTTTGGTCTTGTGTAGGTGTGGACCATAATAAAGGCGCCATAGATGCCTTTGGCTTTATACTCCAATCGAAAGCAGGCAGCAATACTACTGGAAATTCAAGTCCTTTGGATTTATGGATAGTTAATATTCTTATCGTATCTAATCCTTCGGGTAATAATGCAGATTTTTTATGTCCTTCTTCGTCCCACCAGGTTAAGAAGCTAATCGGATCGGATACTTCATATCGTTGAAACTCTAACAAAGCATCTAAGAACCCATGCAAAATAGCTGTTTCAGAGGTCCAAGGGGAGGCTAATAATCCAAATCTACGGATGAGTTCTTCTACTAAATCATACAACGGAAAGGTTAATAATTGGTCACGATCCTCTTTTAATCCTTTCCAAATGGGATGTTGTTGAATCACTTCCGGAAGCCAAGGATGTTCCAGTGCAGTTAGCGTATCGGTTTGTAGATAATCCCTTGCACATTGGGTGATCCATAAAGGTTCATTCGGATCGGTGAGATGATGCAAAGCAGCAATGATAATTCTTACCGTTAAACCTTCTCCCAAAGGTTGAGCTTCTTGAGAACTTACTGGAATAGTATGGTCTTGTAGAAAGGATAATAGTTTACGTCCGGTGGCTTTGGTACGAATGAGAATGGCAAGATCCCGAGGGGAGAATCCTTTTTGAAGTAAGCGATGGATATCTTGTAATACTTGTTCAAAACATTCCTCTTCCCAACTTAAATTTTCTTCCCCTTCTTCTACTGCATCCTTAGAAGAGTCGTGGGCATAAAAGCGAATATTTACAAATCCTGCTGAAGAGAATATTTTATTGGGTGGAGGAGATTGATGAACATCAGAATAAAGACTTTTTAATTCTTGTTGTGCAGCTGCCACTGCTGCTGGGTTTTCTATATCAGCTTCTAAATGATTAGCTGCATACGTAACGGCTTGGGGAAAAAAGTGATTGTTAAATTCAATTACTTCGGGATAACTTCTCCAATTGGTTTGCAACGTAGTTTCTTCCAGGTTATGGGGATATAAAGACTTTTGCATTCCTCCGCCCAATAAACGCCAGTCCCCATCTCTCCAACGATAGATAGCTTGTTTAATATCGCCTACCACTAAATTTTTATATCCTTGCCCAAGACTATTAATCAATAAAGGACGAAAATTATCCCATTGCGTTTGGGAGGTATCTTGAAATTCATCAATTAAAAAATGATAAAAACGATTTCCTGTTTTTTCATAAATAAAAGGAGTATCATTTTCTTTGACAATATGATTTAATAATAAAGTAGTGTCGGATAATAACACTAAATTTTCAGCCTGACGATGATTTTGTAATTCCTCCCGTATAATTCCGGTAAGTCCTAATATATTTAAATGGGGAATTACTTCTATTATTCCTTTATATATTTCTTTATTATTTTCCCAGAAATCTAATAACTCTTTAATTTTTGCATCTTGTAAACAAGTAAGGATAAATTCTGTTTTCGGATGTTTCGTATTTATCCATTCTTTAGGGTCGTGATATCCTTTTAAAACATAAGAATTAAAATTCGAATAATTATTATGGATGAGTTTATATAGATGACCCCAAAGGCCTCTGTCTTTATATTTAAAATCTTCAACGGATAATTGCTTTTGAGATAAATACTCGATAGCCGTTAACGCCCCTTCGGTTAAATGTTTTTCAACTTTATTTTTATAGGCATGTAATTGTTGGTGTTGGGTATGAAAAGCTTCTTTAGAAACATTCAGATGAGAAAGGGCTTCTGATTGTCGCATTAATTTTTCCCGAAACAATTCTTTTCCGATGTTAATTAGGGATGTGCGAAAATCCCATTTCCCTCCTTTTTCCACTTTTTCTTTTGCCATTTCTACCATCCATTTAAGGAGCGGTTCTTGTCCGGGTTTACCGAGCAGATTCATCACCTGATCGGTAACTTTTTGTAGGATAGGTTCAATATCGAGTTCGAGGCGGTATCCGCCTTGGAGTCCGGCTTCACGGGTAAAGTGACGAATGATTTGTTGGAAGAAAGAATCAATCGTGGTTACCGAGAAGCTACTAAAATCATGGAGCAGGCGATGATAGACAAAACTTGCTCGGTGTTGTAATTCTTCTGGGGATAATTTTAGGGAAGATTGGAGTTCAGCGGACAAAGCGGAGGGTTCACCTTTCGAGAGTTTATCTAATTCCGAAAGGATTCTTTGTTTCATTTCGGCGGTAGCTTTATTGGTAAAAGTTACTGCGAGGATATGGCGATAGGCGGTAGGGTAGGTATTCGACAGGGCGAGCCGGAGATATTCTCTTGTGAGCGTATAGGTTTTACCCGAACCTGCGGATGCTTTGTAGATGGTGAGCATGGGGCGTGGAGATCAATTCGATTACGAATTACTTAAAAAAACCTTGGAGGGTTAGGATTATTTCTTCTTTAAGGTGTAACCTCCCCGAAAAATAGGCCAGGTTAAAATCAATCTTTGAAATTGGGGTGCTTTTGGGGGGAGGTTACAAAGTTGAACCGAGCAAAAAAATAGTTAGTTTTATTTCGTAAACCTTTATTATTGCAAAATGCTCAAAACATTACTACTTGTAACAACCTTCTTGTTCGTTAATCTTTCATTTGGACAGACATCAACCTTTGTTCCGGGATGGTTCATAGTTGAGAAAGGGGCATCCTACACCAATTACGACTTATTGAATTTTGCTTTTGGTGGTGAAGCAATAAATAACCAGGAGAACCTTTTTGCTTTGAAAGTTGGTGAAACCGTTTTTGCTACTGATTTCAGTGGGGATGTTTATTATTGTTTTGACCCTACTGGAACTCCAATACTAATTAAAGGGAAGGCCTCTTTAACCAAAGCAACAACAGGGTTTGGTGTTGGAATTATCGTTTCAGCAATTCAATTAGTTAGTGGAGAGAGTTTAGAGCCGGGGATGTTTGTTTGGATAACAGGGCAAGACGTTGTTAAACAGACCATCACAATTAAACTTGCTGATCAGGAAGTGCTTGAAATTCCTGAAACAAAAATCGCCTTGTTGACGGCCTTAATTAAGAAAAATTCTAAAGCAACTTGGTTTAGGGAAGCAGAATAGATTTTACCTGACTAATAAAGGTTTTGATGATTCCTCTCTATTATTAGTCGAGTAAAAAATAGAATATTTCCATATTGAGTTTTTGTTTTGTTAGGGCTGAAACTTTGGGAATCTGTTTCAAATTTTCAATAATAGGAAATGGGGTACATACCAACTGTTGGTATAATTAAAATCTACATAGTTACCAATTTTAGGTAACTTTGAAAAAAGTTTACAAAATGAAAAATACGTCAATATCACTAGGTAGCCATTTTGATGAGTTCATTAGAAGTCAAGTTTCTGAAGGACGATATAAAAATGTTAGCGAAGTAATTCGTGCAGGCCTCCGTATTTTAGAAGATGAAGAAAACAAATCTCAAGCTTTAAAAGCTGCAATACAAAAAGGATTGGAAAGCCCAAGTATTAGCAATTTTGACTTTAAGGAGAATTTAAACAAATTGAAAAAAGAAAAAAAGAAAAGTGGCTAAAGTTATTTTTAGACAACAAGCCATTGACGACTTGAATGCTATTTGGGCATATACCTACGATAAATGGTCTGAAAAGCAAGCCGACAGATACTATGTTAGTTTAGAATTTGCTTGTTTACAGATTGGAGAAAATCCTGAACTCGGAAAAGAATATGAACACATTAAAAGTAACCTTCTTGGCCTAAGAACTGGAAAACATATTATATTTTATCGAGCTGTAAACGATCAGGAAATCGAAATAATCAGAATTTTACATGAAAAAATGGACTTTATAAAAAGATTAAACGAATAATAAAAGCTGCCACCAACAACCCCCAAACTTAATATGGGGCAGGCAGAAGGAAGTAGGAATTCGATAGGGATTTAATTAATTACCCATTATTCAATTAATAACTAAAAACTAATCATTAACTTATTCCTCAATTATTCAATGCGCTTAGCCCAAGGCTAAGCTGAGGGCAGGCTCCACAAGTAGCAGGTGAAAATTAAAGTTCTATCGACTTATTGTTTTAAGGTAGGAAGTATTATTGGACAAATTGCAGTCTTTTTTTTGCCATTTTTTCCTAGATTTAATGTGACTAAACTATTCTCTTGTTTTGTCCAGTTAACAGCCATTTACCTAATCAACCTCAAACTTACAGCACAAGGATTAAGTCCCACATTATTCAACCATGTTAAAATAACCCATTTTGTTTTCCGTTAGATCATTAAAAAAATTATGGAGTCAAATACATTAACAATTTCGAAAACGTCAAATTCGTTTTTAATCAACTGCATTGTAGCTTTGGTGGTAACAACCATATTATTCTTTATTGATGATGGTTATTATAATTTTAATTGGACCCTGCACCTATCGAACTGGGTGTTTTTTGTTATCTATATTGTAAGTATATTTTTAGGTCAAACTTTAACCGAAAAATTTATTCTAAAAAAATACAGCGGGAAAAACAAAACTATTTTAACAAGCTTAATTGGGGTACCATTAGGAATTGCTTTACTTTTTATTATTTATTATTCCATGAAACCGTAACAAAAGAGTAGTTTTCAAAACAATTTCATACTTCCATAGCTTAAATTATCTAATAAAACTTAACATCTGATTAGCTTAATCTCAGCAATCAGAATGATTATATTTCATCCATTTTTTTGGGCGATTTTCATTCTCAATAATAAGTTTGAATAATCTTTTCAAGAAGATCCAACTAAAAAAAGTTGGCTATAATTTAGGAAAAACAAAACAATAAATTATTGTTCAATTGGCTTTGGTAATTTTCTATCCTAGAATTTCATTTAAAACTAAATAAAATGATTATAACGCATAATATTGAAGAGGTGTCATTTAATAAAAACTTCATGTATTTAAAAGTAGATGGAAAAACATTAAAGTTTTCTATTGAAAAAATTTCAATGAAATTGTTTACTGCAAATGAAGTTCAAAAAGGATTATATATTATTTCTCCATCTGGATATGGGATACACTGGCCATTAATTGATGAGGATTTATCAATTGACTATTTAATGAAATTGGAAAAATAAATAAATAGGGAGTAAACAACCAAAATTTAGTTGGAACAATTTTTAGCGATTATCATACCCCAGTTTATCACAAAAAGTTTGGAATGATTTCATTCAAATAAAAAAGCCTGCAATCACTTGCAGGCTTTTTAAATAAATTAAAAGAGAATAATTATTCTGCAGCTGTTTCCGCAACGGTTGCTTCTTTTTCTTCTTTTTTAGCTAAAGGCACTTCTGCTTCTTTATCCAATTTGCGTTCAGATAACCCTTCTGTAATAGCATTAGCAATAATTCTACTAATCAATTGAATAGATTTAGCAGCATCATCATTTGCCGGGATAGGGAAATCAACCAAGTTAGGATCGCTATTGGTATCTACCATAGCAATAGTAGGAATATTTAGTTTCCGTGCTTCGCTAATGGCGATATGTTCTTTTTTAATATCTACAATAAAAAGGGCAGAGGGAAGGCGATTTAAGTCAGAAACTCCAGAAAGGATTTTATTTAATTTATCCTTTTCACGACTCAACATCAAACGTTCTTTTTTAGAGATATTTTGGAACGTACCGTCAGTCTCCATCTTTTCGATGTTCGACATTTTTTTAACTGATTTTCTCACGGTAGCAAAGTTGGTCAACATACCTCCCAACCAACGTTCGGTTACGTAGGGCATATTCACTCTTTCAGCTTCGATACGGATAATATCTTTCGCTTGTTTTTTCGTTGCTACGAACATGATTTTACGACCTGATCTAGCCAACTGTCTGGCGGCGCGAGTAGCTTCATCGAGCATACGCTGCGTTTTGTTCAGGTCTATGATATGAATCCCATTTTTCTCCATAAAAATATAGGGAGCCATAGCGGGATTCCATTTGCGGGTGAGGTGGCCAAAGTGTACCCCTGCATCCAATAATTCATTATAAGAAGTCTGTGACATAATACAAGTGATAGAGGGTTAACGTTTAGAGAACTGGAAGTTTTTACGGGCTTTTTTATGACCGTATTTTTTACGTTCTACCACACGAGGATCACGAGTAAGGAACCCGGCTTTTTTAAGTGCAGGGCGATTTTCTTCATTAAATTCAACTAAGGCTCTGGCGATTGCCAAGCGAATAGATTCTGCTTGTCCATTAACACCACCGCCATACACATTGACTTTAATATCAAATTCAGCGGAGGTAAGGCCTAAAACAGCAAAAGGCTGATTCACCTTAATCCGTAATACTTCAGTAGGCATATAGTCGGCTAGTTCCCGACCATTAATCTGGAATATTCCAGCGCCTCCTTGGTTGATAAAGCAACGCGCAACGGCTGCTTTTCTTCTGCCAATTTTAATAATTTTCTCCATACTTTACTTTCCGGTTAACAGGATAACTTCTGGGTTTTGGCCTTGGTGTGGATGTTCGGAGCCTGCATAAACATACAGATTACCGAACAGCTGATTAGCCAAACGATTTTTGGGGAGCATCCCTTTCACTGCATTTTCGATAATGCGTTCTGGGGTGGTTGCCAGCATCTCACGGGGTGTTTTTACTTTTTGTCCGCCAGGATAGCCGCTGTGCGTAATGTACTCCTTTTCTAGAAGCTTCTTACCGGTCAGCCGGATTTTGTCTGCATTGATAACGATTACGTTATCTCCACAGTCCACATGCGGGGTGAAGTTTGCTTTGTGTTTACCGCGTAACATAAATGCGATTTCACTAGCGAAGCGCCCCAGGATCTGGGCTTCTGCGTCAACAATCACCCATTTCTTGGTGACATTGCTGGCGTTTGCCGAGACAGTTTTGTAACTTAATGTGTCCATGAATAATAATAGGTTTCCCCTATTGAGAATTTCAAAAGGACGTGCAAGTACGGCATTTTTATGAAATTACACAAACTTTTGTACGAGTTTTCCGTGTAACTCAAGCTACAATTTTAGTCCATTTTCCTGTTTTTAGCATCATGGATTCCGTAATTTTGTAAATTACATCTTATCAACGAGTTTATCTTGAGATAGGCATACTTTGACTAAACCATCCTACATTAAAACCCTGGGTATTTCCCTAACAGCAGCCCTTATATTTCTGCTGTCAGGAATAAACTCTGTTTTCGCAACCCATTATTTAGCAGGTCAAATTACCTATACCAAAACAGGCACCAATAAATACCGCATTCGATTAACCACCTACGCAGATCGAAGTTCTGGGGTTTATGCAGCTAATTGTTTTGTCTCTTTTGAAATGGGAGATGGTACTATATTAAGTAATATCCCCCGTATGAACGGACCGGGGGGCACTTGTGGCGGAAATGCCAAAATGGGGGAGGAAATCATTCGGAATATTCAAAAATCTATTTACGAAGTAGAATATACCTACGCCGGCCCCGGTATTTTTCAAGTTCGCTTTTATGATGATAACCGATATGCAAATATTATCAATATGTCAAATTCGGTATCCACTTCCTTTTATGTGTATTCTACCATTCGCAATATCCCTGGTTTAAGTTCCACTTCTCCAGAATTATTAAATGACCCAGTAGATATTGCTTGTATTGGAGAATTGTTTACCCATAGTCCGGGAGGAGTAGATATTGACGGAGATTCATTGGCTTATACTTTAATTCCCAGTATGCAATATCGGCCACAAGGAACGCCCAACGTGCCTTTTCCCGTTGCGGTAAATAATTATCAGTTTCCCGATAATGTAAGCGGGAATATCCCCGGAACATTTAATCAGGATAATCAAACCGGATTAATTTCTTGGAATGTGCCGATCGTTGCTGGGTATTATAATATTGCTTTTCGAGTGGTATCCTATCGAAGAGGAACGGGGTTGATTCTGTGGTAAGAGATATGGTAATTATTGTAGATCCGAATTGTAATAATCGCCCACCGAAAATAAAGGCTATCCTGGATACTTGTGTATCCGTTGGAGATACGCTTAGGTTTGAAGTTAAAGCCTGGGATCCTGATCCTACCGATAGTGTCTATTTATATCTTAATAATTCAGGTACTGGAAATAACGGGCCCTTTGCTTCGTATATCCCTCCTCCACAAGCGACCATCACGTTTACGCCTCCTTCTTCCATACCTGTAAAAGTATTTGCTGATACGATTCAAGGAATGGTAGAATGGATAGTGAATTGTGATCATGTAAGAAAGTACTTCTATCAAATTGACTTTTTTGCACACGATAATTTAAATCGTCCACCGAATCAAAAATTCCTAACGGCTTATCACAGCACGCGTATTCGGGTTCGACCACCCGCATTAAAAAATTTAAGGCTAACCCCTGTGCCCGGGGCAGTGCAGTTGTCTTGGTCACCCAGTTTATGTACTGATTTACACTCTTACCGAATTTATAGAAGAGAAGGGGGAGGTCCTTATACCAGTGATACCGTTTGTTGCACCAACACTCCTGAAAGTGCTGGGTTCACCTTAATCGCTACCAGTAGAATAACAGACCCACCGAATGGTATTTATGCTATTAATGATACCACTTATCTCGATACCCAATTAGAATATGGCAAAACCTATTGTTATGTAATTGTGGGCAATGTGGCCGAAAGCCCCATCAGTCAAGGGATTCTTACTTGTCCTACCAATATGGAATGTATCGAACTTGCGAATGAAGCTCCTTTGATTACGAATGTAAGTGTAGAAGCTACCAGCAATACCAACGGCATTATGTTTATCCGTTGGACACGCCCTTTAAATATTGATAGCTCCAATATTATTGCTCCCCGACCATTTACCTATTCTGTTTATCGGGCAGATGGAATCGGTAGTCCTGTATTTAATTTATTAAGAGATAGCTTGGTATTAACCGATACCACGGTTTACGATACCTTATTAAATACCACAGATCTTGGGCATGTTTATCAAGTGAGGGTAATAGATCAACAAAATCAAGAAATTAGTAGATCTACCGATGCTACTTCTATTTATTTAGAATTAATTCCAAACGATCAACAAATCTTATTGAATTGGAGTAGTATTTCTGTTCCTTGGCAGAATACGCAATATTTTATTTGGAGAAGAGATTCTTCAAATCTTCCTTTTGTAAAAATTGATTCTGTATTGGGTGCGGAAACAACCTATTTAGATACGGGTTTAACCAATTATCAAACCTATTGTTATTATGTATCTTCTTTGGGTAATTATTCTTCCCCTCAAGTAATAGATAGTTTATTTAATTTATCACAACAAACATGTGAAACCCCAAGAGATTTAACGCCTCCTTGTTTACCACCAGATGATTCTTATTATTTCCAAGGTAATTGTGAGGAGTTGTCTATTAATTTTAATTGGGGAATTGCAGATACTGTTTGTGCCGGAGATATTGATCATTATTTAATTGGATATTCAACGACCAGAGGAAGTAATGCCTATCAATTAATTGGAAAAACTACCAGCCCTTCGATTACTAACTTTGTTTATCAATTTCCAATATCCATTGCTGGGTGTTATGCTTTGCAAGCGGTAGATACGGCTGGAAATAAAAGTGCATTTTCGCCAGAGTTTTGTGTAGATAATTGTCCGGATATAGAAATGTCGAATGTATTTACGCCCAATGACGATGGCAATAATGATTTCTTTACCCCCATTCGATTAAGAGCAGTTAAACTATATTCTTTTGCGGTTTATGATCGTTGGGGGAATTTATTGTATAGTCAAAATTCAGATCCGGTAAGGCTATGGGATGGAAGCACCCAAAATGGAAAAGCACTCGAGGGCGTATATTTTTATGTGTTAAAAGGAAGATATATCCGTTTGGATAAACAAGAAGATATTGAAAAGGTAGGAACAGTTACTTTATTGCGCTAATGTTTACTGGAATTATTGAAGCGGTTGGGGAAATAAAAGAAATTAAAGAAGAAGGTTTAAATAAATCTTTTAAAATTAATTCCCCTATTTCTGCTGAATTAAAAATTGACCAAAGTGTATCCCATGATGGGGTGTGTTTGACAGTAACTGAAATACAAGACCATTGTCATTGGGTAACGGCCGTTTCTGAAACCCTAAATCGTACACAACTTTCTCAATGGAAAATTGGGGGTCGTATTAATTTAGAACGAGCGATGGTGTTAGGTCAAAGATTAGATGGACACATGGTTCAAGGACATGTAGATGCGGTAGGGAAGATTGAAGCTATTGATTCCAAAGAGGGTTCTTGGGAAATAATGATTAGCTTCCCTCCTGAGTATGCAAAATTATTGGTAGATAAGGGTTCTGTTTGTGTGAATGGAATAAGTTTAACAGTTATCACTCCAACTTTAACTACCTTTAAAGTAGCGATTATTCCTTATACTTGGGAACACACCCAATTATCAGCGGTAATGCTTGGGGATTATGTAAATCTGGAATTTGATATTCTGGGAAAATATTTACAACGATTTTCAGCAGTAATGCAGCAATCTGTTTAATAATAAATAATATTTGTAAATAAATTTAAATTATGTTTTCACTCGCGCACCTTCATTTAATTTTAAATCACTTACCTATTGTTTTAATTCCGTTAGGATTATTAATGTTAGGGATCGGTTGGTATAGAAAACTAAGTATTTTACAATATTGGGGTTTAGGGATTTTAGGGATTGCCGGATTTTTTGCTTTGCCGGTTTATCTTACAGGGGAAGAAGCAGAACATGTGGTAGAAGAATTAGCGGGTGTTTCTGAACATGTTTTAGAAGAACATGAAGAATGGGGGCAAAGAGCAATGATCATAAGTTTGATGTTAAGTAGCTTCTCTATTTTTACTTGGATTCGCTTACGTCAAACCGGAAAATTAGATGCTCGTTTGGGTGGACTTGTTTTAGGCTTAGGAATGATGGCTTGTGTTGCGCTAGGCTTAACAGCTTTAGAAGGCGGAGAAATACGCCGACCTGAATTAAGAGGGGAAAGTCCGAGTTCAATGCCAGCGAATTCTCCTGAAGAACACGAAGTAGAAGATTAATACTAATCAAGATATATAATATCTTTGTTTATTTAATTCGAAGTAAACAGGTTGAAAAAAACAAATAACAGTTTCGAATCAATTATTTAAGGACAATTCGGGCTTCTTTTTTACCATTTTTTTTAATGGGGATAAGTACCTGAATCCAAAATTCTTTTTGTGTTTCTATTTTATCGGGAAGACAATACCAACCTTTTATTTCCAGACTAATTTTTTTCTCCCCTGGCGTTGCATCTAAAGACAGATGGGTATATTGTAGGGGTGAGGAAAAATCTGTACCCATCCGGGTCCAATAGGCATTGGTATCTGTTCTTAAAATATATTCCTCCGGTAAAATAATATGTACTTCAATTTTCCCTGCGACTACACGTGTCGCAGGAACAGTAACTTTAGTAACCTTGTTTACAGTTGCCTTGTCTAAGGGAGGAAAAGCGATGGGTTGCGCAACTCCTGACAAATGACAATAAATGAATAAATAGGAAACCAGAAAAATAATTAGAGGTAGTTTCAAATCAGTTTTCATTTTCTTACAATAGTTTTTCTTAATTCTAAAGTTACATCTGTTAAATTTAAGGATGGAATGGATCTGGATACCCCTTACTGCTGGAGCAGGTGCAGTATTAACTTTTTATTCGGGATTTGGATTAGGAACCCTATTGTTACCCGTATTTTTAATCTACTTTCCGGTATCCGAAGCAGTAGCGTTAACCGCTATTGTACATTTTTTAAATAATATCTTTAAGTCAGGCCTTACCTTTTCTGCGGTAAATTGGAAGAAAGCCTTGAGTTTAGGTCTTCCCGGTATTCCAGCTGCTATCTTAGGTGCATGGATATTAACTTTATTGACTGAGGTTCCAATCTTATCTAAATATTCATTCTTAGGCGTAAATGCAGAAGTAACGGTAGAAAAAATATTAATGGCGATTTTATTAGCCGGATTTACCGTATTTGAAATTTGGTCACCGAAAAAGGAATATAATTTCTCAACACGAGGATTAATTTTAGGAGGAGCTTTAAGTGGCTTTATGGGCGGACTATCCGGACATCAAGGCGCTTTGAGGAGTGTCTTCTTATCTCGCACGGGACTAACAGCCAAAGCCTTTATCGCAACAGGTACTTGTATAAGTTTAGGGATTGACATGTCTCGAATTGCTACCTATATGGGAAATCATACCTTATCCGGCAGTATTGAACATTGGAAACTTCTTACCCTTTCCTTGGGCGCAGCACTATTAGGTTCCTGGTGGGGAAACCAACAACTAACAAAGATTACAATCCATCAAATACGAGTGATTATCGCTGTATGCATGGGGATTTTAGCCATTTTATTAGGTTCTGGACTTCGATAGTAACACAGTATTTGGTTATTATCTGTTTGTTTAGTTATTTTAAGTTTAAAGTGAAAAAAAACTTACTAACATTTTACACAATTTAGTTGCTTTCCCATTTACAGTTTTATGAAAAAAGAAGAAATCACACCTGAGTTAACCGAACAAGAGACAGGCCTTTTAATATGGCAAGTTGCCGGCATGTGGGAACGTCAGATGAAAAGTGTTTTGGATAAAAACGGACTTACATATTTTCAATATATATTAATGGATCGGTTGGCGCTTTTAGAAACCAAAACCCGTCCGGTTACACAGGTAATGTTAGCGAACTTTGCTCGCACCGATGTAATGATGACTTCCAAAGCGGTTCGAATTCTCGAAGAGAAAGGTTGGATTCGCCGGAAAAAAGATGTGAAAGATAGTCGGGCAAACCAAATTAGCCTTACCGATAAAGGGATTAAACGTCTGGAAAAAGCACAAGAACTTGTGAATGCAACAGAAGACGAATTTTTTGGAAAATTAGATTCCCGTTTAGGTCAATTTAGCAAGAACCTGTTGAAACTATATCAGGATCATCAAGTAGGATGATCATAGATCAGACTTTATATCTTGATTTTCTTACTGGCCTAATTAATAAATTAATTTATCATTCTCACCCCTTCTGCCAGTTGCCATCAGGATATGGGTCGGTTTTAAACCTTGATTAAATTGCCTGTTTCCTTCGACTCCTTCGACTTAAGTCCTGCCCTAAACGAGGGAATCCTCGATATGGGTTATCAAAATTGCACGCCAATTCAAGAACAGGCAATACCTCTTATTCTTTCGGGGAAGGATTTAATTGGGTGCGCCCAAACGGGTACTGGTAAAACAGCAGCCTTTGTGGTTCCCCTACTTCAAAAAATTCAACAAAAGCCTAGTGATTTTATACGGGCATTAATCATCGTTCCTACCCGCGAATTAGCGAAACAAATTGATGAATTAATTGATGGAATCGCTTATCATTCCCCGGTTCGTTCCGTGGCTATTTATGGAGGCGGAAAAGGAGAAGATTTTACCTTCCAACAAAATGCAATAAAAAAGGGAGCTGATATTCTTATCGCTACACCGGGACGACTTATGGCGCATATTCAACTCGGATATGTAAAATTTGATCAATTGGAATTTTTAGTGCTTGATGAGGCAGATAAAATGCTCGACATGGGCTTTTATGAAGACATTAAATTTATCGTTCATAAATTAAATCCTAATCGTCAAACCCTACTGTTTTCGGCTACTATGCCAACTAATATCCGAAAGCTAGCACAGGAGATTCTTAAAAATCCTGAAGAAATTAGTATATCGGTATCTATGCCTGCCGACAAAATTCGTCAACAGATTGTTTGGGTATATGATCATCAAAAACTATCTGCCCTCGAACAAATATTTAAAGAGAAAACCGTAGGCACCATGGTGTTGTTTACCTCTCGAAAAAGATTTGTAAATGATATCGTTCGTTCCTTAGCTAAATTAGGATTTAGTGTGGAAGGGATGCATTCCGATAAAGAACAGGAAGAACGCGAAAGAATAATGAATGGCTTTCGTCATCATCAATTTCAAATTTTAGTAGCAACAGATATTGTTTCCAGAGGGATTGATGTGGACGGAATTACCCATGTGGTAAATTTTGATGTGCCCAATGACCCAGAAGATTATGTACATCGAATCGGTCGTACAGCAAGAGCAGAAGCAGAAGGGGAAGCCTATACGTTTGTTACGCCTGAAGATGCCTTTCGTTTAAAACGAATAGAAAAATTGATTGGCAAAGAAATCCCCAAGATGACCTTACCTCCGGAAGTGGGCGAGACCCCGGATCCTAGCACAGTTAGCCATCATCCTGATCATAATAAAAATCATAAAAAAGGAAAGAAGAAAAATACTTCCTCTTCTAATTCCAGCAGTGCTACAAATTCCGCATCAGGTGACAAATCTCAGGGAGGGCATAAGAAAAGCAATCATTTTAAAAAGAAGCCTGACCATCCTTCCGCTAATGCTAATAGTATAACGGAGTCTATTTCTCCCGATACTCCAACCCCTTTACCTAAAGCATGAAATTAAATCGCTTGTTAAGAACCAAATCCGTTAAGCGGATGATGGATGAAATGGCAGGTGATCCGCTTTCAGATACCCATGTTTCTCTGCATCGTCATTTAAAGGTCAGAGATTTAGCAGCCATGGGAATCGCCGCCATTATTGGCGCGGGGATATTTTCAACCATTGGAAATGCAGCAGCTTCGGGAGGCCCAGCAGTGGTGCTATTGTTTTTATTCACTGCTTTAGCTTGTGCTTTTTCTGCTTTATGTTATGCGGAATTTGCCTCCCTCATTCCTATCTCTGGTAGTGCTTATACGTATGCCTACGCGACGTTTGGCGAATTGGTTGCTTGGATCATCGGGTGGGATTTATTAATGGAATATGCAATTGGTAATATTGCTGTTGCTATATCCTGGTCGGATTATCTATCTGGATTTTTAGAAGGCTTTAATATTTATTTGCCCCCCTGGATTTGCATGGATTATCTTACTGCTGCACGCAGCGTAGAGGTCGCTCAGGCGCAATTGGCTTCAGGACAAGTATTAACACATGCCCTTACAGAAGCCTATCAAGCTTGGAACACTGCCCCACGTTTATTCGGTATCCCTTTGATTTTGGATATACCTGCCTTAACAATTGTAGTACTAATAACAGCTGTCGTTTTTGTGGGCATTCGGGAATCCCGAAGGGTAAGCAATATTATGGTTGCCATCAAACTATCCGTTATTTTTTTGGTAATCGTTGCAGGAGCATTCTATGTAGATCCTAAACATTGGTCGCCCTTTGCCCCCAATGGCGCAGGAGGGGTACTAAAAGGAGTGGCTGCCGTATTCTTTGCCTTTATTGGTTTTGATGCCTTATCCACTACAGCGGAAGAATGTGAAAATCCTCAACGTGATTTACCCAAAGGGATGATTTATTCTCTAGTGATTTGCACCGTTCTATACATGGTGCTTGCGATGATCCTTACAGGGTTGGTGGATTATAAAGAATTAGCGGTTGGAGATCCCTTGGCATATGTGTTCAGTCGTATTGGATTAAATTGGATTGCAGGTGTAGTTGGGTTTACAGCTATGATTGCCATTGCCGGTGTATTACTGGTTTTTCAAATGGGGCAACCCCGCATTTGGATGAGTATGTCACGCGATGGTTTATTGCCCCCTAAGTTTTCCAAATTACATCCTCGTTTCAAAACCCCTGGATTTGCAACCATAGTAACAGGTATTGTGGTGGCCTTCCCTGCATTGTTTATGAATCTTCAAGAGGTAACTGAACTTACCAGTATCGGAACACTCTTCGCCTTTGTGCTGGTTTGTGGAGGTATATTGTTATTAAGGCATAAAGGGAGTGATGCTCCAGTTGCGAAGTTTAGAACTCCTTATGTAAATGGAAGATTTATATTACCCGCTTTGTGGGTTGTACTTGCCATTGCCCTTTGGGGATTAAATGAAAAAGGAATTATGAATTTTGTTTTAGGAGGATGGCAACATATAGAATCTATCCCTTTGATATTGTTCATTATTATCTCCTGTTGGATCACTTGGAAAACCTGCCGTCATCAATGGGGAATGATTCCCGTACTGGGGTTATTGTCTTGTTTATATTTAATGACCGAATTAGGTTTAAATAACTGGCTAAGGTTTGGCATTTGGTTAGCCATTGGTCTCGCCATTTATTTTGCTTATGGATATCATCATAGCAAACTGAATCCCCCTGTTTCTAAAGAATAATATATACTATAGATAATATTCAATGACTATAGTATTATTTATTTATAATATATGGGAATACATTTAACCCTTTATTTTTACTTTCTACATTTTTGGATTGGTCCCGCTTCAACCCAACCTCAGGGGTGTTATGTAGTAGGAAAATCTCAAGAACGTTTGATTTCTGCCCTTCAACAGAAAGAAGTTCCGGCCTATTCTGAAGATGTTCCTTATCTAATATCTGTATTTTCAGGAGCTGTGTACGGAGGGGGTGGAAAAGGATGCAGGGTGAATGAAACACTGGTCAATATTGAAACAATGGACTGTGTAACTTTCTTGGAAAACTACTGGGCACTTGCTGCAACACGACAAGTAATCAAGCATCAATCGCATAATTTAACACCTGATCAATCCTTCTCCGCATTTGTTCAACATCTGCAATTCATAAGGAATTATCAAACAACAGAAAAACAAAATCAAGGTCGTATCATTTATTTATCTTCTGCCTTTCTTCAATTAATAAAAGCAGGACTATTGCAGGACGTCGGGGAACAAAATGGAATCCCTTTACAAAAAACAATTAATTATGTTAGTCAACATCCTACTAAGTTTGCAGGTATTCAGGATTGGGGTTTTGTGCGGAGTATAGAAAAGGAATTAAGTCAGGGTTTTTTATTTTATTATCCTTTAGATTCAATACCTAAATATAAAACAATTGCTCAATCCGGTGATTTAGTAGGATTAGTTACTAAAGTACCAGGGTTAGATGTATCTCATTGTGGCGTAATTTCAGTTAAATCTGGCAGTTTAAAATTAACCCATTCCTCCTCCGTTCAAAATCATTTAGTAATAGAACAAGATTTAAATACCTATTTATCCGGAAGGACAACTATCTCAGGATTAATCGTTTGCCGTCCTATTTTTCCTAAACATAAAAACGAATTTCCTTTACTTTCGGATAAAAAATAGTCGAATAAAATATTCTATAAAGTTGTGGAATATAATTTTCCATTGACATATTATTCGTATTCTATATATTCGCTCTTACAAACGATTAACCTACTTACTGAAAGAGTTATGCAATTAACAGATGTCACCCGTCTGGCGGGCTCACTCACGCCAGCTATGTACCATTATGTTCGAATTTTTATTCGGCATTTATTACCCGCAAAAGATCGGGAATTGGAAAGTGTTCTAATCGAGTTAAGGACAATGTCTCGAAAACCGGATGAGCCTCGCAAAAAATTCTTTCAGAAGAAAGGTCATGACCGACATTTTGGGGAATTATGTAAGCGACTCATGTTAATTCTGGAAGAAGTAATGACCTCTGATTCTATTCCGGGAAGGCCCAACCCTTTATTACATCCTGAGGTTCGAATCCAGAGGAAGTTATTGTCCGGAATGCAATTGGCATATGCTGGTTTTCCGCAATTAGCGCAACTTCGGTTTAATGAAATTCAACCTAGTCTGGATAGTATCGAAAACACCGGAATTAAACTTCAAATTAAATGGCATTTAATGCGATGTGGGGATCGAAGCCTTGAACCCACCCAAACGGTGGTGCGTGACCTGGAAAAATATCAGGCTGAAATGATGGCTACCGTTAGCCTTAAACACGTAATTGAAGAATGTTTGTATCAAGGATTAATACCAGAAGGAAAGTCCTGGAAAACCCAAGGGAATTCATCTGAAATTGAATTAATACAAGAGATTTTAAACATACTGGGAAATATTCAAAATGGAAGTTTACCTGAACTGTGTATTCAAATTGATCAATGTTGTAACAAGGCAATAGAATATGTGAGATATGAAAACCATTTAAGTGGATTAATAGCTTTTCGGATGGCGTCTTGGTTAGGGTTTAGGCCGGATGCCCGAAGGGAATCTGCCCACTTTATGTTAAAAGCAGCAAACGAATTACCCATACATCACGCCAAAGGATGGGAAGCTAGAATATATGCTACGCATTTATGCTTGGCCATCGGAAAAATAGAACCGCTAGAAGACCTATTCCCCCAATTGCAAAGCTGTCCGGAAAATGAGCGCTTCTATTCCAAAATTCCAATATTAATTTCTGCCAACCATTTCCTAAATAAAGATTTTAGGACCGCAAGCCGAATTTTAAGCACTTGTAAAAAACAAGAGATGGCGTTATTTCCCTATCGAATTCAAGAATTACAAGTTGCTTTTGAAAGAGAAGATTTACATTTAATTCCCTATAGAATTGAGGCCTTCCGAAAATTACTGCAACGAAGACCTGACCCAACCCGCAGATGTTATACCTTACTCAAAACTTTCGCACGCTTAGAGTCTAGAAGTTTAGATTACCATCGGGTGGAAGAAGAGATGTTGCCGGGTTTTGAAGAAATGAATAGTCAGAATCGTTGGAACCCTTTTGATTGGGAGCCTATCCCCATGGAAAGTTGGATTCATGCCCATAGTAATCAACTTTCACTGGTAGATTGCTTGCAAAAATGGGCAATCCCAAAAGAGTAATCGGGGGATAAGAGAAATTACCGAAATTTGTACCCGAGAGGAGATACTTCTGTGTTTCCGCTCGGTACTCACATTTCTATAATTTTTATCCGCTGATGATGGAAACCCTTGCCCCCTATAAGCCTATTCATAAAATAAGGATTGTAACTGCCGCCTCTTTGTTTGATGGACATGATGCCTCCATTAATATTATGCGCAGAATTTTACAAGCCAGCGGTGCTGAGGTAATACATTTAGGACATAATCGCCCGGTAAGCGATATCGTTGATTGTGCGATTCAGGAAGATGCACAAGCAATCGCTTTAACTTCTTATCAAGGAGGACATGTAGAATATTTTAAATATATGCATGACCTGTTACAAGAAAAAGGAGCTGGACATATTAAAATATTTGGGGGCGGTGGCGGAACAATTTTACCCAGTGAAATTGCCGAACTACACGCCTATGGAATTACACGTATTTATTCTCCCGATGACGGACGAGAAATGGGATTGCAAGGAATGATTAATCACCTACTTAAAGAAAGTGATTTTGCAACCCGAACTAGCGTTAATGGAGAATGGAAATTATTAAAAGATCGCAATCCACAAATAATTGGACAAGTAATTACGGCGATTGAAAATGATTTAAAAGGATCCGAATTATTTATTCAAGATATTCAACCCTTAATAAAAGAAAGAAATATTCCTGTCATCGGAATTACAGGAACCGGAGGGGCAGGTAAATCATCGCTTACCGATGAATTAGTAAGAAGATATTTAGTGGATTTTCCAGATAAAACCATTGCCATTTTATCCGTGGATCCTTCTAAACGAAAAACAGGCGGAGCATTATTAGGCGACAGAATTCGCATGAATAGTATTAGTAATTCACGGGTATATATGCGATCTCTGGCAACCCGTGAAGCCAATACCTCAGTAAGTAAATCCTTAAATGAAGCTATTCAAATATTAAAAGCAGCGGCATATGATTTAATTATTGTTGAAACCGCAGGAATTGGTCAATCGGGTTCTGAAATTACGGATCTGTCCGATGTGTTTTTATATGTAATGACTCCGGAATATGGAGCAGCAACACAATTGGAAAAAATTGACATGTTAGATTATGCGGATTTAATTGTCATTAATAAATTCGATAAACGCGGCGCATTAGATGCCTTACGGGATGTAAAAAAACAATATCAACGTAATCATCAATTATTCGATAAGAAGCCAGAAGATATGCCGGTGTATGGCACAATGGCTTCTCAATTTAATGACCCTGGCGTAAATGCATTATACGTTGCTTTAATTAAAAAAATAGTAGAAAGAACACAAGCAGATTTTTTAACGCACTTTCAAGCTTCTGATGAAATGAGTGAAAAAATCTATATTATTCCTCCTGATCGAACTCGGTATTTGGCAGAAATAGCGGAAGAACATGATCGTTTTAATATATTTATTCAACGTCAAACGAAATTAGCTTCAGAAATTTATCATTTAACCAGTGTTATTCAACAAGTAAAAGAAGATAATTCATTATCCGAAAATGAAAAAAATGAATTAATTCCTGCATTGCAGAAAAAATTAATTGCTCAACAAAAATTAATAGATGGAAATTGTCAGGAAATAATAAATACCTGGGATCATAAATATCAAAATTATAAACAAGAATCATTCTCTTATTTTGTAAGGGGAAAAGAAATTAAAATCAGTAATTTTTCGGAGTCATTATCTCATTTAAAAATTCCTAAAGTATCCTTACCTAGATATAAAGATTGGGGAGAAATATTACATTGGTCATTAACCGAAAATGTTCCAGGAGAGTTTCCTTACACTGCTGGGGTATATCCCTTTAAGCGCACCCAGGAGGACCCGACACGTATGTTTGCAGGCGAAGGAGGACCAGAAAGAACCAATCACAGATTTCATTATTTATCCTTAGGGATGCCTGCAGCCCGCCTCAGTACTGCATTTGATTCTGTTACCTTGTATGGGGAAGATCCTCATGTACGTCCGGATATTTATGGTAAAATTGGGAATTCAGGGGTGTCGGTTCCTTCTCTAGATGATGCAAAAAAATTATACTCTGGTTTCGATTTGTGTGATCCTCGCACTTCGGTATCCATGACCATCAATGGGCCTGCGCCTGTTTTGCTCGCATTTTTTATGAATGCCGCCATTGATCAACAATGCGAAAAATATATTCGACAAAATGGACTGGAACAATTGGTGAAAGATAAATTCAAAGAATTATATGAAGATCAAAAAATTGATAAGCCTTTTTACCAAGGGGAATTACCAGAAGGAAATAATGGTCTCGGATTATTGCTTTTAGGAATTAGTGGAGATCAGATTTTATCTCCAGAAATATATGAAAATTTAAAAGCCGAAGCTTTACAAACCGTAAGAGGAACGGTGCAAGCGGATATATTAAAAGAAGATCAAGCACAAAACACTTGTATTTTTTCAACTGAATTTGCGCTTAGAATGATGGGCGATATTCAACAATATTTTATTGAAAAAAAAGTACGTAATTTTTATTCGGTTAGTATTTCTGGTTATCATATTGCAGAAGCAGGTGCCAATCCAATTACCCAATTAGCGCTTACCCTTTCAAATGGATTTACTTTTGTAGAATATTATTTATCTCGGGGAATGAATATTGATGATTTCGCCCCGAATTTATCCTTTTTCTTTTCTAATGGAATTGATCCAGAATATGCAGTAATAGGCCGAGTAGCCCGTAGAATCTGGGCAAAAGCCATTAAACATAAATATGGCGGAAATGAACGTAGTCAAATGTTAAAATATCATATTCAAACTTCTGGGCGTTCATTACACGCACAAGAAATTGATTTTAATGATATTCGAACTACCCTACAAGCATTATATGCAATTTATGATAATTGTAATTCATTGCATACCAATGCTTATGATGAAGCCATTACAACGCCGACTGAAGAATCGGTACGAAGAGCCATGGCAATTCAATTAATTATTAATCGGGAATTAGGATTGGCAAAAAATGAAAATCCTTTACAAGGAAGTTTTATAATTGAAGAATTAACCGATTTAGTGGAAGAAGCTGTATTGGCTGAATTTAGAAGTATTAGTGAACGAGGCGGCGTATTAGGTGCAATGGAAACCATGTATCAAAGGTCTAAAATTCAAGAAGAGTCTTTGTATTATGAAACTTTAAAACATACGGGCGAATATCCTATTATTGGAGTAAATACTTTTTTAAGTTCAACGGGTTCCCCAACCTTAGTACCCTCCGAAGTAATTCGTTCTACTTCTGCAGAAAAAGAAGCACAAATTCAGTCCGTTGAAAAATTGTATAATCGCAATCCTCAGAAAACAAAAGAGGTATTACGGAATTTACAATTAACGGCTATTCGAAATGAAAATATATTTGAATCCTTAATGGAGTGCGTAAAGATTTGTTCATTAGGACAAATTACCCATGCATTATATGAGGTAGGTGGACAATATAGAAGGAATATGTAGTTTGGGAATTGGGGCGCACTGCTCGCACTCCTTTTACCCAAACACTGGATTAAAAATACCTTTATTCTATCCAAGATAAAGATACATTTTATAGTATCTATCTTCCTTCTTCAAGTTAAACGAAGTCAACTTTTTTAAACAGCTGTCCTTGATTTGTTCTTTAAGAGCATTTTTTGGTATGTAAAATCCCATCAAAATGAGTAACCATCTATACCCCCGAACTTTTATTGTATAAACCCAAAATCTAAATATTCAGTACTAATAATCTTTGCGTTCTTTGCGTGAAAAGCACTTAATAAAAAGATCAACTTTCTTTGCGTTCTTTGCGTGGAAAAAAATAAAATACAATTGCGTCAAATACGCTTAATAATAGATAAACTTTCTTTGGCTGAAATACTCTTAAAAAAATTAACACAATTTCTTTGCGTTCTTTGCGTAAAAATCACTTAATAAAAAGATAAACTTTCTTTGCGTTCTTTGCGTGAAATACTCTTAAAAAATGAACACAATTTCTTTGCATGATTAATAAATAAAAGTGACTCTATTGCCAACCCATATATGTTATTAAACTTAAGTTAAAACTCAATCATTAATTTAATAATACTTATAATTTCCCCACACCCTTATTTACACAAAAATAATTCGTAGTCGTAAATATTTCTAAATGTTCCCCATAAGTTTTAATCGGCAATAATCCATCTTTTAATAAAACATATATATCAAAATTATCCTTTAATAATAAATAAAAATCTTTAAAATAAGTCCTGGAATCAATATTACATCCTCCAAATTCAAATTGAATAAACTGAATATTGGGTAAAATCCTTAATCCTCCTTGCAATACCTCTAATTCATGACCTTCTACATCTAATTTTAATAAATCAATTTTTTCAATTTCCTGCTGATTACAATATTGATCTAAGGTTTTAAATTGACATACCTCTTCTGTTGTTAATTGGGTTCCAATATGATCGAGATTTCGAGTGTAAACACTTGCCATACCCGATGCAATAGTATCATAATGTAAAATCAAGGATTGTTCTTTGGAACTCAATCCAAATAAATTCAATAAAATATTCGGCGTTGATTTTATTTTATTTTGTAAAAACGAATACGTTCGGGCGGAGGGTTCAAAACAATGCAGTTGTAACGACTTATGCGAAAATGTTTTTAATACTAAGTCTGCGTAATTCCCCTTATTGGCACCTACATCAAAAACCACTAATGAATTATCCTGATATTTTTTTTTAAGCAAGGATAAGGCATAGGCTTCTCCACTATCCTCTACACTAGCACCTCCCCCATAATTCATTCCCCATAAACTCACTTGATGTAAAAGCCGAAAAAAACCTGCTAGCCAGGAGTACCCTAAATTCCTTTTTAACCATTGGGTAATTCTTTTTTTCATTTTGCTAATCTTAATAATTAATAAATTATGGGTTGAATTAAATAATAAAACCGGAAAACTATACAGCTTTCCGGTTTTTTCTAATTTCAATACCTATTTAAATAAGGACTTTATTAATTCAAGGCATTTACAAAGCGGGTCAATTTTGATTTTTGATTGGACGCCTTGTTTTTATGAATAAGGTTTGTTTTGGCTAATCTATCTAACATTGAAATCACTCCTGGTAATAAAGGAGCAGCTTCAGCTTTAGTAGTTAAAGTTCTGAGTTTACGAATAGCAGTACGGGCAGTACTCATTCTATAACGGTTGCGCAATCTGCGAGTGGCAGTCTGACGGATTCTTTTCTTGGATGATTTATGATTTGCCATGCGGTTAAGGAAATCGGACTGCAAATATAGGAAAAACTTATTACCTGACCCAAAATTTATTAAGATTAATTACCTGCACTTACTTCAATGGGTTTGTACCTTTGTAAATATGTTGGATCAATGGAAATTAGGGGAGAAAACTTTTACCTCCCGCTTAATTTTAGGAACTTCTCATTATCCTAACCCTTTGGTATTACAACAAGCCTTAAAGGCTTCGGGTACGGAAATGATAACTGTTTCCATTCGCAGAGTGGATCTTACCCAAAAAGATCAAACCTTTTTATCTCTGCCGGGAATGGATCAATATCACCTGCTTCCCAATACCTCCGGGTGTTATACTGCAAAAGAAGCCATATTAACCGCCCACTTATCCCGGGAGGCTTTACAAAACAATTGGATTAAAGTAGAAGTGATAGGCGATGAAAGGACATTATTGCCAGATGTGGTGGAGTTGTTAAAAGCTTGTGAAACCTTAGTGAAAGAAGGTTTTGTGGTGTTGCCGTATTGTAACGATGATCCAGTAGTGTGTCGTCGCTTACAAGATATAGGATGTGCGGCAGTAATGCCATTAGCAGCACCCATAGGATCGGGCTTAGGCATTCGTAATCCCCATAATCTGGAAATGATTCGGGAGATGGTTTCTATTCCGTTGATTATTGATGCAGGCATTGGAACCGCTTCAGATGCAGCCAAAGCTATGGAATTAGGCTATGATGCTGTATTGTTAAATACCGCAGTGGCAGAGGCCTCAGACCCTATAGGGATGGCAACCGCCATGCGAATGGCAATAGAAGCCGGACGATTGGCCTACTTATCAGGTAGAATCCCTAAGATCCCATTTGGTAAAGCCTCTAGTCCTTTGGAAGGACGCATGTTTCAAGCCTAACATGGAATTCCGTACCGTTTGGAAACCTGAGCCCAGCTCCTGGAAAGTGGATCATCAAAGTCCTGTTCTTACTTTGGGTTCATGCTTCGCAGAAAGAACAGGGGGAAGACTCTATAATTGTCATATCCCTGTATCGGTAAATCCCTGGGGAACCTTGTTTCATCCCCTATTAATGGAAAGGCTTATGATGGAAGCCTTACATCGTCAACGCCCGGAACTAGATCCCTTTTTGCAGGAGGGAGACAGAGTTGTTTCTTTGTTATATCCTTCCTGGTTTCGGGCGGAAACAACTGAAGAGTTGTCTGCTCAAATTCAAGAAACCCACACGTATATAGCCGATAATATCTCAGCTTATTCCTACCTCATCTTAACTCTGGGCACCGCTTGGGTATATCAACATCGTAATTCAGGCAAGTTGGTGGCAGCTTGTCATAAAGCCCCAGCAAGAGAATTTGATAAGATACTTCTCAAGCCTGAAGAGGTAATCCTCAGTATACATAATCTGGTAAGAGCCGTGCGGCAATTTCAACCGCACATAAAAGTTATTCTTACCGTAAGTCCTGTTCGCCATACCCGGGATACCATTCCTCTTAACGCGGTTAGTAAGTCGGTATTGAGATATGCTTGTCACGAATTAACCCAAGACCCTAAAGTATTTCGGTATTTTCCTGCATATGAAATCTTAATGGATGACTTAAGAGAATATAGGTTTTATGGGGAAGATATGATTCACCCAAATTCCGTGGCTGAACAATATATATTTGAAAGGTTTTCAGAAACATTTTTTTCAGAATCAACCCGAGAAATTAATGAAGCTATTGAAAGTCTTCAACAAGGATTAGCGCATAAACCCAGAGTAAAAGGATCTGAATGGACGAAACATTTGGAAAGGATGTTGGATCAAATTGAAAGATTGGAAAAAGAATATTCCATTCGATTAGACAGAGAAAGACAGAAGTTATTGCAGTTAATCGAAGGGCAACAAATATTCTGATATGAAGGATTTGGCCATTCGTCTTTTAGTTTTAATTGGATGCACACTTCAGGGTTCGGCACAAACTTTACCGGTTCTTCAATCTAATTGGAAAGAATTATCTCAACTGAACGGTATGCGTCAAGCGCAAATGGGCATAGCTATCATAAACCTTACCACGGGTCAAACCCTTTGGCAGTCGAATGGAGAGAAGTGCTTTATTCCTGCCTCTGCTCAGAAATTATTAATTGCGGCCACTGCACTTTCTACACCTGGAATAGCACCTAATTTTCTCACACGATTGGGTTATACTGGAAAGCTTAATGGAGATATTCTCGAAGGAGATTTGGTAGTTATAGGAAATGGAGATCCCTCCTTAGGCATGGATTGGGCTGGAACTGATAGAGCTTTAGAACAATGGGCTCAACAAGTATTTGGACTGGGGATACGGCAGATTAGCGGCAATGTAATTGCTTATGCAGGTAATTGGTCATCTGATGAAAATGGAAAAGAATGGTTGTATGAAGATGTAGGAAACTATTATGGAGCAGGGCCTTCGGGGTTATGTTGGAAAGAAAACTGCTATGAGTTGACGTTAACTTCTTCTAGTCCAGGTTCGCTTTGCCAGGTATTATGGACTTTCCCTGCGATTCCTGGATTAGTACATCATTCTTCGGTGATGGCAAAGGGAACACAAGATCAGGCCTATATTTTAGGGGGATTTGAACAATGGGATCGTAAAGTGGTAGGAACCTTACCTGCCCATAAAGGACAATATGTGATAAAAGGCGCAGTGCCGGATCCTGCATTGTTAATCGCACAACAATTAGCAGAAATACTTCAGAAAAAAGGAATAAAATTAATTGGGAAACCGATGCGTCAATATGGCGCAAATCCTAGTTTTGTGAAGGATATTGATACAGTGTATAGCCCTTCCTTAAAAAAAATTTGTCGGCGTATGTTATGGGAGAGTCAAAATCTATTTGCTGAAAATTTGTTATTACACGTATCCAAATCTCAAAACAATGTTTCAGGTGGGCTTCAAGCCATCAAACAATGGGCAAAAACAGTAGGGATAGATACTTTTCAGCTTAGGTTGGCAGATGCTTCAGGATTGTCGCCCTTAAATGCAATTAGTCCAGTAGCCCTAGCATTGGCTGCTCGAGCATGGTATAAGTTAGATAAAACCGAAGGGTTGAGAGAACAAGTGCCAGGTGCTTATACCAAAAGTGGCTATATTAATGGGGTTAGATCTTATGCAGGTGTTAAAGGGAATTATGCGTTTGCAGTGATGGTAAATTTCTTTCAAGTTTCTCCTTCTGAGATGAGAAAACAAATAGAGAAAATTATTTTAACCATTCCTGCTCAATAAATATATAGTATATTTTATTAATTTATTTTATTGTTAATAGGTATAAAAATATAATATATTTAAGTTAGTATATTAAGGTTAATTAAATTATATTTTTGCATGAAATATTTTTTCGGTTAAATTTGTCTATCATGAAGAACATCATATTTCTGATTGGGATTTTTTCAGTTTTAGGAAGTACCGTTTCTGCACAGTCGAATTCCAAAAACCCGGATCCCAATACGATTATTGTAGCGGATGAAGAGCCTCGTCCCTTAAATATGGCCGATTTTAAAAGAAGTATTCAATATCCCGAGGAAGCTCGTAACGCAGGGATAGAAGGAAAAGTAATATTGAAAGTATTGATTGATACCCTTGGTAAGGTAAGTGATAACATCTTACTTAAGTCTCCTCATCCTTTATTAACGGAAGAAGTAATTCGTCAACTTCCCATGCTTCGATTTTCTCCTGCAATTGAAAAGGGTAAGCCCATTCAATTTTGGGTTGTGGTACCCGTAAGTTTTTCCTTTGCAGCATCCGATACTCCTATTTCTTTTGAGGATAAAATGAACCAACTAAATTGGAAATACACTGCTTCTGGTTTAGGATATGCTTGGATAGATTCTGTTGCTGGGAATCCGCCTGCCCGCAACAAAGAAGCCAGCATTTATTATACAGGATTTTTATCTGATGGAACTCAATTTGACGCCACTCAACCGGGTAATCCCTTCACAGTATTAGTAGGCAGGAGTTTATTAATTAAAGGGTGGGAAGAAGCCTTAACTTTTATTCCTGTGGGCTCATCGGTATGTTTGAAGATTCCTCCGGAGTTGGGATATGGACTTGCAGGAACCCAAGGAATTCCAAGTAATGCAACCCTTTATTTTATCCTACAAATCTTATCTCCTAAAAAAAAGTAAATCCTAACTAAATTTATTTTCCTTCCCCATTTTTTTCATAGGGATTAAATTGTTTTGTTAGTTCAATTAATTCCGAAACTACAAAAGCGCCGGGAAACCAATTTTTTACCCGTTGACAAAATAATTCGGCTTCTTGTCGGGTCATAAAATCGCCCACTCGAATTTTAAATGTAGGCCTACTATAACTTTGATAAATACGAGTATCCGGAAATTGTTGTAAAAAATTCATCTTTACTTCATCTGAAGTATTTCTTTCAAGCCCTGCATAAATTTGAATCCGAAAGCCTTTAACCAGTCGGTCTTTGGATGCAGAATTTAAATTTTGATGCTTAGCTAACAATACTTCAATCTCTTCGGGATATCTTAATTCTACGGTAATTGCGGTATCCGAACCAGGGGTAGCAGCAGGGCGAATAAATAAAGTAGTATCAATATTTATTATTTGATTTGGAAAAGGGTCTTTAAAGGCTATTTTTTTTCTAAAAAAACCTAGCTCTTCGGTTTCAAATTTTTCATATCCCTGAGGGATTTCTTGGGCAAATAAAATAGAAATAGGTAACAGATTCAATAATCCGGTGAAAACAAAAATGAATAGTGCGTAGAATCTCTTCACAAGATTGAGGATGTTCCAATACGAGATGCGCCGGCCTGAATAAATTCCCATGCAGAGGCTTCGGTTTTAATTCCACCAGATGCTTTTACACCAATATTTTCAGGCAATAAAGATCTAATTAATTTCACTTTTTCTAATTCTGCCCCTACGCCTGAAAATCCTGTTGAAGTTTTTACAAAATCAGCCATTCCTGCCAAACACAATTCACATAATTGTTGAATTTGTATCTTATTCCATCTTCCTGATTCAATAATAACTTTTAATATTTTTTCTTTCTGATGACATTCAGCAGCAATGGTGCGAATTTCTTCTCCAACCCAAGTATATTCCCCATTTACAAAGGCCGCCTGATGAATGACCATGTCAATTTCATCTGCGCCTTCTTTGAGGGCTTGCTGCGTTTCCGCAAGTTTACTTCCTGCATTCGAATATCCTAAGGGAAACCCAACGACAGTACAAACCGAAACCGATGAATCCCTTAATTGTTCATGCGCAAGCGCAACATAATAGGGAGGTACACAAACGGCTTTATAGGAATGACTTTCGGCAACTCGGCAAAGCTCTAAGATTTGTTCCCGGCTGGCGTCAGGTTGTAACAAGGTGAAATCTATAAATTCAGAAAGGGGTTTCATGTATTTCTAGGTAAAAGTAAGGAACTGTCACCAAAACTTAGAAAACGATACGGCTGTTCTAGGGCTTCCGCATATATTTTTTTCCAATCTTGTCCAACAAAGGCGGCCACCAGCGGAAGTAGAGTAGAGCCTGGTTGGTGAAAATTCGTAATCAACCCTTTTACCATTTTAAAAGAATAGCCTGGATAAATATACAAACTGGTTTCCCCGGATAGGTATTCTTGGTGAGTTTCCTCCAAATAGTTCATGATTTTTTCTAAAGCTTGGGTAGTAGATATTGGAGGATGATTTCTAGATCGGTAGGGGTCATTGGGTTTTATTACAAAAGGGGAATTCGGATTTTCTTCCAGATTAGCAGCAAACCAATACAAACTTTCTACGGTTCGTATGGAGGTAGTTCCTACTGCGATGATTCTTTTAGGACTATGTAATAAAGCTTGCAGTGTTTTTTTCTCTACAATTATTTGTTCACTATGAATATCATGATCACGAATATCCAGCGTTTGCAATGGTTTGAAGGTTCCTGCTCCTACATGTAGGGTAACATAATCCATGGAGATTCCTTTTTCGGCAAGGGTCTCCAGAATTTCGGGAGTAAAATGTAATCCAGCAGTGGGGGCTGCAACTGCTCCTTCTTTTTCAGCATATACAGTTTGATATTGGGTTCGATCCTCAATCGTGTCGGGTCTTTGCAGATAAGGAGGAAGAGGAACATGTCCAGATTTATTTAATACTTCACAAAAAGGTATTGTTTCAGGTACCCAAGTGAATTCCACCCAGCCTTGTTCCCGGTTGATGAGTTGGGCTTTCCATGAAAAATCATCGATCAAATCGTTCCCTAATAGAATTTCTCCATCTTTCCATTTTTTTAGTCCCCCAATCATACATTTCCAAATACATTTTTGGTGAGCTTGCATTGCCAATGCCACAATAGGTGAGGGGGAAACTGGTTCTAACAACAAGAGCTCAATTTGGGCGCCTGTATTTTTTTTTGCAAATAATCTTGCCGGGATTACTTGGGTATTATTAAAAATTAAGTGGTCTTGAGGGGTTAATAATTCAGGTAATTCAAAAAAATGATGATGTGCAATTTCGTTTTGATTCCAAACCAACAATCTGGAATTGGAACGATCAGGTAAAGGAAACTTGGCAATACGCTCTTCAGGTAGGGGATAATCAAATTCAAAAGCCGGAAGATCAGTTGGAAAATTCATCCCCAAAATTGAAAAATAATATGGAATGATTTTAAGGATAAGGGTAATATACGTATTTACAGATAGATATAAATTTTTTAAGGGGTAATAAACCAGGATACAATGATAGGTATCAATAAATTGGAATTGTATTTTGATTTACATTTGTGAACCTCTTTCTTCAAAAAACGTTTTACAGATGTTAGTTTACTTTTGAAGGTCGGGTCCGCCTTCACATTGAAAAGCTGTTGTTCTGTTCTTAATATCATTTCATGATTATTTACATCTTCTTTGCTGCGCACTGGTATTTGTCCCTGTTTACGCAATCTTTCTTTCATCATCGGTATGCTGCCCATCGTCAATTTACGATGTCTCGAACTACTGAGAAGGTTTTTTACATTTTAACCTGGTTGTTTCAGGGCTCGTCGTATCTAAGTCCAAGAGCCTATGGTGTGTTACATCGGTTACATCATGCACATGCGGACACGGCCTTGGATCCTCATTCTCCAAAGTATGATAACAATTTGTTTCACATGATGTGGAAGACTAAAAATGTTTACAGTGATGTGTTTTATGAAAAAACGCAATTAGATTCTCAATACACCAAGAATGTTCCAGATTGGAGAGCGATGGATGATTTTGCTGATGGATGGTTTAATCGAATTTTTTGGATGGTAATTTATACTGCCTTTTATTTTTTCTTTGCTGAACATTGGTATCAGTGGCTATTATTACCGATACAATTTGTAATGGGTCCATTTCATGGGGCAATTATTAATTGGTTTGCGCATAAATATGGATATCGTAATCATGAGTTGGAGGATACCTCCCGCAATCTTTGGTTTCCTGATTTGATTATGTGGGGAGAAGGATTTCACAATAACCACCATAAATTTCCGGCTCGTTCCAATTTTGGTACCCGTTGGTATGAATTTGATCCTATGTATCCCTTAATTCGGATATTTGATAGTGTGGGATTAATTCATTTGGTAGCAAAACCTGCGGTTGCAAAGCAGCAAAAGTAAATACTATAAAAGGGTAGATGTTCAGACTTTGAAGTAATATCTTTATATATAATATCAGTTATATAGTTGAGATTATGTCTTCTGAAAATAATGATAATTTAGAAATATGGCTAGGGTTATTCCTAGCCATATTTGCTGCTATTCTGGCAGTAAATGAATTAGGAGCGGGTAAATATGGAGCTGATGAATTAATTGCTCATAATAAAGCTTCTGAACAACTCAGTTGGTATCAATCCAAAAGCATTAAACAATCATTGGCGGAAGGTCAACGAGATTTATTATTATCCCTAGAAAAAGCAGGAGCCATACAGCCTGGAAGTCGCAATGCGATGGATTCATTTATTACCAAATTAGAATCCAAGGTAGATCGCTATCAGAAAGAAAAACAAGAAATCTTAAAAGGTTCTGCAGTGGTAGGTAAAGACAACTGGGCTCAGGATGTGGATGGGGAATTTGGAAAAGTAATAGGGGCAGAAGAATGGCAAAAGGCAGCCGAGCAACTGGGAAATAGCGGAGATATATTTGACCTTGCAACGTTGTTTTTGCAGGTGAGCTTAGTTTTGGGAGCAATCGGAATCGTAGTTCGCAAACCAGCCTTTCGCAGAATGTTCCTGGGATTAATGATTTTATCAGGAGGATTGGGGACCTGGGAAATGATCCAGGCTTGGATCTCTGTGGCTTAATAGTATACTACAACTATAGTAACTAAGGTTACCAACCTAATAAAGTATCCAGTTTGGCTTTTACTTTGTCTGCAGAAGGCAACATCGTTTTTTCCAATAAAGTATTTAAGGGAATAGCAGGTACATTTTCAGCACCCATCACCATTACTGGAGCATCTAGGAATTGAAACAAATGCTGACTCACTCTTCCAGCTAATGATTCTACATAGGAATGATCACTACATTCTTCGGTTAGGAATAATACTTTTCCGTGTCTCTTCACCGACAGGGTAATAGATTCCCAATCGAGCGGAGTTAAGGTACGTAAATCCAGGATTTCGATATTTCCCGGAAAACTTTTAGATGCATTTTTGGCCCAATGAACTCCCATTCCATAGGTTATCACCACACAAGAATCTCCCTGATCGATTTTATCCTGTTCTGCCTGCTGATAGATTCTAGCTTTCCCTAAAGGAATAATATATTCTTCATCTGGCTCTATAGTTCTAGCCTCTAAGCTACCGGGAACCTTTGACCAATAAAGTCCTTTATGTTCCAGCATCACTACTGGGTTTGGGTCATAAAATGCTGCCTTTAATAAACCTTTAAGGTCGGCTGCATTGGAAGGATAAACTACCTTAATACCTTTAATGGATAATAGGGTAGATTCTACACTTGAGGAATGATACGGTCCACCACTGCCATAGGCACCGATAGGTACCCGGATTAGGGTTTGTACTGGCCATTTTCCATTCGACAGATAACAAGACCGACTAACCTCAGTAAACAGTTGATTTAATCCTGGCCATATATAATCTGCAAACTGAACTTCCACAATGGGTTTGCATCCGGTGGCCGACATCCCTACTGTGCTGCCGATAATATAGGCTTCTTGAATTGGGGTATTAAATACACGGGTATCTCCATACCTTTTTGCCAAAAGGGCGGCTTCTCTAAATACACCTCCTAGTTCTCCTCCCACATCTTGGCCGTATAATAAAGCTTCGGGATGAAGTTTGAAAATTTCATCTATTGCATGTAAAGCGGCATCTACCATAACCACTTCTTTTCCATCGACAGGGTTTCGGTTTCCTTTTTCCTCTGTTATAGGAGTTGTTTCAAATACATGGGTAAATAAATCCTGAGGTTCGGGTTCAGGATCCAGCTTGGCTCTTTCAAAGTCATCAATTGCCCTTTGGCTAGCAGTATTTTTAATTTCTTCTAAACTTTCTACATCCACCCCTATTTTTTCCAATTCTTTCCGTAAGGCTATAATAGGGTCTTGAGCGTAGGCGGCTTCTAAATCTTCTTTGGGACGATACCATTCCTTTCTTACTCCAGAGGTATGATGCCCAATCAGGGGAACTTGCGCCTGCACCAAAAAGGGACGTCTTTCGGTACGTATTTGATTCATTACCTGATCTAATGCAACATAGGATTCAACGAAATCAGCCCCATTAACTCTAAAGGCTTCCAATCCTTTAAAGCCTTTTGCAAAACTGACTGAATCCATGGCTCTCATTTCTTTACCGGTTGCCGAGATTCCCCAGTTATTATCCTGAACCAGATATAAAATTGGAAGTTGATGTAAAACTGCCATCTGCAAAGCTTCGGAAACTTCCCCTTCCGTCATAGCTCCATCGCCTAAAGAGCATACAGTTACAGGCGCTTCACCTGCTGGATAGGGGCTTAACCCCTGTTGTTCCTTATATTTCCATCCTTGAGCAATTCCTGTAGTAGGGATAGCTTGCATTCCTGTAGCAGAAGATTGATGCAAAATTTTAGGCATATCCTCTCTTCGTAAACTGGGATGACCGTAATAGGTTCTTCCACCAGAAAAAGGATCGGTTTTTTTTGCCAATTGTTGTAACATAAGCTCAAATGGGCTCAGTCCCATTCCCAACAAAATGGATTCATCTCTATAATAGGGTGCTACAAAATCTTGAGGGCGTAACAACATACCCAAGGCAAGCTGAACTGCCTCGTGACCACGCGAAGTGGAGTGTACATATTTGCAGAGGTCTCGGTTTTCTTCATAAATATCTGCCATTTTTTGAGCGGTACACATCAATTCATAAGCTCGAATGAGTAGATCTAACTCAATTTTCACAGTTGACTGAATGTCAGGGGAAGTAATTGTTTTCATTACGGCAGAATTTGAACAACCAATTTACACAGGAATTTGCTCATTGTACCTTCTTCTCCATTAATCCGACAGATTGGTCAGTTCAAACCTGATTTTCTTCAGATTACACTTCGGTTTTGGAAATCGAAGCCTTGTGTATTACCTTTAAATCTTATAATACTAGAATACTCGAATTCCTATTCTAAAATAGGATAAATTTATTTTAGTATCTATGGGTTCAATGATAAGCTGTATGAAAATTTATCCTTTAATACTTTTCTTTTCTTTTATGCTGGGTTCTGTTTTACAGGCTCAGATAATTAGTGGTTCAATCTCTGGAACAGGATCCAGAATTCTTCAGGCACGTCCCGAGAGTCAAGGTTCCCGAGGTGTGAAGATGCCCGGTAGTCAGAATCAAGCCTTCGCACGTCAAGGGAGTACAGGGTTTACACCAACGCCTGTAACTTCTCAAGCTATTACAAACTGTCCTCAGGATACAATAGAATATACCTTATTAAAGATGGCGGTAGTAGATCAAAACGGGGTAGCCAATTATGATAGTGCAAGGGCTTTAGATATTGGATTTGGAAGTGCAACAGGTATGGGACAATGGTATCCAGCCCCTCAATCCATCACAGTGAGCGGATTTACCTTTATTTCAGTTTTACCTACATCAGCCGGAAATACGCTATTGCCTGTCACCTGTTCAATTTATGCAGCAGGTTTAGACTCTTTGCCTACTGGTGCCCCACTTTCATTGATTTCAGTAAATGTAGATACTGCTTATGCCAATGCCTTCAGAAGAGTTAATTTTTTAGGTGCAGTAACTATCCCTGCCGGAAACGGTTATGTCATTGTAGTAGAAAACACAAACAATACTCCTGCAATCACATTCTGCAATGATTACACTACTACCAATCTATTTGGAGTTGGAAATGGAATCAATGATAATGCATCTTGCGGAAAAACTACTGGTGCTTGGATGCATGGTTTAGCAATAAATGTAAATGGGGTTCAATTTAATGCGGATATGTTATTTTATCCACATGTCACCTACACGCTCACGGCTGCTGCTACCACCCCTACTACTTGTTTTGGGAATCTGAATGTTGCCTTTACCAATACATCATCCCCGATATATAGTAGTCGTTTTTATAATTTTTATGCCTTTTTAGTTTCCTTAAATGGTTTATTTGGGCCTCCTCCAATTTGGGGAGATAGCACTTTTGTATGGAACTATGGCGTTACTCCTGCGAATGACACTGTACGGAATGGCTCTAACAATTACCCTGGCGCTAACCCATACACGGTTACGATGCGCGGAAATTTAGCTAGATGGAGAGGCCAACGGTTTTGTACAGATACTTGGACTTTTAATTTAGGTCCAGATCCAGTTGCAACGGTAACTCCAACAGGCCCTACCTCATTTTGTAGTAGTAGTTCTGTGGTATTAACCACAGGGGTTGCAGCTTCCTATCAATGGTTTAACAATAGTGTTGCCATTTCTGGGGCAACAGCTTCTTCCTATCAAGCCTTTGCCGCAGGAACCTATACGGTTAGGCTTACCAATAGTTTGATTTGCGAGGATAGTTCCTTAACTCCAATAGTTGTAACCCTATTACCTGGGGCAACTGCAAATATGACAGCAGCTGGGGCAACTACCATTTGTAATGGTAGTACAGCAACCTTAAATGTTTCTGGAGGAACCAGTCAACAATGGTATTTCAATGGAACCTTGATTCCTGGCGCTACCAATACTTCTTATGTAGCGGCGTCTGCTGGAAGTTATACCTCTAAAGTATTTAATTCTTCTGGGTGTCCTGATTCAACCTTAACCCCCATTATAATTTCAGTGCTAGCATCGACGATAGTCCCTGGTGGGCCTACTTATACTTGTCCTCCCGGAGGAGTGGTATTAAATTCAGGTGCTGTTGGAGCCTCCTATCAATGGTTAAGCAACGGGGCGGTAATTCCAGGTCAAACGATAAACTTCTATCCAGCTACCGCCAGTGGTAGCTATCAATTAGCGGTTGATTTTGGAGGAGGATGTTTAGATACAAGTATTGTTACGGTGGTTTACATCGGACCTATGGATGCGTCCATTCCAGTAACAGGTGCTACTACTTTTTGTCAGGGAAGTACCTTGACTTTAACCCCGGTATCTTCGGGTGCCGCATCTTATCAATGGTATAATAATAATGTTGCCATACCTGGTGCTACTGCTTCGACCTATCAAGCAGGATCATCCGGAACATTTACAGTAACTGTTGCAAGCCCTCCGGGTCCTCCAACATGTTTTGACTCTACTGCAACAGCAGTTGTTATAACTGTTAATCCTACTCCAGTGGCAGCCTATGTAGCCAGTGCACCTTTGAATATTTGCCCTGCAGGAAGTGTAACCTTAACTGCAAGCGGTGGTGCGGGTTATCAATGGACTCGGAATGGCTCTCCTATTCCTGGGGCCAATACAAGTGTATATACAGTTTCGGGGCTTAATCCTGATTCCACCTATAATGTGATTGTTACCAATGGTCCTTGTCCGGATACTTTAAATACACCGATACGGATTGATACCGCTTCATTAGTTGCGAGTTTAGTAAATGCGGGTACCTACACAATTTGTTCGAATGCACCTTTAATGATATCTGCTTTACCAAGTGGTGCTCAAAATTATCAATGGTACAATAACGGTATTCAGGTATCCAGTGGTACCAGCAATGTGTACGCTGCTAATCAAGCAGGAAATTTCACAGTAAAAGTTACAAATCCTGGATGTCAAGATTCTACTATATCAACAGTTAGTTTAACCGTAAATCCAGCACCTACTGCTACCATAAATGCTTCAGGACCTTTAACCTTCTGTTCCGGAGATACGATTACCTTGACTACCAGTGGAGGAGTTCAATACCAATGGTACCGAGGAGGAGGAGCATTAGCGGGAGCAACCAATACAACGCTTCGGGTGCATACCTCCGGTATGTATGCAGTCAAAGTTACTAATGGACTTTCTTGTTCAGATTCTACCACTACCCCTGCAATGGTAACCGTTTCTCCTTCCCCTTCAGCTTCTTTAGTGGTTTCAGGACCTTTAAATTTCTGTGTGGGAAATAGTGTTCAACTTACCGCTCCAGGTACAATCCAATCTGGATATACTTACACTTGGACTAAGGACAACGGCATCATCAATGGGGCAACAGCTCCACAATTTAGTGCCCAAAGTTCTGGTACCTATTCCGTAATTGTTACTTTAGGAATTTGCGTGGATACCTTAACCAATGGCGTTGTTGTACTCGTAGATAGTTTACCTCCATTGGCTGGATTTACCCCAGTTATTTCGGGTACTCAAGTACAATTGACCAATACCAGCAGAAGGGCAAATACCTATAGTTGGGATATGGGAGATGGAACCATTTACACTACTGTAAATATTCCTAGCCATACTTATCAAAATGGAGGCATTTACGATGTTGTGTTATATGCGTATAATGCGTGCGGTCAAGATTCATTCCGCTTAAACCTACAAGTAGATCGTAGTGGAGATCTTACCGTATTTGAAGGCTTGTCAGTTTATCCTAATCCTTCCTCTGGAAAATTCTGGATACAATTGCCTGTTCAAGGAAGTGATTCTTATCAAGTATTGGTTAAAGATTTAGAAGGAAGAAATGTATATCAACAAGTATTGGATTTCAGAAATGGAAATGCCCAATTAATTGATATTTCTACCCAGTCCAGCGGATTATATTTATTGGAGATTATCCATCCTCGTGCGGTTAGTCGCCATAAAATTTGGATTGACTAATTCAACAACTACTTAAAACAATAAAGGGCAATGAATTTCATTGCCCTTTGTTGTTTTAGAAATGGTATTCACCATTCATAAATTTGGTTATTACTTTAGGATTGGCAAAAATTTTCAGAAATCTCAATACTACAATGGCATTTTTTCGGATTGTAGGGTTTTTTATGATATTTATATTTTCCTTTCACCTTCCTTTTTTTTAGCGAAACACATCCCGAATAACTAAGAAATGTTAAAGAAATAAGAATTAGTCCTACAGGATATAAAAGTCGTACTCTCATTTTGGTAAATTTGCTTACAATTTATAAAAAACCAAGATTCATCTTACTTTGATGACCTTCGAAGAGTTTATATTAAAAAAGAAAATCAATATTCAATTGTTTCAGGAGAGATTGCCTGAGGAATGGAATCAAATTCAAAATGCCTTTACTGAAATGGGTCCTAAATCCTTTGATCATTATTATAAATTCAGGTTTAATGAATGGAGACATGTTTTTCCGCTGAATAAAGGTGAAGGGAATTCGTAATTTTAACTTTTTATCGCTTTTTAAGTAATTCTCTTCATGAAGAAAATAGAATATCAGCAATTTCAATTGAATAATGGTCTTCGCATTTTGGTGCATGAGGCTCGCCATATTCCTAAAGTAGTGGTGAATTTATTATATAAAGTAGGGGCTAGAGATGAAGACCCAAGCTTAACGGGCTTTGCGCATTTATTTGAACATTTAATGTTTAGTGGTTCTAAAAATATTCCTTCTTACGATACTCCTTTACAAAAAGTGGGAGGAGAAAATAATGCATTTACCACCAATGATATTACCAATTATTATTTAAGTCTCCCGTCTAATCAATTAGAAACAGCATTTTGGTTAGAATCTGACCGTATGTTGGAATTAGATTTTTCTCAGCGCAATTTAGATATTCAAAAAAGTGTGGTAATTGAAGAATTTAAACAGCGATATTTAAATCAACCCTACGGAGATGCACATTTATTATTAAGACCCTTACATTATCAAGTTCATCCCTATCGGTGGCCTACGATTGGTATGGAACTTTCCCATATTGAGCAAGCAACTTTAGAAGATGTACAAAAATTCTTTTATGGCTATTATGCTCCGAATAATGCAACCCTAGTGGTAGTGGGAGATACAAAAGCGGATACAGTATTTAAATTAGCCGAAAAGTGGTTTGGCGATATTCCGCAAAGAGTTTTATTAAAAAAACCTTTACCCATTGAACCTCCTCAACAAGAAGCTAGAATAAAAACGGTTACTAAAGAGGTTCCTTATATTGGAGTTTATAAAGCTTGGCATATTCCCGGTAGAATGCATCCCGATTATTATGCCCTAGATTTAATTACGGATTTATTAAGTGGAGGCAGAAGTGGTAAATTATATCAAGCATTGGTAAAAGAACAGCAAATAGCACATCAAGTGCAAGCCTTTTCTTGGAATGCTTATGATCCTGGAATGATTTCTTTGGATGGGAAAATCGCTCCCGGGCATACTATCGCTGAATATGAATTCGCAGTTCAGCAAGTATTAGAGGAAGTAATGGAGGTATCCGAAAAAGATTTACAAAGAGTAAAAAATAAAGCTGAATCCTCCGCTGAAATGGAATTCACTTCATTAATGAATGTAGGGTTGGGATTAGCCATTGGAGATAGTTTAGGAAATCCGGAATTAATTAATCAAACCTTACCCTCCTATTTACAAGTTACCAAAGCGGATATTCAACGGGTAATTTCTACTTATTTGATTCCAAAGAATAGTTCCACATTATATTACCAACCTAACCATGCAGCTTGACCGTTCAACGCCACCCTCAGCCGGACCTTTGCCAGCGCCTAATTTTCCGGCGATTCAACGGTATAAATTATCCAATGGATTACCTGTGTATTGTATTTCCTTTGGAACTGAAGATTTGGTTGAATTACAATTTAATTACGCCGCAGGACATAGTCGGGAAAGCCAAACTGGGCTGGCAAATTTGACCAGCAGAATGATGATTGAAGGTACTCGGAGTTATGATAGCCTTGCCTTATCTGAAATGTTGGATTTTTATGGGGCAAGTATTGATATTGAATCTGGATTTGAAAGCACAACCTTTTCACTTACTTCTTTAACTAAACATCTTACCCCGTCCTTAGAATTATTAGAAGAGATATTATTTGGACCTACCTTTCAGGAACATGAATTTAAAATATATATCCAAAGGAGTTTACAACAATTAGAAGTTGAAGAACAAAAAACAACTTATATAGCCAGAAAGAATTTTTCTCGACATTTATTTGGCGCAGATCATCCTTATGGACGATTTACTGGAAAATCCGAAATTATTCAAATTCGACTTCCTCAATTAGTTCAATATTATGCTGAATATTTTGCACAAGGTCCTCAATTTATTTTAGCCTGCGGAAGATTTGATACCGAAGTATTATTGGATGGATTAGAACATTATTTTGGAAAGAATATTTATTCAGGAAAAAATATTCCTTCCGCAGCACAAAGTAGCATGGTGTTGTCGGCTGCAGGAATTCATGAATATCCAATAAAAGATACTTTACAATCTACCATTCGAGCAGGGCATCTGGCAATACCCAGAAATCATGCAGATTTTAATCGCCTACAATTGGTCAATCTTATTTTTGGTGGTTATTTTGGTTCCCGATTAATGAAAAATATTCGGGAAGAAAAAGGATATACTTATGGCATTGGTTCTTCTTTAACTGGATTAAGATATTCCGGATATTTAGGAATTTCTACCGACGTGGCAAATGAATATATTGCTCCGGTTAAACACGAAATTATTTTTGAAATGCAAAGAATGCAGCGGGAATTAGTGGGCCGAGAAGAATTAGACACAGCAAGAAATTATTTTTTAGGAATATTATTATCGCGTAGAGAAACACTTTTTCAAATTGGAGAAATTGTAAGAAATGCTTTGTCAAATGAATTAGAATTTTCAGATATCGATAAGGCATTTCGTGAATTACCTGAAATGACACCGGAGGATATTCAAACTTTAGCACGTAAATATTTTCATCCAGAACAATTGGTATGGGTAATTGCCGGAAAATCCGGTGCACTTACACCTACTTCAACCTCCAATTCTTTTACTTCAAATTAAAGTATGTTACAATCCATGACTGGATTTGGTTCTGGGCGCAGCACTTGGTCAAAAGGCCAAGTAACCGTAGAACTTCGTTCCTTAAATAATAAGTTTACTGAGATTAGCCTTAAAATGCCTCAGTCAGATTCTACTTTTGAACAAGAAGTACGAAATCTAATTAATAAGGAATTAATCCGTGGGAAAATAATGATTTTAATTTCTGAAGAGAATTCAGGAGAACCTCTTGTTCCGATAGAATTAGATTTAAATAAAATTAAAGCACTTCTCGCACAATTTGAAAAGGCAAGAAAATTATTTGATCTGGAAGGAAAGATAAAAATTAAGGATGTATTAAATTTTCCGGATATTTATTTACAATCTCCGACTACTGGAAAAGAAGAAAAATATCAAGCCTATTGGGAAGCTTTGCGAGAGGCAATCGTAGCTTTAAAGATTAATCGGGAGGCCGAAGGATCTATATTAGCCCAGGATTTAATACTCCGCTGTAAATTAATTGACGATGCATTAAAAGCAGTTCCTCCCTTCGAGGAAAATAGAATTAAACAAATGCGGAATAAATTCGATCAACTGCTGAAAGAACATATTTCTCAGGACGGAATAAATCGCGATCGCTTCGAACAGGAATTAATTTTTTACATAGAAAAACTAGATATTACTGAAGAAAAAATCCGACTAAAAACCCATTTGGATTATTTTAAAGAAGTAATGGAAAAGGAAGAATATCCCGGAAAAAAATTAGGATTTATTACCCAAGAAATCGGAAGAGAAATCAATACCCTTGGCGCCAAAGCAAACGATGCTTCTATTCAACGCCTGGTGGTAGGGATGAAGGATGAATTAGAAAAAATGAAGGAACAATTATCTAATATCGTATGAGTATTCCTTTGGCAAAAAAGGGAAAAATAATTGTTTTATCGGCTCCTTCAGGGGCAGGAAAAACTACGATTGTGCAAGAATGTTTAAAAAGAATTAGCACATTAGAATTTTCGGTTTCTGCTACCACCCGGCCTAAACGGGACCATGAAATTAGTGGACGAGATTATTATTTTATGACCGCTGAAAAATTTCAATATTATATTGATAAAGGATCTTTTTTAGAATGGGAAGAGGTATATCCCGGCAGATATTATGGTACCTTTTTATCTGAAGTACAAAGAATAATTACCCATGGACATAGTGCCGTATTTGATGTAGATGTGATGGGGGGATTAAATATTAAAAAGCATTATGGTGCTGAAGCTTTGGCCTTATTTATTATGCCTCCTTCCGTAGAAGTATTGCAGCAACGTTTAATTGCACGAGGCACTGAAACGCTTGTGGAAGTTGAGAAACGTATGGCAAAAGTGGAACAAGAATTAGCCATGGCACCTCAGTTTGATCAAATAATTTTAAATGATAATCTACCCGATGCGATTGACCAAACCTTATCCTGTATCCATAATTTTTTGCAAATAAATGCATGAAAACTGGATTGTTTTTTGGATCTTTTAATCCAATCCATCAAGGGCATTTAATTCTGGCTAGGCATATTCTGAATTTATTCCCCATACAGGAAATTTGGTTTGTGGTTTCCCCGCATAATCCTTTAAAAGAAAAACAAACCTTATTAAATGACTATGAGCGATTGCACTTAGTTGAAATGGCAATTGAAAATCATGCGCAATTGCAAGCGAGTGCAATTGAATTTAAATTACCTCAGCCTTCTTATACCATCCATACGTTAACCCATTTGAGTGAAAAATATCCTAAAAGAGAATTTTATCTAATTATGGGTGCCGATAATTTGGAAGGATTGCATAAATGGAAAAATGCTGAATTAATTTTAGAACGATATTTTATTTTAGTATATCCCAGATTAGGGTATGATGGATCTGCTTATGAAAATAACCCGCATGTGTTTCAGGTGAATGCCCCGGTAATTGAATTATCAGCTACCCAAATTCGCCAATTTATTCGGGAAGGAAAACCGATTGATTTTATGGTGCCTGAAAATGTTAGGCTTCATATTGAAAAGGAACAATTATACCGCTAAGGCTTTTGTAATTTTGTAAAATGAAAGTTGCTAAACCTACTTTGCCAAAAGGCACCCGGGATTTTTTGCCCGAGGAAATGCGGAAACGACAATATATTTTTAATATAATCGAATCGCATTTTAAAAAATTTGGATTTCTTCCAGTAGAAACACCAGCACAGGAAAACCTTTCTGTATTATCCGGCAAATATGGAGAGGAAGGCGATCAATTAATGTTCAGAATTTTAAATTCAGGGGATTTTTTAAAAGATATCTCTCCTGATTCCTTAACAGCTGGATATAAAAACCTATTACCCAATATTTCCGAAAAAGCACTTCGATATGATTTAACCGTGCCCTTTGCCCGCATGGTAGTAATGCATCAACATGAAATTAATTTCCCTTTTAAACGATATCAAATTCAGCCGGTTTGGAGAGCCGATAGGCCTCAAAAAGGCCGATACCGCGAATTTTATCAGTGTGATGCAGATGTAATAGGGAGTGATTCCTTATTACTGGAAGCAGAATTAATTACCTTATATTTTGAAATATTTTCAGCATTAAATCTGAAGGTTAATATCCTACTTAATAATCGAAAAATATTAACCGCACTTTCTATTTATCTGGGCATACCGGAACAACTAACGGAATTTACCATAATATTGGATAAATTAGATAAAATAGGAATAGCAGGAGTAGTAGAAGCTTGGAACGCAAAAGGATTTCCAGAATCCGTTGGGAAAGCATTTATAAACTTGGATATTAAATCTTCTTCACACCTGGATTTCAGGAATATCATCAACCGATTTCAGGTGTTATTTTCAGATATTCCAGTTGGGCTTGAAGGATTATCGGAATTAATTACCGTTTGGGAATTACTTCCACATTTTAATAGAACTCTGCAGCAACACGTTTCATTGGATTTTACTTTAGCTCGAGGACTTAATTATTATACGGGAGCAATCTTGGAAGTTAAATCGTTGGATACAGAAATGGGCTCTATTGGAGGCGGGGGACGTTATGATAATTTAACTGGTTTATTTGGATTACCCGGTATTTCGGGTATGGGCATTTCCTTAGGGGCGGATCGTATTTATGATGTAATAGAAGCCGCCGGAAAATTTCCCGAACATTTAATTTCTGCGGTTCAGGTATTATTAATTTATTTTGATGATCAAACCTTACCAGCTACTCTAAAAGTATTACAAGAATTAAGAAATGCAGGAATATCCGCAGAGATTTATCCTGATCAGAAAAAGATCGGTAAACAATATGAATTTGCTGCTAAGAAAAATATTCCTTGGGTAGGCTTAATAGGTCCCTCAGAATTATCTACCCAAACCCTTAAAGTAAAATATTTGCCTACCGGAGCAGAATATTCCTGGGACTTTCCTTCATTTTTATCTGAAATTAATAAAGCGAAATGAAATCCACTTCATTTTTAATGGGAACAAATCCCTTAACCTGGGAGGAAATTCAAGAAATAGAAACCCATTCTCCTGAACTCCAATTAACGCCCGAATGTTGGTCGAAAATTCAAGCTGCGCATGATTATATTAAAATAAAATCAGCACAGTCTGACGCTCCCTTATATGGAATTAATACTGGATTTGGCGCTTTCCATTCTGTAAAAATATCTACTGAGGATTTATCTCAATTACAAATTAATCTGATTTTATCCCACGCTTGCGGGGCTGGTCCTGAGGTTCCGGTTAAAATTGTAAGGTGGATGTTGTTCTTAAAAATTAGGTCATTGGCCTATGGAAATTCAGGTGTAAAACCCGAAACAGTTCAACGTTTATTGGATATGTATAATTCAGGAATAATTCCGGTGGTATATACCCAAGGTTCTTTAGGCGCAAGTGGAGACCTCGCCCCCTTAGCGCATTTATGTCTTCCCTTAATCGGAAAAGGAGAAGTGTTTATTATAAATGAAAATAGAAAATGTAGCAGTGCAGAATGGCTACAAACAGTTGGATTATCTCCTATTATTCCCGGTGCAAAAGAAGGATTAGCTTTATTAAATGGCACCCAATTTATGTTAGCGTATGCACTACAATTAGCGCTTCAGAGTAAACAATTAATTCAACAAGCAGATATATTAGGCGCTTTAAGTTTAGATGTATTTTGGGGAAAAGCAGAACCATTTCATCCCTTAATTCATCAGGTTCGTCCTCATACCGGACAAAAATTTACCGCAAATAATATTTTAAAATATTTAGCAGAATCTGAATTACAAAATCTACCTAAAAAACAAACCCAAGATCCCTATTCCTTTAGATGTATTCCTCAAGTGCATGGAGCAAGTCAGGATACCTTTAATTATTATTCCTCCATAATTTTAACTGAGATTAATTCAGTTACCGACAATCCAAATGTTTTTCCTGAGGAAGATTTGATTTTATCTGGAGGTAATTTTCATGGGCAGCCACTTGCCTTAGTATTGGATTTTCTGGCGATTGCCTTGGCAGAAATAGGATCCATTTCTGAGCGAAGAATTTATTTATTATTGTCAGGTCAACGGGAACTTCCTTTATTTCTTACCCCATCGCCCGGATTAAATTCAGGATTAATGATAGCCCAATATTTAGCAGCAGCTTTAGTAAGTAAAAATAAACAGGCTTGTATGCCGATGTCGGTTGATTCTATTCCCTCTTCTAATGGGCAAGAAGATCATGTGAGTATGGGCGCAAATGGAGCAGTACGGACCTATGAAGTTGCGGAAAATGTAAATACTATTTTAGCAATTGAACTTATGCATGGATTGCAGGCATTATATTTCCGTAGACCATTAAAAACCGGAAAAATAATAGAAAATTGGATTTCTTCTGCCTTGGGTATATTTCCTTTTATTCAAGAAGATAGAATAATATCTGAGGATATTAAACGATTATCCGAGTGGTTAAGGCTTAGTCCTGTCAGGAATTGAATCTGTTGAATGTTTATCGGGGTTTGCCGTTACTTGCCCAGTTAAACGAATAATTTCTATTCTTTTACTACCATTGGTTTCTACAACTATTTCTTTTAATTGAACTCCCGATTTATCCTGGGTGGTAAATACGACCTCAATATTTCCGGATTGTCCCATTTTATAAGGCCCCGGTTTCCAATTTGCGGTAGTACAGGAACAAGGTGTTTTAACTTTTAATATTTCTAAGTCGGCAGTTCCTGTATTTCGGAAGGAATACATCTGACGAACCGTATCTCCTTCTGGAACAATTCCAAAATCAAATTCTTTTTTATCAAATTCTAGTACTGGATCTCCCCCTCCAGTGCCCGATCCCCAGGGGTTTTGTTGTCCAATTTGTGCCCAAATTGAATAAGTAGAAAAAGTAAGCAACAAGAAAAGAAGGGAGGAAAAAGATATAATTTTCATAGGAATATCTAAATTGGTTACATAACGTGAAGGATTCAAATCCTATTCAAAAATCTAGCCACGATTTTCAATTTGTTTTAAAAATCCCGGTTAAATTTACGATTGAGAAAGTTCGGAATTATTTTCGGCATACTTAAGTTAATGTATTTTACTTTTTTATTTATTCAACCCAATAATTACGAAATTTACGGAATATGAAAACCATGCAGTTCACCATTCCTTCTACCCCAACCGGAACAGATTTAATTTGTAAAGGATGGCAACAAGAAGCCGCTTATCGGATGTTATTAAATAATTTAAATCCTGCAGTTGCGGAAAGACCAGAGGATTTAATTGTGTATGGAGGGATTGGTAAAGCCGCCCGAAATATGGAATCTTTGGAATTAATTCTACGCGCTTTAAAAGATTTAAATTCAGATGAGACCTTATTAATCCAATCCGGTAAACCAGTTGGAATATTGCCTACACATCCCGATGCACCCCGAGTATTAATTTCCAATTCCATGTTAGTGCCTCGATGGGCAACTTGGGAACATTTTCGGGAATTAGATAAAAAGGGATTAATGATGTATGGTCAAATGACAGCCGGATCTTGGATTTATATAGGTTCTCAAGGAATTGTTCAGGGAACCTATGAAACCTATGCAGCTATTGCTAAAAAATATTTTAATAATACATTAGCGGGTACATTGCATGTAACCGCAGGATTAGGGGGAATGGGAGGTGCTCAACCTTTAGCCATTACGATGAATCATGGGGTTTGTTTGGCAGCTGAAATGGAGGGTTGGAGAGTACAAAAAAGAGTGGAAACCCGATATCTCGATCGTATGACTTATTCCATTGAAGAAGCTATTGAATGGGCTTTAGCGGCGAAAGAAAATAAAGAAGCAATATCCATTGGAGTGGTAGGAAATGCGGTTGATTTATTACAAACATTAATTGATAAAAATATTACTCCGGATTCTTTAACGGATCAAACCTCCGCACATGATGAATTAATTGGGTATTTCCCGGAAGGATTAAATGTAATGGAAGCAAATCAGTTAAGGGAAAATAATCCAACTGAATATTCAAAAAGATCCTTAGATACTATGGCTAAACATGTACGTCAAATGTTGACGTTACAAAAAAGGGGAGCAGTAACCTTTGATTATGGAAATAATATTCGTGGGCAAGCCTTTGATAAAAGAGGGGTGACAGATGCATTTGATTTTCCAGGATTTGTACCTGCTTATATTCGACCTTTATTTTGTGAAGGAAAAGGTCCATTTAGGTGGGTGGCATTAAGTGGAAATCCCGAAGATATTCGAATTACGGATGAGAAAATAATTGAATTATTTCCAGAAAATGAAGCCTTGATCAGATGGATGAAATTGGCAAAAGAAAAAATAGCCTTTCAAGGATTACCTGCCAGAATTTGTTGGTTAGGACAAGGAGAAAGGGAAATTGCAGGATTAGCATTTAATGAATTAGTAAAAGAAGGAAAAGTAAGTGCACCTATTGTAATTGGAAGAGATCATTTAGATACGGGATCTGTTGCGTCTCCAAATAGGGAAACAGAGGGAATGTTGGATGGGTCAGACGCAGTTGCAGATTGGCCTGTATTAAATGCAATGATCAATATAGCAGGAGGCGCTACGTGGGTGTCCTTACATCATGGGGGAGGAGTAGGCATGGGATATTCAATTCATGCAGGGCAAGTAATTGTTGCCGATGGAACGCCTGCTGCTGCTGCAAGATTGGCCCGAGTATTACATAATGATCCTGCAATGGGAGTTATTCGTCATATGGATGCGGGGTATGATATCGCATCTGATACTGCCCGAAAATTCAGATTAGATATTCGGGATAGATTAAATAATTCGGATTTATTCTAAATATCGTGCATTTACCTTTCCCTAATTGGGAATATAATTCTAAGGAACAGCTGGTAATATCAGCTGTTTTTTTTGATAAATAGAGTTAGGATTTCGATGAATGTGCTACAAGGGGTACGCTTGAAAATGTAAATAATTAATAGAATTAGTTAGAATTGAGGTTAAAAAGGATAAATTTTTACAAATTCTTTAATTAATTATTTATTCCTAACAAATTCAAATAAACCCATCTGAAAGTATTAAAAACTGATTTTATCAAAGAATTGTAATGTTAGAATTACAAAAGATTTTAAATTTAAGATAAATGATTATTAGTATTTTTTGGTTTTTAGAAAAGAATTATTTTTTTTTGTGGTAACAATTTCAATATCTTCAGTAAACAATACACATGAAAAATTTAAATCTGACAGAAACCCAAGCAGTGGAATTGAGAACTTTTTACGGCGCTGAGCTTTCAAAAACTCAAGACCGTGTTGAAGAACTCAAAGAATTAATTCGTAAACTAGATGGAATACATGATGGGTCAAATGCAGGATCCATTTCTTCTGGAAAAAGAAGAGGACGTAAACCAGGATTTAAACCTGCTAAATCTTCTGGTCGCAGAGGACGTCCAGCAAAAATTAAATTGTTTGAAGATTCAGCTTCTGAATCTATTTTATCTTCTGGCCCTAAAAAAAGAGGACGTAAACCAGGAACTAAAAAAGTAAAAGATGCATCTGCACCAAAAGGTCGTAGAGGACGTCCAGCAAAAATTAAAAATACAGTTAAGTCTGATGTTGTTGGAAATGGAGCTGTAAAGCGTAGAGGCCGTCCAAAACTTCAAGATAATTCAGGATTGTAAAATCTTTTATAATTCATACTAATAATAAGGCTACTCTTTAGTAGCCTTATTTATTTATTGTCCCTTGATTGAGTTATAGAAATCCCTGTATATTTAAGGTATCAATTAAAAACGATATGTCGCATCAATTACTTAAAGGAAAAACCGGTATTATTTTCGGTGCATTGGATGAAAGTTCAATTGCTTGGAAAGTGGCTGAAAAAGCACATGAATCAGGTGCTCAATTTATATTAACGAATGCTCCCGTAGCCTTGCGCATGGGCGCTGTTCAACAATTAGCAGAACGTACGCATTCCCCTTTAGTGGGTGCTGATGCCACCAATCTTGAAGATATTAAAAAATTAATCGATACTGCTGAAAGTACCTTCGGTAAAATAGATTTTATTCTTCATTCCATTGGAATGTCTCCAAATGTTAGAAAAGGACGTGCCTACACTGACTTGAATTATGAATTCCTGAATAAAACCTATGATGTATCTGCAATTTCTTTTCATAAAGTAATGCAGGAAGCTTGGCAACGAGATATAATGAAAGAGGGAGGTTCCATTCTTGCCTTAACTTATATTGCCGCACAAAGAACCTTTGGGAAATATAATGATATGGCCGAAGCCAAGGCTTTATTAGAATCAATTGCCAGAAGTTTTGGATATCATTATGGAAAAAGAAATAAGGTTAGAGTTAATACCATTTCTCAAAGCCCTACGCCTACTACCGCTGGAAGTGGGGTTGCTGGATTTGATAAAATGTTAATTTATGCAGATAAAATGTCTCCCCTAGGAAATGCTTCAGCAGAAGATTGCGCAGATTATTGCATTGCATTATTTTCCGATTTAACCCGAAAAGTTACCATGCAAAATTTAATGCATGATGGAGGGTTTTCATCTGTTGGGGTATCAGAAGAAATTCTCGAAAATTTAAACTTATAATTTCTATTTAGTTCTAATTATGGCTTTAGCTAAGCCCCAGTCTAAAAAGATAAATAAATCTATTCCCCCTCCGGGAATTCAAGGATTTCTCAGCACCCCTGCGGGATATTCTTTATTAGCTTTATTGTTCCTCACTATTTTGGTGTATGCCAGAATGTTTACCCATGAATTCACCAATTGGGATGACCCTGAATATGTAACCTCTAATGCAGTATTGGTAAGAGGAGCATTTGCGGATTTTTGGACTGAAATAGTAGCCTCTAACTATCATCCCTTTACACTATTATCTTTAAAGTTAGATTATATACTCTGGGGTAGAAAGCCTGCAGCATTTCTAGGAATGAACTTAGTTTTGCATTTGGGAAATATAATTGCCGTTTGGTATTTATTCCGTCAATTAACTACGAATAATTCTATCGCTTGGATGATTGCTGCTTTATTTGCGGTGCATCCCTTACACGTAGAATCAGTAGCTTGGGTATCGGAACGTAAAGATGTTTTATATACTTTCTTTTTATTAATATCTGCCAATCTCTATATACGCCAAATACAATCCTCAAAATTTATATCTACAGATTATCTGTTGGCAGTATTGTTTTTTGTATTTGCTTGTTTATCGAAAGCAATGGCAGTGGTATTACCAGGTATGTTGTTGGTTTTTCAAATATGGAAAACCGGAAAATTTCAATTGCATTTTTTATACAAACTAATACCTTTTGGAATAATTTCTTTAGTATTTGGAATTGTTGCCATTAAGACTCAAGCTGCCTCGGGTGCCTTAGGCTTAAATCCTGATAAAATGGTGTTAACCTTTTTTGATCGATTTATGGTAATGTTATACGGAAATGCATTTTATTTATGGAAGATGTTAATTCCCTATCCATTATCTGCTTTTTATCCTTACCCGGTAAATTTCACACTTTATTATCCGATTTTATTTTGGATATTAAGTTTGTTGACGGTTGTATTAATCCCGATCGTATATATTATCGGGAAAAAACACGCTGTGGTGTGGGCAGCTGCAATATTATATTTTTGGATATTATTACCCGTATCTCAAATTCTACCGGTTGGGAATGCAATATCCGCTGACCGATATTTTTATTTAGCTTGCTTAGGTCCATTTTGGATATTTGCCTATTTCTGGGATAAATGGAAAACTTCCTCACCTCGTTCTGAACTCATCAATTGGATACCCATAATTATATTTGCAGCTTTTGCTTTTCAAAGAGTACAGGTTTGGAAAAATTCCATTGTATTATTTGAAAATGTAATTGAACATTATCCAGAAGCGGCGGTTGCTTATCATGGATTAGGGGAAGCGTACAATGCAAAAAAGGATTATAATAAGGCAAAGACTATTTTTGAAGCAGGATTAAAATGGAGACCTGATTATGTGGAAGTTTTATATAATCTAGCCGTTGTGTATGATAAACTGGGAGAGCCAGTAAAATCAGTACCCTTATATATTCAGGCTTTAACTAAAAATCCAAAATATACTCGGGCATCTTATAATTTAGGAAATTCCTATTATCAATTAAAAATGCCTGATAGTGCATTGTATTGGTTTAATAACGCCATTTCTATAGAGCCTACACATATTGGCGCTTTAAATAATATGGCTAATATTTATTTTGATTCAGGGGCATTGCCCGAGGCAAAAAAGATATTGTTGAGGGTAATTGAAATTAATCCTAACCAAGAGGAGTCTTTATTTAATTTGGGGAGTATTGATTTACAACAAGGAAATCCAGCACAAGCATTGGTTTATTTTAAGAAATGTGTGGAATTAAATCCTGAGTTATCCGATAATTATCGAATGGCTGGAATGGCAGCGGAGGCTGCTGGTCTTGGGGCTGAGGCTGTACCCTATTTCACTGCTGGCGCTCAAAAAGGAGATGCCTATTCTTCCTCTCGTTTAAATGCTATAAAAGGGGCTTCAGCAAATCCATAACACCGTAAATACTATTTCCTCCGGAGTGAATTAATAGTATATCTCCAGAAAGATTATTTTCTTGAATAATTTTTTCTCCCTTCCATAACAATTTCGCAGAATATATCGGGTCTGTTATTACTCCCCATTCTCTTGCGTATTTGAGGATCGCAGATTTAATTTCTGTAGGCATTTTTCCAAATCCCATATTTTTAGGTAAACTATATAAATAATAGTTGGGTAGGATATTTATTGGAATGGAGGATGAAATTTCAAATTGACGGATTAATAATTGAAAATTATCCATAAAAGATTTTTCTTCTCCTGCCATTAATACAATATGATAAGTTCTATGGATGCCAATGGCAGCATCCGAAAGAAGCAAGCTCATGGCGGTTAATCCGGTTCCCGCATCACAAATAATATGGGAAAAGAAAATGTTATGATTTTTTTCATTTTCAAGGATATCTAATTGCAATGACATTAATCCGGGTAATGCCCAAGGCGTATAAGCTCCTTCAGGAATTATAAATACTTTTTGACCCTGCTCTCGTTTTTTTTCAGCTAAGGTAGCAGCACGGGTATCTACTTCTTCCCACTCATTGCGGGGAACCCAATGCAAATGGTCAGAGGGGACTAATAGCCGGAGTAGAAATTGGTTTCCTTCAATTGCCAATTCAGGTTCACCTCTCAATAAATAATCCGCATGAATATGATGTTCATTTAGAAGTTGAGCAATGGCTACCAAATGATGAGAATAAGCACCCCCTATTAAAACCACAGAATGAAATCCTTGTTTTAATAGAAAAGGAATAAGAGATGCATATTTTCTTCTTTTGGAACCCGGCATTCCAAAGGCAGTTTCATCTTCCCTTTTTAGCCAGGTTTGGGTATTTATTTTTTGGGATAGCGGTATGGGATGAATACGCGTATGCGAAATAAGATCCGGATCGCAGGTAGATTTTACCCAGTCTCTAATTTTCAATAGCGCAGGCGATTCCTGAGAATAGTTCATGATTATCTGCAAATTAGGAGGAAGTAGGGACTTCAAGTCATAAGCAGATACAAAACCTCATTTATAAACAGGATAAAAGAAACGAGGTTGAAAAAAAAGCAATAAAAAACTTGTATTAGATTCAAATATTTCCTAACTTTAAAAATATCGTTAATAAAAAGTACATTTAATGAAGTATTATGGAAAAAGCGGTTAGAGCCCGCACAAATGCGGGCGCACATTCACATTCACATCTGCACGGTCATGGTCACCATCATGGGCATGAGCGTCATTCTTTTTCAGTATCTACTCCAGAAAATTTAGATACCAAAAGAATTAAGCTTAAAGAATTACGTCGTCAGAAAGCGAGAGCTAAATTTATGATGGCGGCAATATCCATAATTGCAGGACTAGCCATGGGCTTTCTTGCCTTTATGTATGGTAGTTAACATGTAAATTAAAAACATTTGCGAGAGGCAAATGAAGTATTGGTATAGGTTTAGTTTCCTGTAAACAGGGGCTTACGTTTTTCATTGAAGGCAGCTACCCCTTCGCGGTAGTCATTTGAATTGCCTGCAATTTCCTGACAATACTTTTCCATTTCCAACATATCATCTAACGTCGATTCAAAAGAACGATGGAGCATTCTTTTAATTAGGCCTACTGCCTTGGTGGCAGCGGCAGCAAATCTTTTACTATACAACAGCACCTGGGCATCTAATTCTTCCGGACTAACCAAATAATTTATCAGCCCTAAATCAAAGGCTTGTTGAGCATTTATTTTATCTCCCAAGGCAGCAATTTCAAATGCTTTTTGACGACCGACCAATCTAGGCAAGAAAAAAGAAGAACCACTATCGGGTACTAATCCAATATTTACAAACGCTTGTAATAATGCGGCATCCGTGCTGGCAATGATCATATCACAGGCCAAAGCTAAGGAGGCACCAGCGCCGGCTGCTATTCCGTTTAATCGACAAATAATGGGCTTTTCAATACCCGTTACTTTTCGAATCATCGGATTGTAGCGTCTTTCAATAGAATCTGCTAAAGATCTTTTTTGACCAGAGATATCTTTTAAATCTTGTCCGGAACAAAAAGCCTTTCCTGCTCCCGTAATTATGATTACCCTTACCTCTACATCTTTCTCAGCAAGTTTTAAGGCATCCATAAATTCCTTGCTCATTTCTTCATTAAAAGCATTAAACCGATCCGGACGATTTAAGGTGATGGTGCAGATATTTTCTTCTATCTGATATAAAAGGGTTTGATACATAATTATGGTTAATAGATAAAACAAAAATACTCAGAAACCTGAGTATCCTGAATATTTTAAATATTTTCAGACAATTCTTTTTGTAATGGTTTGGGTAAAGATTTTTTAATTAATTCATAAGAATGGTCAATCCATTCGATTAATTCAGCATCCGAAAAACTACCATCCACATATACTGTATTCCAATGTGTTTTATTCATGTGATAACCGGGTACAACAGCTGAATAAGTTGCTCTTAATTCTTGGGCTTTTTCAGGGTCACATTTTAAATTCATTTGTAACCCGATAGTATCCAACGGAACCAATAAAAATATTTTTCCTTTTAACCGAAGGGCTAGGACTGTATCTCCAAAGGGCATGTCTTCCGTTACTCCGGGTTTATTTAAGCAATAGGTTCGGAGCGCTTCTATATCCATTATTCTTTGTATTCGTTAATTAAGCAGTAATTTCAAAAATAATCCGATAATTTCACAATCTGTGATTGAAAATAGGTATACCATATTATGTGTTTGTTTGGGAAACATATGTCGCTCTCCGGTTGCTGAAGCATTGTTGCAAAAACAAATAGAACAAGTTGAATCGCTTAAGGGAATAATTGTAGATTCAGCGGGAACTTCAGGTTTGCATGCAGGAGAATTACCGGATCCCAGAACGAGAAAAAATGCCTTACACCATGGAATAGAGTTGACGCATCGTTCCCGGCAAATAATAGAACAAGATTTTTTTACAGCGGATTTAATTTTGGCAATGGATTCTCAGAATCTTAAGGATTTAAGAAAATTAAAACCTGTTGACAGTACTGCACGAATACAATTAATTACTGATTATGATCCGAGGAAGTCAGATGGAGTTCCGGATCCCTACTATCAATCGGAGCCAGCCTTTGAAGAGGTGTATAAGATTTGTGAACGATGTGCAGTAGAATTAGTAAAAGAATTAATTTCTCAGCAAAATATTTATTAATTTTCAGAATGGCCCTGAAAAACAATCTTGTAATCATAAGTTTATTTATAACCTTTTTTATTAGTTTAATAGGTTGTGAGCAGAAGGAATCGTTTCGACGGAAAACCTATTCTAAAAACGGATTTTATATCTCCTTAAGAGAAATTCCGGAATGGATAGAATTATCGGCTGAGCAATTGCCCTGGGGTCAGGCATTTTTACGCGTAGATAGTACACGACAAGGATTTATTACTTCCTATTTTCGAGATACAATTAATTTGTCGTTAAGAAGTTCACAAGTAAGAATTGAATATTTCTCACGGAAATTACCCAATTGTTCTACTAATGATTCTGTAACTATGTATATCGCAAAAATAATGGGGCGAAAATATAATGGGATGGAAATTAAGCGAGATACGGCAGCCTTTGAAACAAGTGATGGGAAAAATGTAGGTTGGGTGGAAGCGGTTTCGCGTATGAATCAAATGTGGATGGCGTGGGCGTATATTCCCAGAACTGACGGATATTATGTAGCGTTAAATCTTACTTGTTATAATGAAAATGATTTTAAGTTAATGCGAGATAAATTTAAAGATTTAGCCCTTTCGTATCGGGAGAAATAAAATTAAGGCGTAGCAATTTTTACAATAAATCCATCTTTGGATTCATATTGATTTCCATTTAAATTAAATCGGATATTTTCCTGAACGTTACCTGAAAAACGGACCTCATCTTTATGTGTTAAAAGAGAGCCTCCCGTTCTGAATGCGATGCTTAAATAATTTACATCCGGAGGTATTT
>Ga0214923_10000024_pt1 | contig 193665 bp, 180 predicted proteins | sample LL1510_MetaG_FD_177993 | JGI IMG/M metagenome (GOLD analysis project Ga0214923, IMG submission 177993) | Freshwater microbial communities from Lake Lanier, Atlanta, Georgia, United States - LL-1510 | ecosystem: Environmental > Aquatic > Freshwater > Lake | place: USA: Georgia | collected... | reverse complement strand
ACCTCCTGCTCCAACCCCTCCAGCTCCAACGCCTCCAGCTCCAACCCCTCCAGCTCCAACGCCTCCAGCACCAACACCTCCAGCACCAACCCCACCAGCACCAACACCTCCAGCTCCAACGCCTCCTGCTCCAACCCCTCCAGCTCCAACGCCTCCTGCTCCAACACCACCAGCTCCAACGCCTCCTGCTCCAACACCACCAGCTCCAACACCCCCTGCACCAACGCCTCCAGCACCACTACCACCCCCTTCTATATTAACCCCATTTTTATTTGATGATGCAACAAATCCTCCATGTATTACTGAAGAAATACCTGTAGAATGGGGTGGCATTTTACTAAATACTTTTCTTCCCACATGTACTAAAAGGGGATGCCTTGAATTTAGTAGCCTTGATGAAGCAAAAAATGAGTGTGCTAACGAGATCTCTTGTGGAGGTTTAACCTTTAATAGTAATTCTAAATGGGAATTACGTGGTTCTAGTCTAGCGGTTACATCTCCAAATAATGAAAAAAGTTATATTTTTGATAGAAGCAAATTTTTAATGAATAGTATACTATGTTCATTTAATTATCCAAATAAACCATCAACATCACCGACTATAAAAATACCTAATACAAATATAACTTTACCATATAATATACCTGATATTAAAGATTTTGAAGAAGGTGTTAATTTTAACATGGCTGCTATGTTTGCTGTTAATAAAGATTCAAGTAATGGAAAATTAACTGGGGTTAAGATTTTTACCGGAAAAAATGTAGCTTTTTTTGTTGATAAAAATATTGTAAATATAGGTACTGATTTTAATGTAATAGTTAATAATACAATTACAAGACCAATTTTAAGTATATCTTCAAATAATAAAGATATTAATTATTATGCAATGGCCATATTCGTTGATATTTATGATAGATTAATCTCATTTTATACATATGTATTTGATAATAAAATACCACAATATGGTGAAAAATATTTTAATAAACCTTTTACTCTAGAAACAGCATATATTGCTGCAGGTGGTTTAGGAAATGCAGATCTTTCACATTGCTGTGTAGGCCCAGCATATTTTGCTATGAGTTTTAATTCATGTGTTGCATATTTGAAAGATAATACCAAATTACCATTTATTCATCAAGCAATACAGTATGAAGCATTTAGAGCATTTACTTATCCAAGGCAATTTACAAATTATTTAGATTATAGATGCTATGATAAAAATGATAGAAAGAATACAAACCCTGTAACTCCTTATGGAGAGTGGGGGTGGGTAAATCAGGGGTTTGTAAATGTGTCAGGTGCATTATATCTATCCACAGTTACAACTCCTAGTTTAGATTTTTATTATATAGATTACGGATTTCCCGCCTTTTTTTCTCTTTTTGAAAAAAACTTAGATATATATATTAAAGGAGTATCAGACGGAATTTATACTTGGCTTAATACTATGATGTTTCCTCGTTTAATTTGGACAGGTAAAGGAGATTGTAAAGAGACTGGGTGTTCAGGCTTAGATGATTTGTACGCTGGTTTATTAATTAGATTATTCAAAACACATGGAGGGGTTGTATATTTTAAACGCTTTATAAAAGCAATCATGAAACTAGGAATTCCTCGGTATGCAACAACTTTAATGGACAATGAAAATCCTGGAAAATATGTTGATTCAATAACTGTCTTAAAAACACCCTCTCCGCATAATAATAGGTGGGATCCAAGAGGTGGAGAGGGACCTAAATTAACATATCAGACTGCGGCAGAAAACTATTATATTGCAGCTTCATATGGAGCTAATAAAGATTTATATGACTATTTTAAAATAACTCTTGGTGCACCTATACGTGACGAAGCAAGAACATATGCATTAGATTTAATTAGATTTAATTAGATATAAATAGCCTAATTTTATTAAGTTATTTTACCACCATATTTGGAATACCCTGTTCAACATCAACAGATACAGAATCCCCTGAGACGGAACGTGCAGAGGATCCTGGACGTTTTACAGTGTTAACAATTACTGGCAAGACTGGCTTATTAATTGGAGTCTTACTAGTATTTTGATTTTGATTTTGTAAAGATGTAGTTGGTGATTGCCCTCTTATATTTATAGAAAATGAGGGTGTTCCAGAAGTAGAACTAGCTGTAGAGCTAGATGTAGAACCAGGTTTATTTACAGATTTTACCACCTTTCTGATCTTAGCATCCAAGTCATCTAAGACTAACTGTTTCAGAATACCTTTCTTTAAATTCAGTGTCATGGCTGCATCCTGGGCCAACTGTTTTAGCCTGGTGTTGCTGTCTGAGAATACACGAGTATGTTCCAGATCACCGGTGATGTCGGGTTTCTTAACATCTAGAGTCTCCTTGAATTCATAGATGAAACTATTAATGATGGCCTCGGGTATAATAGGAGACTGCTCAATGAGACGGTCCAGTTCAATACGGAACATTTTCATGAAGGCAAAGGCCTCCATACGTTCATCCGGGTGTAGAGATAACTCAATGACAATGAGACGGTTGAATTTTCCCCAAGAGATGGATGCACCGCGGTGGGCCTCGGAGGAACTAGCATAGCCGAGACGATTTGCGATCGTCGTCAGAATTCCGGTGGCAATAGAGAGTCCACCGAGCCCCAGCTGAATGTACTTTTGTATGGTAGGATCTTGGGAAATGGAATTCATGGCAAAATTTGCAGCGCCACCAACTGTACTGAGAATGATAATGGGGAACATAAACCCTTGGTCTCTGGCCTGATACATGCGACCAGTCTTGTCATGCATCCAGCGATAGCACGCGGCCTTATCAGCCCACTCGGCAAAGAGAACCTCTAGTTCCTTGGTCCAGCCATTGAAAGGTCTTATCTTGTTTTCATGTTCTACATTAAGAGCATCACCCGTATCAGGCTCTTTCTTGCCTTCAGCAACTACACTTGTAGTTGCCCCCACTTGCCCAGGTAAAGGAGCACTCATCTAAACAATAGGCATACAAAGAATAAGAAGATGCTGGCGCTTGATATTGGGATCAAGAATCTGGCGTATTGCATTGGTGATAAGGTGACTGATTTGTCTGGTTCTGAGATTCATATTAAGCACTGGTCACTTGTCAATCTGACAAATCTAAATGACGAGGCAAAGGCTACGTGTGAAACTAATGGATGTGGAAAGCCCGCAAAGGCCATGAGCCCTAGAGGCCTAGTGTGTGGGCGGCATCTTGTGAAGGATAATCAGATCTTTGATGAGACCACTGGCCTAGCTATTACCAAGGCTGCTACAAATGGTCAGATGATAGCGTTTTTAAAAGCAAAAGGTCTTGACCATAAGGGGAATCGTACTGAACTCTTTGAGAAAGTGCGAAATATTGCAACCTTGCCTCTAGTAAAAAAGAAGAGCGTGGCGTCTTTTGCAGATAATACAAGCAGACTTCACGACGCAATCCGGGGATGGATTGATAGGGACTGGGACCATCTGAAGGAAGTCAAGCAGGTCTATATTGAGCACCAGCCGGTCTTGAAGAATCCGGTTATGAAGACTGTACAGCTTCTGATCTTTGCGACCTTGCGTGAGCGTTTACTAGCCGCAGGACAAGAGACAAAATTTTTCTTTGTACATGCAGGCAAAAAGGTCAAGGGGGCAGAGGTAGGTGATGCAGGCTACAAGGACAGAAAGGCAGGTGGAGAGGCCAGGGCAAAACTGTTTTTGAGTAAGTTTCCTTTAGGGTCTAGACAGAATCAGTGGTTGACATGGTGGCTCGGACAAGGCAAGAAGGATGACTTGGCTGATACACTTTGTATGTTGATGGACGCGGTTTAAGGTGCTAGCAATAATTATTAAATAGGTATGCCTAGTTTTGCCATTCAGGTTGTTATTAAGTGTAATTCTTTAGACCCTATTATTGAAGCATATGGTATTGTAGGTTCATGTTGTAAGGGTGACAATCTCAGTTTTGAGTCAAGAATCATGCGTGCACTCTCTGATGGATGGTCTCTCTATGGAGACCATGATTATTCTTAATATGGGGGGTCAGGTAATAATTATATCTGGCAAACTTTAGTTAAGTATAAAAATCCAAATGCAAACCCATTTGATTCGTTTTGAGTAATATCTACTAAAAAATTGATACTGATCAAACCTTGTGCGTTTGCACAACCATGCCAGACTCACACTGCCTAACATACAAAGACGGTGCAAGTATTGGTAATGATTCACGGAATGACTTTCTTATTGGCAGTGAAAATAAGATTCTCGGTGGGGATCGTACTCTATCTAGTGCAAAAGTCGGTGATCTTGTATTGCTCAAGGCAGACCATCATCATGCTCAGATCAATCAACTTGAAACGAGGTTGGAAACCTGCAGCTTATGGTTAGATGCAGGAGGCCACGTTTGGCTCAATAACTTCACTTACACTCCTCTCACGGAGACTTTTGTTATCACTCCTGAGATTAAGCAATTTGTAAAAAATTCTCCAACCTTCTCTAAAGGCGACTTTGACGTAAACTATTTCTTCAATCCACGTTATCACTATCATAATTACAAGCACAACAATGCAGGCTACACAATAATGCAGGAGCTTGTAAAGTTCATCAACAAGTCTAGTTAGTAAAGTAGGTGAAAATTGAAGTTGTATTTTTCATACTAATTCTCACACAACCATGGCATCCCCACTCACGCATGCACTCTGGACCAAGACGAAGGCCTTTGCCAAGTGCACCACCAAATGTACCCAAGTAGAATACTACAGAAATATGAATGCTGCTGCAGAGACGCTCCAACTTGTTGCTCTGACTCCAAAGCCCTTTGGAACTGAGGCCGAGAATATTATTGTGGAGTGTTTTGGTCTGGAGCCGCGTGAGAATAGTCAGCACGACGGCAAACTGGAAGGCAAGAAGCTGGAGGTCAAGTGCGCCAGGTGGCATGCACCACGTGGCAACGTAGGTGGTGACTGCAACTGGCTGCATTTGGAGGAGGGTCATGATTTCCAGTATGTAATCTTTGCCCTGCTTGACTTCCAAGACTGGAAGTGCTGGATCATGACCAAGGCAAGACTCTTTGGTGAGATGAGGGAGAAGGGTGTCCTGAAAAAACAGGGAGAGGAGGGCTGGACCGTGAACAAGTGCAAGATTGAGCAGTATCTCACACCCGTAAACTTCAAGGCAGATATCTTGGACTTTATGCAGAAGAACCCTGTCTGAAGCAAAACGTCTCCTCCTCAGATTCCCGCTTCTCCTTTCCCTCGGCAATACGTTTAGTCCCAGGCCGACCTGATCCTGTCATCGTCACAGTTTTGACAAGATCCCAGCCGGCATCCTTGTGAATTTTTTTTGTTATATCTGCCAGTGGATATTTCTTGTCCGTCTTGAAATTCTTCACACTCCAACAACTTACACCACCTTCTTTTAACCTTGCTAGACAGCCCAGGATCACAGGCTTCAGCCACTTCTCTGTCCACTCCTCCCAGGTCTTATATTTAGCAGTGGATTGATCACCTGCAGTGTACAGCTCCAGATTAAAATACGGTGGACTAGTAAGAACTAGATCAAACTTCTCTGACTCAGCCAACTGAGGCAAAGCAATCTCCGCGGGTTTCTCCAAGATCCTAGCCTTGGATCTGACAGCCTGAGGAATTGCAGTATCTTCCAAGATTCCTTTGAGACCCTTGGCAGTATTAGGGTCTGGCTCACAGCCCGTATAAGAAGCCCCAGCGGCCAAACTACCCAGCATTCGGCCACCCCAACCTGCACATGGATCCAATATCTTCTGGGCCTTATAATACTGAACAATGGCTTTGCTAGTCACTGTTCTGTATTTTGTTACACTTCCAAGCCCCGCCGTCATCACAATCATCCGCCGAATCTCAGAGACATAGGGTGTAGAGTGCATCTGAATATTCTGCATGAGTGCCTTCTCAAGCGTAGCCTCATTGAATAGATCGCGTACGGAAGTACCTTTGTAGTTCTTCACACTGTAGAAATGTGGCATGAAGTGATCTAGGATCTTGTGACCTGGTCTTGTCCTAGTATCTATTGTCATGATATCGTTAGTATTAGAATCCAAGACTAGCTTTTTCTCTAGAGAGACCCAGTCTTTTTTCCTTTCATCTGCGCTGTAAGTGTCCACAAGAATTGAATCGGGTACAGCGACAATCTGCTTAGCTATTGCGGCTAGTTTAGCCCGAATCTGAGGCTCTTTTTCTGGAACTAGTTCGGCCTTTGGAATGGATATTTCTGAAGTATGATACGCTTGGTTTTGTAAGAGTTGCCGTAGGGCGAAGCGTTGATTTTTGATTGTGGACCATTCCATTAATTCTATAAAGGATTTTAAAACTTTTTTGAGCCAATTTTATGATCAACTTATTATATGATTAAATTATTGTAAAAAATAGTATTAAAAGATAGATGATAGGCTTTAAAAGAAAAACTCGTAAAAATAAAAAATATATAAAAAAAATTGTTCATACTGGTGGAGCAGTAATAAATTTAGTTCCTAATTTAAATCTTGAATCACAATTTATAAAAGATAATATCTCTACAGTTAATTTATTTGATAAAAGGTATATTTATATGTTATCTTCCGGCATGTCTGAAAGAAATCATGATCAACGTTTATTTAGTGTTGACTACTATCAATATTTATTAACTAATGCTATTAAATTTTTAACAACTAAATCATTAAACTGTTACCCTAATTTAAAAGGGAATATAAAAGACTTTGATTTGATTAAGTTATTTAATGAAAATAAAAGTAATGAATTATTTAAGGTTGCAATAAAAACTACTTTAGATAAAGTTATAGGAGGATTAGAAAAATGCCCCAAAAAAATAGACTTTGAAAGTGATAATTTATTAAAAACATTAGATACAATTAATAAAACATTAGTAGATGTTGAATTAAGTTTACCTCTCTATCATTATTATACCGCTTTTGTAGGATATTCACATTTTTTAGGAACTAAAATAACTAAATCAGTAAGTATTAATGAACTTTTTATGCTACATGCAATTGATTCACCTATAGCTCAAGAAAAAACAATAAAAAGAGCAACTGATTATACAAGTGCAATGTTAAAGTTTATAGAAAGTAATGGTTCAGATTTATCTAAACATAATATTAATGATATAGTTAGTTTAGAAAGTACTGCTGATCCACAAGTAATCCCTTTTCCAAATAATGATGGAACATATAATGAAAATTTTTTCATATTTGTTGAAGGAAATGGGCGATTAGGAGCAATAAGAATAGCAATAAATAATATTTTACAGAAAAAACCTGAATTTATTCCTCCAATGATGACAGTTATATGTTCAACATTATCTAATGCAAATGGTATTAAAAATCAACATAGGCTAGTCATGTGTGTATGGCTTAATTCATTTCCTAATACTAATTATGAAGGTAATTTACAACACCAATTATCAATAGATAGATTAAGACCAGAAAACAAACAAGTTAATACACAAATAACTCGTGATATAAATGCTGCAATATTATATGGATTTATTCCAAAAACTCAAAATAGGCCAGATATTAAATTAGAAGAATTAAACACACTCTAAAATCCAGCCTGGGAAATAATTATTGGATCTTTTAAAAGTAGGTATGGGTGAATACCTAATAAAAGCGTAAAATTGAACTTGTAGTCTTAGGTAGTTTAGTACACCAAATGGATGCTGCAACTGCAAAGTCAATCAACAACATGATCAACTCTCGTATGTCTCGTGCAGTGCTGCAACCTGGAATACAGTATATTAAGATTATTGAGGTAAATGGTAAAATAATTGAAGAAGATGTTGGTATGTTTATGCGGTCTTATCGTATGGGATCTGGTGATGGCACAACAATTCACTGGGAGTTCAATAAAGATGGTGTAATTAAAACAATTGATGATGAGTTGTGGGGACCTGTTAACAGATCTGAGTTGACATATTATCGTGTTAAGTAAAAATATGCGTATAATATAAGGAATGTCCGGCTGGGTAAATTCAGGTAAAAACACTTCAACTGGTAAAGATTTAGTTAAATGTAATGCAACAGGAGAAACTATTTTTAAAGATCAAGCTATGGAAGATTGTTTAAGTGATAATATTAAAAAAAAACTAATAAATCTTGGAGATAATAAATTTATACCACATGTTATTTATTTAGGCGGCACAACTTATTATAATTTACTTACTGGTGCACGTACATCCTTAAAAGGAGATGTTAACTCTTACCCAGTTTATATGGATGATATGTTGAAGAAATCAGAATTTTTTGAGACAATATATATTCCTGCAAACAAACTAGCAAATGAGGCAGTACGTGCACTTGAATTAGCACTTGGATTAAATGAGGTACTTCTTACTAAAAGTCAAATTTTAACTGCTGCTGCAATTCAAAATGGAATAATATTAAACTCACAAGAAAATGTGCAACCTGCGCCGGTTCAATCAAATACTAGACGCAATACTAAAGCAAAAACTAATTCTACGGTTAAAAGACAAACGTGTAATGAAGTGTATCTTTTAAAATATTCTAGCTCAGGTGGTATACCTTATTATATAAATATTAATGATGGAAGCACATCGTATGATGCGCCAGATGATAATTGTCCACTTTTTAAATTAAACCACCATAAAACTGAATTTATTCCTGTAAATGAAGCTGCAAAAAAAATTCCAAAACCTAAATTTAATCAAAGATATAATGCTAATTTTGCGCGGAATCAGCGACAAGCATATCAAGATCAGTATGAAAAAGCACGGCAAGAATTTCAGAAAGAGGAACGACGAAGACAACAAGAAAGGAATAAACAAAGGCAGAGGAATCAGGAGCAGCAAGGCTGGTATCAAGGACATCAAGGACATCAAGGACATCAAGGGCAGTGGGATCGGGGACAGAAAAACCAAGGACAATGGGATCAAAACCAAGGGCATCAAGGGCATCAAGGATATCAAGGATATCAAGGACAATGGAGACAGCAAAACCAAGGACACTGGAGACAGCAAAACCAAGGACAGTGGAATCAAGGGCAGCAAAATCAAGGACAGTGGGATCAAGGACAGCAAAACCAAGGACAGTGGAATCAAGGACAGCAAAACCAAGGACAATGGGATCAAGGACAGCAAAACCAAGGACAGCAAAACCAGGGGCAACAAAATCAAGGACAGTGGAATCAGGGGCAGCAAAACCAAGGACAGCAAAACCAAGGACAGCAAAACCAAGGACAGCAAAATCAAAACCAGGGGCAATCTAAAGAAACAGACCCAGCAAATTATACATTTACTGTTGATAAAGAAGTAGGAGATATTTTACAAAAAGGTACATTTATTGCCCATTTGAATGAATATGACAATGGAATTCCCCAGGTTACTATAAAAAAATCTTCAAATCAAACTGGTGGCAAAAAGTCACGTAAAACTAAATCACGTAAAAATAAATCACGTAAAAATAAGACATATAATCGCAGGTCGTAAAAATTGAATGCCCGCTTTCAACTACTTGAGCCAACTAACAAGAGAATGTCAATTGAGTTTCGTGCTATGATTGACGACACGTATTATCGTGACGTCAAAGGTATCTTTAGTACCGCATTTGCCAATAATTATAGCAGAGAGACAATTATCCGTGCTTGGCGTAATCGTAGTAAGGAGACATCATTTGCATTCTACGACACGGATCTTAAGAAAGTAATTGGATTTGCCATGATGCATCGCAGTGCAGACACTGAATTATATCTAAGCTACATGGGAATGTCAGAAGATATGAGGGGCAAGGGCATTGGGACCAAGATGATGAAGCGACTGTTGAAGTATGCTGCAAAGGAGGGGTGCTCTATGACTCTTATTCCATTTAGTGGCGTCATCCAGTGGTATGAGGCTCTGGGCTTCTCTAAGACGTGTGATAAGTTCAACTATGTCTTTCACCAGTATGGAACAAGGAAGCAGGCAAAGTACATTAAGGCTCTAGATGAGGACAAGCCTAGGAAGCAGTGGGATTATGAGTGGAATGACTACAAGATTGAAATAAAAAATTATAATAGTAATTCTAATTGTATCTATAATTCTGTAGCTGCTACGCTACGTTACATCACTCAGCTAGGCTCTTCAGCATCTTAATACTCTCCTGAATAGCAACAATTTTCTCGGCAATCTTTTTTTCTGTGACGTTGCTTGCCTTCAAGGCGAGGCTCTCCAGATTCATACCCTGCAACTCGGCCATGGCTTGTTGAAGGGTAAGGACCAGATCTTTCTGAGACTGGGGTGCAAGCTTCTGATGCGCTGGGATCTCAACAACAGATGGCTTTTGTGCTAAAGGTGCCACAGGTGTAGGTACCACGGGTGTAGGTACCACGGGTGTAGGTACCACGGGTGTAGGTGCCACAGGTGTAGGTACAGAGAGAAGGCTTGGTGTGCTTGGCTCACCTGGACTTTTTACATTACGCCCAGGCTTTTCATTAAGAACAATAGGTGTTGGTTTAACAACTGTATTAGCAGGCTCATAGCCACTACGTCCTGATGAAAGATGCATCATACCAGCAATAGGAATATGTTCTCGTGCTGGTATTACTGAAGAAGCTTTCTCCTTAGCAGCCTTGGCCTTGTCTTTCTCAACCTTGGCCAAAACATCCTTGATAACAGGAGCCATCATCTTGGCAAAATTGGCCTTGAACGTCGTCAGCACGGGGTCATTCTCATACAGGCTTACCTTTGTAGTACAAGGCGATGGCAGCTTATTAAAGTCTGCAGGAGTATTTGCTATGAAGTTCACAAAGATAATGAACCCATTAAAGTCATTGTGATTTGCATCACGTCCCATCAGCTGGTAAATGGGAATTGCCTCAATCATACGACCATCAAGAGATATGTGTGCACGCGACGACTTCATACTCTTGAGACCATACTTGGGAAACTCCTTCTTTAGAGCAAATGCAGTATTACCCAGGATTGAATTGTAGAAGACCTCTATCATATACTGTCCACCCTCAATCTGCACTGTATTGCTATAGACCTTAGTAATCCTAGGATCCTCTAGTGACTTCTCTACACAGGCCTTGAAAGAGTGCCAGGGGGCCTTTGCATTCTTGCTGCTGTGAGGAGCAGGCTTCTTTTGTGCTGCGTCACCTGTACTGATGTCAATGACAAACTCAGTCTTCTCAAAGACTGCCTCAGAATATCTAGTCTGAATGAGCTCCTTCAAAGCCTTGAACAGGGCATCAGGATTCTCTGCAAGACCTGCCAGTACGCTCGTGTCAAAGTCAATGGAGATCTCTACACCAGAGGGCATCAGGGTCGTCTGATCATTCTCATCCTCACTGACATCGGTATCGCGACCCTTAAAAGGGCCCTTGATGATCTGGAGATTCTTGCCTGCTAGGCGATACTTGATTGTCCAGTTTGCCTTTGTATAATCTTGCTCCCACTTGGTCAGACACTTCTTTGTTCCGTGGCCATTGCGATGAAGATTATCGGATGCCTTCTGAGCTGCCCACTGCAGGAGACGGCGCTCATTCTTGATTCCGACGCCATTGTCGCGGACCTTCAGATTACTCTTAGTACTATTAAGAGTAACTTGCAGGATGATCTTGCTTGCCTGGCCTTGGCCAATGGATCCGTCAATTAGCTCAGGAAGAACCAGGAGCGCCTCGGGGAAGTCGTCAGTGTAGGGAACGGCCTCAAAGGCACTGCTACGCCAGAGCGCGTGAAACTCTTCAGTGGTTGACATTTGTGTACCAGTAGTTGGGTGTGGTGGTGATTCAATTTTTTGTTTATTTACTTAAATAAAATTAGAAAGATCAAGAGTTAAAATTTATATTCTTAATTCCGGTAATATTATTTTAAATGCCGTTTAGATGAAAATATTGTTCTATAATAGAATGTCTGAAGTTACGTATAAAGTATGGAGCTGGGATGATGAAACTTCAATAACTAAGTTGTCAATGTATGGTTTTATAAAAGAAAAAAGAGATGAAGGATATCAAGTTATAATTAATAATGATGAATATACAGGGTATTCAAGTGGTTATGAATTAAACTTTTTTAGAGGTTCTATTATTTATTATAAAGCTGTAGCAAATGATAAATTTATAGAAATGGCTATGCATCTTCCTAATATATTAACAATAAGTGTTACTGTTGATGAAGTAAAAGGACATAATGGGCCTTTTGGTACTTGGCATATAGATGATGATAATAGTTTTCAAGAAGGTTTAAAATATTTATCAATAAATCTTGAAAATATGTTAAATGCAGGGTATGTAGTGATCAGTAATACATTAGTGTCAGATGGTACTGAATATGCAGATGATGATGAAGATGAAGATGAAGATGAAGATGAAGAACCATCAGATAATGTAGAAACAACTATTAGTATAGAGTTAAGAAGATCAAGTTATGCAATGACTTTATTAAAACCTATCATAGCTGAAAAAGAAAGAAAAGAAAAAGAACAACGTTTGATATTAGAAGAAGCTGCCCGTGTTCATAAAGAAAAATTAGCACAACAAGAACGTTTAATATTAGAAGAAGCTGCCCGTGTTCATAAAGAAAAATTAGCACAACAAGAACGTGCTAGACAGAATAAAGTAGTTGAAAGTGCATTAAACATATTTGAACCAACTGTTAATCGTACATTAGAATATGCAAATTTAGTAAAACGTGGAGGGTATCGTTCTAGGCGTAATAAACGCAAAAATCGTAAGACTAGAAATAAAAATCGTAGTTAAACTAAAAATAAAAAGGCTGTTAAAATCTTCTGCCAGTGAAAATCACCATCTCCAGGTTCCCCACAGAGATTCAATAGACAGGTGGAGTCATTAAAATTACTGAGACTAGTCTCAACTATTGAATCTGGAATTTCAGATATAGGGTACTGAGATTTACGTAGGTTCCAAAATAGTTCATTCCAATATGGCTGATCTGTTATATTTTGCTTTTCAGCACTCATAATTCTTATATATAGTTGCTTGAAGTGTGCTACGATGCTGAGACTCATTCTGAAAAAATAGATTGCTCCAGTTATTCCAGCAGTCTTTTTCATTTCTTCTTCTGTGATACCGAGCTCATCTTTTAATTCATAAAGATAATATGTGCCCATAGAATTGCCTTCAAAAAAAATGGCAATATCAGATTGTTGCAGACTATCTTGGATAATTTGGCGGATTGGTTTTACACATAGAACATCTACGTCAAGATGGCAAACTAATTGATTTGGTTCTAAGAAATCATAGACAGTATATCGCTTAGCAATTCCAGCAGTTAATGATACGGGTTGCTCTATCACGATTGCCTTGAATTGAAAGCCGGCAGTATCTATAAGATGTGCAAGGATATCATACTCTTGCAGTGCTTCGGCAGTAGGTTGATCTATTAATACTACGAGCAAATCTGTTTCTGTTAGGCCTCCATTCTTTATTAACATTTTGAACCAAATAAGAAACATTGAGATATATTTATTCTCTTTTGGATTACGACCTTTAATTGTAAAGAGATTTGTATAGACTGTAACCATACGTATAGGGTGGGGATTTTTCTTTATATATATACTTGGTGCAGTTTTTGCCCTGCAACTTTTTGACGTTTTTGCGCACTTTTTGCTCCCCGTAGGGGAGCCATGGCTTCGCCTGTAAAAAAGTGCAGTGCGTTTAAAGGCTTATGTAAAAAGCAACTTAGGAAAGGAGAAGAATGAGCGTGAGTATTCAAGATATGCAGTCAATGGCTTCTGAACTTGGCCCTCCCATAAATATTTCATCCAGTATTGGTAATGTCATTGAGATTAATGATCTAACAGATGATCTGGGTCTTAATCTTCTGGCTAATCAAAACAAGATCAAGATTGATGGTGCTACGCCTTCTAACTCGTTTGGCGGTACCAACTCGTTTGGCGGTACCAACTCGTTTGGATCTGCACCTATTCGGCTATCTGCTCCCGAGTCTGAGTACAAACAGGTAAAATTTGATACACTGGAGGCAATTGACCTTAATACCTTCGGTTCTGGTTCATCAATGGAAACCCCGGCCCCTGTACCTCTAGCAGATGTCTCTGTCACTAAAGAGGCATCTCCCTATGATAACTATCAGAGTTCCAGCACTGCCCCAACAATTTCTCTCACACCCGCAGCCCCTAGGGACTTGGAGAAGGAGAAGCTAGAGAAGATTGAGTTTTTAAATAAACTTCAACGTCTAGAGGCAAAGGGTTTTCCTGTGAGCAAGCGCTTTACCATGGACAATTCTTTTGAGGAGATCAAGGGTGAGTACAGTAGACTTGTAGATGCCAGGAATCTAGAAAGTTCTCTCCGTTTCCAGCGCCAGATGCTTATGGGTGCCATTACAGGTCTTGAGTGGATGAATAATAAGTTTGATCCTTTTGACATCAAGCTGGAGGGCTGGTCCGAGTCCGTCCACACAAATGTGGAGGACTTTGACGAGATCTTTGAGGAACTCTATGACAAGTACAAGGAGCGTGGCAAGATGCCTCCTGAAATGCGCCTGATGATGGCTGTCGCGGGTAGCGGCTTCATGTGCCACGTGTCTAACTCCTTCTTCAGACAGAAGATGCCTACAATGGATGATGTCTTGAAGAGCAACCCGATGCTGGCAAAGCAGATGGCACAGGCGGCTGCAGCCCAGGCTGGTCCTGGTTTTGGAAACTTCATGGGGATGGCAATGGGGCTACCTGGACAGGGGCAGCCTCAAATGCCTCCTTCCGCAATGGCGGTTGATCCTCCTGGGCCAACGGGAGGATTCTTTGGCAATAACTCCAGAGCAGCACCTAACCCTAGCCAGGCCGCCCAGCAGGCTGCAGCATCTCCCAGGAGAGAGATGAAGGGGCCTTCTGGTGTAGATGATATATTGAAGACTTTTGAAGAGGTAAGACGTGTAGAGATTGAGTCTCTTGGACGCACTCCTCCTCCCATGAATAATGTACAGCCACCAACACAGCAACAGCCAGCAATGGTGGCAATTTCTGAGCTTCAGAGTGTGGCAAGTGAGGATTTTGGAAGCCAGGCTGAGTCAACTAGATCTGGCTTACGTGGCAGCGGAGCACGACGTGGAAGGAGGACAGCGCCCGTGGGCAATATGGTCAGCCTTGACGTCTAGACTTTCTTCTTTGTTTCCTATATTTTCTTCTAGACACTTTTTTTCCACCATATTGAAGGCTTCTAGCACCCCCGCCTTCAGCAGCAGTAAAAGTAGGTGGTTTATAATTTCTGCTTATTCTTGCTCCATTTGTTCTTCTTAAACTTGGATGCATTTCAGTTTTTAATTGAAAACTTTCTGCAGGTTTAATTTTAATAAATTTTGTAGTTTCATCTTCATCTTGTTCAAATAACTCAAACTCAGTTGTTCTATATGCATAATTTAAAGTGTAATCTATTGGGATTAGACTGTAATTATCATCAGTACTTAGTCTCCCATATTCATATATAGTAATAGGTAATTTTAATAAATCTAATATTACAAATATTGCTTCTTTTATTTTATATATTCTTTCTATAATATTATATTCAGTAACCATACAATCACATGTCATGATGAATTTTACAAGAATAAAAATACTATTATCAATATCATTTAATTCACCATTTAATATCTTTCTATTTGTTTCATTTATTATTGCTGCTAGATCTTCATCAGATTTAGCAAAAAAAGAAGTTAAGTCTGTAATAAATGTATTTTTATATACCATAAATTTATTATATAAATCATCAGTTTTTTCTCTACTCATTCCACCTACTTCAATTCCAACAACATCCCATGGAAAGAAGTATGATAATAATTCATTATATCGTTGAAATGGGGTTGCTGATTGTTCTTCAATGAGAGCATCTCTAATACCTTCAAAAGATGTTATGAACTTATCGGCCATTAATTCTTTAGTTGGATGGGCAAATGTAGGATGTGTTCTGAACTTGGCTTTATTATTACATAATTCTTTCAACTTTTGAAATTTATTACAATATTCAATACCAGTTAACTGTTCTAAATGCGCATCTTTAATGCATGCGGTACTACTGTATGAAGCAATATCAAAAATCATACTAATGCACGTATTTCCAAAAATGTCTTTGAATTTTTTGCGATTTTCATATGAAAAAACAAATGATGGGGATCCAAGCCATGTAATTTTAGCATCTCTAGCCCCTAATTCGGTTCTCTTTGCATAATATTCATCATACGTTGTTATCCCAGTATATTCCGCATGTAAATTATTATGCTCTCTGGAATAAATTTGTGATGCAATTACAACATTAATATTATCCATAATCACAGTAGAAGGCATACCAAATAATTCAAGTTTTTTACCTCCAATACTTATTCTTCCTGTAAATATTTCATTTAACGCAGTGTCTATTTCAACGACGCCTTTTGTAGAAGTAATAGAACGCACCATTTTAAGATTTAAAGAAGGATCTACATGTAATCCACTAACTTGTCTTTCAATAAATCTTTTACTTGGCGCATGTAATTTTATTCTTGAAATAGGCATTGATTCTTCAGCTCCACCTCCTGCAGAATTTCCTACTGTACCCCTTAATGTACCTCCTAGTGTACCTCCTAGTGTACCTCTGGATCCATATCTTGATGTACCGGGATATTTACTCATTTTTTATATATCTAATAATAGAGTTTATTATTAGATATATAACAAATATATTTATTTAATTAATAATATACTAGACTCTGTAAAATTTTCTGATATTTTTTGTGCACCTCATTTGGTTTCGGCTTTGCAAGTTCTACAGATTTTTCTGATGCCTTTCTGATCTTTTCAGCCTTATCTGATAAGCTCTTTAACATCATCTGCTCCTCTTGTGTTAGGGCAACTGTGTCGCCTACAGTCTTTTCTGCTCCATGACTATGACCACCAAAGAGATATAAGTCACTATTTTCATTGAATAAGTACCCTATGCATAAGATGACAACAAGAGCTAACCATGTTGCCGTAACAAAATTTCTGGTAGCAACAAAAAAAATAACAAAGATAATTAATCTACGAAATATTGGTTGATTTAAAAATTTCTCTTGACCCTTTGTTATTTCAAAAGGTAAAAACCGACCACCCACGTTCAAAAGAAAAATTGCCGCTGCAATTGCATATGGCGATGATGCTAGGGTTGTGAGGCTTGCTTCAAATGGCCCTGAAGGGGCTGGCATTGGTGGGGGTGGACCTCCGAAACTCATCTATCTTTCATGATGGAAATTCCATTTTGGAAGATAGATTTCTAAGTAATTAAATAAATCAGATAATCTGAACCATGTCTACAATATACGAGACAACGGCCAGTGCAGTCATTATACCAACTCTTGGACACCATTCTGCCCCAAGCCAAATAGCTAGTAGCAAAGCCATACGCCACACAGGTGAATCCCAAAGTGCAACCATTGTTGCAGGATAAGGTGTCCGGAGAGAAAGTCCTTCAAAAACATTCCATCCAAACAGTGCTAAAACCATAACCAATCGTAAAACCATATCTACTGGCCCTGTTGGCTCAATATGTTCTACTTCCATCTCCTTACTTTACCATTTGTTATAAATTTATCTAGCACTATCTGAAGTGTAAGAACTTGACATTGAGCTTGATGAACTTGTGCGAGTATCATTGTCATCGTAGCGTTTTGTCTGAATACGATCTGAAGAAATTGCTATAGGCATTTCGCCTAGGACTTTCTCAACAAACCACCGATGAGTGCTTTGGACAATTTTAGTTGATTGTACTGAATCTGATCCCGTTCCATTTAGAAATCCCTCAGTATCATTTTTTTGAAGGCGGGCAAAGAGGATCAGGGCAACTACTGCTGCAAGAAGGCCAGTTTGCCAATCTATGACATAGGCAAGGGAGACTGGCACGGCAAAACTTAGGATTTTACCAAATACATTGTCTAGCATTTCTAAAGACTTCCGGGATGCTGATTCAATAAATGCTCCCGAAATAATGAGCGTTATGACTGTTAAAACTGTTCCTGGAAAATGCAGAACAGTTCTAATATTATAAATCCAGCCTCCTATACTTGTATCCATTTCTGGTATTTCTGTTTTTGCCTTTCCAACCTTTGGTGAGGTGGAGCCAGAGGCTCTACCAACAGCTCCACCAACCTTTGGTGAGGCGGAGCCAACAGCTCCACCAACCTTTGGTGAGGCATTGCCAACCTTTGGTGAAGATGGAGCCGACATTATCTAACCTAGACCAGACATAGTTTCTTAGATTTGGCCGTCAATACTTTAGATAATCAAATAAGTTCTAAAAGGTAGAAGAGGGAATGGAGTTCGCCTCACTAGAAGATGCATTCCCAGGAGAAATGAAACCAAAGACACATAACAAATCTAAGGAGGGATTTCAAAGTGGTCTACCTCCTACTGATGCTGATCGTCCGGCTGTAAGGCGCATGAATGATATTCCTGCGATGAATCAACCCAATGGTCAAAATACTCTAGATGATTTACTGGATGAGAGTTCAAAGTTTCTTAAAAAGCCAACTGTAAATAATTCGCTGCCTAAGCCAAGATCTCTGAACTCTCTTGAAAAAGATACTATGCCATCATATTTTGGTGCGGAGCCATTTACAAATCCTAATGATGATAGTCATGCATCATTTACAAATATCAAAACAAAAAATGGTTATATGCTGGAATCAGATTTTACAAAGTCTTTTGATGGATCTGGTTATCAGAAAGCAACTGGATCAGAACTTCCCGTTCCCGAGTTAAGACACCGGTGGAAACTTATGTCTGCTGATCGTGTAGAATCATCACAAGTAGATCCTAATAGGAAAAATACTGGTGGGGGCCAATTTGCTGGAATGGGTACAGCCGAGTTTGATTCTATGCGGAGCAAGATTGATCAGCTCATGGCCCGACTAGATGATCTGGAAAATAGGGCTGCCGGAGCAAATCCTCAACTTGAAGTCATGACTTTTATTATGACTGGTCTATTCTTAATGTTTGTGGTTGACTTAGCTGTTCGTAAATCTACAACAATGCGTATGGTAAATATTAGGTAAGCGGGGTTTGGGTTTTATGGCTACGCCTGCAAAAAACAGGTTAAATTGATCTGATAAACTCCCATTGTAAGTCCCTGCAAATTTTTTCCCAGATCTTGTCCTGGGCGTAGAGCTTATCACGATTTTTCAGTAAAGGAAAGCAATGCAAGAAATCATCTAACTCTAGAAGCTCACATAGCTTGTAGAGTACGTAGGAATACGATAAGAAATTTGATCTGTCTGTAGGACAATGTTTCTGAAATGACGGCTGGATCTCCTTAAAGAGATAACGCAACTTTTCTTCCATCTCACGATCCATAACGGGAGCTGTATGACCATTTAGACGGCTCAAGATGTGGGGAACGTGTTCATAAAAAGAATTGTATTTTAGCTTCTTCAGAATTTCACGAATCTTGCTCCGATTCAATGATGTTGCTTGCAGACGCTCTTTCTTGATCTGCGCCTCAATATTCTCAAAGACTTCCTCAGGAATTTCTGTGCTCTCCTTGGCCTGGAACTGCGCAAGCCACTCATTAAAGTGATTGATACGTTTGTATGCATAATATGACACTTCACGAGGCGGATCTTTATAACTTGGCTTATCGGAATCCATGAGAATTAATTTGTGAAATCCGCATTCAGGGCATGATACAGTAGCGTCATTAACTGACACACGCATATCTTCTCCGCAGGCATCGCAGACAAAGGACAGATCATTTAGGGAATGAGTGGAGGGCCTATTGTATTGAGGATCCATCCGCTGCAAATACTGTTCTAGCAGCGTATCACGACGGAGAGTGTCATTGCCAGATTCACGAACAATTTGATTTGTAGGTAAGAGAGTCCCACTGGAATCTTGCCTGGACGCATTTTGAAGAGCCTCAAAGACACTTCCCGGTCTGGCCCTATCTGCAACATTTACCACATTGTCGGCACCCCGATTAATCCGGTCTTGAATGTCATAGTATTGAAAGAGTAGATCACCCGTATTGAGGAAGTAGTCAAAGAGTGCAGCTTTTTTATCAGTAGAGTCTAATTTATTCTGAACATCCTTGATCACATGTTCTAATTTATAGCGTTCTACATCATCTGATTCATTCTTATATTTGTTAACTAATACATTATATTGCTCATTCCATGTGTCAATCTGATCACCAATATCTTTGACCTTAGTTAAATTATGTTGATGGACAGTGTCCAGGGTAGTTCGGGCTTCAGGATTAGATCTTTTTGAAGGTCTTATATTGAAGAAGGGTTCCATGACTATAATGAACGTTGTAAAGTTCTTTAACCCGTGAAATTACTTAAGATTTATGTAAATATTAGTAGTTTATTAAAATCTCCAGATAAATTGGAAGCTTCCGGCCAAAATGTTGAACTTCAATTTTTTGCTCGGTTGAAATTTTCAGAATTTTTTTTTCTAAAGTGTAGTTATAATATGACTGGCGGAGGGTTGATGCAGCTTGTTGCCTATGGCGCACAGGACGTATATCTGACCGGTAATCCCCAGATTACCTTCTTCAAGGTCGTGTACCGCAGACACACCAACTTTGCCATGGAGTCTATTGAGAACCCCTTTAACGGCTCTCCTGGCTTTGGCCGCAAGGTGACTTGCACCATCCAGCGTAATGGTGACTTAATCTACCGCATCTACCTCCAGGCCACTCTGCCCTCTGTGTCCCTCCTGGCCACGGACGGCTCTGGTGCCCAGTTCCGCTGGCTCAACTGGGTGGGACACAACCTGGTTCGCTATGTGGAGCTTGAGATCGGTGGTCAGCGTATTGACAAGCACTATGGTGACTGGCTGCAGATCTGGAATGAGCTCACCCAGGAGCCTGGCAAGCAGGCTGGCTATGCCAAGATGGTTGGCAACGTGCCCCAGCTGGTGAACCTCCTGGTGCAGGGCGGTGAGCCTTGCGACAATGACTGCGCTGGCGGTGAGCCCAACACCTCTGCCGAGACCCTGATGTGCGCCCCTGAGTACACCCTGTACATCCCTCTGCAATTCTGGTTTAACCGCAACCCTGGTCTGGCCCTGCCCCTGATCGCCCTCCAGTACCACGAGGTCCGCATCAACCTGGAGTTCAACGATATACGCAATCTATGCTTTGACAGCACCCCTGCTCTGACCAACCCGCACACCATCCGTGAGCGTGTGGCCGCTGCTGGCTTAGTGGCTGCCTCTCTGTATGTGGACTACATCTACCTGGACACGGATGAGCGTCGCAAGTTTGCCCAGGTGTCTCACGAGTACCTGATTGAGACTCTGCAGTTCACTGGCGGTGAGTCCATCACCTCCTCCAGCAACAAGCTCAAGCTGAACTTCAACCACCCTTGCAAGGAGCTCATCTGGGTTGTGCAGCGTGATTCCTTCGTGTCCTGCGACGACAACGTGATCAACCCCTGGAAGGGCCAGCAGCCTTTCAACTACTCCGATTGGTGGGACCGCTCCATCCTGGAGTCTGGTTACTCCGTCACCCGCGTGGAGGGCCTGGCCGGCAACAACCCCACCGTGTATGCTCTTCTGCAGCTGAACGGCCACGACAGGTTCCAGGGTCGCGAGGGCCGCTATTTCAACGAGGTGCAGCCCTTCCAGCACCACACCAACGTGCCTGCCGTTGGTATCAACGTCTACTCTTTTGCTCTGCAGCCCGAGCAGCACCAGCCCAGCGGCACGTGCAACTTGTCCCGTATTGATAACACCACGATCCTGCTCACGGTGTCCAACAATGCGGTCGGCACGGCCACGAGCTCCACGGTGCGTGTGTATGCCACCAACTACAACGTGCTCCGTATCATGAGCGGCATGGGCGGTCTTGCCTACTCAAACTAAGCAGTTGTTGTTTGGGTTTTTATCGTGTTGTAAGTTTTTTATTACCAATATACAATTGAACTATTTCAAATAGTTGAATTGTAGATCTACTCAAATACCACCTCTAACCCCTGAGCCTCATCTAACATAGCCTCCATGGCTTTTTGCCGCCGTTCAAGTGGAGTTCCATTTAGCTTGGCCGAACGCCGTTTCCACCACCATTCAAAGCGTAAAGCTTCCCGCTGATTTTCAAATCCTTTGATGTAACAAATACGGTACCAGCCACCTGGGACCGTACTTGTTGCTCTTGCCCCACCTGACATAAGACCATTATGCTGCATTAGGCGCCTGTCTACATCAATGGTGGCGCCGACATAGGTTTTCATGGGAGGTTCCACGGTTGCTAGCAGATAGACAAACCAGGACATCTACCATATTAATATACATTTAGTCTAAGTGCGTGAAATTGCCCAGTGACTGGTAATAAGAGGAAATGCAGTATTTGCAACTGCTTGTCCACCAAGATTTGCAGATATACAATGAATACCGCCATATTGTCTTGATACTCCTGCTGAATCAGCTATATCTTGCCATACAGACCAAGTTAGCCTTACATCGGCAGCAGGCACTAGTCCAGGTTGTATTTTACTAGTTTGTGCTTTAACAAGAATATCAGAAAGACTAATGCTCAATGTTCCTAAACCAGTATACATTGGTGATAATAAGTACAGATCTGAAGCATTTATATTAGTGGTTGGGATAGAAGAAGGAAACCAGGCATTCATCACATTAGCAAAAGCTTGTGAAAATGTGCTGTGACCACTTGGAAAATCTGCAAAAGGAGGTGTAACAAAATTAATTTCTTGAAAGGGGACCCATCTGTTTCCATCAATACTCGTTCCATCATAGTTTGTCACATTTTGTCCAGCATATCTTTTACGGATTTCTTGAATAGGTCTTGCTTCCATATTTTCCCGTTTGAGGGCCCAAGTGAGACGAGATCCTTCAAAGATATTTATTGCTAACTCTAATCCTGAATAAATCATAGTTTGTAATGCAGGATTGGAAAGTTCAATATATTTTTTCCAGAACCAGATCATCATACACGGAGGAGAAACGGTCAGTGGTCCTCCTGCCCAAAATTCAGCAATGGCCTTTTGTTGATCTGTTAAAGAATTTGTAACAGTTACTAAACTATCTATTTCACTGTCTCTTCCTGCAGTTGTTCCGAGGTACTGAGCATTTGCTGCAGATTTTACGGTAGTCTCATCGCCGGCATTTAAACAGGTTGACCTCACATTTCCCCAGCCATAGGTCAAAAAATTTTTCTTTACGCCGCCTACTAGGAGTGGTGTCCACTTTCTAGGATTTGGATAGGCTGCAACATCAGTAAAATCTTGAGACGCGGTTACATCTAATACTGTAGCGCCGTTAGGTAGCTCCGCGTTTGTAGGAGCAACTGCAGCAGCAACAAAACCATCTGCTTGCCTACTTGCATACCATGTTTGCCACGTAGATAACCACAAGGTAAAATTACCTTCTGACTTAACTTGATCTATCATAGATTGCTGTTCTTGTGTAGTCCAGCCGTAATTAGCCCGTTCTTGTTCTAAAAGTGGACTTGTATTATAGGATGGTACAAAGTTTGACATTGTATTAATGAGGACTTGTGTCATCCAAACAAATACTTTTATATCACCAGTAATCAGATTCTTTGTATCCCAGTTCCATGAATCTTTTGTGCCTGTAATAGATGCAGGCGTTACCCAGGAGTATCCTGAAGCAACTGTAAAAAACCATAAATATGCCAGTCTAGCTGATCTGGTAGGAGGTACACTTATAGAGGCATTGTAGACTAGAAGGCTCTGTAATGCAGTGAAAATCTGGGTTATAAGAGTTATAGATACTTGCACAGGATTTGAATTGCTTGTATTTTGTTGAGCCATTTCTTCAGTCATAATTTCTTCAAAATACAAGCTTGAATTCTTTATAATCCGCATACCCCCATAACGTTCATTTAAATAATCAGTTGATTGTTTACTTTTAAATATCCTTCCTGCATCAGATTTTAAATACATATTATTGTATGCAATAGCCCGATTTGCCCGTAGTAAATGTAATCTAGAATAGTCCATCTATTATAATAATATAAAATAGGTCTAAAGTGTAAAACTATATATGTTATAATGTTGTTAGCAAAACAAGATACTATAACTATGCGATTCAAAGATTTTTGTTGGTCTCCTGAAGACTTGATCAGTCAAACAAAATACATTGATCTTGTTAAACGGAGTCCTAATACGCATGTTTTCATGTTTACAGATTCTATTGAACATAATTGTCAGACAGACTATAGGGGTCAGATTACTCCTGCAGTATTCCCGCCACCACAGCCCTGCTGGATCACGGGTATGTCAGATTATTCCATCACTTTAGAAAATAGTTGCAGATTTGATGGACTCTATAAGAAATGGTTTGCAATCAATGTTAAACGTACAGATCCTCGTATTATACCTGTACCCATAGGCGTTGATACTCACAGTGATCTGGCTGTTATAAATGGAAATGAGCGCACTATATATGATGTGTCTAGGACTGAAGTTAAGGATGCAGACACTCTAGCCTATATGAATTTTAATGTATATACATATCTTCAAGAACGTGCAATCCTAGATCTGTACTTTAGTGAATTACCCTGGGTGAAATCAGATGTAAATAAACGGATCCCCTATCAAATATATTGTGAAAATATCAGAGCGCATAAATTTACCTTCTGTCCGAGAGGAAATGGGCCAGATACTCATCGGTTCTGGGAGTCCATTTATCTGGGATCTATACCAATTGTCTTGGATTATCCTGAAATGGCTACATTTTTTTCAAAGCTTCCTTGCGTCAAAGTGAAATCATGGCTAACTGTGACTGAAGAACTTTTAGAGATAGAATACGAACGCATCTCAGAGACCGACTACGACTTTAGTATAATGCGGTTTCCTGAATGGGAAGGTGAAATTTTATCTAATTAATAAACTAATAGAATAGAAGATGGATCACATACAACCAGCCAATGTGGCTAATTATCTGGCAAATGAAGACTGGTGGTTTTATTTGCCTGCGATCTTATTCGTGGATACGGTGATGATTTTCCTAGTGAGATACTTTCCTCAAAAATTTGGTCAACCTATAAATGTCTGGTATGATGAATTTGGCCTGGCAGCTGTCTTGTCAGATGTAAGTATAATAGCAATTGGCATTGCTATTAGCAGGTACCTCTATTCTTACTTTTTTATGGAAAAGGAGGGCTGGTCTATATGGTATTTTATTGCTCTGGCGGTTGTGTTTCAACTTGTACACGATGTTGCATTTGCCTATGGGATTGTTGCAAAGATACCTCAGGGCCACAATAGCATGATTGATGTTTTTAAGATGTATATAAAAGGTGGACCCGGTATTCTTTTGACTGATGCGGTGATGGTTGCAGGGTCTATCGGGATTGCATCTTTATTAAAGGGCCAGGACTACCATTACACAACTACAGGATTCCTCATTACGGCATATGCTCTCTCGTATATTCTATATACAAATGTACGTTGACCAATTTAGAAATGTCATCTTGGCTTCCAGTGCCTAGAAAGAAGATTGCACCGAATCCGACTCTTACTATCAAACACCCGAGTAACGGATTCTTTTCTACGTGCTCAGTTATACTTCATTATCTCGTAGAGTATTTTAACAAGCACAGGAAGTTGCCCGAGGCCATAGACACATCGGATGCATTTAATTGGTACAGACCAGGTACAATGGAGTCGTTTTTCACTCTAGATCCAAGAAAGATCTCATATAGAAATCCGATCCTATATGAACACTTTCATCAATATACCGATTATATGAAACTGGATTATGCTGGTGTAAAACCATTTCTTCAGAAATATTTTACACCTTCTGAAGAAGTGCAGGGACTGATCAAGGATCTGGAAGCCAAGTATGAGCTAGATTATCCTAATACCTGTGTCCTATTTTATAGGGGGAATGATAAAGCTACAGAGACTGCCTTGCCGAACTATATTGATTACATTAAGAGGGCTAGGGCTATCTTACAGCAACGACCTCAGACATGTTTCTTAGTACAATCCGATGAAACCGAATTCATTGAGGCCATGATTGCCGAATTCAAAGAAAAGGCTATGTGGTTCAAAGATGAGATTAGACATATTCCAAAGGCAATGTCCACCGTGGACAAGGTCTGCAATGATGCGTTCAAATTCTCTAAGTTCTACTTGGCCATAACTATTGTCATGTCAAAGTGTCCGCATATTATATGCGGGTCAGGTAATTGTTCCATCTGGATTGCCTTGTTCCGAGGAAGTGCAAAAGGGATGCAACAATTCTTAAAATCCGGTTGGATAGTAGCTTAATGCCATATGTGCCACCACATCTCAGAGAGGGCTATGTTCCAGCAGCACCGGCGACTGCGGAAATGTTAGGCATTAATGCAAAATCGCAGTCAATAAGACCTAATCTAGCGCTGGTACCATTAAGTAAGACCCGGCCATTTCAAGTGCCTGTTAGATACCAAAACACAATGCAGTTATACAAACGGAAGTCATACAGAAAGCACAGACACTCCTCTAAAAGTCGTAGACGATCAAAGCCAAGATCAAGGACAACTAGCCGCCGCTAGAGACGCATTGGCCCAGGTATTCAGAAGGAGGCACTTGCTCCTGGCCACCAGGGCTTTGTGAGCTAGGTGCGCCTTGTGGTTACGGTGCTTCTTCTTTTTATTTTTGTTAGCACGCAGTGCATTATAGCGTAATGCTACTTGCTTGCCTGCATCACCTAGTGTAGTTTTCACAAGAACACACAGAAGCTGCCGGCCAGTAAGATCTGCCCACTGAATCTTTAAGGACATTACACCAGATAGGCTCTTATCAATAGGAAATGATGAGCGCGTATCTAGATGGCCCTCAGCAATAGGGCATGCTACTGTGTCACAGAGATCATCTGTGGTAGGCTTTACAGGAAAGAAGTTGTAGGTGGTGGTATACGTCACAGTACCGTTATTGATCTCCTCGGGAATCTTCATAGAGAGCAGTAGCGTGGAATTCTGACCAGGGACGGTAGGGTCTGGTGAGAAGGACATGGACGTGAGCTGGAAGAGAGACTTGCCTGATGAGCAGTCTTTCACGGATGCATCGGCGGGCATTAGGCTAGCAAGGCTACACAGTGCAAGGAGGGGAAGGAAGGCAAACATTCTAATATAGAAGGGTGGGAAAAGTTTAGGTGGAAAAATAATTTAAAGGTTATGTATTATTAATTTATATTAATGAAGGGTAATAGTAAAGAACATTTGCTATTATTTTTAAATAAAATTAAAAATAATGAATATTTTGGTATTATTAGACCAGGTGACGGAGAATATGCTATTTTAACAAATACAACAATAAAAACAGGTGATAATTGGACATTTACCCAAAATTCACGTTTACATACGGATATTATTAACTCAATGAGTAAAAATAATACATCATTATATATTGGCATTCCTTGTGAATGTTGTAATAAAAAAATGAAAGATGATTATATTAAAATTCTTAATTTACCAAATGAAAGAATGACTTACGCAAATATATTTTGTAATGCAAATTGGCTAGATTTTATAAATTTTCTTAAAAGTTTATCTAAAGGGTTTTCATTAGTAACAGGAGGTACAAGAGAAACATTAGAATTTAAAATAAATGATCGTCTTATTATAGACGAATATCTAGTTGATAAATGGGATACATATTATGATAATGAAACAGTCCGGATAATGAAATGGTTAAGTAATAAAACCAATGAAATAATTTGTTTTTCAGCTGGACCTTTATCAAAAATATGGATACCAATTGCCATGGAAAAATATCCAAATAATACTTATTTAGATATCGGTAGTATTCTTGATATTTATACTAAAGGTAGTACAAATAGACCTTATACAATTGAGGGGCATTACTATAATAGATTGATATGTAACTTTAATGCGTAATATTATTATTTTTATATCATCATCTATTAGTATAATGAAAATAATTAAGAATTCTCATGAATTTAATGTAAGTGGATATTATAGTGAGAATTGGTTTTCAAATAATAAATTAGATAGATGGGAGTTAGATACCTTTCATATATTAGACCATTATAATAAAAGGTGTACAGAAAATATTTATATAGATATTGGATCTTGGATAGGCCCAACTGTATTATATGCTGCAAATATATATAATAAAGTTATTGCTATAGAACCAGATCCAGTAGCAATAAGCAGATTTGAAGAAAATTTAAGTGTTAATAATTTCAATAATATTGTTTTAGTAAAAAAAGGTATTTCTGACAAGGATGGTAAAATAAAGTTTGGAGGAAATGGAGATTTTGGTAATTCTGAATCAACCATATTAGTATCAAATGATGCATATAGTACATGGGGTGGTACATGGAGTAAGGAAGAAAGGACACGTAATATTATTGAAATTGATACTATTACCATAGAAACATTATTGAACGAACAGCAGATTGACCCTTTACAAATAAGTCTTATTAAGATGGATATTGAGGGGGGTGAATTAATAGTGACCCCATGTTTAGAATCATTCTTAAGAAAATATAAACCTGCATTCTATATATCATTGCATTATTGTTTTTTAAAGAATCAGCATGTATATGATATAGTAGAAAGATTGTTTAGTATATATGATTCTTGTTATATATTTGATAATAATGGAAATAAAATTTTAAAAAGTAAAGATGAGGTTATTTCAAGTAAATTAAATGCTATAGTCTTTGAATGATGTGGTATAGAATGGATAATTATTATAACACGATATTTGTATATTGTACTTTATCCAATCTATATCATTATCTTTATTAAGTTTATCTAATATAAAGGATACCTCATCTTTATTAAGGTTCATTTTAATAAATTGCTGAGTAATCGCATATTCTGGAAATGGGTAATGTATATCTGAAGGAAATGACCATAAGTCAATCATATAATCTATGTTACCACCCATAAAATAGTCTATTAAATATCCATTATGAGATGTATGTGTAGCTAAAAAATTAAGCTTATTTGTAAAGCATTCAATAAACAATTTTGGATTTTTGATTATCATATCACTTCTAATTTTTATAGCATTCTTATAGCCCATTTCTTTAGCTTTTAGTAATCCATTTAATGTAGTCGTCTGTTGATAGAAAACATTTGCAATACCACAATATTTAGGATAGGCATTTAGTACTACTATGTCGCTCTTATCATACTTTTTTTCTTCAGCAATCCAAGTACTGAATATAATATTATAACCGGATAATAAATTCTTAATACGGTCAGTATAGATTGATGGTCCTTGAATAATTATTACCCAGTCACTCATAGCTATTTATACATAACAAATTTAATATCTTCTCAGAAGCAGTACCATCTCCGTATACATTACAGGGGTCTAATTTATCAATAGTTAATCCACTTACGTATTTAGCAAGTGTCCCTATATCTTTTATTAAATGGATATAAGGATATGGTATATGATACCGCTCAGTCAGTTCACGTAGAACAAGACATTGTTTACCAAGAAATGATGCTTCCTCCTGCAGTCCGCCACTGTCTGTTATCAGATATTTTGACTTTGCCATTATTTTTGTAAAGTCTTTATGATTGAGAGGGGCTGATAGAGTCAGATTGTCAGAGGATTCAAATGATGATCTAATCTTAGTTTGAAGTTCAGGATTAGGATGCATGTACCAGAAAAACTGAATAGTTGGATCTGATTTTAATATTTGTTTGAGCTGCTCTATAAATGTATCAATCTTATCCCAATTTTCACGTCTATGAAATGTAATTAATACTATATTCTCCTGAGTAACTGTAAGATTATATGATTTTATTAAGTCAAGTATAGTATTACCTACTGTAAATTTTACACCACTTACTTGTTCTTTTTTTAATAATTCAGTACATTCATAATGCGGAGTAAAATGAAATGAAGCAATGCGACTTATCATTTGACGATTAGCTTCTTCTGGCCAAGGGGCATTAAGATTATATGTTCGCAATCCTGCTTCAATATGTACTACTTGTATTTTATTATGAAATGCATACAATGCACAAAATAAAGCTGTTGAGGTATCTCCTTGAACTACACAATGTGTGTGTGATTTATCAAATTGATCATCTAAATTTTCTAATATGCTTGCCCCTATAGCATTAAGACGATTAGGAATATCAGTTCTCACGGTCACCACGATTTCTTCAAAATCAGGGATTTCATTTAATTCTATGTGTTGTAGAATACGATATACTTTATAAGGTATAGTTTTTGTAGTTAATAGTTTGATAAAGGGTAGAAGTTTCAAATATTCTGGTCTAGTTCCATAACATACTGCAATAAACATATCTTAATGATTATTGCATAGATGATTTATATAGTCAATTATCTAAAAGGTGATATTATCTTTAGTATTGTTCATTGTTTTAAATCCCAGATCTACAATAAAATGCTTTAGTACTTCCGTAAAGTGTTGTGACATTCCAGGTGCTTCTGAAATTGCGGCATTTTTATCTGTGCCATATAATATTGCAGTATTCCTTTTACTCCCATACATTGATAAGTCATTAGTTGGATGGGGAGGAACATACGTTTTAATTCCTTGACGTTGAAGCATATATGAAAAGGCAATATCTTCACCGCATCTCAGATGAATATTATAATCGGGAATAAAGTTCCAAAGGTGTGACAGCCATACACGCTTGAAAAACCACGCATGGCCTACAATATCAACTTCTTCAATCTCATCATTTGGACCATCCCACCCATATCTTCTATTAAATGCATAGTTAGTGCCTGGATTAAATCTAATACCTATTGTTCCTAATAATCCCTCTTTAATCTTCATTGTATCTAGACAGTTTTTGAACCAATTGTGCTGTGGAATAGTGTCATCATCAAAGATAGCAATAAATTCCGTATTAGCAAGAAGTGCCACTGAAAATCTTGCCCAGACTCCATAATTCGTAGATGAATTTATAATTGTCACATTTTTCATAAGATGATCTGGTATAACTGGTAATTCAACTCTTTCTGCTGCATTTTTCCAAATAATGATTTTTTCTGGAATAATACTTTGCGACTGTACCGCTTCTAATTGTTGAATAAGAGAATATGGTCGTTTATATACCGTAAGTACGACAGTAATATTGGATTTAATTGAAGTTGACACTCTTTTAAGATATATACCTTGTCCAGCACCGTTAATATAAGGTGTTGGATTGAATGATGTAGAAAGTGTAGATTTAAGATATCCTAGACTATTAAAGGCAATGCAGGTTGGTTCATTATTAGCGACACTTTTTAATTGATCTATATTCATTTTACCAACACACCTAATATCACCTCCTGCAGAATCTACACCTTCATAAAAGTCCCATATAGTATCAGATTGTTCCATGAATAAAGTATTATACTAATTGTTTAAACTTGGTTGATATATTATTTCTTTATAAAACACATTAAAATATCATCAGGGTGATTAGTAACAGTACGAGTGTCAAATAGTTTAATATTATATTGTTCTCTTATTTTTTTAGAAAATTCAGATGAAAAAATAGAAAGGCTTCTAAATGCCTCTATATAGGCTGGCTGTATATCTTCTATTACATATATACTACCAGGTTGTAAATATCGTTCTAAGAATTCAAATGAAAAACGTTGATGTTTTGCAATATGGCTACCATCATCAATAATTATATCAATATTAGGACCAATGGTATCCATGACTCGCTTTAGATCCCCTGCATTAGATTGATCTGCAACAAATGTTTTAATGCGCTCTTCATTATATATCATACCAGCTTCAAAAATGTCTATAGCATATATATTTGCATTCATAAAATAATCTCTCCACATCCTAATGCTGTTACCAGATTTATAATTACAACCTCTCTTCATTGCAGCCTCATGATCTAAACAGCCAATTCCAATTTCAAGAATATTATTTACTTTATATCTAATATTTTCAAATAACTCACTATAACCAGGTATATAGTCGTGTCCGTAGACTTTGGATTTATCTGATGGATATAACTCTGATATACTATTTAAATCCATATAAGGTTTAATACATATTAGAATGTCTGAAATCCCGCTCGTTATAATTGCATGGAATAATCTGACATTTGTAAAAAGATTTGTAGAACAGATCATAGAACTAAGTACAAAAATAATTATTTTAGATAATAATAGTGAATATCAGCCACTATTGGATTACTATACTAGTCTGGAAACAATCTATCCAGATAAATTTGATATACGGAGATTAGATCAAAACTATGGACATCGTGTATATACTATTTTAAAAGATACTTTACCAGATATATATGTATTGAGTGATCCTGATCTTAAATTAAATGCATCCATGCCAAAAGATGTAATTGATCAACTTTATTATATTTCTAAAAAATATAAATGTAATAAAGTGGGTCTTGCATTAGATGTATCAGATCATACTAAATTTATTAGAGGTGGATATGGAGACTTAGTTTATAGAATAGAAAGTGCCTATTATAGAAATATATTAAGTGATAATGAATATATGCTTTACAATGCTGAAATAGATACTACATTTTGTTTAATTAATAATACAGTTTCAGATTATCCAAGTAATATTCGAGTTGGAGGTAATTTCACAGCAAAACATTTACCGTGGTATCATGATTATCTTAAGACACACATTCCAAAAGATGAATTAGAAATATGGGTTAAAAATAATAAATCATCATCTATTTTAAAATATATAAATATAAATGAATTACTTGGTACTATTTAATTTGTTCTTTACATATTTATCTACACTATCAAATGATACCATAGAATCATTTGGATTATGCCAATACCACTTGTGGAAAATTACTTCAAAGGGATCAATAGATCCACCAAAGTACTTTCCTTTTCTTGACGGAGGTTCTCCTGAATTATAATGCATATTCCTTTTATTTAACCAGTCTACTCCTTGGAACTTTTCTAGCATACAATCAATTGTATATCCTCGTTTGAATATACACTCGGTTAGTCCATATTCACCATAGTGTATAGCATCATGCTTTGATTCATGATTGTAAAATATTGTCTTCTGATCTAGAAATAATTGTAATCCAAAATGATCAGTCATAAAACAGAACCCTTCTATGCGTGGCCCATTATATTCAGGATGGGAATTAGGTACACAATATATAGATGTGCCAACTAATTTGACCTTATCTGTAATTTTCTTAATAAATGGCTGAGTCCAATGGACATCTTCAGAGTTCGTATCAGGTAAGAATGGGCCTAGAACACCGCTATTCATAAAGAAGTAATAGTCATATTGCTTTCCACCTAGTGAATCGAGTGCAGCCTTATGACCGCCAAAATCAAACCCCACATTATCTCTATAAATAACTTTGAGATTAGATAATTCAGGAAGATTTACATTACAAGTATTACCATTTACTACAATAATATAATCAATTGTTTTTGAATAACTTATTGCAAATTTTGAATAAAAGTTGAGATTATAATCAGATGAAGGGCTTGCAAAATATGTATAGATAACAAGAGTCTTTTTTATCTTATATTCTTCTTCAGGATACAATTCATGAAAATGGTTCTTATAAGAATTCCATAGTGTAGACTTTACAGGCTTCACCGGATTAGACTGCAGCCACCACTCAGCACTCATCTTATCGGTAAGCAAGTCCGTTGTCAGGGTCTTCAGATATTTTGCAGTAGCCCACCAGAAATTTCCAGAAAAGTGTGGCTTGGGCAGTTCACTAAAGTTGCACCCTGCCACATCATGAGAATCCAACAGCTTCAGACAGTGTTCAGACTTCTCGCATAAAAAATGTAACATGTAGTTGATCCAATCCAAGCCTGGTTCGTATCTAGAGTCGCCTTTAGTATATGAGATACCCTTGGTGTGTATGTACAGAACCTTGGTATTGGGTGAATGTAAGCTAAATTCGTGGATCAAACGCAAGGTAGGCAGTTCAAACTCTTGGGAATTATCAGAACAATGTATCACAATAATCCTGGGGTCCATGGCCTCGTATTTAGCGTGATCTAGCCTCAAACCAATATTATTTATAGTTATCACCTGTAACTCCTTCACCTTCAAAACTGTTTTCAAGATAAGATCTAGCTTCTTAGTGCCTGATTGGGGTAAATGGCAGGAATGGATGAAGCAGACTACCTTGGGCTTTAGAACTTTCTCTAAGGTAGGAAAGAAACTATTTTCTAAGATCTTTTGCTTGGCAGCCTTGATATAAGGTAACCTCTCTTTCCACAAGTTCATCTGAATTGCAGCATTCATTGTGTTATATGCTGACTCAAAGTCATCATCTAGCTGGACAAAGGCCCTAGGATCCACAATGTCGGCAACATTAGGACAACCCCAGTAGAAGCAGAGGCTCTCACATAGGATAGGTTCCCAGAGTTTCTCAGTGACAAAATTGTGTTCAGCATTATTCTCGCACATAAAATAATACTTGTAAGGTACTAAACCTTTCTCCTTATCTACAGATGGCCTCGCCTTGCCCTGATATGACTTGAATCCTCTATCATTGTCTTCATTGTAAATGTGCAGAGGAAAGTCTTTTTCCTCCAGGTATTTTAAGAAATCAATGCGCTTCTTGTGCCCAGGATCAAAGTACTTGGAGCTGCATATGGATGATACGACCTTGTCTAGATGAGATCTTTTCTGAGCCTCCATGTCCATTATCTGAAGCTCATCGTATGTCAGATTCAGTTGCCAAAATACAGTATTAATAAACTTATCGTGAGTTCTGACTTGCAAAAAAATCTTGGGATCTGGTTTGGCCCACTCACCCCAAGTCTTAACTCCCCAAGTCTGATCGCCAGCACACCAGGGTTCCATGTGATAGATAATGGACTTCTCGGCAATGTACTTATCGCCTGCCCTAGGTTTATTTATAATAATGTAGTAGTCAATATCATCATCTGACCATGTAATCTCTAGATTATTCCACCTATATGTACCGCTGGTACCTTTGCACATTTTTAACCACTCCTTACACAGATCTTCAGATGAGCACCAGTTGCACAGCATTTTAATTCTAATGGTAGGCTTGTAACTTTTCTTAACATAGAGTCCATTAGGTGCATGTAACCAAGGACTCTTAATCAAAGGAAACTTTACTCGTTTCTTCAAGAATCCTAGCGTATTGAAAGCAACACAGTTCATCTCAGTCTCAGCAACAATCTTCATATTATCAATACCATTTGCATTTGTTCTACGAATATCACCACCACCAGAATCTACGCCCTCATAAAAGTCCCAGAGTTCGGCATCTAATGCATCTATAGTATTATCTATACCGATAGCCCAAGGAGGATTACAATTATTGTGTATCCTAGAGGGTATATTTGCACCCCATCGCAAAGGAAAGAATGCCTTAAAGTTCTGCCCGTGTTTTAATGCAAGTTTCCTAGCAAAGTACGCACCCCACCAAGAAAAAGTAGAATTAGGCACAATGGCGCCACCCCAACACTGGCTCATCAAACCTAGTGTCACTGACTCACTCTTTTCATTGCAAATACGTAAATGTATAGCGTGATTCAAAGCTCCTTTTAGCATATTTGCTGCTAGATCAGGCTCATCTGAAAATAGTATCAACCGAGAACCAGGAGGAATCTGATCTAGAACCTTCTTATAGTAAGAATCCATTGTAATATGATTCACACAACCATTTTCTTTATAGTCACCTAGCCTTATATGAATAAACCAACTATTTAGCCTAGCCTCACCCTCTAGACCGTATTTAGAGTATAGGTCCTGACCAGTTAGAACTGGGTTTAATCCAGACTCTGGCAAGTACTGATAATTCTGCCAATAGCCACGGGTGACAATATTTTTCTGTACATTTTCACAGGAAATCGCCTTAAAACTATAATTTTCTAACTCAGCCTCTCGTATGGAGTGAACTTCTTCATGAGCCTCTATCATACGGATTCCAGGAAACATTGTATAAAGTTCATCAACCTTGTGAGGAGTATTATTATTAATCATTGGTTTATAAAAGACAAGTTCACGCCCCATCTTCTGAGCTAGACCTAGTGCAGCAGATATCTGGAATAGGCGATTACCGAGGCCGCCGCATAGATAGGGTGCAATCCACTGGTTGGGCGTAGCCAACCACGGCTCAGATAGCCTTATTATGTTCCACCAATAATCAAGTGTCAAGATATTCAAGACTTCCTTACGCTTTTCAGGGTTTTCGTAGAAAGGTCTAAACTCCTTCAGCCAGCCTTCCAGCTTTTCTTGGCTCAATGATTCAGGTGTCCAATCGTCTATAAACACTACTGGGAATCTACTGTAGGCCTCATCCAAGGGAGAATGTTGTATAATAGGAATGCAGCCATTAATTAATGCCTCCCATGCCTTGGGAGAAGGATCATATCCACCACCCCTCACACATAGACAGAATTGGGACTTACGCATCCATCCATATATATCCTCATTATTCATTGTATCACCTTCCTTATAGGTTACAAAAGGCCACTCACTCCTACATAGGGCCGTCACTTTTGCTCTTAGTTCCCACTGCGGGCCGCCGCGGTTTCTGTGAATACAGAATGCCTGAATTGGCCTCTTTGAAAAGTCAACTGGCTCATTGGTAATCTTAAGATTAGAGTGATATCCTTTTTGAAAATTCTTAAAAAGGCCTAGAGGAATTGGACTTAATTTGGGGTGTAAAGTATCCAGGTTTTCTACAAAAATCTTATTTAATAAAGGATTAATAAGTAATGAGTTTATTATATCTTGTTTATCGGCATAATCATTTCTACGAAAATCACCTGTACCCGCGGGAAAAGTGAAATCGTTGCCAGCAACCACAAGATTAAATTTTGATTTTAATAGATGTAATAAATTGTCCATAAAATATTGTAGAGAATCACCGCCAGTATACTTTAAAAAAACATAAGATGCTGAAATATAAATTGTCCTAGGTGTATTTGTCTTAGTTATATTTACATACCCATTGTGAAACACAAACCAGTCGCATTTACGAGCGATTCCTGTTAAATGACTTACTTCATATGACTCTCTTTCTTGAACACGTGTACTCATAGATTCCAAGGACATATAATTTTTCCTAACATAAATTCCAGATCCAGGTGTATTTATATACGGTGTGCGCTCAAGGTCCTTAATATCAGACTTCAGAAATCCAAGTGTATTAAAAGCAATGCAGCGTTTATCGCTTGAGGCCTCAGCCATTATTTCGTTGACCGACTTTCTCCCTACACATCTGATATCTGATCCACCAGAATCTACGCCCTCGTGAAAGACCCATTCGGCCTCATCTACCTTGGCTTGAATCTGAAGACTAGAATAGTCTTTTTGAATATCAGTATCTACTTTAGACTCACTAGATACAACCCAGTCAGAAAATACAATGTGCGGTTGGCAATTATAAGATACAAATCCTGGTACAACTTTTACCAGATAATCAATCCCGTGTTTGATCCCATTCTCAGAAATGTAGTCTAGCATTTTCTTGGCACCTGCCTTTGTTATAATATAGGCATAGAATCCACCAATATATATATTGGAATCTAGTGGCCTTCTAGAGCCTTTACTAAGCTCAAGATCTTTATAAATCTCAGACTTATTCACTTCACGCACATGATACCCCAAGAATGTCATATCAACCCCAGCTAAGTTTTCTTTACTAGAAGCCTCTTCCCACTTTGTCTTGAACCCATCAGATAACTTGGCATCATCTTCAAAGATAGTGTAGTAGTCAGAATCTGACGCTACTAACTGTTTCCACAGAGCATAGTGACTCAAGGCACATCCGATCACACCCTTCCTAGATCCAAAATCATTGCCCAGAAATAGTGTATTGATCTCATCAGTCAAGATCAACTCTTTGCCATCTACTGCCTCAAAGAACTCGTAGGCCTGTTCTAGGCCTGCTTTCTCAAACTCAACCTCCATAGCCTCTTTTCTGTCAGTACGTCTGAGCAAGTTGACAATAAAAGTGCTAGCTTGTTTTGACAAATCACCATTAAACTGACCCATCTTATTCAGAGTGTAAGCATTGATACCAGTCTTATCTGAGGTGAGTTTACCCATGTGCAGGCAGCAGACGGTATCAAAGAATGCAGACTTGTAGCCTCTGGCAAAGTACTTATCTGCATAGTCCCGTTCAAAGAATGTATTGGGAGAGTCGTAATTGCCTAGCTCTAAGATCGCCGAAGTCCGAATCATAGAAGGTCTGAAACTGTAATGAGGCCAGTAACCACAATTCTGACCAGGAATAGAATCTGACTTTACATGTAAGAGGAAATCTGGTGAACCCTCAATAGGCTCACCACCATTGATTGTCCAGCCCTCATAGGTCTCTGCATAATTTCTGTTGTAAAGAATCTGATGAATCTGCCTATGTTCATTTCGGTCCAAGAAATCAATAGACTTCTGAACATAGTTATCAGTCTGAAAAAAGAGCCAGTCATCTTCCATATGAATCCAGTATGTCGGCTTTAATGTGTTTAACATTTCGTATATCACATTCATACTGGCTCTGTGCCCTTTTTCACTCTGTCGTTTCATATAAAAGTCAATAAATGGAAAGGCAGCCGTCATCTTTCTCCTGTCACGCTGTGATGAATTATCATCCACACAGAAAAAGTAGTCAACCTTATCTATATCTTTCCATGTATTAAGAAGTGAATTTACTGTCTTCTCAAAAAGATCCCAGCGTTTACAAGAGGTTATTGTGAGCATTACCTTAATAGGCAAAGTAGGTTTTGTTTTTAATAAACTAGATAAAGGTGCAGAACCTAATAATGGCCTATACCGATTAATCATCTTACCAACAACGGCTAATTGACTAGGCTCTAGATTTACTCGCCCCTTTAAAAACTTCATATAAGTAAAAAAATTATTAACAAAATCCAAACTTTCAGGCAAATCATTAATACAAAACTGCATATTGTGAATGATATTGCGGATCCACCACTCAGTCGCAAAGGCATATTGATGTTTGAAAATGGCCTCATACATCTTAGAACACGTGTCTAAGTGTTTAGTTCTTTCTGCTACAATGATCATGTAATAAGGCAAATAAAAATCATACTCATTCTTCTTTGCAAAGAGTTTCTCACCCAGCTTGGATCCATCATAGTGATTCTCATAGAAATCCTGTACTAGAGTATAATAGGCATAGGCAACTTCTGAGGGACCATGAATACAATAGTGCTTAATTAGCCTATAGAAACACTCTAATCTAGTTGTATCATACTTGTATGACTCAACCAAGTAATAAAGCCCTTCTTCAGGTTTACCAAGTTCATCGTACTTATCATAGATCTCCATACAGGACACATACTTCTCCTGAATCCAGAGAGGTAGGGTGAGTGCTTTCTTGTAGAACTCAATGGCCTTCTCTTTCATATTACAAGAGTTGTAACTCTGTGCGCAGTAGAAAATGTAGCGATTGTACAAGGGATCCTTCTCAACCAAGGCTTTCTCAGCAGCCTTCTCCAAGACAAGTGCATCCTTCAGATACTTATTAGGATCCTTGCTTCTGTCACCACGGCGACCAGAAATGAAAAAATAGTCACCGACAACATCTACCATAGGCCCAGCAGGCTCCAAACAGTCTGCATACTCGTGTAGAACGCCTTTATAAGACCAGCGTTTTTTCATACTGAAAAGTTGACCCCTGGAATAGCGCATCCCCTCGGCATTTCCAAAAACAAACTTGTAGGAATCAGCAGTCAGGTCAGTAGGCATTTTAAAGTCCCCACTAATCTCGTCATCAGCATCCCAGACAAAGGCATAGTCTGCTTTCTGATAAGCAGCCTCAAACGCCTTTGTTCTATTGTATCCAAAATCACGCCACGGCTCTTCTTGGAGCTCACCTGGAACCCTTTTTTCTTGAAAGAAAGCCTTTACGATCTCTCTAGTCTGATCGGTTGATCCCGTGTCACTAATAACCCAGTAGTCAAACTGAATGTACTTCCAAAGATGCTCTAGCGTGTCTGCAATAATATGAGCCTCATTCTTGACGATCATAGTAAGGCATATGGTCTTTTTGGCCATAACAATCTTTTTATAAGAAGATAAGAGCGTTTAGATGTCTCAACATATTCCACTATATTTATCAAATGCATTTCCATACCGTTTTATTAACTCTTCTTTTGGTACTTTTTCTTGTATTGTGACTACCGCTCCAGTAATACGTTCAAATGAACTTTTTGCAAGTTCCATAATTTCAAGTGTTGGTTTATAGTGACCAGATTTAGTATTCAAACATATACTATTATCATCATTAACTGTTCCAGACCCAGCTGCAATTAAAGGCATGCATGGAATTGCTTTTGCAACTTTTTCATTAAATTGTTTAACAATAGGATTTTCTTCAATATTAGCGCCCTCAGGAATACTTAATTCTTCCCGTATTTTAAGTAAGGTTAAAAGAGCTTCACGTAATTCAGTATATTCACTTGATTTTGATACTTGTAAGAGTCCATAAATTAATAAAATACTATGTTTATTAAGAGGATCTCCTTTTATAATATATATATAATGAGTATCATCATTATTAAATATGACAAATTTAAACCAATTATTATCAGACTTTTTAAATTGACTAAAAAACATTTCAAGTGTAGATTCATTTAATTGAAATGGACTATTTACAGCCGTATATATCTCATTTCCAGCGCTATCTTTATATTCTTTTCCTCCACAAAGATGTGTATTTTTAAGATCAGTAGGTTTTATTTTTAATTCACCTCCCTTCATTTTACGCGTCTTTGATCTTTTTAATTTAATTTTATACTTTCGTCTTTTTGAAAGTGGTTTCATCCTATTCTAGAAAACTTATTTAATTTTAGTAAATCTGCTGCAGTGAAGGTTGTATAATTAATGCACTAGGTGTATTAATAACTGCATTAGTAAGAGTCCTAATCTGCCTCCGAATCCATTCTGGAATGGACATAATATGCTCAGGCTCCTTCATAAAATTAGTTGATCTAGTCATTGCAATAAAAGTCCATTCACCATTAAAACTAGGAATCATTGCCGTGTAAATGTGATACTTGTAGCCTGGGAATTTCACACAAAGTTTCTCAACAATTAGCCTTAAAGACATTATTGTTTCAACTTTCCACGGTAAATAAAGACCTGCATTAATAACAAATCCACCCCGTCTTCCTGCAACTTTGGACATGATTTTTGATAAAAGAGTTTCCCAGTCTTGATTTTTAAGATCAGGGTCGGTCAAATCTACAATTACACCATTGAAAGGAGGTGCAGAGTTTATATAAGCCCATGCATCAGCATAGACGCACTGAACCCTCTTATCATCATAGGCACCCTTTGACCAAGTTTTATCTTTTTTCATATATGCAACTAAATCTTCATCATAATCAACCTGCACTACTTTTTCAACACCATTCCATCTAAGAATCTCACGCAGAGTGGCACCTTCTCCACCTCCCAAGATCAAGATTTCTTGCCTATTATCTAATGTCTCAAGAAGTGGATGTACTAGAGCAGAATGATATATCATTTCATCTCTACTAGTACTCTGAAGAGTCCTATCTATGAAAAGCATCTTTCCCCAAATAGAAGATTCTAAAATATCTATTTCTTGCCTATCAGTGTGAATATGTTGCGATCTCTTTGAATCATACATATATGTACGTTCAACACCCTGATCCCTATCTAATTCAACAAATTCATGCATTGATTTGATTCGTTTAAGGCCGTCCATTAGTCAAATACTGTAAAGCTGGTTTAGGCCATTATTTGCTGCCGCTAATTACATAGGTGAAAAATTGAGTTAAATTCCCGGCTTAGAAAAGAACACACATATACTCAGAGATGGCATCTAATTCGGAAATTGAACCCATCCTCGGAATCCAGTTCTGTATTCTGAGTCCTGACGAAATTGAGAGGCGTTCCGTTGTTGAAATTATTTCAAATGCCACATATGAAGGATCTGAGCCTAAGATTGGGGGGCTATTTGATCCCCGCATGGGTGTCTTGGAAAACGGAAAACAGTGCCGTTCTTGTGGCCAGTCCAATAACAACTGCCCAGGCCACTTTGCTCATTACCGCCTCGGCCGCCCCGTCTATTATATTCAGTTTCTGCCTATGATCCTAAACATCTTGAGCTGTGTGTGCGTGAGCTGTTCTAAGCTTCTTGTGGATAAGGATCTTCGGTCTCTTATCAAGGCCAAGAAGGGTGAGGGGCGGTGGAAGGATCTCCTGGAGGCATCCAACAATATTTCACGTTGTGGCCAGGAGACAGAGGATGGGTGTGGTGCAAGACAGCCTGACCGTTACAAGAGAGAAGGTATTGCCCGTATTGTGGCAGAGTGGGATGAGGTAAGTTCAAGTAAGAAAGGTGGAATAGAAGTTAATCATGATGCAATGAAGCAGCCTCTAGAGGTAGAGTACGTTCAGCGTCTCTTCAGGCGTATCACTGATGAAGATGTGAGTTTTATGGGTTTCAATCCCAGGTGGTGCCGCCCTGATTGGATGATTTGCTCTGTCCTAGCTATTCCTCCTCCTCAAGTAAGACCCTCAGTTGTTCAGGAGAATAACCAGCGCTCAGAGGATGACTTGACTCATAAGCTCTTTGAGATCATCAAGACTAACAAGATGCTAATTACAAAAATGGAGTCTGATGGCAACAAGGCCAACAAGGGCTACATTGACGAGCTGGTCAATGTCTTGCAATATCACATTGCTACTCTTGTTGACAATCAGATCCCGGGCGTTGCACCATCTGCTCAACGTGGTGGTCGCCCTCTCAAGTCCATTCAACAGCGTCTAGGCTCTAAAGAAGGTCGTATCCGCTACAACCTGCAAGGCAAGCGTGTGGAGTTCAGTGCTAGGTCAGTTATCACTCCTGATCCCAATATCTCCATTGCTGAGCTGGGTGTGCCGACGCGCATTGCAATGAACCTGACTGTTCCTGAGCGCGTGACCAATTACAATCGCGACAAGCTTTATAAACTAGTGCAAAATGGCACGAGCACGTACCCTGGTGCTAAGACGCTTGTGCGCAAGGATGGTCGCACCATCAGTCTGGCCCACGTGAATACTAAGGAAATTGTCCTTTACAATGGAGATCTAGTAAATCGCCATCTTATGGATGGTGACATGGTTCTCTTCAATAGGCAGCCCACGCTGCACAGGATGTCAATGATGGGTCACCGTGTCCGTGTCTTACCCTTCAATACATTTAGGCTAAATGTATCAGTCACAAGCCCTTACAATGCAGATTTTGACGGTGATGAGATGAATGCTCACATTCCTCAGAGCTCTGAGGCTATCCAGGAACTCCAGGATATTGCAGCCGTTCCGTACCAGATGATCTCACCCAGGCACCAGAAGCCTGTGATCAAGGTAGTGCAGGATGCGCTGCTAGGCTCTCATCGTATTACAAAGCAGGGTGAGAGGTTTACAAGGCGTGAGTACATGAATTTGATGATGTGGAACAAACGTTTTGATGGTCAGCTTCCTGAGCCTGAGATTGTTGGAGGTGCTCCAAAGTGGACGGGACAGAATGTACTCAGTATGCTCCTGCCTCCAATGAATACGGATCTGAAGAACAAGTTCTACGATGATGACCAGATCCCTGAGAACATGGTCAAGATCCGTGATGGTATGATCCAACCTGGCGGTATTGTAGATGATGATGTCTTGAATAAGACTGGCGTTGGTGTAGTACACACAACCTATAATGACTTTGGCGCCCACGCGGCCGTTAATCTCCTTGACTCTGTCCAGAGTACTATTGAGGCGTACCTGGTTATGTGCGGATTCAGTGTGGGTCTTTCAGATCTAGTGGCAGATGACAAGACTCTGGACACAATGAACAAGATTGTACAGGAGCGTAAGAAGGAGATTGATGAGATTGTGCTGCAGGTGCACATGGATTTGTTTGACAATAACACGGGTAAGACAAATCAGGATGAGTTTGAGAGCCAGGTCTTTGGCAAGTTGAATAAGGCCATTGAGGAGTTGGGTAAGTTGGGTCAGAGTGCTTTGGCGCAGGAGAATCGTATGATTAGCATGTTGAAGGCTGGCTCTAAGGGCAGTACGATCAACGTTTCTCAGATGGTGGCTTGTGTTGGACAGCAGAATATTGAGGGCAAACGTATTCCTTATGGCTTTACTGATCGCACTCTGCCCCACTATAAGAAGTACGACGACGGCGCAGAGGCACGTGGCTTCGTGGAGAACAGTTTCGTGAAGGGACTGACGCCCCAGGAATTCTTCTTTCACGCCATGTCAGGTCGTGAGGGTCTGATTGATACGGCTGTAAAAACGGCAGAGACAGGTTATCTGCAGAGGCAGATGGTGAAGGCGATGGAGGACTTGGTGACACAGCATGACGGTACAGTACGTGATGCACGTGGTTGCATTGTCCAGTTCCACTATGGCGAAGACGGCCTCAGTTCTACCAAAGTGGAGACACAGGGGCTTCCTATTCACTCCATGAGTGAGGAGGATATCAGAAAGCTAGTGGGTATGAAGGATATTAAATGGGAAGATGTCTTATCCGTGCCTAGAACTGAAAATGCAGAGCTGGTTAATGACTTTGTTGAGCAGATTCTTGGAGACCGCAGTATGTTGGTGAATGGAGTGTTCCGCAATGGGCGTGCTAAGGGTCTCATGGGCCCGATGAACTTGGATCGCATGATCATGAACTTGAAGGTGAAGTTCAATCTACAGGCAAAAGATAAGACTGATCTGACACCTGAATATGTCTTGGACCGTCTAAAAGACCTGCATACTAGGACCCTACCCTTCCACAGGATGTGGGGGGCTATGCTCCGCTATCATCTGGGTCCTCACAACTCAGTCGTCAAGTATCGCATGACGCAGTTGGCCTTCAACACTTTGGTAGAACAGATCTTAATAAAGAACTGGGCTGCATGGGCTCAACCTGGTGAGCAGGTGGGCATTATTGCAGCTCAGTCTATTGGTGAGCCTGCAACGCAGATGACGCTGAACACTTTCCACTTGGCAGGTGTGGCAGCCAAGTCAGGTATGACTCGTGGTGTACCACGTCTCAAGGAGGTGTTCAAAGTGACCAAGGCTCCAAAGGCCACGTCCCTCAGTATCTTCTTGAAGCCTGAATACAGAGAGAGCAAAGAAAAAGCTCGTGAGGTTTCACAAGATCTGGAACTTACAATGCTCCGTGATATCGTAGTGAGCCTGGGTCTGTACTATGATCCAAAGGATGAGGAGACCGTCATTGAGAGTGATCGTGACCTCATCACCTTTTACAAACTCTTTGAACAGAGGAAGTTGACTGAGGGCTCTAGTGCCGCAGAGGTGGAAGCTTCTGCAGATGTAGGTGACAAGGCGTACAGTAAGTGGATGTTGCGCTTGGAGTTTAACCGTGATGCAATGTTCAACCGCAACATCACAATGGATGATGTTGCCTTTGTATTGAACACCAAGTTTAGTGATACGGTTGGTATGATCTACACCGATTTCAATACAGAGAAGCTGATTATGCGTATTCGTCTACAAGATAAGGATGATGCAACAGATGATGATTACATCAATTTCAAGAAATTTCAGAGCCAGCTATTGACAACGGTTGCCATCCGTGGTGTGCCTGGGATCAAGGCAGCGTCATTTAGCAAGTCTGAGACACGTGTGGAGATCATTGAGGGCAAGCCTCAGAAGGTTGCCGAGTATACCATTGACACAGATGGCAGCAACTTTATTGAAGTCATGAACCATCCTGCTGTAGACCCAACAAGGCTCTATAGCACAAATGTTCACGATGTGATTGATATCCTGGGTATTGAGGCGGCGAGGGCCACTTTGTTAACAGAGATTGACTCTTTGTTTGCGGATGCAGGTGTGAATTACAGGCACTTAGGTCTGCTGATTGACACGATGACACGTAATGGTCGTCTAATGTCAGTAGATCGCTATGGTATTAATAAGAATAACATTGGCCCTTTGGCAAAGGCATCTTTTGAGGAAACTGAACGTATCTTGTTAAAAGCGGCTCTGTTTGGTGAGCTGGATCCTGTGACAGGTGTTTCAGCCAAGATCATGACGGGTCAGCCGATCAGGGGTGGTACGACCTTCTCTCAGTTGCTTCTGGATGAGGCAGCCTTCATGCGTCTACAGAAGGGTTTGCCACCGGTTGCTGATGAGGAGGAAGAGGATGTGGAGGAGCTAGATGAGCAGGATATTGCTGATGAACTGGCGGTTGCAACTGATGACAGGTGTAATACGGTGAGGCTGCGTATGAACACGGTCATGCCCGATGCTGACGTGGAGCTGGAGGAGCCTGATATTGAGTTCAATGTCCTAGAGTAATAATAAAGAGATTACTTACGGTGTTTACGTATTTTTAATTTACGCCGGGTATTTTTAAAATGTTTACGCATACCCCCTTGTGTTTTACAAGGGACTTCTATAAAACAAGTATTTCCTTCTTCTGAATATTTTATTCTAGTCTCTTTTCCATTATCATCAAAAACATCATAAGTTGTTGCTCTTTCTACAATTTCTCTTCTTGTTCTTCCATGTCCTCCAGGTATTTCTATTTCTTCTATTAGTTCTCCTTTGCTATAACTATGAATATATTTACCAACATAGGTTGGTTGATTTGTACTAAAATAACTAGTAAATCTTCCTGCATTAGGGTCAGTACGTGTAGCCTCAATATGCTCATAACACTTGCCAACTTCTGGAGTTATACGAAAAACTTCAACCTCACCTGCTTTTGCCATTATATACTTTAGGAGTTTAAAATATTTTTTTATAATAGTAAGGATACGCATGTTAAATTAGAGGAGCCTGATATTGAGTTCAATGTTTTGGAGTAGAGCAGTTGGCGGTATAACAGTTAGTTTAAAGTATATTGTAATATAATAGATTAATGTCTTCTTGGAATTCTAGTGTTTTAATGAAAAAAGGGCAACCTACAAAATTAGAGCCACTTTTTTCTAACAATGATAAAGATATGTTTTATAAATATCTATCAAAGGCAACCACATATTTTGAATATGGATCTGGTGGATCTACATATCAGGCCTCTCTTAGAAAAAATTTATTAAAAATATACTCGGTAGAGAGTGATTTAATATGGCATACTAAACTTAAGAAGATTGTTAATAACTCTTCTGTTAAATTTATATATAGCGAAATGGATACTAAACCAGATACTTATGGAAATCCTGGTCCAAACAGTACTAGAGACGATTGGATTAAATACAGTAATCAAATATCTTTTTTAGAGTTGGAAGATTTAAAGGCAATTGATTTTATTTTGATTGATGGACGATTCAGAGTGGCATGTTGTTTAAAATGTTTTGATCTTATAAATTCAGAATGTTTTATTGCATTTGATGATTTTTTAAATAGACCTTACTATCATATTGTCTTAGATTATTATGATATTATTGAGCAAACGGCTGATAATAGAATGGTAATTTTAAAGAAAAAATTAAATATTAATGTACCAAAAGAGGTTATTGAAAAATACGAACTAGATAAAAATTAGATATATATCTAATTACTTTTATAGATCTCTATAAGATGGAAGCAGTGGTACTAGCTTCTCCAGATTTTTATAATGTAACATACTCCATAAATCCTCTAACAAGCATTAAAGAGCCATTAGATAAAGAAAAAGCAATGAAACAGTTTGAACAACTCAAGAACCACTTTATTAAACATAATATAAAAGTCCACGTCTTGGATGCAAAAAAAGCCGACCCTGATGGACAATTTCCGGACCTTGTATTTGTCTCAAATTCAGCACTAATTTTGAGAGGATGGCCTACAAAGGTAGCCATTCTATCACGATATGCAAATCCTGAGCGCAGAGGAGAGGAGCTGAAGGTAGGAGCATATCTGAGAGATACCTTGGGCTATAAAGTGATTTCATTACCAGAAGAAGAAAATTTGTATTATGAGGGGCAAGGCGATTCTAGGTGGTCTCACAATGGAAAAGACTTATGGTTATGTTATGGCACAGGGCGTACTACAAAGTCTGGAATAACAGCAGTCAGAAATGCAATCTTAAAAGAGGCTTTGGAAGCAAATTGGATGCCGCCAACCATTCACTCACTTCATATTATAGAACCAGCCACCTACCATCTAGATCTCTGTTTCTTACCATTGCTAAATTTAAAGGTCATATTACACGAGGCTTCATTTTCTGCTGAATCTAAGAAAGAAATAAGAGATCATTTTGGAAAAGAAAATGTTCTTAATGTACCATTAAACTTTATGTATGCGTGTAATTCTCTATGGTTAAACAATAAACATCTACTTGTTCCAAAATTGGCGAATTCTAAGAAATGGATGTATAGTGGATCTAATATGAAAATACATCATCTTGATGTAGATAGTTTTCATTTAGCTGGTGGGTCTGTATCATGTATGGTACTGGCCCTTTGGAAACTAGTATAAAGCCACCTTAAACTTAGCCACGTCATTTGTCTATGTCATGGCTCAGTGAGGATCCACCCTGGATAAGCATACAGTGGTCGCAATGGGGGGATCCACACAAGGTTCTTTGGGTACAGGGGCCAGATATTAAACTATCAAAGACGATTCTTCAAAATGAGGGTGATACTTCTTTATTCAGACTGAAACAACAAATAGAATTGCTAGACCTATCGGGTCAATGGGAATTCTTGAAACGGTCATCTAATCCCTTTGAACTTGTCTTTTCACAGTCCCAAGATCTGCGGATACCACAATCAGTATCTAACTTGAGGCCTCTGAGTAGATCTTTTTTTAAGATGACAGAGATTCTGTCAGTTCTAGACTTTTTCAAACGGCATACAAAACACTTGCAGTCTGCACATGTATGTGAGGGACCTGGAGGATTTATTGAATCACTCTTGTATCAATCAACTAAGAATTCTGTGCGCGTGGATCATGCCTGGGCGATGACACTAAGGCCAACGCGATCCAATATTCCAGGATGGAAACGCGCTCAACATTTTCTTCAAAAGTCACCAATGATCCATATTGAGTATGGTGCAGATGATACGGGAGATATCATGATACCGGAAAATCAGTCTGCATTTTTACAGAAAACTAGAGGACAATGCAGTATTTTTACAGCGGATGGCGGCTTTGACTTTAGTGAGCATTATGGACATCAGGAGGCAGAGGTTTTTCCTTTGTTAGTTTCGTCCTCTATTATTGGCCTTCAGACAATGAATATGGGTGGAGACTTTGTCTTAAAAATGTTTGATACTGAACTAAAATGTACAAAAGATTTAATTGCCATCTTAGCCTACTGCTTTGACAGTTGGACCTTGTACAAGCCGGCTTTGAGTAGACCGTGTAATGCGGAAAAGTACTTTTTGGGCAAAGGGTGCCGTGTAGTGCCGGCTTGGATCTTGAGAACTTTGTGCCAATTAAGAGATTTGACAAAGGGAAATGAGAATTATATTAGCAGTATAATTATGTTACCTTCTCACATTGAGAGAGATATAGAGGCTCTAAAAAAAGAGCATCTAGATCAACAGGTTTCAGCATTAGAGTATGCAATTTCCAAGAAAGATGAGTGGAATGAGAATCCAAAGGCTATATGGTCAAGTATAATGAAATATTCTATAGGATGGTGTAAGCAGTTTCAGATTCCATTGAAACCTTTTACTGGTTTATAGTGCCTGTAGGCACTGTAGGTGCAGGAGGCAGAACAGGATTTACATATTCATTCATCAAATGTTGGCCAACTTTGATAGAAGCCTGATGCTGGCTAGTCTGACCAGCGCCTATCTTATCTAACATATTAATCATCAGACTCAGAGACTTCTCATCATAAGAAGGCTTCATAACCATCTCAAAAAGCCCAGGATACTGCTCGGCAAATTCAGGAAAGCCAGATTTAATATCGTCCTTAGTGTATCCTACACTGCTTGCCTTCATGGCTTTAATCTGCTGGATAGACTTTCTTACAAAGGCACTCCTTTCACTGGGATTAAATTCCAGAGGTTTGGATTCTGCCTCAGCCGCGAGTGCTGTTATGGATTCGCGATTGACTCCTAGATTATTCATCTTGTCTATGAAGTTATGATAATTGAATGGTTGAAAAATCACGCAGCAATAATAGATCATGCCATATCTTCCCTCACCTCCTTTTAATCCATCTGTAAGCCCAGTACCTGTATTAGATGCATCTTCCGGAGACCCTGTTGCTAAAAAGGACCCTAAGAGTGTTGCATCAATTGGTGCAAATATACAGGCCATGCAAGATCAAGCTTCAGCAGATAGGGCATTTGATGCGCCTGTAAAGGAGGGTTTTGCAGATTATACAAGCCCCTGGATAACAAAGTCCCAAGCCTGTAAACGTATTCAAGGATTTACTGATATGAATATGAAACCAAAACCTCTTTCATACCTTGGTGCTGCAATAGCATTTGCCGCTGCGGCTCTTATTCTCAACTCATTTCTTTGATTGAAATAGATGAGTGAATATCAGAAAGATACAGAAGATCAATGTTTAAAAGCATTGGATGATTGGATAAAAGCACAAAAAGATATAATATATGAGCGTAATTTTAAGAGTCCAAATAATGACTCAAATGTTCTACAGGTTTATAAGGTTGAATTATCAAATTTTTGTTCAAAGATAAAAAAAGCAATATGGTCTAATAATTTATCACTATTAAAAAATCTTGGATTAAATGATCAACTCATAGAGTGCTCACTGAATGCAAATATGCGTCTTGAAATGTGTGATCGCATTAATGAATGGTTAGTAACATATCCCAATGTTAAAAATTCAAGACATCTTGATAATCTTCTACGTGAACAGTAGAATGGTAGACTCCTTGCCATATAACGATCAAAAAGGTTGCCCTACCGGCTATCATAAACGCTCTTCTTATACATCTAAACTGGGTCATCGTCTATCACCCAGGTGCGTAAGATCTCAGACAGTCTATGCTGAGTCTCGCAAAAACTTTACACGACGCGTTTTAGCTAGACAAGCTGCTCGTCTTAAAACTGCCCGTAAGACAATGGCATCAACTAAAAAGATAAGATGTCCATCAGGCTATGTAGAACGAAAGGGCTATGTCCGCAGATTTGATACTAGCATTCTTAAGAAAGGGTATACGGTGAAAAAATCCAAAGGTAAGGGATATCGTATCTTTCCAGAACATGCATCAGTCTATGTTAAACCTTCATGTGTAAAGGACCGTGGTCTACCAGGTAAGGTTGCTCCCGGCGAAGGTTTTGGTGCTTTACGTAAGGGTGAATTGAAAAAGCATGGCTATATTTACACTGAAACAAAAGCTGTAAGAGAAGCAGCTCTCAGAAGGGCTGTTTCAGAATTTGGCGCCCTAGGTGTTTTCAGAAAACTTGATGTTGTTGCTAAACTTTCTAAACATACTGCACCAGAAGCTGCTAAGATTTTTAAGATTGATAGAGAATGGATAAGAAATCACTATAAACTGAAAGCTCCTCAGAGACATTAAGTTAAGGGTAAATCAAGGCAATTTAAGTATGATATGAAAATAAGAAGGATGTCTACCACAGTCACTCCGCCTACTGTTTCACAAAATAGTACGCCGATTGTTTCTACTAACTCTCCCCCGTATATGTCATTTATATTTTTAATGATTTTGTTTATTGGCCTCTTTTTTGGTCTTGAATCAATGTCAACTGCTGCCCAAACATCTAATGATTGGTCTGAGGTGAGATGTCAACCTCAGAATATGCTACTTGCTGGACTATATGGCCATGATGCAAACGAGAATTTTCAGTTCTGTTTACAACAAATTATTCAAGATAGTACCAAGAGTTCAACAGCACCCTTTGCCCAGGGTATGGGTGGATTTACAACCGTCTTACAAAATCTGATGAGTTCTGCAAACTCTTTTCGGACAACCCTGGCTACACTGGCAGGTGGTATTATTAAGATTATCGGAGAATTCAAGTCTCGTATGACAGCATTAATGGGTCGTGTTAAACTGACTGCATCCAGAATGAAAGCGATGATGTATCGTGTATATGGTACTATGTTTGCGGTCATGTATATGGGCATCTCTGCACAGACAGGTATTGCCAATTTTGGTGATACTTTCATTTTTAAATTCATAGATACATTCTGCTTTGCTCCTGATACATTAATTGTAATGGATGATGCATCTGAACAGTTAATATCTAATTTAAAACTTGGTGATACGCTCAAAGGAAAATCTATCGTAGAGGCCATTATAGAGTGTCCAGGGTCAGATGATATCTATGAGATATATGGTATTAGAGTGAGTGGTAGACACCGCATATGGTCTTTGTTAAAAAATATGTTCATCTCAGTGAAGGATCACCCTGATGCTAAAAAATCATATCCTGAACCTAAGCTCTGGACTCTGATAACATCCAATAGAGAAATTCCAGTGAAGGGTCTAGATAAAGTAGTGCGCTTTGCAGATTGGGAAGAGTTGCCTAATACAGATGCTGCTGCCACAAGCTGGGATACTATTGTGCAAGAGATTCTAAATAAGGAAGTAAAAAATACAAGAGTACCTACTTCAGCTCCATGTATAGACAAGTCTATACTTGTCTATAAACACCAAGCGGGCCTAACCCCAATAGGTCTAGTACAAGTGGGTGATTGGGTTCATGATACCAATACATGGGTTAGAGTTATAGGGAAGTGTAAGCGTCAGGTAGATACATATATTGGTACTCTAGGAACCCGAATTACAGATGGTACATGGGTCTTAGATAATAACAAGTGGAAACATCCCACGGGCATATCTAAGAATGGTTCATGGAAAGGTATTCAACTTATTACAACTTCTGGAGCTTTTACTATAGACATAAATGGTAAACCGGTTTGCATTCGCGATTTTACTGAAGTTGGCACTAAGAGACTTGTAGAAAGTTTTGAAAAAGAAGACTGTATCCACGTTTTATGATTACGGCTTTCATTGACGCGATAGAATAGATGGAGGCGAGGCACTACTTTGTGCTCCTTTTAATTTTTCTATTGATAGGATTTGGTATTGTCTTAGGTTCATCTACCAGACTAGATGTTATGGCGCATTGGTCTGAACGCCGATGTGATCTAGACGTCATGATATCTGCATTTATGTACAAACCAGATGAAATTAAAGAAAGTGCTTTCCAATTTGCAGGAGATAATTTTAGCTTCTGTGTTGGGCAAATGACAACTGATTATCTGAAAACAGTATTTGATAAGATGTTTGCAGTACTTCAACAACAAATGGGCGCTGCAGATGTTATGACAAATGTTATGAATAGTTTAAGAAGTTCTTTAGCTGATATTTTTAAACCATTTTCAAAAATGATGGACCGATTCTGGAATAAGTTTAAACAGATTGGAGCTTTATCATCACGAGTCTTTCAACAATTATACATGGCAATGAAAAAGGCTGCAGGCATTACAATAGCATCCTTGTATTTGGCTATTTCACTGCAAGTATCTTTTATGAATGGCATTGACTTGGTTATTAAAATCATCATGATTGTCTTATATATCATGTTAGCTCTGGCTATTATATTTTTCTTACCTCTCTTACCTGTTATGGTCTTTGTTTTAATGGCTACTGGTGGAATTGAGTCGGCATTTCCAGGGCGCACGGGAGGTATGGGTGCCCTATTTTGTTTTGCTCCAAATACACGAGTCTTAACATCATATGGTGAGTATAATATTCAAGATCTTGCTATAGGGCAAATTCTAGCTGACGGATCAACTGTAGAAGCAGTCATTGAATTACCAGGATCATCTGAGCCACTATATCTGATAGACGGAATTTATGTGAGTGGTGGCCATAGGATCTGGTCCTATTTCAAAAACAAGTTTATATCTGTTAAAGACCATCCGTTTGCTGAGAAGTCAACACTAGTAGTAAATACTGTTTGGACACTCATTACGAGTTCCAGGGAGATCCCGGTAAAAGGTATAACTAGAGTGGTGCGATTTGCTGACTGGGAAGAGCTGCCTGACTCACCTGCTTATTCTAAAAGTTGGGATTTGACTGTAAGAAAGATAATTAATCCTCGGGATTTTATGCAATTGTATCCTGTTCCAAAGTGCCCACCATGTTTAGATCCAGATATTCGTATCAAAAAATCACAAGGTGGCTATGTACCTCTTAAAACAGTACAACGGGGTGATTGGATTCTGAGTAACACAGGATGGACTAAGGTAGTTGGTATTTGTCATAGAGAAGTTGACGGTGGAATTGGAGCAAAGGGTGATCGTATTACGGATGGTATATGGATCTTAGATGAGGGTCAGTGGAAGCATCCTACCGGCAGAATAGATTCAAAGAGATGGACTGGCATACAACTTGTAACTGAATCGGGTTGTTTCTATATTAAAAGGTCTAGTTCAGAACCTGAGCTAGTGCGGGATTTTACAGAAGTAGGTAGTGAGAATCTCCAAAAAAGTTACGACATGGAAGATCTGATGATGGAGGTCGCCAAAAAAAAGATTGGCCTTGATAAGAAGAGCAAATGAAGCACGCAATGTTTCTTGGAGGTCTGATCCTTTTAGTAGTCGCCGCCTTACTGTTATCTCAGAGCAACCTTGTAAAAGGTGTGACTCGTGAGGGATTTGCATCTTACTATCTTGAAAATGCTGGGGCAGCAGGAAAGTCTAAGGGTGAAGCGATGGGACCTTTTGATGGTGTTGCCCTGACATGCCCGGATGGAGTTAGCAGTTGGAAGTGCAATACCCCCAATGAGCCTCTGAATGGACCTGCCTTTGAACCCGGCCCCGATTCTCTCTTTATGTTTAAGAATAACCAGTGCAAGCCCGAGTGCTGCCCCTCATCCTATGCCTGTGATGGTGGCTGCGTATGCACAAGCCCTGATCAGCGTCAGGTGATTGCTAGCCGTGGGGGTAACCGCACTACTCCTGAAGATTCTCTATAAAGAGACTAATCAAAAATATATAAAATTTAGGATATACAATGTCCTAAATTTTATACACTGCGGTTTTAGAGATGAACAGCACTGTTCAAAAGATGAATAGCATGATGCCCGCTATGCCAAATATGACAAATATGGCAAACAAAGTTGCAAATAACTCCTTTATGCCTGCAGCTTTGAATAAACCTGCTAATGCAATTGCGAATGCAGTTTCAAATTCAACTAACATTTTGAAATCTAATAGTTCATCTAATGCTAGTGCAGCCAATGCATCCAGCTCATCCGGTAGCTCAGCACTAATATGGATTATTGGATTTCTTTTAATTTTCTTAGCAATTTTTGCATATTACTATGACCCCTTTATGAGATCAATTCAGAATTGGATTGATAGCATAAATTTGTGGTTTACAGGAACAGGAACTCCACCAACTACTGAACCCCCTCCTCCCGTAGTAGCTCCTAGCCCCCCTCAAGATGAAAATGGAAATCATGCCACCGGCGTAGAACGTGTCGTAGAAAAGATTCTTCCCCCGGCAAAAGAAGTATTCACAATAAGCAAAAATGATTATTCATTTTACGATGCTGCACCACTCTGTAAAGCACTTGGCGCTGAGCTAGCAACATATGATGAAGTAAAAGATGCTTGGCAAAATGGTGCTGACTGGTGCAATTATGGTTGGGTAAAAGGGCAGATGGCTGTATATCCTACACAGAAAGGTACATATGAAGAGCTTCAACAGGGCCCTGAGGACCAGCGTGCTGCATGTGGTAAACCTGGTCTGAATGGTGGCTACTTTGATAACCCCGAGCTGAGATTTGGTGTAACGTGTACAGGCAAGAGGCCTCCACAGTCAAGCCATGATGCTACATCTGTAACATCTGGATCTAAACAGCCTCTCACAGCAAGTGGTCTTGAATTTGAGAAGAAAGTACAGCAATTCAGAGCTGAGACTGATACCATGGGTATCTTGCCATTTAACAAAGAAAAATGGTCTTCTTAAATTAATTATGGATTAGTACAAGTCATGTTTCCGCCTAGACCAGTTACCATCAGGTAAATTATTCTGAGCACGGTCCTCATCAGACATCTCATCTTCATTCATCTCAATAGTCTTTTGAGTCCACTGTCCAGGTGCACCCTTTTCAACATCTGCCCAGATGTAACAGAAGTCCATGATTAGATTATCAAGCCTAGACCCAATAATCTGATCATAAAATGACCACTTAGTTAATAATTCACTAAATGAAAACGAATCGGCAAAGCTTTGAAATGTATCCAAATCTTCTGGCATATTTCTGTGCTTTGGCTCAGGTAGTTGAAGGTTAAACTGCTCCCCGGCCTTCAGAGTATCATTCAGTTTATAGCAGAAATATAAGAAGCTTTTGCTAACATTTTGTGATGGAGAAGACCAGGAATAACCACAACTATTCAACCAAGGTGTCAAACCATTATTGAAGAAGTCTAGCAGGGCTTCTTCAGTAGTGGCCTCAATTGCCGTATCACGAAAGTATGCAGGCTGGGACTTCCACTGCTCAAACATCATCCTTCTAGAGTTTAGTTGGTATTAACAATAATTTGGTTCAAGTAGCTTTCAATTTTTTGAGTCGTAGGCTTGTACTTGTAGTTCGCTGTAGTTTAATATGTTCCATTAATTCATTTGCCATTTTATCAGGATTTGGAATTTCAGGGTGTTCCCGGAAAAAACTTTGCGCAGATTCCAAAAGATTTTTCATTGTCAGACTTGATATTGATTTTTCTTCTTGTAGTTGTAACTTTCCTCCGGAGATCTGAATAACGGCGTTAGGAATTTGATGCTGTTTTAAAAGTATACTTATTTGATCTTCAAAAGCATCCCGTTGTTTCCTAGCATTAGTAACTTGTTTCTGAAGTGATGCTGCCATGTTATCATAGTGAACCCATCCACGCACATTGTGCGCTAGTGCCTCATTATTCATTTTACACAGGGGCTGGAATTATAGATGGCAGAGATAGCGCGCCTGCAGCAGTTGTTGTAGCTACGCTTGTAGCTAAGCTTGTAGCAGCTGTTGCAGTCCGCATATGCAATACTAATAAAGTAACACTAGCAAGTGACATCAACAATATTAATGAAAATAATAGGCAGGTAAGAAGAATATAAGGAAAAAGGCGATCAAGTACATGACGTAAAAGAGGGTCAATACACTGTGTTTGAATTCTCTCTCGGTTACTTGGTTGTTGAAAAAAATGTAAGGTGCGATCTAAGATTGTATAAATCATTGTCCCGGGTGGCGGTGGCATCGTATTCTACAGAATACGAATTAAAGGGGCACTCATAGAAATCCCGCATAGATGTCTTTTGTTTCTCCACGCTGGGATGCAACTGAAGCTCATTATATCATAAACACAACCCCTAGTCTAAAAACAAGTTCACGGCTTTCTATTGGTCTAAGTCCATCCAATGGTTCAACTGTATTTTTGGATGATGATGCAGTTCACAATGTTACAGTTAATGCACTTCATAGTCTGATAGACGAAGGCTCTTCAAATAAATGGTTTACTAAACTACCTTCTCATGAGCAACTACTAAAACGCCACCAACACCGATTTAGCAGTCTTGCTGACAGAGAGAAGAATTTTGCATTTTTGGATTGTATTCTAATGACTCCTAAGACTCTGACACTTGTATGGTCTCTGATAACAGTAAAATCTGAAGTGCCAGAGGTGCCCAAAATGGAATTTGAAGATTCTGAAGATGAGTTGGATTCTGAACCCGAAGTATCCGAGTCTGATCTCCCCCCGGTTGAACTCAGAGATGATTCAAAGGTAACCCAGGAAGAATATCTTTTAACAAGACTCCGGGCTGCAAGAGCCCGCGTAGAGGCAGAGCAGATCAAGATGCAGTATTTTGAAACAACGGGCCGAATGCCTCCGGATTCTGAAGATGAAGAAGATGATGAATAATGCTTTGTTTTTTTATACAATGGTAACAGAATTCAGATGGCAGGTGGTGGTAGTACTAGAGACATAGTATTAGGCTTTGTTGCGGTGGGGGCTGTTCTTCTTGCGGTCTACATGGTTGATCCTACACTGGGTGGTCTTATGAGGTCTAAGGACGGATTTGCTGGAACCATGTCTTCTGCATCTCTTGGAAATCAACCTGCCGATTTCCCTGGCGGTAGTGGTGCCAATAACCGTGCCCAAGTAATGAGTAATCCTAATGTATCTCCTGGACAGGGTTCCTTGTCTGGGTATGAAGGCCCGGCATCTTTTGGTAATGCTGAGACTCCCGAGGGTTGCTATCCTCGTGATCAGCTAACTCCCGGTGAGCTGCTTCCCAAGGACCAGAATAGCGTATGGGCCCAGCAGAACCCCATGGGCACTGGCTCTCTGAAGGGCAAGAATTTCCTGAGCGCTGGTGCTCTGGTGGGTATTAACACGGTGGGCCAGAGCATGCGTAACGCCAACTACCAGCTGCGCTCTGAGCCCCCTAATCCTCAGGTGGCCGTGTCTGTATTTAACCAGAGCACAATTGAGCCTGATACAAACAGACGCTCTCTGGAAATTGCCTAAAAAATTAGTTATATCTATCACAAAACAACTACATACTAGACCATTACTAGAACTTCTAAGTTCTAACAATGGGTTAGAGATGGATACAATTGTATCTAGTGTATGGGGTGCAGTACATAATATGACATCATCATACCCTATTGTCAAGGTGCGCAGTAAAGTGGATGGTCTCATGTATAATGTCAGAGACTTACCCGATAAACAACAGGCTGCAGACTTATTGGCTAGAGTTCGTCGCAAGTTACAAAAACTCATTGATACACTCCGGCAAAGATACCCAGGTAAGCCTCAGGTCATTCAATTAAATGAAAAGTTTGAGGCAGATCCCCAACGTTTTTATGAGGCAACCCCTGATTCTGAACATGTTTCTTACAGTGTGAACAAAGGTGACAGTATACATTTATGTCTACGGCAAAAAGATGAGACAAAGGAACCTTTAGTTGATGAGAATGTGATGGTCTTTGTTGCTCTACATGAAATGGGACATGTCATCACACCCCCTACAGTAAAAAGTCATGGACCTGAATTCTGGAATAACTTTGGTTGGCTTTTGAGAGAGGCTGAGGCTATTGATATATACAGGTATCAAGATTTTAAAGCTCATCCGGTGACATATTGTGGTGAAAATATCACAGATCAACCTAAGTATGATCCTTCAAAAGATCAAGTTGATGAAGAAGGTAATCCTTTAAAGATTGGGGCTCTGTCATAGTATTCTAAATAAATATATAATATAATAAATCTATGTGCAGCAGCATACCGTGACGGCAACTTATGAATATTTTAAAAATATTCGTAAGTCTAGATGTCTCTTAGGGCGCAATTTGAAGGGCTGATTCGGCCAGCCCGAATTAGTAAATTTTCAGAAATAACTGTACCTATAAAGATAATACGGCATATTCTTGGCGAGGCATCACAGACTACAAGTACCATGAATCTTGGCCCATTTCCATCGTGGTTTACATTCTATGAATTTAAATTGGCTCTGTGGAATTTGATGGGAAGAGATCCTGTATTTGCACCACCTCTTGTCTTTATAGGTATCCCAGTAGACTCAGATTATAAACCTATAGATATTGCTTGGAAAAGTTTAGAATCTGAATCACAGTCTAGTATAAATGTATTGAATCCTTTTGATCTTTTAAGTGGTCCGCCAGATTCCAGATTCGTGGACTCGGCTGGAGGTCAGAAAGGTATTGGTAAGGACACTCGTATTCGGATGACATTAAGTGATATTTTTCAACTATCTGAAGGAGGTACAATACCAGAACTTCATGTATTTTTATACGCAGATATAATTGACCGTATTCCTGGTGCAAGACCCTTAGGTGAACGTGATATATATGGGCGAATAGTACCCTACTTCCCTTTTCTTGATATTGCAAAGCTACCATCCAGTACAACTATTAAATCTGTAATTACACCAATTCTAGAATCACAGGCAAAGCAAACTGAAGTGAATCTAGCTCAGACTGCAATGCTAGAAAATTTATTAAGTAGCATAACAATACCAACTTTAGAAGGAATTAAACTTTTAAGATGGTATTGGTATAAAAAGCCTGATACGTGGGAAGGAGTTGCAGTCTTATTTTTTGGTCTGAAAGCAACGCACGACAGACCTTTCTTACGATTTTTCCCAGTGTCAAATCAGCCACTTACTAAGATCAAAGTAAAGGGAGTCTTGGCAATCCCAGACTTACCTGATCCAAATCTTTTATTAACGTGGAAACAAGATAAAAATCCTGAATCAGGCAAGGAATCTGTATATATAAAAATAAAAATACAAGAATCTGAGATGATTGATGAGCCTCCCATTTATTCAACAATGCGAGCCTTTGAAGATGGCACTGCTGATCTTGTTATTCAGCCTCCCAAAAAAACCAGACTCCTAGATCCTTTGAGTGACTTACAAGACACTCCTGAGCTTTTGGATAGGTCACTTTTAGATACCCCGTTTAATGGTCTTGTACCTAGACTAGCACAAGCAGCGGTTGTATTTAAGTTAAGAATTAAACGGGAGGATACAAGAATAACAAAGTCTGCCATTCAGAATAGGTTGAAACTTTTTACATCTCTATTTCAAGAAATTCCACCACTTCCTGATGAACAACCTTTGGTTATGTTGCGATTCAAGGGTGTCAGTAATTTTACAAATGAGACTAGAGTGTTTGCATTCTTAACTCAGATTGCTGAAAATGACATGGTTTCAGGTGAGAGAAATGAAGGGCTGTGGATAAGTAGGGTATCAGATGAGTTTCAGATTACAATGGATGAGGCCAGAAAACAAGTAGAGGCATGGATAAAACAGCGAGGTGAATTTGCCTTAGCTGTTTCAGATACTAAAGATTATATCTTAAATAAAAATCCTGGAGTTGATATTGCTGTTCACGAGCAGCATCCAAGCTATACCTTTCATATTTACAGTGATCAAGATTCTAAGACATATTCTATGATTGTAAATTTACTGGGAATTTTAATTACTGCACCTGCTACAGCATTTGTAACTAAGGCTGTGGCAACTGTAATGCAGGTTGCCACAGTTGCATCTCCAGCTGCTGCTGAATCACCATCGCCGGCTAAAAGCGTAGCTAAAAGCGTAGCTAAAGAATCAGAAGGAGAATTTGATGAAGAAGATGTTCCTGACTTTATGAGAGCTACAATTACTTCAGGAAGAGTTGGTGGAAGTGGCGCTTTACCCGCACCAGCTATAGAAAAAGAAGAAGAGGAAGAAGAGGAAGAAGCAGCATTTAATGAAAATGATGTGCCTGAATTTATGAGAGGTACAATTACTTCAGGGAGAGTTGGTGGAAGTGGTGCTTTACCTGCACCAGGTCCAGTAGCTGCGCTTCTAGCTAATCCTTTAACTGCAGTAGAAGAAAGTAACAATGAAGAAAATGCGGTTGTATTTGATGATGAAGATCTACCAGCATTTATGCAAGGAGTTCCAACTATAGCTAATCCTCCTGTTAAACCTACTGCCCCTCCACTAAAGGCGCAAGCGGTCACTTCTACTTCTGCTGTAGTTCCTGCAGTTGCTGCTACAGTAGAAGAATTAAAAGAAGATAAAGAAGCTGCAAAAGCTTTTGAGAAACCCAAGGATCTCAGTTCTATTCAACTAGGCAAATACTATATTGATAGGCTCAAATTAGCAGATCCTGGAATATTCATATATAAGACACAAAACTCGTCTGAGAGAGGATATGTGAGTCACTGTGCTGCAAATGAGTCACGTCAACCTATTGTCCTTGACAAGGATGAATATAAGGAAATGACTGATATTTATAAGGGTGATGCCGATTTAGAGTTTGTCTTATATCCTGAGACAACTGAATCAACCCAATTTAAAAAACGACAGCCTAAGCCTGGAGAAAATGAGGCAGGTATCTTAGATGATAAGCCCTATCCCAGCCCAGAAAATAAAGAGGTTATAACTCTTGTACAATATGGGTCCAAGGCAAGAAAGCTACATTACTATTTTTGTCCACGTCTATTCTGTATTCGTGATCGTCTAATGATCAGAATGAAAGACTACCTCTCAGATAAAAATAGATTTGCTAAAGGTGCTGATAGGAAAAATCCTGCAACTTGGCCTGCAAAGGCAAAGAAATCATGCCCGTTCTGTACTGGTACAATGTTGAGTAAAGATGATATAAAAGATAAAAAACGCGACCCTAATAAGAGTATCCTAGAAAGAAAGACACGTCCAGGATCAGATTCTGAAAGAAGTATTTATATTGGATTTTTAGATAAGAAAACTCCATCAGGGTTATCACTTCCATGCTGTTATACAAGTACAGAAAATAGATTTAATCCAAATGATCCTGAATTTATTCGTCTAGGTTTGAAAGCAACGTCTGCCCCTACATCTGCGGTTCTAGATGTAATTCCATTACAAGAAGGTGGACCTGCAGAAGCTCAACCAATTGCAGATGCAATACAGGCACCTCAACCACAGGCACCTCAACCACAGGTAGCTCAACCACAGGCACCTCAGGTGCAAAAAAGAGCAAAACTTGGTATAAAGACTGCAGGTTCAGATTCAATAAAATATGATTATTACCGCGTAATAAATGGTGTAAGTGTAAGATCAATCGTAGATTCAAGTCGTATACCTCTACGAATTGTTGAACCCAGAGAAGCAGATGATCCCAAAGCAGGTCCTCAGATTGGATTTCTCCCTGAAGCTCTTGATAAATATTTTAAACAAGATTCAACCTCTGATAAATTTGCAGAACGTTTAGAAATTGTGAGTAAGATAAAACCAGCTGCTCAAGGATTTATGCGTGTGGCAGTAGATAATTCTAATAAAGAAATGAATTTATTATCAGCAATTGCACCTTATTTCTATCTAGCTAATGCGGACCAACTTTTAGAAACACGTATTGAACCTATTGAAACAAGAATACCACCAAAGAAATTTATACAAATGAATGGTGGAAATCTGGTCCATGAATTTTTTAATAAGTGTGACAAGAAAAATACAAATGATATGAGAATATGGGCATCTAAATATCTTGGTATTGGTGAATTGAAATCTACAAATATTCCTGCAATTGAACGTATAATGAATTCATATGAATGTTTTAAAAATCATATGCGTGATAATACACAACGAAAGACACTGCGAGTAGTTTCAGAATTAATAAGTGAACCTAATATATCTCAATCTAGGGGGCTATTATTAATAGTCTTAGAAATGACAGTAGAAGAAATAAGTTTAAGAACTGGCGATAAAGTGGAGTTTAGAACAGAAGTCAAGTTAGACCGAGTAAGGTGCCCTTATTATCCTTTGAATGAGGGTCAACAAAAAGCAGATATTGGATTCATAGCTCACTACAATAGAATAACACGTGATAGGTATACCCAAGAAAAATCATCTAGAGATATGGGTTGGGATGCACTATTTTATGTAGATGGCACGCAAGGTATACCAGATAGTAGACATATGCCCCAGATAATCTTTCAACGATCACAAGAACCTAAGTGGCCAAAAATAGTACAAGAACGCGTATCAGATTTTTTCAATAGTTGTCTTACTATAAATAGAGGGCCATTTACTAGTGAATTTGGAATAGACCCGTATGCATTAATAAGTGCACAAGAAATAATAACCGCACTGCGTTTTCAACCTCATGGAATAATTCGTGATGCATATAATCATCTTGTTGGTGTAGGATATAAATTAAAAGGCCAGTCACATTCATCTAAGGGAATTACGGCAATCCCAATATCTGATGATGGGAGTTTTATGTATGAAAGGAATTTATTTCTTGACTGGACTGACTTTGACCCATCACCAATTAATAGGCTAATAGATTTTTATGAGAGAAATATTTTACCAATTTTTCCACAGTATACTGGCTATAAACCTATTGGCCAGATTAAAGAAAAAGGTATGGAACAGATTGTTGGAATGAGATTACAAAATGGGTTTGTTATACCTGCAACTGACGCTGATAGTACAGATCCCCAAATTACTGAAGAAGAATACCCAATAGAATATATAGAACACATAGATTATGTTGTCAATAATTTAATTGCATATGATAATGAATTACGGAAAAAGGCATTTGCTCATGCTGATGAAGGTAGAGAAGAAGGTGAACCAAAAATAAAAGATCCAAGTGCTAATACACCAAGTCTTAAATTTAAGATGGAAACATCACAGGATGAAATTGAAGATGTATACCAACATTTACGCCTAACATTTTCTACATGGTTAGATACTGGCGCTGGTTCTCAGAAACGTGAACGCCTTACTGATATTCTTAAGACAAGAGAATTGTCATTGAATGACAAGCGCACGCGTCTAGATATTTTATTATATGCAGATGTAATCAAGTGGCTAGAAGCAAGTGATTCTGAAGAAAAAGGTGATATAGGATTCTTACGTATTGATTGTCAGATTCAAGGCCAAGAAACATGTACTGGACGATGTAAGTGGGTACCAAAAGATACAGATGATGAAAGCTGTGGGCCATGTAAGATTCACAGCCCTAGATCAGATGGTATAACTATGAATATTCCAAGAATGCTCTATTTGAGATTAATAGATGAGCTCATTCGGTATGCAGCTAAAAGAGAAGAAATATTTACGAGACAAGTGCCAAGACTCACTATAAGAAGGGAGAAGCAGCTACAGGGAGATCAACTTATTATAGCTGAGGGTACAACGGATTGGAATACATGGTGGGAGATGCTAAGATCTGAATGGTTTGCACCAGAAAAAGAGTCTTTGAAATTCTTTGATGAGCAATATGAGCCGTCACCTATGGGCCTGCCCTCTACTGATACAAGGAGTTTACCAGAATCTCTGATAGAAGCACTTGGACGTGATGATCCTAAAGTGAGAAATCTAGTCTGGAACCCCTCTACTACACCTGAGAGACCATTTGCTTTCTTAAAACCAATAGTCAGATTCAACCCTCTAGCAAGCAAACCTGAAACAGATTTGAATAAACAAGAACTAGATGAGATAAAAGAATTAGGTAATGTACAAATTCTATATATGCCTACTGGAACATTGCCTTTATCAATACGTGTAAAAAAGGCTGGGTCTATAGAAGCTCTTATTATTGCTAAAGTTGATGGAACAGTTGGTTGGATTTCACCCCGCAACTTATATGGTCTTAAAATACCTCTAGCAATGTTGCCTGACAGTCTAAACACATTTAGAACATTCTAATCTATATGCCAGATTCAATTGTCGCAGCAGTTGTGGCGAGTTTCTTGCAGAGATCTGAGCTTGGACAGAAAAAATATGGTACTACTCTGGACCGTACTGATCTGAAGACTCTAGATTGGGTTCAGCATGTACAGGAGGAATTAATGGATGCAATTCTGTATCTTGAACGCCTCAAGAAAGAGTTTAATCATCTGTCAGAAGACATTTGCGATCAGGGAACACAACAGGTGTCGTCTTTGGCAAGCCCTGATCAACCGCCCTCTTGCGACACTCAATCATCACTTCAATCTCCTTCTCAAGACGCTTCAACGGAAAGATCTGATAATTAGTATTATTAGGATGAAAGATAACAATGCACATCTCGGCAATCTTGAGGCCATAGTAGGTCTCTAAAAACCAGCGATAAACATTCAGCTGGAGAGTATAGTGCCAGTAATTGGAATTAGGGAGATGGTCCATTGGACCAAGTCCCTTATCCCACTTGTTATCTTCCTTAATTTCCTTGCTCCGCTTCCAATCATAGATTAGATAGGCACCATCTGACTTACGCTTGAAGACCATATCAATGCTACCCGTCAGCTTTAACTCCTCGGCCCAGACCTCCCACTCAGTCCTATAGGGCTCAAGATCGTGCTTGACGTCATTCCAGAAATTCATGTAGAATTCCCATTCTTTAGTCTTTTTGACCTCCTCATCAATCCGATTTACAGCGCCATTCAAGTGCTGCTCAATAGCCAAGTGCATGTTAGTGCCTGCGCCAGACGCAGCCTTGCCAGATTCAGACCAGCCATCCATGATCTCCTGATCTGTCTTACCATAATACTTATTCTCTGGCCACTTGGGTGATGCCTTCATTGTGGAGATAGTGGCAATAGGATCAAAGTGTGGAAAGAATGCATGAACAAAGCCTGTAGTAGATACTACGCCCTTGCTAGATCCCTTGACATAATAAGTATGGGTTTTCTCCACAAAGCGGACTTCTTTATCCCTGATATGCCTATTTATAAATGCAAGAGTCTGCCAAGCTTCAGGCATTTATTTATAATATATCAAAAATATATTGTAAATAAGTTCAATTTTCACCTGTTATTTAATAGGTTACTCAGACTTACTAAAGCCCTTCAAATGCTCTTGTACTGCAGCCTCAAGCACAGGCATCATATCAGTACTTTCTACTGTAAAGTGCAGCTGAATCTTATTTGGAAATTCATAGTCTACACTCAGACCATCTATAATATTCACTTTGAGCCCCTCACCATTTTCAGAATTAAAATCATAGCATGCACCTAATGAGTATGAATAGTACATACTCTTGTAGCCATTGTAACCAGAATATCTTGAGACATAGTCTTCACCAAGATAATTTTTGATCCTTGTGATAATCTCCAAGACTTTCTTGGAGTAAATACTTTCTGATAAAATGATTGCACGTTTCACTTCTAATTCCTTTTTTTCTAGAGCTTTTTTTGCAGCTTCTAGTGCATCCATCTCTTGAGAGAAACGCGTATAGGCATAGCTTTTCTTGAACTTCTCATCCTTTTGCTCAACTTCCTGTTCTATTAGTCGTTTCTGCTTAACAATATCTTCAAGAATTGATGTAAATGTTTTTGGAGTATTAGATGGTGGCATTGGAGGCTCTGGAACAATTATATTCATAGGTAATAGTTCTCCAGTATGCAATTGTTCGGTGCATAATGTTTGTTTTTGTACAATTGATGCCCAGGATGGTTTATTCATTTATGTTTTAAAAAAACAAATGAATAACTCAATTTTACGCTTTTTAGAAAAAAGCGTGCAAAAAGTATATTAAAAAATATAGCCCTTTTATTTATTATTTAAAGCTGAAAGGCAGTGGCAGCCCATTCCCTAATAGAATCTTCATCAGACTCTTTTACCGTCACCGTAATTTCATTAATTGAAATAGTGCCAAATTTCTTGATAAACAACATCTGAACTTTATAATCGCTACCACTTTCAAAATTAAGTATATTATCAAATTTCATTATATTCCATATAATAAACTTATAATCAGCCCATCCAGCACTTTTATCTGTACGATATGCCAACCAATCTTTCCAAGATTTAAATGTCACTTTATAAAATGGCGTGGCATCACTTGTGATCCATTCATGTTTCTTTTCTGGAAACATTCTATATTTTATGTAATATACCCTTTAAATTATCAGCGTTTAATTTTATGGGTACGATTGCGATTTCTTTTTCTAACTCCACCCTCTTGCCTTTTATGACCATTTTTTCCTCTAGTACCGTGATGTGTTCCTTTTCCTTTAGTGCCGTGATGTCCGTGATGTCCGTGATGTCCGTGATGTCCGTGATGTCCGTGATGTCCGTGATGTCCGTGATGTCCGTGATGTCCGTGATGTCCGTGATGCCTATTATCTGCTTGACTTGCTCTCGCTTTACTACCATGATGTGCATGATGTGCATGATGTGCATGATGTCTTTGAGGATCATATGCTTCATGTGGTGTACGAATTGCATAAGTTGAATGAGCACCTACTCTCTCCCAACGGTTTTCCTCAGGATGAAATAAAATATCTTTTAAATTAACCAAATCTATTTCAATATGTTCAATCAACCTTATAACTTCTTCTAGTGGCTTTTTGTATTTTGCACCTTCATTTTCTTCTTCATTAGAACCACCCGCAGCCTTATTTTCACTATTATTCTCATTCAGATCTCCTAAAAAATTTCTTAAATTATTTGCTTCTTCACATGATTCACTATCAATAATTGATGTAAATTTTAATTTATACTGGTTAATATATGGAATAAATCTAAGTTTAAGTAAAATTCCATTTACAGCATTATCTGATTTTAAATGAAATGCTCCAACAACATTTGCTTGACGTTTTTCACCAATACTTTTATCAAGATCTCTATGTAATGATAAATGAAACTTAGTTTCAAATATAAAAAATTCAATCACTTCATTATTTTGACCTAATCTAACACTTTTTATATGTGGTACAGTTTTAATAGCAGTAGTTAAACGCTTAAGTTCATTATTAAATATTGTAGCATTTTCATATTTTAAAAGATCTTTTGTAAAATTATTTCTTTTTGTTAATCCATCATATCCATGTGTATATGTTTCACTTTTTATATCAAGTATGTTTCTAATATGTTTAAAATCTTTATCTTCCATCTATTCTAAGAATAGATTATTGTTCAAACCCAGCAGCCTCCATCATAGCTTTGCCGAGTTTATTCTCACCCTCAATATACTTCTCCTTTGTCTGCTTACCGCCATACTCACTATTGGCCGATCCAGTATAGAAGAGAAGTGTCTTACCCTGCTGTTTAGCAGCCTCTAAGATAGTACGGAAACGCACATCCTTAGAGAATCGCTGCCTTACAGCCTCTTTCAATAAATCATCTTTGACCCCATTCCACTTGGACTCATCAAACTTTGTGTTGTTCTTTTTCATACCCGTAAGACGCATTTCATTATGCACCTCTTTCAACTCCTCTGTAAGAAGTTCTGCATCACGATCATCCGTCAACTCTTTTGCACCAGCACCTACACCTTTCTCAGAATCACGCTGTCTCAGAAACTTCTGGTGAATACGGCCTGTAGGGCTGAATAGAGCCTGGGCTAGACCGGGCTTATCAGATGCCACTTTATAACGCATAGCTGCCATAAAGTGTTCAATAGAAGGATACGTCTCTGTTGGTGTTACTGGATCAGTGATTATAAATGGCGTACCAGGTGAAATATAACGCAGTCCTAGTTTATCACCAATTTTGAGACGGTCAATTGCAGGTGACTCTTGATAGAATTGTAGTACCTCTGAGGGTGAATACTGTCTCCTACCTTGCTCCTTAGCAACAGAAGCAGTAAGTGCTTTAGCTTCCTCTTCTTTAGCATTTGCAGCTTGAACCTCACTTGCTACTTGCGCTTCTAAAGCTGCCTCAGGCACTAATGCGGGTCCTGTATTTACTACAGCGGATGCAGCGGATGCGGCGGATGCGGCAGATGCAGGCTTTGCTAACTTGATAGCTGGCTTTAAAGCCGGTTTCTTAGAAACAGGGGTTGCACTAGCAGTTGCATTTACAGCAACTCCTGCATCTCCCTTGCGCCTGAAGATAAACCATCTGTTTAAGAAAGAGAACTGCTCAACCGCAGAAGTCATTGGGAACTTACGACCAGACTTTGCAGCCATTGCGTGACTCTCACTAAACAGAGCAGTTGACCTCTGTAGACCCAGCTCTTTTAGCTCCTCAGGATTACAAAGTTCACAGCCAATTGACCGCATCTTCTCCTGGAGTAGACCAAAGGGTACCAGGAACTCTCTGTGGGGCATACCAATACTGATAAACTCCACGTCAATAGGCATACCAAATGCCTCATCACCCGCAGGGATCTCATCATTATCATACTTCCTAGTAATCTTCCAAAGGAGAGTTTCACCCTCCTGGCCTAGGCGTGTGTCGCGACCTTTCAGGAACTCAAAGGTCTTCTCACCGTCAAAACAGCAGCCGATAAAGTAGCCGCCCACTTTCAGATTCTCCGCAATATTTTGCAAGAATCCGTCAAAAGTCTCCTTAGATGCAAAGAAGTAGTGTGTGGCAAACATGCAACTGATAACATCCGCCTTTGCCTTGAATCGGCTGGCCATCTGATTCTCAATGTAGGGCGGGATCACACCCTCAGGCCTCACACGGCCTAGTATACTCTGCAAGATGACTTTATCCTCAGGACCAATACCAGCCTCTCCAGAAGCCATATTTCTGCTTGCATCACCCACTGCAAATGCCATGGGAAGCACTGCCTGGCGCCCATTGCGTAGCATTGTTGACCAAAGACGCTGGTATGCGCCGTGATTAGGATTGTTAATGCTGTCACCGGCAATATCAATACCAAGGACGGCACCCGCATTCACACGACGCCACTTCTGAATATCCTGGGCAACACCCATTCCAATATCAATGAGCCCTAAGTTGGGCTTCTTCATTACGGATGAATACAGGATAGTTTCCTTGATATACTGGTTGTGGAAGTCGCGCAAAGGACGCACCCTAGCCATATCCTCCTCAGGTGCAGTACGGTCTGCATACTTCTTTGTAATAGCAGCACGCTCCCTCTCAATTAGGGACACTGCAGTGAGCTCATCTTGCAGTGGCTCCTCATTACCCGTGCGAATCATAGACATGGTAACAGGCTCGTGAATACTTTTCCAGGTGCTCTGGGCCACCATGTTAGAGTTGAGTGTGCGACCCAGCTCACCACGCAAGAGACGCTCAGTCTTGTCTGCGCGCACAAGCTTGGGAACCCAACGCCACCCCGCAGGCCTGGATGCATCGTAGGAAATCTCCACAATACTCTTGTCCATGATGGGCTCCTTGGACACCTCGCAGACTGCATACTCGTCGCCAGTCTCTTGATCTGTTGTTACCTCCACATAGCAGGTATTAGCCATCTCATCAGGAAAATCCTCAGGATAGAAGAGTACAGGCCTGTAGACATTGGCGCCCTTGGTGCCTTTGGGAGGCTGCAGAGGCAGCTCCTGGAGCACAATATCACGCGGCTTCAGCTGAGCCTTACGAGGATCCTCCCTGGAGCCGACATGGAGGCGCAGGACCTTGTAGCGGATATTCTTACCTGACGTGGGGTGGAAACCGTCGTGAATAGCGTCAATGGTAGTACCCTGCAGCTTCTCAGTCACCACCATGAAGTCAATGGTGTTGTCCTTTGGTGGCTTCCACTTGAACTGCTCATTGTATCCGCCCTGAGGCTCATCGGGGATAGATGACTCATTCTTCATGAAGATTAGACCGTCAGTCTCGTAGATACGAGGGGTATCCAGAGTCTGAGCAGCTGCCTGAAAGATACTTAGATCACCAGCAGTACCAAAGCGAAAGCGCTTCATACTCACTAAGAGTTTAGTCTTGGGAGTGAGACCCTTGATTACCTCAACGGGGCCAGGTGCCGTATTCCACAGCTTCTCCCAACTGCGCATCTCGTTATAACGCATTGTTGCAGTGGCTCCGCCTGCAGCTGCAGCACTGTAGAACGGCAGTGCGTGTACGTCCTTGGCGCCAGGGGCATAATAGATATCAAAGATCAGATATTGATTAATTGACTCGTGTGCACTATTCTTAGTAATCCACTCACCGTCAACGAGAGACTTTGCACACGCTTTTACCTGCTGACCAGTCTCATAGACATTGAGAGACTGATCAATCAGATAGAGGTGACCTTCCTCATTCACAAAGCCCATCGTACGCAGACCATCAGCCTTGTCTGTTACATTATAGCCCTGACGGATATTGTGAGTACCAGGCTCGGCCAGAGAAATCATATTGGTGAGCTCTAGAGTCAGAGTCGCAGCACCACGGAAACGGTTAGTCTTTGTGAGATCTTGATACTCTGACATTACTTGCTTCTTGATTGACTCCTTGATCAGGATGGGAGACTTCTGGATGCCACGAAGCACCTCACCCACACCTTTAATTAGGCGCTGCATGGCCTTCTCAGGAGTATCGTCATCCATACGCTCTAGCTCAACCTCTACCTCATACACCGGCAGCTCTTTGGAGATATCCTGCTGGGTAAATTTAGTGGCCCACCGATACTCACCGCGGCTATTCCGTTGAGTCTGCTTGACCATAGACAGATCAAAGCGGAGACCATCACCGCGAAATGTCCAGCGCCGGAGGAGACGAAAGGCCTTCTGTTGAACTGCCCATTGGTCTAGTAGCTCACGGACCTCTGTATCAGTCTGACTGACTTCACGCTCATTACGCATCTTAACACGTACATTGTAGTCCTCCAGATCAAGTGTGTCTGCGCTACCCGACTTGTCCTTGATCATTGCTGAAAACTCTTTGCCTGCAAGACGATCATCCTTGCAGTAGTGCTGGACCACACCAAGGCCCGTCAGACTGATACGGATAGCCTTGGGAGTTATAATGTTGAGCTTGTCCTCCTGAATGATAGAAGTGTAGCCGCGATTCTTGAGGCGCTTACCGATGGCAGCGAAGGTAGTGGAATTTACTTGGCCACCCTCACCAAAAGTCGCCTCAAGCTCCTGGGTGGGATGCTCAAGCCAATCGGTCAGCATTTTTTTAAGCTGATCATATTCAGCCTTTCGGATATCCATTAGTGTACCCTATCTGCTTTATGTTGCGAGTTCAACTTTAGGCGTACCTACATATAAGTAACTTAATCACTAGATAGCTTACGTACAGCAATTGCACGACTTAATTTCTTACGTAGTTCATCGCGCGATAAGCCAAGCGGATTATGACCCATCTTACTATATTGATCTGCCATGGACTTCTGTGTTTCCGTTGCAGGCAAAAGAGGCCACTCAACCTTGTATTTGTAGTCCTCCTGCTTCTCTAGCCAAGAGACCAGCTCACCAGATGACCAGCCACTTGCATCCCAGAGACGATCCCACATTGGTGCCCTCATAATCCAGATCTGCTTGTAACCACCTTCTCTAGGAAAAACCTTGTCATCCAAGAATTTTATATTCTTCTCAGCCTCATTGTATAAGATCCAGAGGAGTGGATTATCTTGACTATAGCGCTCAATAGCAATCATAGCTGCTTTTGCCTGTAGCTCATCGGGTTTCATTGCGCCAAATCCCTCTAGGGCACGCTTCTTGCTAAGCGTACGAGGAAAGTCTAGATTGGCACACCGTGTCTGCCACTCGGTAGTGGCATCTAGAACCATACGCTGCCTGAGCTGTTCTGGAGATACACGGAAAAGAGGATCATTCAGCCACATCCATGCACCAATAGGGTGTCTGGGTTGTATGGAATGTGTGATTAAATTCCACCTGGGACCCTGTTCTTGTGTATCTGTGGCTACGCCTATAGCTACGCCTGTAGCTAAGCCTGTACCTGTAGCTTGCTTACCTACTTTGAATCCACGATCAGGATGTGTTTCACACAACTGGATCAATGATTCTGGGACTAGACTAGTCATATTATACTAAAGTACGCTGGGTGACTTTAGACCTTACGGATATATTACTGAGTGAATGCACTCAAATCACCAATAACCTTAGACCGCTCCTCAAGATTCTTTGCATTGGACTTGCAAAAATTAATAAATTTCCAGATGGCTTCAAATACATTAACCGGAAGAGCTAATACATCAAAAAAAATTCCGTTTGAATTCTCGCTAAATTCACCACCCTCTCTGCGCAGAATGCGATACAGCTCCTCTAGCTCGGGTCTTGATAATGTATTAATATCTTTAGATAATTCTTTACGCCGTTCGTAATCGTCCATCTACTCCTTCTGCTCCTCTTCCTCCTCCTCAGACTCCGCAGCTTCACCCTCACCCTCACCCTCGGCCTCTGACTCATCTTCTGTCTCATCTTTTGTTTCAGGCTCAGACTCAGACTCAACTTCCTCAATTACAGGTTTATTTGTAACTGCTGCTACTGCAGCTCCTGTAGCCATTCCACGAAATAGACCCACACTGACAATGAAAGGATCACGCAACTGAAATCGTGACTTCTGAATCTCAACCCGGATACGCTCACCCACCTTTAGCTGGTCAAACTCCTCATCACCCAGATGTAGATCACGGGGAATCATTACCCTAATTGCATTCTCATAGATACCGTAGACACCCATCTTGTTATTCTTGAGCACCTCCAACTCAATGGAAGTGCCCTCAGGTGGATGAAGTACACGGCCTTTTGCCTTTACCAGAAAAGCCCAGTCACCTGAAAAGCGCCCAGAATCAACCATACCTGCAGATCTAGTGAGCAGCTCAAGTGTGCCGGGTAGAACATAGCCGTGAGGAGAACACTTTTGCTCCAGACGCTCCTTGATTTTCTTTAAGAGAATGGCGTCAATTGAGGTCACCTCACGACTAATATCATTGGGGGTGAGATAGACCTTTTCTTGAAAGAATGCTTCAGACTCCATAGTGTACTAATCTATGTTAGAGTCTGCTTGATCAATTTTATACCGTGTTTTATTTCTTTCCCTTGTGTCCAGAGTAAAAAGAAGAAATGGGCCTATAGAAATATCTAAGACCACCGTATTTGGCTCTTCTCAAATCCATCCAACGCATAACAATTTCCATCAATGCACAGAAATTTATTGCACTTGTCATCCTACGAGTCACAGTAAGAGATTCTTCTGTAAGATCATAGTCTGATCCTGTAAAACGTTTCAAAATTTCACCTAGTAGAACAATTTTTTTACGATGCCCTGTTACATTACTGACAATAGAACAAGCAGCTCCCATTGCAGGAGCAGATCCCTCAGGTTTTGGTGCATTAGTCTTAAACATAATATTGCCTTCCCAAGGTACCATAAACCCATAAATCTCAGCTGAGACACGCTGATTTGCTTTGGTTGCAATTATAGTATCAGTCTTAGATTTCTCAAATTGTTGTACAAGTGAGTCTGCACATAACCGGTCACCACACACATATACTGATTTGCCTGATTCAATATCAAGCATTCTGAAAGCTGTAAGACTTTCTAGCACTACAATTTGCTCATCAGCTGCTATATCTTGATAAGGGACCCCTTCTTGTAAGAGACTAATTTGTTCTTTGGGCTTTATAAAATTATCCCAAATATATTGCCTTGCAACTTTCTTTAGATCTTCAAGATTTTCTTCAAGTGCTGCAGCTGTTGCAGCTGCTGCTGCTGCTGCACTAACACCAATTGATCTACCCCACCATTGCAGCTTCTTAAGACGTGTTTCTTCTCTGATTTTTTTATCATTATCACCTTCTAGATATTCCAAGATAACTTTACTTAAATTTGCAGGAATACTTTCAACTGCGGGCACTGTGTCAAAATTCCAGCTATCTATCCAAGTATTTGCTTCTATCCAGAATGCTTTAACTAAAGTTACATCTGCTCGTGTAAATGAGGGTGGACCTCTGACTGTCGCTACTGCAGTAGCTGCACCTGGACCTGCAGCTACACCTGGACCTGCAACTGCAATACTAGGTCCTACTTGCAATGTCCTTATAGTCTTTGGCTCATAGTAATCACGTTTTATAGGATATCTACCATAACGCAATGCAATGGGTATATGTGTATCTTGTATTGTATTAGGTTGAAACAAAAATAAATTATTCCTATAAATAATATACCCTTCTAGAGAACCATTTGTAAATTTGATAGACTTATTTTCTACTACACGTGTTAAAAGACCCAACAATATTGATTCTGGAATATCAGGTAAAATTTTCTTAATATCATCCCATGATCTCCAAGGCTGCTCTTTAAAGGCGGACTTAAGTCTAGAAATCATATTTTGTTCTGCAAATCTTGCTGCATAAATATCATATGTGCTCAAGTCTTCTTCTAGTACTGAAAAATTAATAGATGGTTTACATTCATAACTACATCTTATCCAATCACAAATAGGTGTAAAATCTCTATCATTTAAATTTTGAGTCCTTTGGACACCCATACTATCTACCATCTGAACTGACTGAAGGCCAGTAACTAGGATAGCATCCTTGTTTAAATTACAATCAGACGAGCCCTGTTTTAAAGCACGGCTTATATTACCTATTTTTATAGCTTTATTCATTGCAGTCCTATATGTGTAAAGATCAATAGTTTCTTTATTAATTTCAGCTGGAAACGTATTCACATACAGATTCACAGTACAGTTCCGTTTTGCTCGTGGCAGACCATTGTGTGAACAATACCGAATACCTCTTCCTACAATCTGCTCTTCTTTTGACAAGTGAAACCAGCCTTCCAAGATATGAATATCACGAATTGCCTTCAAATCTAGACCTTCTCCTGCAACCTGTGAGCCTACAATTACTTTGATTGTGGCTCCATTTAAATTCTTAAGATCTCTGGCTGCATTTATTACTCCATTATTATTGGGTGAAAGAGGCAGTGAGTCTTTACCAGAAGTATTAATACTACTGGCTGTCAATAAAGCATAATATGCGGGTGAAAATGAGTGATTATCTATTGTCTGAGCCTTTGAAGGGTCTAGAGGTGGATGTCCAGATTCTCTGCGTGGGCATTTAGAACATTGCCTACCACTTGCAGTCATGGCAACCCCTCTTTTAAAAAGTGGCCCACTTCTGCCCCAGGGACTATAGCCATTTGCTTCCAAGAGTAGACAGAAAATCACAGCACCATTTTCTACAAATCTGCTATAGACAAAAGAAACCCCTTCAGATTTCTGAATCTTTTGAATTATAGAATTTATTTTAGGTGAATACTGTCCTAGAAGATTTCGGCCAACACCCATCCAAGTTATATTAGAAGTAGGGTCTGTTGTTGTATATTGAGGCAGTGTACTAAGACGTACCCCTTCAAAAGTTCCTGGAATGGCGTTAGCTGTAAACCAACTCTGGAAGCCTTCAGTACCTGTTCTGCCTTCAGTGCCTTCTCCAGGAAACACACAATTACCAGCCTGTAAAAGTGTATCAATAGTTCGTATACCGACACCCTTTGCAGCAACAAGAGAAGTAGTCAGAGCGTGTACTACTGTAAAAGATTCTTTATACAATGGGCAATTAATAAGAGGAAGGCGAAGTGCATTAGCTTTTTGATTCTCAGGTTCAATCCGTGTAGTACCATTTGGTGTCATATCAGGCCATGCTGTTACTCTTAAATCCATAGGTGGATCTAGCCTAGCAGGGAATGCACGTGGATTTTCACCACGCATAAAACTCACATGGCCATTTGCAATGCGTGTAATTTTCTCTTCAGATTCTGCTGTAAGTCTCTCACCCTCTTCAGTCATTTCAAATTCAATATCTGCATCAGTTAATAGCATTGATTCATCTGCGTGATCTGCATGAAGAAGAAAATTTAACAAAGGTATAATCTCCTTGTAATTATTATACATTGGCGTTGCTGTCATCAGAAGTAACTTGATTCCATCGCATGTTCTTAAAACACGGCGTAACTGGGGTGCAAGTTTCTTTCCTGCTGAGGCATCTGACTTATCATCTGTACCTATTTCATCAGTCTCATCGTCACCTTCTGATTCTAACACATCACGCATATTATGAGCCTCGTCTACGATAAAAAGACATCCACTAAATGCCATTTTTAATAAAGTTATTTCTAAGTCTGACTGTCTTGCTTTTGATAATGTAGAAGGGATCTTACTTAAAATATCTCGTATTAAATTACGAAATGCGACATATCCCAAGATAGCATATCGTTTATTTATAAGACGATTAACACGAAGTTCAATATCTTTTTTTTCACGATCATAATATGTCTGTGTTAATTCAAGATAACGATTACCAGTACATCCATCATGAGAGTTGGGTTCATCATCATCTTTACCTAGTGTCAGACGATTTATATCAAAAATAGTCCTATAGAATCCAGCCTGAATTGCAGGGGGTGCTAAGATGTAAACCCTATTTTTAGGACTCAATTCTAAAAATGTCTCTGCTGTTAGTACAGCAGTACATGTCTTACCTACACCCACACCATGATACAGGAGCATACCATTATAAGGAGTCTTTGGTGACATCATTTGTGCTATAAAACGTTGAACGGGTGTATATTCAAATTCTTTTACTATACAGACATCATCATCAAGCATTTCATCAGTGATTTTCTCTTGCTTGGACTCTCTGAATTCTCTTTTAGCCAAAAGTTGTACTAAGAAATAATCGTCATCTATATCTGGATATAGCCCCTCCTCTTCCAGCTGCCTGTTGAGACCTTCTGGCCCCTCCTCCTGCAGCTCCATATCCTCCTGTTGTTCTCCAGTGTAGTGTGTTAGATCGTTCTCCTCTGCCGTTGTTGCAGAGTTGTTGGAGTTGTCTGACAAAGACATACTTCTCTTGCTGTTCTCCTTCTTTATTTTCAAAAGGGATCATTTGACCCTCTAGTGGTTCGTATAAAATAGGGGAAAAATTCCTAAGTAAGTTTGCTAATTGAATTAAGATGCCTCGTTTCTCAACATTCTCAGGTCTCAAAAGAAATAGCGCCTCATCCAATCCTTTCCATACAATATTACCAATTTCTCTAGTCATCTCATTATTTTTTTCATCAAAATGAATCATATTAGTACCAATGTAATGTGCAATATAATAAGTGTGTCTATAGTGAATATTATTAGAACCATAGAATTGTTCAATAAATGGTGCGACATTAATTACCTTAAATAGGTCTTGTTCTAAGATACCAGTTTCCTCTGCCAATTCGCGATATGCACACTTGATATCTGATTCATAGAGATCTCTACGACCTTTTGGAAATCCCCATTCAGGTGTATCATATAGAGCAGGCTCTTGCCGGAGAAGATCTGCAAGTGTGAATTTAACACCCTGAGAAATTTCTACACCAGTTCGTAATTGTGTAAGTTTATCTTTTGATAGATGCTTATTATGAGCATAACGCTGAGATGTTTCAGTATCCCCACCCCATAAATCATTCCATATGTCATCAAATTCGTCGGCTAAAAGCCTGTTGCGCTCATGTGGCGTCATTCCACGTAATTGTTTACTGATGTATTCAGGATCATTAATACGGTACTTACCTCTCATTATATCCATAAATCCTAAAGAGTCTTTTCTTTGAATCATGAGAACTTGGGGTACAAGATTTGAGATACCTGTTGGTGTTTTATTGGCTTGACAAAATTCTGCCTGTTGAGGCCATTTTTCTTTACGGTTTACCCAACGGAACACTAGTACACCGTAACTAGATACTGGTTCAACACACTGACGGAATACATGTCCGGATGTTCCGCAATTTGTGCAGAATCCTGGATGTCTTTCTTCTGGTATTTGTTGATGAAATGCCATTTTTGGACTAGCCCTTACTAATATCTATGAAATGTGTCTTAAGTGCTGCACTGCACTTTTTTAAAAAAGTGCGCAAAAAGATGTAATAATTAGCACAATATTTCAAGTCCGCAAAAAGATGTAATAATCTGCTGCGCAAAAAACATTGTATCAATGTTATTGCACAGTATTAGATAGGATGCATATTCCTCCTGAAGTCTGGGGGCCCTTTTTCTGGCACACCATCCACATAGCTGCATTGGGATATTCTCAAGAACCAAATTACAGTGAGAAAAAGGCGATGAAAGAATTTTTAGAATCGCTACAGACTGTCATACCTTGTCCAATCTGTCGCACTCACTATACATCTCATTTAGTGAAGATGCCTATTGGACCATCTTTAGATTCCAGAAAAGACTTGTTTCGGTGGACAATTGATCTCCACAATGATGTTAACACAATGTTAGGTAAACGCTCTTATAATGAGACTGAAGTTCTCCAATACTATTCTAGACTTGGCGCTAGAGGTGTTTCACCAGTTATTACGGCACAGGATTTCATGGAGGCTGATCAGCAGGCTATGCTGAAGGGTGCACTAGCAGGTATTGCCGTATCAGCAGTCATAGGGGGTATATTATACTTCAATATGCCAAAGAATACCTGATATAAAGCATATATTCTTAGACTATCCTAGAAATGTTAACAACTAGAGATAGAGAAATTATAGCATCACATATAGTTTTTGGACCTGAAGAACGATATCCTGAACATCCTGAATGGATATTCAAAGGTCGTCGTGCTTTTGATCTCCATTCTAGGCTGGTTCATTTGATAGATGAGTGGGATAGTCTATTCACAGAAGAGCAGAAGACTAACTGTGCTTTACTAGTAACAATTCAGAGAACTGTATCAAAGGCTACACTGAATAATCCTGATTTAATACCAACAAATCCTGTAAGAAGAATAAAACTATATTTTTATTCAAAAGAGCAAATGGTACCTTCTGGAACATCATATTCTAGCAAACAAGGTCTAGAATGGAGAACTCTTTTAGATGCGGAGCCAAATAATTTAATAAATGAATTATAACTTTTCTGAGGTACTTTTTCTAAAAGTACCTTTTTGCGATCTTTTTTAAAAAAAGATCAGTATATAGATGCCCATCTCAGATGAGGACTTATTTGAGGGTGTACAGATTCCAAAACAATCTGTACAGTCACCAAAGACCACTGTAAAACAGGTGATTATAGAGCCTAAGCTAACAGAAGATCAATTAAAAGCTAGAGAAGGCACTTATTTTAGTGAGAAAGATGTTGATACTATTTATGATACTGATGTAGACATCTATGCAAAAGATCCTGAGGCACCTGGTGGTAAGAAACTCTTGGCAAAACTTCGTAAGAATGTTATCCCACACGATATTTTGAAAGTGGCCTGGAAGAATTTCTACAATGCTGCGTCAGCATCAAGAAATCGTGGTGCCGCGGCTGGTCCAATTGACTTGAAGAGTGCATACTGGAAAAAACGTAAACCAACCGAAATTTCCGGTCATTCTGCCCGCTATATGGAAAATGGTAAGAAAAGCAAGATGCGCGTCAACAATAATGTCTTTAGTAGTGTCTTGGGATATTTTGAAAAGACTCCCTTTATGAAACTCCCTTGCCGTCTGACCTCATATACTCAGAAATACTTTGAGCAGTACAAGGCAGGTATCCCTTACATTGAGGAGATTGATCAACTGTTCAAAAAACTAGTCCCCGATCGGTATGAGCCCCAATATAAGCAGGCTCATGCAAACCCTGCATTTCAGATTGCTAATACTGCCTTCTCCTCAGTAACAATGAACCGCAATTTCCGTACAGGTCTGCACATGGATGCTGGTGATATGCGCAAGGGGTTTGGCAATCTATCAGTAATTGAGCGTGGCAAGTATCACGGTGGCTTTACACTTTTTCCAAGATATAAAGTCGGGTTTGATCTGAGAACTGGCGATTTCTTGGCAATGGATGTTCACGAGTGGCACTGCAATACTGAAATGAGGGAGACTGAGGAGGATAAGGCATTTAATAAGAAATTACCAGTAGTCTATCTTAATAATACAGATACAGGTACACAGGGAGTTGATAAACCGTATAGCAGACTTTCCTTTGTTTGTTATTTACGAGAGAAATTGATTGACTGCAAGGCAAGTGAGTCTAATCCGTATTATAAACGTATTGGCTATGATCCTAAGAAACAGACTCTCAGAAAACATGGATCTAAGGCTGGTGAAGATAAAGATGAAAAAGAAAAGAGAAAAACAAGAAAGAAGAAGTCCTGGTTAATGTAGATGAACCAAGATCGCGCAAAAGCGGCCGAGGCGGCTTTAAAGAATGTTGAAACGCTAAAGAAAACTTTAGTAAAACCAAATTCAAGTAAGGCAAAAACTGTAGTTAATACAGGTCCAACAAAGATACAAGCATCTGGACTTCCTGAGCCTGTTGCAGGCACTGGATTTGTTCAATATATAATGTATTTTATTGGTGGGATCTTAGTCTTAGGACTTGTATTAATGGTTGTAGATAAATGGTTTTTTCCTATATTTAAGAGGAGCCCAGGAGCTCCTGGTTACATCAGTTTACCCGGCACTGATATGTCTGATAGTTTCTGGACTGATTTAAAAACAATAAATAATGTGAGTATTAATGCCCCACCCCCACCTACTGATTCAACCTTGCCACCTCCAAATCCTGCCCCACTTTACTCAACTGTCTTAGCATCCCAATCAACATATACTATAACTTTGGATGTGTTGATAAATGATGAAAAACCGCAGGACTTAGGTCCAAATGCAGCCACTAATAATATTTCCCGTACATTTTTCTTCTTAGGAACTGCCTTAGATAATAATAACCGAAAGGTCACATTTACCATGGATAATACTATGAATAGGGTACATATGAATGTATTTAACTCACTAAACGAACCAAAGTCATGTGTAATTGATAATGTTCCTGTCCATACTCCATTCAGAATTGGCTTTGTAAAATCATCCTATGCAATGGAGGCATACTTAAATGGATTACTTGTGCAAACAATACAATTAAAAGGTGGACAAAAAGATCCTGTAATGGGTGATACTATATATGCACCTCAAAATATAACTTCACCTCCATCAACAGATGAAAATGCAAAAAAAACTGCAGTAGCAAGTGCACAAGCTGATGTTCGTAGACTTGCACTTACTACAGAATCAACTGCTAAAGAAGCAGAAACAACCGCAGCAGCTGCTGAGATAGCAGAAGCAGCAATAGCAGCAGCAACATTAGAAGTAGAAAGACTGAGAGAAGCGCTTCCGCCGCTAGGGAGGGCCAAGGGACTAGCAGCAGCCTTAGAAAAATATAATGAAGCAGTAGCAAATAAACAAATAGCAGTAACAGAAGCAGCTGGCAAAACAGAATCAGCAGCAACTGCAGCAAGAGCAAATGTTGCTGCACAGCGGGCTTTGAAATTAGCCAATGACACATTAGCTACTGCACAGCAGGGTTTAGCAGCGGCAAAAGCAACAGGAAAAGTCCTATCAACTGGTATTCAAGTAATGAACTTGAGATTATTCCCCTATGCAGTCATGCCAAATGAGATGCAGGCACGTATGAGTGATTTGACTGATACAACAATATTTAATCCTAAAAATACTTCTACTTCTAACCTTAATTCCGTAAGTACATGGTGGAAGTCATTATTAGGAACATAATTTAGATAAATAGTCTAGACTAATCTTTAATATTTACTTTATTATAAAATAAAGTAAATAGTAAGAGCTAATAGATGCGCATATATTGGTTCCTAGCAGCAATTGTAATTCTAACATACTGTGTCTACAATGCCGTTAGTATGTATACCTTGCCAAACCCCCCTAATAGATTGGGTCCTGAAAAAATATCACTATCAAGCCTCAGACAGGTGGGAACAAATATTGACTTAACTGATAACTGGAATACTCAATCAGGGTCAACATTATTTTTCTATATTTCACCTACTATTAATGATCGTACATCAGTATCAGGTAATGAATATGCTACGGCAGTAAATATTGGTAACTCACAAATTCTAAAAATTTTAATTGCGCCCGACGCAGGTCGGTCACAGATGATGGCTCCAGCAGTCTTAGAAGTTAATATAAATGGTCAAGACTATCCTGATGTGATAGACATAGATATGATTCAACTTCAATCATGGAATTGTATTGCTATTGTTAAACAGGGTCGTTTATTCAATATCTACGTCAATGGCAAACTCTCTGTAAGTCACACATGTACGGCAATGCCGACTTATGATTCTACCCAGCCGTTAAGAGTTGGAGATCCTAGATTGGGAGGTACTGTAGCACTTATCAGTCTAGCACCCTATGCAATGCAAGTAAATGATGTAGAAAATATGATGAAAGATACTAATGATATGGATAATAAACCGTATCTATCAACTGATCTGCCTTCTCTTCCAGATTTTTCAGTAGATGCTTTTAAAGAATTTTATTCCATGTTAATGTGTCCCGGTGGTAATTGTGGGTCATCTAATAAAATGCCACCTCCAATGTATCAATGGACAAGCAATTACGCATAAATTAAATATTGAGAGCTAGTATTAGAATTAAATGGATAGTGGAGGCATGGTTTTTAAAGTTGCAGTATTTGCTTTAATAGCCCTTGCTTTGTATTACTTCTATAAGTGGTTAAATGGCAGTGGTGAGTTAACTGATGTGGTTATTTACACAAACACCACAGATGGTTTACCCGCGTATGATCTTACAAAGCCCACTACATTTTCACCTGCAAACAGTGATATTCCAATGTTATTTGAGGGTGGTGAATATTCTTTCAGTACATGGATTTATATAAATAATTGGGTTGTAAATAAAGGCTATAATAAACCATTCTTTAGTCTAAGTGGTGGATCTGGATCATTTATGACTACTGTTTTATACCTGGGTCAAAATGTTCCTAAACTGGGTATTCGTACCAGTGTATCTGATGGCACTGCGGGTTCAAGTGGACTCAACCTTTCAAATACTGAGCTTTCTAAAATTAGACCTCTTACTGGCAATGGATTTGGCATATCTCCTTACACTGATGCTGGTGGTGATTTCAAGCTATGTGATGTTGAGTCTATTGATTTACAACGCTGGGTTAATATTACAGTTGTTTTAAGTGGTCGTACCCAGGATGTCTATATTGACGGTAAGATGTCTCGTAGCTGCGTACTTCCTGGTATGTTCAAGGTGGGTGGTGACCAGCCTACAATTGTGCTTGGAGGACCCTACGGATTTGGTGGTTTAATTGGAACTACCAAGGCTGCAAACTTTGCCTATTCTCCGGATCAGGTCTACAAGATTTATCAGAATGGTCCATTAGACACTTCTATCTGGACAAAAATTAAGAGCTACTTTGATCCTAGTCAGTATTCATTTAGTATTAAGAAAAATGGGTCTAATATTGTATCTGGAAGCACAGGCTAATGATACATTAATTAATAAAAATAATAGAGTATCTATTGATACACTATTGTTTTTAAATTTTTTGCTAACCTTTTTCTAAAAACTGCTTGTAGTAAGAGAATGCAAGGACTAGGAGGAAATTCATCTTCTAGCTCTGGATCAGATCCAATCAGGGAAATTCTTACTGGTCTAGCAATCGTTGTGCTATTTTATGTGGGTTTGGGAATGGCTGAGTATTTATACAAGTCATTTAATTCCATGTGGCAGAAGCGGGTAGAGTTATTCCCTGATACATACACTGCTGGTACAAAGATGTTTACTGCACTACAAGACCCTTCTAATCCTAAGTCTAAAACTATATATTTTTCAGACAATGAACGCTCCGGCATAGAGTTCAGTTATGCTATGTTTATTAATATCAGTAGTAGTACATTTTCAAAAAATGAACAAAAACTATATCACATTATGCACAAAGGTTATAGTCAACCATATCCTTTACTTGGACCTGGTATCTTCTGCTGGGGTAACAAAAATTGTCTGCGCGTCTACATGAATTCTTATGATTCTTGGAATAATTTTACGGATATAAACAATATCCCGGTTGACAAGTGGTTTCACCTGGTTGTATCTTGCAAACGCAATGTTGTTTATGTCTACATTAACGGAAGCTTAAAACAAAAGTTGACCCTTTCTAATTCAACACCTCCTTACCAGAATTATGGTAATGTCTATTTATTCAGTACTAGAAGGTTAACTATAAATAAGACAGAGGTAAACTCATTAAAAACAGATCCTGAATTTGCAGATGGTGCTAATACTCAATCATCTTTAAGTTTTGATGGTACGGCAATGGGTATGGCAAGTTCAGTCTATTATTTCAGCTATGCTCTATCATACAGTGAAATCAATTCTTTAATGAGTACAGGCCCTTCTCCTGTACTAGCACCTGATAATCAAACGGAGATGTCACCTTACTTAGCAGATACTTGGTGGGCAAATAATTCAATTCATAGAGCCTAATTCATCCGGCAAGAATTTTTAACTCCTGTCGGTCTAAATGTTATCTCATCTTGTTTCACACTAGCAAGAAGAGTTACCATGGCAGGTGGCGGTTTATATATTTTAGTTGCCTACGGCTCCCAGAATGTTATTCTCAGTGGAAACCCTGATTTTACGTATTTTTACACAGTAATGAAAAAATATAGCCATTTTGCCTTTGAATCTCTGACAATTCCTATGGACGGCCCTCAGGAATTATTTTTCAATCAGCCTATTCAATTAACTGCAAAAATAAAGCGTGTAGGTGATCTTTTGACAGATCTCTATTTTACTTTTTCACTTCCTGATATTTATAGTAAGTACACAACTATCGCAGGTCGGTCACAGTTTGAGTTTCAGTGGGTCAGATATATTGGCGCTCAGATTATTCAAAATGCAGTGTTTTTAGTCGGTGGAACACAGGTACAGCAGTTTGATAGTGACTATATCATTGCTACGGCACAAACTGATCAGGATGAGACTGAATTTAATAAGTGGCAAGTTTTGATTGGCGATGTACCAGAAATATATAACCCGGCAAATGGTTCATATGCTGGCATTGTTGGTAGTGGTACTAAACGTACAAATGGGCTTTATCCCCATGTATATCCTGATCCTAGTGTGACTGGACCGCAAAATAACTTTCCCTCAATTCCCGGTCGTGATATAACTGTACCTCTGTCTTTTTGGTTTACAAAGAATCCGAATCTAGCTCTACCTCTTGTTGCTTTGCAATATCATGAATGCAGCGTGCAACTCACGCTCAGACCAATTCAAGATCTTTATACAATTCTGGATCCTGCTGGATACAGAGTACGTCCTGAAGTTAAGGTTGCTTCTACTATAGCCAATATTGAGTCTGGTAATATATCTTATACTACAAATACTGAAGATGGTGTCTATATCCGCCAGTACTTGACTGACGCGGGTTATACGGTGCCTACATTAAATACATGGCCTCTTAATCCGAGGCTACAGGCTACCCAAGTTTTCTTAACTGATGATGAGCGTCAGACATTTGCAACAAAACCGCTCAATTATATCGTGAGACAAGTTACTCAATATAATTTTCCTGGAGTGAATTCTAGACAGCTATTTGAGCTATTTACACATAATCCAGTACCGCGACTTATTATAATACCTAGGCGCAGTGATTCAACCCAGTACTTGAATCAATGGACAAATTACACAAATTGGTGGTTATATCCAAATGCACCCTTTATTCCAACAAAAACACCTATACCGTCACAGCTAGGATCATCTGGTTTGAATGGTGTAGGTATTCAAGAAGATATTATCAGGCAGATGCGGGTCTTATGTGATGGTAATGAGATTCAGGAAACAAAGCCATTCCAGTACTTCAATCAACTTTCCTCTTGGAGATATGCTACAGGCGTATTTCCAGCAGGATTAGGGATTTATAGTTTTGCTTTAGATACATCTAACTGGACCAGGCCAAGTGGTACTTTAAATACAAGTCGCGTGAAAAAGTTTCAAGTAGATATTGATGTGTGGCCATTAAATGTGGGAACTATGTATCTCTATAATCATATAGTCTATGTGGAGAGTTTGAACTTTTTTGTGATAGAAAGTGGTATGGGTGGAATGAAGTATGCGAGCTAGTCACAGGATTCTTATCTTTTTTTTCTCGTAACGGTCTTAGACTTAGTAGGATCCATGAGCCTGATCTCAGGCATCTTAGATTTTCTGGTAGGATTCAGTTTAATCCAACCAGGGTATCTTTTTATCATCTTTTTAATGGTCTGATGTTCTCTTTTGAGTCTGTTACCAAATTGTAAGCCCCCAGGAGTTTTGTAGACAGCAGTCTTTGGTGCTACGAAATTTAGACGCACAACCGCCCCATCTTTCTGAAAGAACTGTATAGTGCGCTGATAATCCTCCTTCTCACCTTGACCAATGTCTATTTTTACGTCACCTTTAGGATTGAAACAGCCCCAGAATGGACCAACACAGAATTTGAGATCTGTGCTGACAGTTGGTTTCATAAAGAACCCATTTGCACTTGGATATACTCCCCAGAATCTGCAGTCAGCCTTTTTGCATTCTGAGAATCCCCGCTTGATAATTTCTTTGAGACTCCGGAGTGGTCGTTCATGTCTCTTTGTAGAAGCAGTATACTCAATAAATCCAGATATATCATCATCACATGAAACAAGGGGTGCGCCTTTAGGAAAGTGATTAAAGATCCAATTCCGCACTTCAGGCAGACCAGGTACACCTACCAAGATCTTACCGTAAGTCTTAGGATCTAGAACTGCCTCATATGCTTTTTGTTGCTCTTTATCAGCAACTACTACGAAGATTTGATCTTTTGGTATCTTATAATGATGTAGTACGGCAAGAGTCTTATCACGACAGCCTTCTGGCCTTTTATATGATGGTATAACAATGGAATAGTCCATCCTAGTTTAGTGCGATAGAATTAAATTGTATAGATTTTTAGTAAGTAGTAGATGGGGAATACATTAACCCTAGCAGTTAATAAGATTCAATATCAAATAGACAATTATTTAAAAGATCCTCAAGCAGAAAACCATGCAAAACAACTTGCATTACAGAGGGCTCAGGATAAGAGAGTAGCTGCAGCTAAAGCTGCAGCAGATGAAAAAAAGGTGGTGACAGACGCTAAGGCTGCAGAAGATAAGGCTGCTGCTGAGGAATTAGCAAAAAGGAGTAAATTTAGTTCTCCACAAGAGTTTGCAGGTAAGATTGCATCAAATATATTATCAATATTTGGATCATTAATCATAATTTGTCTTGCTCTCTATGCTGGTAAGATAGAAGCAAATAGGGCAATTGGCTACAATGTACCAATGAGAATTGTGAGTTTTATTTATGGGGCTTTGTTTTTCTTTATTGTAATTCCTAAGTCATTATATGATATATATGGTTTAAAAAAGACTATTCCTGATTATGCACCTCTTCCAATTTGGAACTATGTTCCAGATGGCTGGATTGAACAAATATTTTTTGGTCCATTTTCATATGTTGAAGATACTAATTGTAAGGCTGCACGTGAGGAAGTTACGCGGCTTTATAAAGATGGATTTACAGGTATTAGTACAACGCCAATAAAATCACCAGGTGCAACAGGTGCAACAGGTGCAACAGGGCCAACAGGTCAAACAGGTCCAACAGGTCCAATAAGTGTAACAGATAAAACAACTACTGGACCTACAGGTGCACACGTCTAAACCCAGCTAGTATTATCTAGATAGAATGCAACCTCTCGTAAGTATTGTAACGCCGACCTATAATCGCCGACGTTTCATTCCTTCTCTAATTAAAATGGTACAGCAACAGACTTATCCTAGAGACCATATTGAATGGATTATCTATGATGATGGCCAAGAGCCAATTGGGGACCTTATTGATGCAGCAAGAGCTGATTTACCAAAAACTAAATATATTTTCAACGAGGATAAACTGACCCTCGGTGAAAAACGTAACAAGTTGAATGAAGAGGCTCAGGGGGAGATCATAGTGGCCATGGATGATGACGATTTTTATTTTCCAGAACGCATTTCTGCTGCAGTTAATGCACTACAAAAAACCCCTACAGTAGATCTTGCAGGATCCAGCAAAATTTTCATGTATTTCACGGATACTAAGGAAGTCTATGAAATTGGCCCCTATTTTGCAAATCACGCAACCAATGGTACCATGGCTTGGAGTAAACGATATGCAATGAGCAGGCGCTATGATGAGACAGTTGCATTTGCTGAAGAGAAATCTTTCTTAGAAGACTATAAGAATACCTTGATTCAACTGGATCCTATGAAAGTAATGTTAGTTATGAGCCATACAGATAATACATTTGATAAAACACAGCTACGTTATAAAGAAAATCCTTTATTCAAAAAGACATCTTTAAAGTTAAAAGATTTTATTGTAGACGAAGGACTCAGGGAGTTTTTTGCTGGATTATAAATTTTTACCGAGCTCTTATTAGTTTATAGCCTTTCATTTTTTTCTCGTGTACAGATGTAATATTTTTAATTGCCTCACCACGTGCTTTTATACATTTCATGCGCTCCTTAGTTGCTTTCTGATCACACTTAATTTCTTCGCCTGTTTCAAGACTTTTGAATCCAAAGAAAAAAGAATATGCATCTGCCCACATATTAGAGGTCATTTTAACTTTGAATACATCTCTTGGAAGATATGAGTGATCTAGCATAAAATAAACGTTTTTGGAACCAAGCAGCACTGGATAGGGTACATCATTATTTCCTATCATAGAATAATAGGCTTCAAATGAATCATCCATAGTGAATTCATATATCTCGTGTCCGATATATATGTATTTATTTCCTGATATGTGAAGGAGGATAGAATTACCCTTGCCAAAGGCGCCACAGGCATCAGCAGCAGGAATACAGGGACTCTGGCCAATATGGACCTCTTTTACAATTATTTTTTTTAGTAACTCATTATAATTCATTGTATCATAGTCAATAGATCCGTTATTATTTCTACCATATTCACCCTTGTAAATTTCCACAGTCTTGCCGTAAACGTCCACTTTAAATGGCCTACCGCCATTGTCATGAATGAGGTACTTCTTGGCACCTTTGTGTAACTTTCTTGTTTTATTTACAGACACTTTTATCCATTTATAAGAACCTTTTGCATCAGGCTTTGATATATAGTTACCATCCTTACCCTTCTTTGTCTCGCCCTTACAATCGCCTGCGTGAAAGGGGGGTGATTTTCTTAGCTGATATTTTTCAGATTTTACTTCTTCACAGGGCATTTATTATAGGAAGATAAAATAATAAGGCCTAAACATTTAACCGGTCTGGCTAATTAGAGTATTTCTTCCTATGTCTAGAGATGATTCAGTTAACAGGATGTTAGATATATATGAACAACCAATATTAAATGGGACTACTGAACTATCAGAATTAGCACTTCAGCCGTCCCATATTAAGATTCCTCTAAGACCTCATCAGCTCGCAATGATTAATGCAATGGAACAAAAAGAAGCTAAATCTAAGAGAGGGTTTGAGATAAATGGTGAAATACATTATAGTCAGTTTTCTGTACTTGGTGATAAGGTAGGATCTGGAAAAACACTGATGATGCTTGGTTATCTATCTTCTATCAAAAATCTAGTACAACAAAATACTTTCTGTAGAATTCACGAGAGTTCTAGGACCACCTTCTGGAGTAAGAAGCCAATACATGTAAATGAGTGTTCTGGTAATAATCTGATTATAGTACCTCACACACTTTTTCACCAATGGAAGCACGCAATTCAACAACAGACTACTCTAAGTTTTTTAGAAGTCAAGACTCTGAAAGCATTTGAGAAACCTGATTTTTTAGAACATATACGAACGCGTGATATCACTCTTATGTCTAATACAATTATTAAACAATTTATGTCTGTACAAGAACGCAGCTCAATACAGTGGTCTCGTATTATCTTTGATGAGGTAGACAGCATTCATTTTACTTCTACTGTCCCCATGCCCCAGGCTAATTTCTATTGGTTAATAACAGCGACGTGGCCCAACTTTATCTTTCAAGGTCTCTATATGTTTATGTCAGAGGTCTACTTAGCTAGACGTATTACTAGTGGTCTGAGTCCTGAGCTAGTCAGTATGCTACAGCAAGATCAAGTAACAAATGGTAATAATTATTATTCACGTTATGATATAAAGAGTGCACCATTTTTCTCGCACTTTCTAAGTAAACATCCTAACAGAGGAAATTTAATATTGAGAACAAGTGATGCTTTTATGGCGCAGAGTTGGAATGCACCACCCGTTATAGAGTCTAGAATTATTTGCGAGACGCCTGTACAGCACCGTATTATATCACAATTTGTGAATGCAGAGATCCAGGAACTATTGCATGCAGGAGATGTACAGGGTGCCTTGGAGAAACTGGGTGTAAATAATTCCAGTCAGTCATCTTTAATTATTGCCCTCACTGATACTAGAGAAAAGGAGCTAGATCGTTTGGAGAAAACTTTGGTATTCAAGGAGTCTTTAGAATACGCAACACCACAGGCAAAGGAGCAAGCTATTACTTCTCTAAAGGTAAAAATTAGTTCATTAAAGGATCAAATTAGTTCATTGAAGGAACGTATCTTACATGTGAAAGATGAGATTTGTGCAATCTGTTATGAATCTCCTAAGACTCCTACATTAGTAATGTGCTGTTCACGTCTATTTTGCGGAGAATGTATTATCAATTGTATGCAGCGGAACTCACATTGCCCTCTTTGTAGAACTCCTCTAAATTTTCAGAAGTTGCGTCAAGTTGATATGGAACCTAGAGAGACACCTACTGAGGTAGAGCCTGCCCCAACTCTATTAACTAAGAAGGCTGCTTTATTGAAACTTATAACTGAGACAAAGGGTAAGTTTCTGATTTTTAATAGATATGATAATCCTTTCTTAGAGATAGAGGGTATCTTGTTAGAAAAGGGATGTCGTGTAGCATCAGTTAGAGGAAACAAGGATCATATTTCTAGTATCTTAAAACAGTTTGAGCGAGGAGATATCCAGGTACTTCTTATGAATAGCACAGAGGCAGGGGCGGGGATTGATCTGAAGTCTGCGACACACATTGTTTTAATGCATGCTATGAGGAGAGAAGAGGAGAAGCAGATTGTGGGTCGTGCAATTCGTCTTGGACGCACGGAACCTCTGAATCTAGTGAGACTATTGCATGAAAATGAACAATAAATATAAACAAATAACTAAAAAATTGAATGACCGTATATATTTGAGGGTAGTACCTCCCAAATAAATATGGATTTTAATTTGGACCCTTTCAGAAATACTTCTGAGCTAGATGTTCAGAAAAGCAAGATTGATGTCAGATTTCAGAAAACTGGCCCTAGAAGTATTACACTAATTGAGGGTCTTGATGAAGACTTAGATATTAAACGTATTTCAAAAGCTATGAAAAAACAATTTAACTGTGCGGCATCAGTTCATAAAGATAAAGATAATAAAGAGATTATCAAGCTCCAAGGAGATCACCGCCAGTCAGTGCGTGAATGGATTATTGCTGAAGGTATTCTTACTGAAGCAGAGGCTAATGATCGTATCATGATGCATGGCGATTAAGATTTATCTTTTATATCTTATAACTACAGAGTTCTTTAGGAATACTCATAGATTCTATTTTTTTTGCTTGTCCAGCTGGTAATTTTAATTGTCTTGTTTCAATATGTACTTTTAGAACTGCTGGGATTTCTTCAATAGTTGTATTATGTTCATCTGAGAATTGAATCATTTGTTTCCATGTATTATAGAGTGATGATTGGCGTGTCAGAATCTGAGTAAATTGCAAGTTAGATATTGGTGGAACTTCTCTGATTGGATATTCTGATAGAAGTGCATTAGTGATTTTGAGTTTCATCTGAAAGCTTGGTCTCAAGAGGTTCCAATTCTGATAGAAAAATGCCCAATAGTCAGCTTTGTCACTCAGATCAAAAAGTTTAATAAATTCTTTATAATGTGTCCATGCATCTTCAATACCACTCAGTCTCTTATGTATATTTTCATGTACACATAGACCTGAGAGATTGCCCAGATTATTCTCAACTTCTGGAATGATAAGTGGATCCCAGACTTCATAAAGACACGAATGACTAAATTTAATAATATCGGTACTTGGTTCTTCAACTTCTGCATCAACATCATTAGAGTCAACTGTTAGCTCAGGCACATTGTTTGTAAATTCATTTTGAATCTGAGAAATTACAACTGAGTTACGACCATCTAGAGATCTTAAGATTACTCGCAAATCTGAAGTTGCAAAAACTTCTGGTCTCAACTTATCTCCCAACCATTTCTGAACAGTTGTAGCTGGAAATTCCATAGGCATATATGTGCTTAGACGTACAATATGTTGATAGGAGCGTCCCTTGATCTCATTACAAATAAGAACTAGAGGATGTGTTGTCTGACCAGGTTTCCATGAGCGCATGTAATCAAGAAGTTCATTGAGACCTCCCTTCTCACCGATGCTCAGACCATCAATCTCATCAAGTAGGACAGACAACTTATTTGATCCGTCTTGGGGTGACATGATTTCTAGGACAGATTTCTGTGTTAACAAAGGAATAATCTGTTTTTTAAAAGCTTGACCAGACCGAGTATGGCTTGCATTTAGTTCAACAATCTTATATGATTCAGATTTCAGAACTTCTCTTGCTAGAGTTGTCTTACCAATACCGGGTGGACCTACCAAGAGAAAAGCCGCGGTAGTTGGTGATTTTAACCATCGTCTGAGCGCAGATTCCACACTCGGATGAAGATTACTATATGCCATTACTTACTTTACAAGCGGCATTTATCCTTTAGGCATTTTTTACTTACATGAACCCTTATTTGCGGCGGCAGCAGCATTAGTAGAAACTCCTATGCAGCTATCTCCGTCAAAGACTCCCTCCCAAGTTAGACCTTTAGCATCGCATTGTTGACAAATACCTTTAATTACTGCAGGATTTGTTGTTTCAATAATACTTTTAGATGTGTGTAAAAATGTTCTATCAGCTGCTAAAGCAGTTGCACCATTTAAATCAGTACTAATTATCTTCTTTAAAGTACCATTTTTAGAAACACCTAACATATCAACACATCCAGGAAGATTAGTGCCGGGTAAAGATTTAACGTATGTTAAATAATCTGGACAGGTGTTTATTGTCGGAGGCCAAGTAGAAGTTTTATTAGTTTTTTTATCAAACCACCTATATCCATAAAATATCAAAACCATAGTTGCACCTATGGCATAAATAATTGCAGTAGGTACACCCATAGTATAAAGTTTAGCTGTACCCATTGCAACAGTTGTTATAGAAACTAGAACATACAAAACAAAGTACCAATCTATAGTGGCTAAATCATAACCAAAAAATATTAAAGATGAAGCCATACTATCTACCTATTATTACAAGAATAATCAATTTAGAATCAAGTTGATCCTAAATTGATAATGTAAATAAATGTCTATGAATAGTCTTAAAGACAATTTACAGTAAACCGGGGTAGTAGGCCACAGGTGCAAATGTGCCAGGCAGGCCACCATTGGTGAGGCCAGATGCAAGCTCAATGTAGCCAGTCAGGTAGTCCACATAGGGGTTGGTGGTGACGCCGGCAGGGCCATTTACACCACTAGTGGACACCGTGGAGGTCATCAGCTGTACCTTGCGGAACACACGGCCAGCAGACACTACAGACTTGCCCATGTCACGGAGCACACCGCCAGAGGCAATAGAGCTGATGGTAGACGTAAACTTGTTGGGAGTCGTGCCACCCTGAGCCCATGCAGCCGTGGCGAAGCTACCTACCAGGTAGGAGCCACCTGCACCACCGCTTGCCGTAAACGCGAGCACCTTGTCTGCCACGTTACCCAGAGGGATAAAAAAACCACCAGCAGACTGCTTGAAACCTCTAGAAGTAGGGCCAACAGAGGACATTGCTTATACCTCCGGCTTAGAAATTATTTTTGGTTATGGATAATATTTTGACCCTTTTGCCCGTAGAAGAACTTGGTATTAAAAAAATAGTACAAACAGAATGGACTTCCAGCCTGGCTTTGTTTTACCAAATACAAACCCTTTGCCGGTGGGAGGAATGAATGGTCGCGTGAATTTATCCGCGCCATCTAGTGCCGGTGGTCCAATTGGAGAAAATGTCCCAGGTTTTTCATACAGAACTATTGCTGAAAAGTCTTTTGCAACAGATGCACTGCGTGGTAACTGGGAAGTGACTGAGTTAGCAAAAGCGTATTTTAGCACAAATAACGCGCGTGTTATCCAGAATGGGATCCGTAAGGCCGTATATGAGAAATCTGGATCCAGACAGTATGTTATAGATGATCAATCTATGGATGAACTCACCATTATTATGCGCACCATGTACCTCCAGTATGCACAGAACCTCCCCAATGATATTGCCGGTCAGGTCTTGGATTTAAATGAAAAAGTACTTAATTGGTCCGTACCTCATATCTTATCCGCCGTGGATCATTATAACTATTATTTAAATGACATCAGCCACATGCCGGTACCTCTTGCCAGATCAGTTCATCTGAGTTCTGCCGGTACCAAGTCTCTGCCTTTGAATCCATTTGTGTAAACTACTTTTTCAACTTAAATACCTTCTTTTCCTTTCGCAAGGGTACACCTGTACGTGCAGCCTCGCGAGTATCCCGGAGGGCAGACCATGACATCTCAAATACATCCAGATCATTGGCCCACAGTGTCTGAACAGTGGTCGCCCGTAGGGTTTCCAGGGCTGCCTTGGCAAGTTCCACGTGCTTCCTAGCATCCTCAACTGCACTGGCCTTGACACGGTCCATACGCATCCGGAGTAAGTACTCATAGGAATCTACGGACTCAGGTTTCTCCATAGAGTCCAGTGCCGGTAGACTGTGTGCCTTCATTGCCTCCACAATGGCTTCATCTGATTTGCGCCGTAGGTCAATGCGATCTTCTAGGACGGCCAGGAGAAACCGTGCCTTGGCATCATACTCTATCAGCTCATGCTCCAGGCGTTTCATCTCCAACTCTTTCCTAGTCTCATAGCCCTTGAGCCGGACCTGGTAGTAGTCCTCCATCATATCACCCACCGTGCCGTACCGCTTGATCTTCATTTCTGGACTAAAGCAGACCATGTTAGTGGTATGCCACGTAGTATTGAGCTGCAACATCTTCTCAGCTGCCGGTGCGTCAGTGCGCATTTCAAAGTAAGTGTCTTGATTAAAGTATAGCACAAACTTGACCTCAGTATCATTGTACAGGTCATCAAATGACTCTAGTACGGGCTTAATGTCCTTATCCTTTTCACTCACACGCGTGTTAGTACAGAGTGTATCTAGATATGTCTTGTAGTCCTTTGTCCACGTCCCCACAGGTAGCTCAGAGATGGTGACGGTGTACTTTGTATCATCCCAGACAGCCTTACCCTTAGTTACCCAGGTAGTGTCTGTAGTACGCTGCACTTGACCAGTAAAGCCATACCACCACGGCTGCAGAGCGAGGCCAGCAAGTGTATTACGCCTGAGAGCAAGGCGATCACGTAAGAGCGACAACACGTCACTGGGATTGTGTGGAGGGATATTTGTAGAGAAACCCGTGCCAATGCCTAGGGCACCATTAATCACCAGAAGAGGCACCACAGGTTGATAATACTCGGGCTCTACTACCTCACCGTCATCATCAATGTATTTGAGGATACTAGAGTCCTCCTTCTTGAACATGGAGTCCACGATGGGCTCCAGCTGAGTGTGGATATACCTGGGCTGGGCTGCATCCTGGCCACCCATAAGACGAGAACCAAACTGACCATTGGGTACCAGAAGATTCAGGTTATTGCTGCCGACAAAGTTCTGGGCCATGCCAGTGATAGTAGAATTTAAAGATGCCTCGCCGTGGTGGTAGGCTGCATGCTCAGATACATAGCCCGCAAGCTGGGCTACCTTGATTTCGGACCTGAGTCCTCGCTTGAGACAGCAGTAGAGGATCTTACGCTGTGAAGGCTTGAGACCATCCATAACGTGAGGTAGAGACCGCAAGTTATCAGCATTACTGAAGTGAATAAGCTCATCATTGATAAATTGGTTATAGGGTATCTTTCCACCCTTGACAACGGTGAGTGTGCGCCTGGCATCATAGGTCTTGAGCCACTCCTTACGATCATCTGCACGTTTCTTTGAAAAGGCAAGGCAAATTGCGTCATCGGACTTGTCATCCCACTCGTACTTCATATCAAAGAGGTCCTTGAACCACTCACGAGCCTCCTGGGCAGTAGATGTGCCTAATCCCTTGTAGTACTTGACAGTCCACCCTGCAGTACTATGACTGTCACGCCAAGTCTCAAACTCACCCTGACTGTAAAACGACTTGGTGTCACCACGCTTGGTCATCTTGAGCAGAGGAGTTGCCAGACAGCAGAGAAAGTTCATACCTAGGAGTGAAGGCCAGAATGTGTGAAAGAAGTTCATCAGTAGGCCCTTGATGTGAGAACCATCATGATCCTGGTCAGTCATTATCATAATACGACTGTACCTGAGAGACTTAGTATCTTTGTAAACCTTGCCTTGCTCCAGGCCAATGATCTTCTTGATAGAAGTGAGCTCCTCATTCTTGTTAAACTTCTCCTGGCTGATGTCCTTTACATTCAGCATCTTACCACGGAGAGGGAAGACACCCCAGCGCTCACGGCCGACGACCGCCAGACCGGCAATTGCGCTAGCAGCAGCTGAATCACCCTCAGTCAGGATGAGCGTGCACTCCTGGGACTTGGCAGTACCAGCCCACAGTGCATCCTCCAGCTTAGGCAGACCACGGAGTGTCTTCTTCTTGGAGCCGTCAGTCTTCTTGGCATCCTTGGCAGACTTTGCATCTAAGATAGACTGGGCCTCCTCTAGGAGACCAATCTTGACTAGGAGGTCCGCGAGCTTCTCTGACTTGAATGCGGACCCAAACTTGCTTGCGGGCGTAGTGAGAGTCTCTTTAGTTTGGGAGTCAAAGGAGGGGTTCACGATAGTGGAGTTGATAAAGAAGACAACGGAATCTTTGAGCTGAGAAGGTTTGATGTCAATCTTCTTCTTCTTGGCGAGATCACTAAATGATCCCAGTACGGTCTTCAAGACGGCCTCCACGTGCTTACCACCCTTCCGAGTGTTAATACCGTTGACAAAGGAGATATGGCGGTCATCAGGAGAATCATCCTCGGCAAAGAGGTTCTTTGCCAGGACTGCACCAACCTCCCAGCGCTCACCGCAGCGCTCATAAGCGTGTGAGGTCCCATCTTTGATGAAGAGATTAATAAACTTCTCAAAGGTGTTATTGGGGATTAGATTAGCCTGCCAAGTGACTTTGACATCTTTGCCGGCCATAGCAGCCAGCTCAATCACCCTGGTATGAAGAACCTGCATCATGGCATCCAAGTCAAGACCAGGGAAACGACTAAGATCAGGCTCATAGGTAATCTTGACAAATCCCTTGGCAGCCTTATCAGCTACAATGCTAGGTTTGCCTGCCACAGCCATATGATCTTGCCAAACCTGAGTATAGCGTTGACCAGAAGCAGGATGACGGGTACTAAGAGTAAACTTGTTGCTAAAGATATTAGTCAGCTTTGCGCCATAACCATTCTTACCGCCGACGATCTTCTCCTCAGACTTGTCGTAGTTTCCACTAGTCAGCAGATGACCAAAGATAAGTTCAGGAGCATAGACTTTGTGCTCCTTGTGCATCTCAATGGGAATACCATCACCATCATTCTCTACCTCAATCACAATACGATGATCATTTCCAGATGTAATACGGCAAGTTGAGATATCAATATGCTTGATGGGCTGTTTCTTGGCTGCATGTGATCTAACAAGAGCATCACGTGCATTTACAATGATCTCGTCAAAGATCTTATAAAAACCCGGATTAAAAGGGATCTTACGGTGAACCATCTTATTGCTCTGCATATCGTAGACCCAGCGAACTTCTTCGTGCGTCTCTGTGCTGCCTACATAGGTGTCAGGCAACTCCAGGATATGCTCACGATGCGTATGCTTCTTATACTGATCAGCCATTGGTGTAAATGTAATTTGGCAAGGGGTGCCCCCTGGGTCAATTTTTATACTTAGATTAAATAGAAGGCAAATGAAAGATATAAATAATAAAACCAAAAAAAAATGTAATTTGAAAAATATAACACGTAAAAATATCTTAAAGAAACAAACACTCCCAAAGGACTTTAATCTTTTTAATATTGCATATAAAGAACCAGGTACAAAAAAAGATTTAGCAGTAGGGCTAGTATATTTTAATAGTGCAAAGTCTAAGCGGCTTTTAATGAATTATTTATATACTAGAGAAAAATTAAATATTGCTAATATACCTAATTATACCATTGAAATGTATGTGACTACACCTGAAATAAAAGATGCAATTCATATAAAAACTGATTTTATATTATTTCAAAAAGAGCGTTTATGCCATGTCTTGGAAAAAAGTATTCCTAAACAGTATACCAAACTCTTATTCTTGGATGCTGATTTGATATTTGATGATGTCAATTGGTACAGTCGGTTATCAGAAAGGCTAGACTCATTTAATGTAGTTCAGCCGTTTAGTACCGCACTTTGGTTGGATGTTACCTATAAACACATTGTAAAACAGCGGTCTAGTATTGTATTTAATTTGAAACTGGGCAATTTACAAAAGATTGTAAAAGGTGGTGTTCTAGGATTTCATCCTGGATTTTCTTGGGGATTTCAACGACCTTGGTTCAAGAAAAATGGATTTTTTCAAGAAGCAATTCTAGGAGATGGAGATACTTTAAGTTCAACATCTTGGATAAATAGAAATTTTTTTGATGAATTTATAGAAAAACGTAAATATATTACTCTGCCAGCAAAAGAATATGTTAATTCAATGGATCGTCCTTCAGTATGTTATTTAGAAGGAAAGATTTATCATTTATGGCATGGTGACAATAAAAAACGTCAATATACGGAAAGGCGTAATATATTAAGAGGTATAACTGACATTCGTGATATTATAAAAGAAGATAAATCTGGAATATACGCTTTAAAAGATCAGTCATTAAAAGCTCGGATTATGAAATATTTTAGGGATCGTGATGATGATGGTATATGATGATATATGATGGCTATATAATTTCTTTTTCCTATAATAGAAAGATGGTAAAGAGACATAGAAGACAAAACGCGGGTGGAATGCCCCTATCTTTCTTAGACAGTAGTTATAAGGAACCATCCGCATCAGCTGGATCTAATCATAATATATCTCAAGTTGGTCTTGCTAGACCTGTATTAAATCACACGGGTGGTAGTAGAAAAAAGAAAAGATCAACGCGCAAAAATGGCTGCAGAACATGTAAGAAAGTTGGTGGATTCTATCCATCTGTAATGGGTAGTTTAGTGAGAAATGCTCAGGCATTGATACCTGCTGTTGGTGTAACAGGGTATCGTATGTGGAATAACTTTAACAAGACCAAGAAAAATAGATACTAGATATCTTAAACCCCGGTTATGTGATTTCACCAGGTTGCGTGAATTCGCCTAAAGACAGAAAGCGTCCGACAATAAGAAGAGAATGTCCATACAGGCAAAGGCAACTCCAAATTCAAATGGTAATCTATTTGAAATGAAAAGTGTACAATCTGGTGCTATTAGGACACTTGTTGAGGCGCTCAAGGAGATTCTTACAGAGGCAAATCTAGAGTTTGACTCTCAGGGTATCAAGATTGTAGCAGTTGATGAGACCCATACAGTTCTCGTTTATTTAAGGCTACATGCTGACCGTTTTGAAAACTATTACTGTCCTGTAAAGCATGTGCTGGGTGTGAATATGATTTACTTATTCAAACTCATTAAGACTATGGGTAATAATGACAGTCTGACACTGTATCTGCCTGCTAATAATCCTAACAAGCTCGGTATTCGTATGGAGAATACAGAAAAGTCTCAGGTGACAAATTTCTTTCTTAAACTCTTTGACACAAATGTAGAGGATATCAGTATTCCCAGCCTGAATTTCACCAGCATTATCCACATGCACAGCACGGATTTTCAGAAAATCTGCAGAGACATGAATATGCTGGGTGAAAAGATGGAGATTACGAGTTCTGGATCTAATCTGATCTTTAGATGTATGGGTGATTTTGCTGAACAAGAGACGGTGATCGCGGATAATCAGGCATCTATGAAAGTTCAGACAAAGGGTACGACGAATGAGATTGTTCAAGGCATTTTTCAACTAAAGCATCTGGTTCTTTTTACTAAGTGCACAACTCTGTGCCCTAGTATTGAGCTTTATCTGAAGAATGACTACCCGCTCATCCTGCGTTATATGGTGGCAAATCTGGGCGAGGTAAAGCTTGTTTTAGCACCAATTAAGAATAAACCTACTGCATAACTGACTAGGTAAAAAATTGATATGTTAGTAATAGTAAAAAGTATTACTAACATGACAACGCTAGATATGCCGCTTCATTTTGCAGTCAAAATTGATTGGAGAGGCCGTGAAGGCTATTCACTTATTGAAGCCAGGAAACAAGAAGATGTATTTATTTTGCAAAATATCTATCATGGTAACTTGTTTTATAATATTGAGAATTGTCCTAGACCAGTAGATCCTAGGACAGATTTTAGGTGTAAGACTAAGAAAATTAGTGGAACAGTAGAACACACAATTGTTTGGGTTTATACCCCACAACGGCTAAAGCATCAAAATACAATTTATCCTATTATTAAATTTACTCCGAGAAATCATCTACCTACTGCGAAAACCAGAACATTTATCCCTATTACGGTTCCACAAACTATACAGCCTGCACAACCTGCACAGCCTGCACAGCCTGTACAGCCTGCACAGCTTGTGCAACCAGAACCCAGTATAACATATCCAATTAAAACTATACCTCAACACGCAATCAGACTTATCTTACTAGGATCTCTTATTGAGGGAGAAGAATGCTCTATTACTGGATCTCCAATCAATCTTGAAAATGGAGCAGTAACTACATGCTTTCATATATTTGATAAAGAAGCAGTTTCAAGATGGCTAGAACAAGCTTCATCTAATAAGAAGTGTCCAGTCTGTATGCAAGAATGTAATATATATTCATTAAATCTGCAAAATTTAAATCAGTAGATCAGTAAAAAAATTGAAAACGTTATATACTATTTTTATAGTACTACTTGCAATATACTAAACAGATGCAGCTTCCTAAGTTCTTTATGATCTATAAGTCGCACGGCTACAAGTTTTACAAGAACTGCATTGCATTTCCTTCAAACAACTCTTATGATCCTGTAAATGTAATAAGCCCTCTTATGAATGTAACAATCCGAATTATTAGCAAGCATGCTGATAATGAAAATGAGTATGATGGTGTTATTAGCAGAAATAGTTTGAGACGGATGTATTCTTTCAAGTGCAAATTTACTGGGTATGAGGCTATGATTAATCTGAATGGTGATACCATAATTGTGCCAGGAGTTTATTTCTCAGAGTATGAGACAAATATTCTTCCTAGTGGATCGCCTATTATTACTCCTTCTAAAAAGTTGGTAAAATGGCAGATTAGGGCTAGACCTTATTTGCAGGCAGATGTAATAGTCCAAGATGAAACTTTGACACCTGCTCCTATAGTTACACCTGCTCCTATAGTTACACCTGCTCCTACAGTTACACCTGCTCCTACAGTTACACCTGCTCCTACAGTTACACCTGCTCCTACAAGATCTATAATTCCTGTATTTCCAGGACACATAAAGCAACTCATTCTTGCCGATAGCATCAGTAAAAATGAGTCCTGTGCAATAACTGGTGAATCTATAAATCAAGAGAATGCATGCATCACTACCTGTGGTCATGTATTCACTAAAGATGGGCTTACTAGGTGGCTATCAGTTTCATCTAATCAGTCTTGCCCTATTTGCCGGCAGAGCTGTTCTCTTGCATAATAACTTTAACTTGCTCAATCCACTCATTAATTAGCTCTTTTATTTTTTGATCATTTGAAGCAGAATACCATTCTCCAGAAGGCCAGATATATATATATTTAATACAGTTTGTACCTTTCAAACTGAGTTCAATCTTAAAGTCGGCGCCCTGTACTGTACCGTCACTATAATACAAATCAGTACCTGTGATATCTTTAATCTCAAAGTTATCACACTTACTTTTTAGAAGCTGAGAGTTTTCCCGTAGTTTTTTAGATAGTTCCATTTATCTATACCATATAGATAAATTTAATCAATTTTCATAGTATATTACATACGTTTCTGAACATGAGGTGTATACAGTACCTCTGACTCTGTGCACCGAGAATCAATAAATTTTAGGCTATCAGGTGAATTATATTCCTGAGCATTTGCATTCCAGATCTTAAGAATATTAAAAGTACCCTTCTTAGGACTCATACTAAGACCCATGCAAATATTTCCCTCCTCAGATAATGCCTCTGAAGACATTGCATGCAAAAGTTGCGTTGTAAAGACTTCTTTCACATTTTCATATGGCACCTTTATACTATAGCTACCACCACGAATATTCTGGTAGTTTTCCCAAAGCGGTAGAGTATCTCCACGCATGAAAAAAGGTAAACCATTTTTAAAACGTGCGGCTCCTACTTCTTCTAATACCATTAGTACATCTTGCCATGTTATGCAAGTATGTACTTTTACAAATGTATCAAGACTCCACTTCTCGGCATCTGCCTGATGAAAGTAGAGTGTCCATGATCCTGTTGGAATATTATCTGTTAATTTCACTTGGTCCATCTCCGTACACTATAGTATGCGCAAATTCATTAAGCCCCTTTTTTATTACGTTGCCATCATCAGTAATTAGTTCAAGCATAGCATTATCTAGATCAAAACATTGAGGAGAACCAGTCTCACAACACCAGAGTGTAAAAATCTCAAGAGGAGTCGGTTGTGTAAATCCAGACCATTTTACATCATTTATCCAATCTGTTAAATCATGGAATATTCCATCTGAAAGAGTGACTGTGAAACTAAGATAAGATATATGTTTCCACTGCACTTTATTTCCAATAAATATTACACCTGTAAATATTGGTGGATTTGTACTAGCATTCCATTTAATTTTTAGTGGATTAATATCTGATATATTGAATAATTGTTTAGAAATTGGTGTAGATTTATTTATAAGAAAAACCCATTCATTTTGGTATACTAATGCATTTTGTATAGCTTTTATCTTATTTACTACAAAATTAGTTATGTAGATACTCCTATTATAAAGCCAAGGCAACCATGCCCATGCAAATTCTTCCATTATATCTGAATAAAGATATGATGTAAGAGTTTAAGTAAAATACGCAGTTACTTGCACTCGGCGTTAATTTTAGGCATAGGCTCAGGGATTGTACATTCACAATCTTCTTCCATTTCATATGAATCACACATGTCGGAAGGATCTGATATATCAACTTTTCTGAAATATAAAGACAGTAATGCAAAAATTATATAAATTGGTAAAATAGCTAAAAAAACCCAATTTACATTTTGGTATCCATATGAACATAGTAGATAAAAAAGGATTGTAGCAATGCTACCTAAAAAAATATAGTTTAATATTCGCTCTCCATAGTTAAAATAAAAATCTGCTATAATAAATCCTACTGTTAGAGAAGCCATTAATACTGAAGTTATACATGGGGTTTCCATATCTATTTAGCTTATAGCTTTTAGCTTATAGCTTCTTAAGAACCTTCTTTAGAGGATCATACTTTCCAATAGGTTCTCCAACATCACCGTCCTCATTAGAATAGACAATGTTATTAGAATCTTTGAAGAATGACAATCCCTTATACGTCCACTCCTCAACCTCAACTTCAGCCTCTTCCTCAACTTCAACTTCAGCTTCTTCCTCCTCAACCTCTTCCTCAACTTCAACCTCCTCCTCAGCCTCTTCCTCAACTTCAACTTCAACCTCCTCCTCAACCTCCTCAACTTCAACCTCCTCAACTTGCTCAAGCTCAACTACTGGTTGTACAAGTGGCTGCTGTGTAACGGGTACTTGCAGTTGTACTGTCTTTACTGATGATAGCATCTCTGTAGGGTTTGCAACAGGGTTCAGAGAAGGAATTGTTGACAATGTATTGATAGTAGGTGAACTAGACAACGTAATGTGCTTTTGAAGAGTAGAATTTAATTGATTAATTGCATGTAGTATACTGCTAATTTGAGCATCATGTTTCTTTTGTAGAGCATCAAGTGCCTCTAGAAACTGATTATTTGTATTAGATGGCTGTAAAGTAGCACTATTATTAGCAGTAATCTCATCTGCAAACTTCATAAGAGAATCAGCAATCTCTAGCTGTGTATTCTTTAGTGCCCTATACATTTGGTATACGGGTAAATCTAAAATGCATCCAATCAATTTTTGACCTTTACATGCAAGTTCATCACCGCATCCAAAGTACTCTCCTTGTCCTTGAGAGGCTTTGATCGTTTCAACCTTAGTCCTGGTTCAATGCGCCTTGTCACATCAACATCAACCCCAGTAGCACTCGTATTTCTCAGAGAAGTCTCATAGAAATCAATTGGCTTTGTGTCAAGAACAGATAGAATACTGATAATTGGTGGCAGATTTGCGTCAATCCGAATCTGTTTCTTTCCTATGATTTCACGGAACTGAGAATGAGACAGACATCCCCCAAAAAATTTCAGAGACTCTCTTGGTGGTGCTGGTTGAATATTGTCTGGTTGTTTATACATCCTATGTAAGAGAGCTTGCCGCTCCCATCTCACTTGAGGGTCTACATGTTCATTTAATAAATATGCCAAGCTACAAGATAAAGTACAAAAATTACCATAGACAGTATAAACTCCTTCCTCTTCCTGAGTAGGAATGACAACGGGGCGACCTTCAAACTGGCCTGAGCACCAGAAACAAGATGCACTTGTAGATTCTGGTAGGCTCATTGTCTCATTTCCTACCTTGTAGTCAATCATCACATCAATTGTGCGAAACACTTTAATTTGAACCTCCTCTACTGCCTGTTGTACTACCGTGTTCTCTGCCTTTGGTAGATCAGATTCACTAATTGCAGCAGGCAGTGAATCAGTTGGTTTATTTGCATCTAACTCATCGCTTTGACTAAGTAGTTCAGCATTACTTGAATATAGATTATCTGCAAGAGCATCGTATGGCTGAGGATTTACTGGAGGTGCAGGGTTGTAAACAAGAGGTCCATCTTGAAACTGCACCTCGGTTGACCGAAAAGGTAGATGAATAATAAGAGGTCTGCGAGGCTCGGGTGCAAAATTACCTTGAATTTCACCATCTGCAGAAACAACCGCAACAATGGGCACCTGTTTTGCCTTTGATGCTCGTTTTGTTCCTGCTACCTTTGGCATCCCTTACTGTTATGCAATTGGACCCCTTGTGTTTAGGTCTTTTTAGGAAATAGAGCAACATGTTATTGCCTTTACTTTAGTAGACCATTCTTCCTTCATCTTTGCCTTGAATTTAATGAATTCCATGTCAGAATCGGGTTCAAATTGCTGCTTTGTGTCATTACCATCTAAATAATCAAAATAGTCGTAATGCAGAGTATCGGATGATTCGTACATATAGCACTGTATAGTAATACAGGTATCGGTATTTGTTTCTAGATTTGTTAGTTGATGAACTTGATTCAAGGTGGAGCTAATCCACGTTATATTACCAACGCTGAAATCTGCCTTGGCAAATGGCTCTACTGTGCCGTCACCTAGGAATGGAAAGAGGCTAACATTTATGGACCCGTGTAAGACACGAATAATGGCCGTTGATCCACCGTGATTGTGAACGGGAGAAAAATGTCCAACTGGCCAAATTTCCATGACGTAGGGGATACCAGGAGACTCTCCATTGTTTACACCGAGTGTAATACGCAGATATGTTTCCTTGTAGTTTGGCTTATCCTTATCAAATTCGGTTGCCTTCTTTTTAATGGTCTCATGGCACCATAAACCAGGAGTTGCGAGACTGTATTCAATAGCATTCGTAAACTCGGGAAAATCTGGAGTATTTAGAACAAAATTCTTTCCAGATATACAGTCATATAGTTTCTGAGAGGTCTGAGAAAGATTCGCCTTTGGCATGTATTCACCTGACGCGATAGACTCCATACTGAGTTGATTGGTATCCTTAACTAGTAAGGGCACTTTTGCAGTAATTGGATCTCGGAGCAAGGTAGTAATTTCCATATCGGTGCCATTTACTAGTACAAGATTTTCTAGTAGCGTTTTGTTAGAAGCATTTAATTGATATTCATATATAACGGTCTCTTTGCGAGGTTCACCTATGCCGGCATATAGACGCTGATTTTGAGAATCAATGCTAAACCAGTAATATGCGCCAGTTATATTTGTTATACCCTTTGTATTATTAGGGTCTATTAATGGCTCATCATCCGGATACATATTTACAAGGACCTTATCAGCAGTAAATTTAACTACAAATCCTGTTAAACCGCTTATATCACATAGTCTAAGACAGCATGGTCCTCCTGCGTCAAATATAATTACTCCTTGCCCGTGCACAATAAGGTTAACAGTTTCTACTGGCTGTCTTATTCTTAGAGCCTTGGGCCGATCATAATACGTATTAGTAAATGTCATCTATATTGCCGGTCTAAATTACTTTAACACTTATTCTTAAGAGATGGAGGTCAGCCGAATTGACCGCTGTATAAATGCGATGATACAAAATCCAAAGACATTTCAACACTGTATCTTTGTTGGTCCACCAGGCTGTGGTAAGACGACGACGGCCTGGAATATTGTTCATCAATTCTACAAGACACCTCTTGAGCGTGTAGGCAGGGCCCTATTCTTGAATGCGAGTGATGAGCGTAGCTTGGAGGCAATCCGATCCAAGGTGTATCCATTTACTGAATCAGCTGGATCTGGGCTTTTTGGTTATACGAATAATCCAAAGATCATTATCTTTGATGAGGTTGAGACTTTGACTGAGCCTGCTCAACTTGCCTTGAGACCTTTATTGGAACGGCCGACAAGTGAGGTTCTGGTCTTCTTCTTGTGTAATTCCTTATGCAAAATACATGTGTCTCTCAGAACAAGATTATTTATTTTGCGGTTTGATCCTCTGCCTGAACTAGTTTTGAAGTCCAGACTTAGTATAATCAGTCCTGCCACTCTGAGCCCTGGTAAGTTTGATATTAAATTACACAGAAGTGACTTGCGATATTTTTTATTAAATGGGGAAGCATCTCAACAGGCAACATTATGGCTCTGTACATTATTAAATACACATCCTTTGAAGAGAGGAGAAGTCTGGAAGAAAATTTATAATACTTTTTCATTACAGACATTTGGCTGTTATATTTTGACTCTTTCTTTACTAACCGATACGGGCTTTTCTAATTGGAAAGATTGGATTGAACTCTGTGATCCAAATATATCTATGTGGATGTCACAAGATACGGTAATAGATTCTATGGAAAAAATGTGGGTAAGTATTTATCCATAACCTGGACCAGGTCTAAAAAATGAATAGGTTAGGCCAAGGGTGTTAAAGCATACGAAATGTCAATTGTGCCACCTGCGCCTTTAGCAATGAGCCCGCTGCGGATCTCCACGACTGTTACGACGTGCCACGCTGGCAGTGGTATTAATCTTAAGAAACTCTTTGACAATTTTCATCTCTTTGCTATTCCTTTTGGTTATCCTGGTGAGGGGTTCTTGAAGATGGAGTATGAGACGAAAGTGGTTGGCTCTTCTACTCGTGATGTACTGACAAAGCGCAAAGTTACAGAAAAGACATTCTTCAATCAGGCAACTCTGGTCATCCGAAAGATTTTACCTGGGCGTGGGTGGAAGGAGGTGAATGTAAAGCTCTTTGCAAATGGCGGTGTACAGATGACAGGTGTACCTACCCCCGAGTTCAGCCAGGAGTCCATCAAGTATGTCATCAGTCAGATCAAGGCAAAGATGCTTGATATCTTTGTGAGCCCTGATGCGGCTGGTATGACAAAGTTCAAGATTCAGCTGATTAATAGTGACTACAGTATTAATCGGCAGATTTACCAGGAGAAATTGCACAAGGTTCTGAGTAATGTCTACAACTTATTCTCGTCGCACGAGAGTACGATTTACCAGGGTGTCAATACCAAGTATTATTATAATAAGAAGGGTAATATTTTGAGGCCTGGGATCTGTGAGTGCAAGGCAGCGTGCAATGGACAGGGGAATGGTGATGGAGATGGTGAGTGTAAGAGGATCACTATTAGTCCGTTTAGTTCTGGAAAGATTATCATTACGGGTGCACGTGACATGGATCAGATTAATGAGGCTTATGAGTTCTTTAATGATATCTTGATGGCTCACCAGGAGCAGATCTTGTTTGTGCCTAGCGCCTAACGCCAACGCCAACGCCAACGCGTAAAACTTTTATGTCATATTTCCAGAACTACGGCAGACAATGTCATCCGCGGCCCCCCCTAGCAATGCGCCTGTGAATACGACTGTGGCTGCACCTACGGCTGCTAGCGCCACAACTGGTGAGAGAGTGCCTTCTGCAACCACCCTTCTGAATGCAGCCAAGCTGGCCATTCAGAGGGACATGCCCATCCAGCTGGACTACTTTGTAGATTCTGCTGATGGCAAGGCTTTTTTGGGCGAGGATGCTCAGACGAATGAGAAGATGCTGGTAAAGAATTCTGAGGAGTATACTAGCCACATCCAGAAGATCTACAAGGCGGGTGATGACTTCATCATTATGACGGAGAACTCTATTTACTTGGTGAGTGGCAAGGTGCAGAAGCGCAAGATCCAGGCATCTACACTGAAGTCTGGAATGGAGTAAAACTTTTTGACATACTTTTTTGTAAGACGCGTAGCGTCTAACGTGGCAATAGCCTAGCAAAAAGTATAAAAATTGATGTCTACTTTTTTTAAACAGCATTTATACATAATGGTAGTTCTTGGCATTCTCGGCGCACGTAATGCAATCACAAAGCAGATTATGCAAGATGAGATTCTGAATCCCATCTTGGATGATCTTGGAAAGGACCAGATTAAGAAGATTCTATTGCCGTCTGAGCCACTCTCAAGCACTTACATTGAGTGCTGGGCACAGCGTCAAGGGATTCAAACTGTACCACTAAAGTCTGATTGGATCAATAACGGCAGACGTGCTGGTGTAGTACGTGATGCTCAGATTCAGAAAGAGTGCAGCGCATTCTTAATCTTTGAGGGGCCAAAGAGTCGGTACTACTTGGATCTAGCTGAGCGGATTGCTAAGAAGAACACAGATGTAAGAGTCTATGTGGTTGAGTCAAAGTCAGTTTCTCCTGTGCTGCTTCAAATAAATCCAGAAAATATATATAGTATTATTGAAAAAGATGAAAAAGAGATATTGACTATTCCTAAAATGTTTGCTACGGCAAAATGTATGATTACTGATGAATAATCTAAGATAAAGTAGAAATGCAAAATCTACAGCGGTTGGAATCAATGGAAAATATGCAATTACCTCCTGAAATTGTTCAAGCGCGTATTCAAGCACATAGTCAACCTTTGACTTCTCCAACAAGTGTTTTTCCTATGCCTTTCACCTTAAGAAATTCCAGAGTTCCTAAAACTACAATAAATGCTACAAGAGGATTCAGATCTAATGGATTTGTGAGACCTCAGGGTCCAAGAAATAGCACTCTTAATACACGTAGAAGAGTATTTGAAGATAATTTTATTAGACGTATCATACAAATGGTAGAAGATGCTATGGTAAGAGATATACCAATTAATTTTCAAAGATATACTGAAAGATTACTTGCACCAGATTGTTCAAGAGATGAGGCTATTTTATTATATAATGAACTCATAGCAATTTTTATTATATTAATTTTATATATAGTATATGTTTTAAAAGATACTATGGAAAAATTACAAGTAAATCCATCGCTAAATCCAAGTAAAATGATACTTTCATTTGATAAAATCCATTTTTTTTCTAATTTAAAAAAATATTTTTTAAAATTCATTTTTTTACATCCAGTTGGATTTATACCTACAGCAGTTACAACATTGATGCTAGCAGGAACTGCTTTTCCTGTATTTTATGTTTTTTTAACTTTAGCATTAGTATCTATGATTTCTTATCTTGTTGTAGAATTAAAACTTTCTAAAAATCATGAATTAATTTATAATAAAGAAAAAACAAATTTACTATCTGTAATACAGAACTTAGTAAATATACTTCTTGATAATAGAAATACAGTGCAAATAGCTCTTGTTAAAGATGAGTTGAAATACTGGGGGTTAACTAAGGCTCAAGTAGATTATTTATTAATTCCAAATAATAATGATTATCGTGATACTTTAATTGATACAGCTGAATTTCCTCCAATAGGAACTGCTCAAGAATTAGGAATAAATGAAAATGAACGACAAGCATTAGTAGATGCTAGAGAAGCATCTATAGAATTACAAAGAAGAACTAATGAAGAATTTAGACAGTATGGATATACTGTTTTTAATATTGATCATATAAAAGAATTCATTTTAAAGGCAGGAGAAAATAAAGAAGTTTTGGCACCTAATGGACTTTTTAGTAATAGTCTTGTTAAATTTGGAAAACGTAATAATGTTAATAGAGGGGGTGCAACTTCTTTATTAGTTAATGCTACAGCTGGAACAAGGGGTGGTAAAAAAAGAGGAAGGAAAACTAATAAACGTAAATTAAGAAGATAATTTAAATAGCAGATCTACATAGAATTCAAGCATATAATATGATTGAATTCTATATTATTAATGATGATTAAATACCATATTTACCACCTGTAGCAACATGAAATGCACTCTTTGCTAAATTTTTCTTCCATCCAAATCCCTCCTTATTAATGCTACGATTGCACATCACAAACAGGAACCACGCATTAATTAAACCTACTAAGATACCAATTATAAGAGGTAGATAATTTATTAAAGATTTAGTACCTTTACTTACCAAGATACCTACACTAATAACTCCGGCTACAGCGAAGATGCTATTTAAAATGGCCATTATATAAAACCAAGTGCATACAGTCCCACTAGAAATAGACGCAAGCCAATCAGGTTCAGAAGGCATTTTTCTGATATAACCGCGGATTTTTTCACAGGTAGTTATAGATAAATGTCTTCCAGGAAGAATCGTATGAATAAGAACAGGAGTCGCCGGAATAAGAGCAGGCGTAATGGCGTTATGTACGGTGGTATGGCTCCCGTAGGAGATTCTAGCATGGCTCTAGGACAGAAGGATAACTTGGCTCAGGGCCAGCAATTCTTAAGCATGCACCGGACCCAGCACGGAGGTATGAGCCCCTATCCTGCCGGTGTCACTGACAGTGTTCTGTCTGGCCCAATGATTGCTGCCGCTCGCACTGGCCCCCTTGATACGGCAATTGGCCAGATCCAGGGAATGCAAGATGGTGGTGCTAGACGCAGCCGTAACAGACGCAGTTGCCGTAGCAGGCGCAATAGAAAGAATAAGAATAGATCTAACAGAAATAGGCGCAATAGAAGACACCGTGGTGGTGCACATATGGCTTTCAGTGGATCCCCTTTATCTGAGAGTTCCATGCTTCTTCCTTCCGGTCTTGAAAGACAGGCTGCCCTGAATCATGATTGGGATGCTGCCAGAAATCCCAATTACTGGGCACCCAAGCAATAATGCACTTTTGCTCTTTTCAGAAAAGAGCCCAAAAGGTTTTTGACGTACTTTTTTTTAAAAAGTACTTTAAAAAGTACCCCATCTGCCAGATTTAGCAGGTTCCGGGCATTCTGGTACGACAGGAAGCTCTGTAAAAACTGTTTTCAGTAAAACTACCTGCTTATTTAATGTAGCCAACTCTTCTGCAGTTGGTATTACAAGTACTGATATATACGCATCCCCAAATTTGGGCGTGCCCCTTACGGGCATACCCAAGGTTGGAATTGTCCCGGTCCACATGTTTTGGACACCAGCGGGGATCTCAACCGGAACTCCATTCGGAAACCCAGGATGACCTTTTAGAACCTTGGTAGTTCCTAGCAATGACTCAGTGAGATTGATTGTGATTGACGTCTTGAGTTTAGTACCCTCACGCACCCACCCCCTTGCATCATCCTCTTCATCAGCTTCACGCAGAACAACCGTAACATCACCAGGCTCAGTGTAGCCCTGAGAATCTGAGCACATCCCTGTGAACACTACCGTGTTTCCTGACATCATACCAGGCTCAACCTTGATTTCTAGTGCCTTCTCATCAGGCAGAAGACCACGTCCCTGACATCCTGTGCAGGTACCCACGTTACGCTGACCTTTTCCTTGGCAAGGATGGCAGGGGCCCTGGCTGAGCATTTGGATTGGCCCCATGTTAATCATCTGTCTGACTTGCCCCTGTCCACCACAATCTGTGCAAGGTGCAGTTGATGCTGCACCAGACCCCTTACAGGCCTTACAAAAAGAGTGGCGACCAAGTTTAACAGACAGAGTCCTGCCATTGTAATAGTCTGCAATCCTCAGGGGCAGATCTTGACTCTTACCTGGTGCTTTGCCCTCACGCTTTCCTTGACGCATTCCCATACCCATAGGGCCTGGGCCACCTGGAAAAATACCACCAAACATCCCACCAAACATTTCTGACATAGGGAATGGCATTCCCCCAAACGGTCCTGGTCCACCTGATCCAGGACCCTGTTCTGATATACTACCCGTCATGTCATACATCTTGCGACGGCCTTCATCGCTCAGAACTTCATGAGCCTGACTGAGCTCCTTGAACTTTTCAGGATCACCCCCCTTATCTGGATGATGTTCCTTAGCTAGCTGCTTATAAGCTGATCTGATTTCTGAAGTCTCTGCTGCCCTGGATAACCCTAGAACTGAGTATAGATCACGCTCCATCTTCTTTTGAACATTGTGTAAATGTTTAGGTCTACTGCGTTGATATTACAACAAAGGGGTGCGTAGATGGTCTAAGAACAGTCTCATAAACAAAATCAGATGGCTTCCACAATTAAAAAAATAAATACAACTCTTGTTGGAATGGATGCCATTGTATCACAGTTAGAAGTTTGTATTGAAAACCCTCCTCATCTTTTTTTGGTAGGTTTTCCTGGGACAGGTAAGACGACCCTAGCAAAAGAATTCATCTCGGCCTACTTCAGACACAACAAGGTCAGTAAAGAGGAAGAAAAAGACTATTGTTATGAAATATCATCTCATCAAGATAGAGGAATACACACATTTAGACAGATTTTAAATGATCATGTGAGATGGATTGCACCTAGGAAAGGTGTGTACCGCTGGATTATTATTGATGACTGTGATACATTGCCAGCTATTTCTCAACAAGCCTTGAGAAGACCTATGGAGACATATGATCATATTACACGTTTCTTATTTATAAGTCAAAATCAAGAGTCGTTGGTTGCACCCTTACAATCTAGGTGTCATATTATCTTAATTGAACCCTCTAATGAGCGGAGTTTATATGATAAAATAATTGAGAGAGAAGGTCTGAAAAAAACAGACTTAACCTCAGAAGCATATGATGAACTTTTGAGTTTATCTACATGTTCTCTAATGAGATTTCAAAGTATGATAAAGATGCTCTATACGTTAAAAATATCTGATGGAACTAGCCTTATTGATTTAAATTATATTAGGAAGTCATTTGATCCGCATATCTGGGGATCAATGAGAGATTTACTAACAATGCTTATTACAAATGACTGTGAGAAAGCGCAACAGCAACTATTTAAAATTTGGGAACTTGGTTATTCATTTGAGGATATTTTATTTGAATTGGAGCATACGGTTATCGTCATGAATATTATTGATCATAAGGCGTGGTATAATATTCAACAGTTTCTTATCAAGAGTTGGATTTACCATAGTCAATCAAGATCTAGTATTTTGGATCTGATGACTGCGTGTTCTGAACTACGGCCATGGTCTCTCAATGCGCCTACGTAAGATTAAAGGTAATAAGTAACTAAAGTAAGATGTCTAAACTGTTCAGAGAACAACCATCTCTTGAAATTGTATTATTAACTTTAAAGGAGTTAGGATTTACTGGTATTGCAGATTCAAAAATGTTTAGTCCTGAAGATCTGAATTTGACTACGTTAGATGCATGGGCACCTATTCTAGAACCGTACTATCTCCCGTGTAAAGCTAAGCGCTATTTTCACACTCTTGATGCCCGGCGAGTTATAACACTTTTAAGACACTTACTACCTTATCATGGATTCAGACTACAGACATATGAGCGCCTACAACAAGGAAGGAAACGCACGGTGTATCAAATACATCCTGCGACACCTAGACTTTTGGCTCAGGGAGAAGAGATTCGTGTGCTTTTTTTATGAGAGTAGCGCAAAAATATTATAACCACTAAACAACCCCAGCCTTTGCAAATAAATCCGTGATGACCAGATCGCTATCTGCAATCTGGTCTTCAGACATTTTCAAAAACCAACCAAATGCTCTCCTATCGCGTAACTCAGGCCAAGGTAGGGGTACATAGATTATTAAAGGCCCAATCTCAAAAGGTAAGTCACCTTCCTGACCAGACGCTAGTAAGTCCTCTACTTGTATTCTCTTGCCTGCTACACCCTTTCTGCTTAACTCGGCAAGTGGTCTGACTTCTATATCTGGATTCATCGCTGCCAAAGCCAAGTACTCCCACTTATCTGCACTGCGTGCAGTATCTCCACCACCGGAAGCGCTAAGACGAGCCTTTGACTTGGCCTCCCACCCAGCCCAGAAAGGGTGATTGGGTACAGGAGACCATGCAACCTGGAAGTTGGGAACATTGGTGCCGGCCGTACCAGAAAAACTCTCAGCCTGATCTGTGCCAAAAAATACTGGTTTTGAAGGCAATTTACCAAATGGTTTTAAACAGATTGTTGCAGGAGAGACCCAGAGTCCACCATATTTATTGAGTATAGAAGCACGGATCCAAGCAAAATCTGCGGGCTCCAGAGTTACAAGAGGGTTCTGGAGGCTCTGAGGAAGTTGGTTCCAGCCACCAAGCTTATCTGCGAGGCCTGCAAGACCACTGATAGCCTCAATGCGGTACTCGGACGCGTTATGTCTAGCAATGGACTCGTAACACAGATTTAGAAATGGTAAGTTTAGAGCACGTGATGACCGGGCACTGAAGTCTGCCCCGAGACGCGCATTGGGAATAGAATTGTCGTAGAAGATCCAAATGGCAGGGCGATCCATTCCACGCTGCATCAGATCTCTTGCCTCAAAAGGGTTTTTACTTATCATATTATGGCTTACAACGGCACCAAGGCCGACGGCGATGACAGCCACAAGGCCTATTGTGAGTGGCATCATCCAGTCTTTCATCTCTTCTATCTCAATCAATTATTTGTAATCACATATCTTTGCATTTTTGCGAAATGTTCAGATATGCGTCTATCCTCCTCAGATATCCTATTTAATTGTTGTGCCTGTCTCTGAGCCATTCTGCGTTCACCTTCTGCTACTGCTTCCATTTCTGAAGCAGATAGAGGGGCTGGTGCAGACTTTCTCTCAGATATTGCAGCATCAAAAGATCGGTTGCTCACACGTACATCCGCAACCTGGTGGCTAAAAGTGGAGTCGGTAGTATAGGCTCTTTTTAGATCTGTAAACTTGAGCCCATTCAGATTTGCCCCCGTGAAGTCTTCGGGTCTCTCACGACCTAGTTCAATGCCGAGCGTAGGAGCCATGACTAAGGCCTCAGGTTGTCTATGAGTGATTTGCCCACCATTAGCCCCTTGAGCTCTGGACTTGACCTCATTCTCAAAAGCCTCATTGAAAACGGAACGATTAAACTTCCCATTGAACTTATTCTGTTGACCTTGACCTTGAGTCTCTTCAGACTTTAACCAATCCCCGTAGCCGTCACCATCGGGATCGGGTAACTTTGTCTGTTCAAAGACTTTGTTGAAAGTATCCATATTCAGACTTTTTGGATTCAGCTTCACTGGTTCTGTCATCTTCCAGGCTTCTGAGTTAGTCTCTCTAGTAGCAGTCAGTCTAGCGGGTGACTCTTCAGCCACACTGACTAGCTCATTGCGTCCACCACGAACACGCCGGAGAATCTCACCTAGATATGCATATGCACGTGTTACTTGGTCAAAGGCCTCTTCAGAACCACCCTTATCTGGATGCGCTTTGATGGATGCTTTCTTGTAGGCTTCTTTTAAGGCTTTTTCACTGAGGGCTACTTCTTCTCCAAGTCCGAGGATCTGAAGGCACTGGGAGAAGAATGAAATTGCTTTTGTATGGGCTCCTGGATCACCGGCTCGGTTAATAATGCGATTCTCAGATTGTTGAAATTGTCCTCGTACTCCATTGGCAGATCTCTGAACCTGTAGCTGTCCAGTACCTTGTTCCCCGGGAAGGAGGGCGGGATCTCCACGGCGGACTGAAGCCACGTATGACAAGATTGGAGCATAGAACCCAGTCTGTTTAGCAGTGGCCACATACTCTTGTGCGGAAAGAAGTGTTTCTAGCATTTGAAGCCGCGTTGTGGGTGATTGTATTTGTAGAAGGTTTTTATAAATCCGAACATGAGCTTCAGGGATATGTCCTGCGGCAAGTGATAGATTGTTCCCCATTTGCTCTTTATTTTAGAGCTGGATTCATTATTGTCATAATAGAGCGCATATTATTTTTAAGTATATTAAATAGATATGGCCTCAGGCGGTGTATCATTAAAACCTCCTGTTTATCCTAAATCTAAAGTTTCAACCACAACTTTAGCAGCAAGAAGTGTTCCTATTTCTATTCCTTCTCCTAATCCTGGTCACACTGGATCACATTTATATATTCCTTTTAATTCTACACAATTTGAGTGTGATAAAAATAATATAGAAATTGGAGATCAAGTAATATTTGCAAGTTATATTATTAATGGCGATGAATTTGGTCAAGATGAATACATTCAAGTAGGGCCTAAAAGGGCTAATGGAAAATTTAATATGCGTATAATGACAAGAGAAGAAAGAGTACTTCGGGGCGCAGGGCGTTTTACTGATTGGCCAAGATTTAGCCCCTTTAATAAAATAATTGTAATAGATGGCAAACGATATAATACTAAATATTCAACAATTGGAACTGTTATACGTAGGCGACCAGCATATTTTGTTAATTGTGTATATGATATAATTTGGACAAATAAATTTTTTCCAGGTGTAGAAATACATACAGAACATTATCCTACTCAAATAAACCTATATTTTCGTCCAAATAAGTCTAACACTGTTGCAGAAGCCTCTAATTCTGCAGGAACTGCATTAGGTACAGAAAGTCTAGTAACTGGATTAACTGCATTAAAGATAAACCCTGCAGCAAATCTAACTGGTGCAGAAGAAAAAGGAGGTAGGCGCAAATATTACCGACAAGGTACTAGACATAAAAAAAAAGTTTATAGAAAAAAGACACGGTCAAATAAATACTAATTTTTTGTTATTTCATATCTTAGTCTTTCCGGTGTGAGCATAGGTATCATTGGCTCACATTCCCATCCAAATCGTTTACCAAAAGTCTCCAGATGAAATCCCTGTGGCCAGAACTGCGGTATTGTAGCAGGTAAGTTACGATATGGTGTCTTTAGGAGTAAGTTCCAGCTACGCATAGGTAAGACTAGTGCTAGTTGTTCTTGAGGCTTCAAAGGTAGCTTTGCTACTCCATTCTGCCCAGATGAAGGTAGGCTGAAATGCTGAACAAGATCTGACCAAGTAGGTGGATAGCCTGCAGGATAGACCCACTCCAGATCAACTGGTCTCCCTTGATAATAGTCTAGGATCCAACACCACCCTTGCCAGAAATTAGCAACGCGTACCTTTCTCTGTTCTACTGAATCCTCGCCTAAGGCCAGCCTGTTATAGACAGAGTTCCAGCCCTTCTTAAGATATACTTTATCGCCTGCGAGATAAACCAAAGGCTGCTCAGCTTGCTCAATGATTGGCAAGTTATCATCAGCTGACTCCCCCAGCCTCGCAGACATCTTTCTTTTGATTGTTTGTACAATGAGCCTCTCTTCTTGCAAGGAAATCCACTTTGCAAATGCTTTGAGGCCATCTGCATTAGGTCTGGCAACACCAGTCTCATCAAACTTTACTAGATTCTTTTGTTTTGACCAGAGATCATTAAGACCAGCAAGCAAGATGGAGTGCCCCTCATCACGGATACGAAGTGAGAGGCCTGTTGGCAAGAAATCATTACCACAGAAAGACATTCCAAAAATATAATCATAAAACTGCTCCCTTGACCACGGCTTTCCTTTTTGTAGAGACTCATAGAGACAGGCAATTTTGAAAAAACATAAATCAACTTGTGAATTCTCATCAAAACGCACCATCTTTCCAAATGCCATTGCTTCCCTCAGTAAAAATAAGGGGTACTGTTCACCAAGTTTATCTCCGGCTAGGAGGCACAAAAGAATCAAATCAGCATCAAGACCATAAACTACAATAGGTCCCTCTGGCAACTTTGTTGAAAGTAGCCATCGGAGAACTTTGTGTTCCCCCTCACCTGGTTCTTCAGTGTCGCTGATAATCCAGCCATGTTTGGACCCTACTACCCTCAAGGCTGACCCCATTGACGCCATGAATTCTGTTCCTGGCGTGATTGCATTTGTATCCCACGCTTCAGTGGCAGTAGAAGCTTGTATAGCCGACTTGAACCTCCGAAAGCGCTGCTGCTTTATCTTAGCATAGGGAACAACGCCATCCAAGGCCACATAGACCTTCAGAGGTGCACCAGCCGATCTCCAGATATGCGTTAAATAGGAGCAGACTTCCTCCTGAAGTTTACGCTCCCATGCCTTGGAACCAGCAATATCTGAAGACCCAGGATATAGAATAGCTAACATTTTTGGCTCCTTTAAAACATGATAAATCATACAATTCATATCAATGACAAGTGCACTTACTGATGAAGGTGCCACTCGTTGAATTGCATGAGGTATCTTTGTTATGAGAGTTCTATAATATGAAGGAATGCCCATTGCTTTATATAAATATGATAGATAGGCCTTATGTCCTCAGCACAGGCACTGCCAAAACCAAGAGAAGGAGTAAAAGAAGGAATTGATAGAGCGATAGCCTTCGTAATACCTATAGCAGTAGAGTTTCTCCGTCTACTTCCGGATGGGCTTGTATTTGGTGTTGCCCTGCTATCTTTATTAAGTTTCTGTACTTCTTATGGTGTTCTCCTATTTTCTATGCTTGAATTGATGTTTATACAAAGACTTTTTGCAGGATTTATTGGTAGCATTGCTGGTACTAGCACAGGGCAGAATGCTAATGCTGCAGTCTGTCAAAATGGTTTTGCCTTTCCCAATATGATGCGAATTTCAATGATTGATTCTGTTGGTAAACCCAGTGCATTTCCATCATCAAGTATGTTTTTCCTAGTGGGAGTTATTACATATATAATTTCATCAATTCAACAATTCAAAAAGGAAATAACAACCCTTGGGGGTGATGTGAATATGCGTACCAGTATTGCAGCTACATTTAGCGCTATATTTATCTTATTCATGTTTATTTATAAGATCGTCTACGGCTGTGATACTTTTGAAACACTTTTATTAACAATTATATTTGGTTTTGCCGCAGGCATATTCTTAGTATATCAAAATATGGCTCTATTTGGCAGAAGTGGTGTAAATGTTTTGAATTTACCATTAATAGTCAGTGCTACAGAATCTGGAAAACCAATGTATGTTTGTGCTCCAGCACAAGTATAGAAATTAAATATTACAGGCTAGAGTTAGAATGTCGCTGATATCAGCTTCTGGATTAATAGGCAATACAAAAGAATACATATACCGCGGTATTCAACAATTGCCTTTGATAATGTCGCTAACTTCTTTTATGTTGACAGTAACAACTGGGTCTATTGCACATGCTACACTTTTTGCTGGTCTTACAGTTGTAATGCCTTTATTTACTCTAGTATCCCAGTATTTTTTAGGCAAAATTTTATTATGGGCAATACCTGAACGGAAAGATGAATGGAGTAGATCAACGGTAGATGTTTGTAAAATTATACCTAGTCCAGAATCATTTAAAAAGTTTGAGTATTATGCATATGGTTCTAATACAAATTTATCTCATGTACCAAGCTACTGGATTACAAGTATTGGATTTTTATTTGGATATTTCATAACAAATGGCACAGATACTCTTGATGTGCCAATTGTACCTGGTGCAGATACTATTGCACGTGATAAGAGATATACACAGGCAATCCATATTTTAGTGGCGACTACTATTGTCTTTGTATTAATTATTGGTGCCAGATTCTACTTTATGGGAGATTGCGAAGGTCGTGGTTCTATTGGAAAAGTCTTAGGTGGATTATTTGGATTTTTATCTTTATTAATTGGTGTTATATTTTATCATATTTCTAAGGCATGTGGTGCACGTTCATCAGATTTATTTGGTGTCTTATCTCAGATGTTGCCGGCAAGTGCAATGTCACCAACACCTATTGCTTGTGCTCAGGATCCAAGCCAGACTTAGTTACTAAACACCTGCTTTACTAAATACCTGCTTTACTAAACACCTGCTTTACTAAATACCCATAAAGCGTAGTAAAAGGTCTAGATGTCTCCACGTCTTTTTCCATTCCTCAGGCTTCAGAACACCCGTCTGAATCCCCCGTTGATAGACGGATTTTAGTATATTAGCAGATTCACGAAGATTTACTGACTTATACATCCTTTCCAAGTCCTCTTCTTTTATTCCTGATACAACTTCTCGTCGTTGATTTACAGATTCATGAAGTCGGTAGAGCCAGGATCTCATATCTTCTTGAAGATATCCACCACCCTTGTTAACAAATGAGTCGGGAGTATTATGGCGTATCCATTCACGATAGTGTTCTTGACAGTTACGACAAGGCATCAGATGCCAGAAATCTTTCAGAACTATTCTAAGCTCATTTTGCTCATCTCTGGCCATAGTCTGATTGGTGTGATTCCCCACACGCTCAGCTAGACCGTGTAGAAGTTTCCATGCGGATGGCCCCCATTCACCAGGAGACACCATTGCTTTACTGAAAAAAATGAAACTTTACTTGCTGAATTTGGCGCACACTAACAATGTCAATCTCACAAGAATATACCATACCTCAGAGTCTGTGGGATTCATTAGATGCAGTACTTTATACTAAGGGTCTGACATTAGCCAAGGAAATTGCTAAAGAATTAAATACATCTCCATTACCTTTAATTGATCTATTGAAGGCAGCTGACCGAAGTAAGTTTACATTGATACCTGATAATGAGATTAGCAAGTATCAATGCCAGGCGTTAATTCAGTGCGGCTCCACCTTAATGCGCTGTAGATGTCCAAGTTTTAAGATAAATCCTGCTCTTTGTTTGGCACATGAGAAATACACACCAGATTTTCCTACTGAGCTGCCTCTTGTTCAGAGACTCGTAACTGCAGAGGTAACATATATGATGAAGGGCTCAGATGTCTTTACATTAAATGGTAAGCAGTGTGGATATTATAAAAATAATAGTCTGACCTTATTTGAAGTGGTTGACTAGATACCCATCTAAACATTTTTAACTTCTATAATTTAGATGGATAGCTCAAATAATATAAATTCTGCAAAAATAGCAGAAAAAGCAAAGAAGATAAAGAGGGCAACAAAATCAAAAAAAGTTAAAAAATCCAAAACAAATACAAATATTATCAATATTTACAAGATTAATAATATTAATAGTATTAATAAGATTAATAAGATTAACAATTATAATAATATATATATAGACAATTCAATAATGAAATTAAAGTTTGTTCCATATAATGGCCCAAGATGGGAAATTCCATCAGGAATTACTGTATCTTCTTCTATCAAATTTAAATTTGACAAAGTTTCAACATATAAGATAACAGAAGTTATAAAAAAAATAAATCAAGAATCTTCAAATAATATTTTTAGTTTTAGTGATAATGATAAAAACTCAGACTTTTACAAAATGGCAAATATAGACTCATATTTAACAAGTCTTAGAGATAAAGAAAAGAATGAATGGAAAAAGGTTGTTCAAATTTATTCAAAGATCTTCAAAGTAGTTAGGTTTATGAATAAGTTAGTTTGTTTAAGAAGAATTCAGATTTGTATGAAGAAACAGATTAACACAGAAGACATTGTCACTATGGAAGTCCCTAAGAAGCCAGTATATGTAATTAATTATCTTAAGAGGTGTACATATGTGTATGAGGCTGAGACACTAAAAAAATCTATTGATAATAAGCTTCTTATTTCTGAATGGATGTTTGATAATCCTCAGTATCCAATTAATCCACTATCTAATGAGCCATTCACTATTGGCCAACTCTTATCAATCTACAATCAGATGAAAGCACATAATAGCTTCTCGTGGATCTTTGATCGGTTCAAAGCCTGCACCTTCAATTTGAAGCTATTTAGACTGCGGTTCAAACAGCAACTGAAACTGGAGGCCATTGAGTCACATTTTAAGAATGAGCCTGCAAACTCTAAGGAGACTATTTTTGATTTATTTGAGGCTAATGCTATAAACTATGGTATGCTTAATAGTGATATTGAGAAGTTCAAGACCTTTTATAATTTATACCCGAATAGTAATTATAATATAAAATTAAAGCCCTTGGTCATGCGTTATTATATTGCTATTGAATTAAATGATTTGCCAAGTTTAACAGCCTTATCCTTTGAAATAAAACGAGTTATAGAAAGATATTCAAGTGATATTTAACTTAATAGGAATGGTAAATAAAAATATATTTATATCTTAAAAGATGGCGGGTCTTGTTCATACCGTGGGAACTTATAATATGAGTTTTATGAATGATTTACTTACGGCAATAGGACCTGAGACAGCTTTTGCAAGTGAGGCTGTGTTTTTGGCGCGCTTGCAAGGTAAGCCTGATCAGCGTCGTAGTTTTTGGATAAACGCACTGAATCTTTTAAAAGACTTTTTAGAGAAAGAGAAACCAAGTGTGGTAGGCTTACAAGAAATGAACGTAACCGAACCTGGTTCAAACACAGGTACTGATGCTGTTAATACTATGTTAGCAGGAACACCGTATAAGCAAATTAGTCAAAAGGTTGAAAAAAATAATGCTGGATTAAGCATTATTTATAATCCTGAAAAAATTGGTGAATTAAAGAATGTTGTATGCATTGATAATGTTAATCAAGGAGGGAGGCCCTTATTAATGGTTTTTTCTGAAAAAGATGGTAAGAAATATGTATCTGTAACAATGCATGGTGCTCAGGAAAAAGGCAATGGTGATGATATTACAAAAATCAATGAATATATGCTTAAAAATAATAAGAAATTCCTAGAAGAGAATATTACAAACTTTTTGGAATCTAATGCAATTACCTTAGACAAACTCACCTGTTTGTTTGTTACGGGTGATTTTAATGATAGATACGGTGCTATTAAAGATATAACGATTGGAGGTAAATCTGCAGTATATAGTGGTAATCCTCCAAAGTCTTGTTGTCACACCTGGTCTAGCAGTTGCCCTGATGACTTGGTTGAACACGATTTTGGTAATGGATACAAACGCTGCGCTCAACCAGAAAAAAAGGAGGGAGATGATGGTAGTAAATTGCCATTGACACCTCCAGAACGCGGGGCTATTAAAAATTATAAATATGAAGGTGATAAGGTATTTGGATTTAATCCTGTTTCTGATATGGCTATATATCGCCCTGAAAAAGAAGGTTGGGATGGTATTTCAAAAGAGAGTGATCATGAATTGGTGTATGCTTCCTTTAGTGAAGGTGCTGCGGGGGGGAGACGGTTTGCACGGAAGAATAGAACTAAAAAGAGAAGATATAAATTAAGAAGTAGTAAATCTAACCGGATCAGAAATCGTAATTAATGCTAGGTATCTAAACAATATTTGATATTATAGTTTACATATATGGGTCTAGTTGAATCCACATTAAAAACACAGGTAGTTAAACCTTTAGTTCGCCCTGACTCAAATGCACAACTTCCTCTGATCAGTCTAGAGTCTGCTAAGTTTATTGATGGATCTGTAGGGTTTGTTATTACAAATACTGATATTGCAAAAAATACAAATATTTCTTCTTATGTTATAAAGACTAGCTATAACTCTGCTGATAATACTTTGACCTATGTCTGTACAGATGAGTCAGTTTTTACTTTTGTAAAAGATCGTTCTAGTTCTAGAGTATTTTGTATAGTAAATCGGTATAATGCTCCTGCCAGTATTATTAGACAGTGTATAACCACATATGAGCCAATTGAGAATGATGAGGTTGATAAGATTGGTCTCTTATTCAAGGCAGTATAAACTCTTTCCTAATTGGTCTAAATGGTAGAGCCGACTTCAGTGTATTAGAGCACTCGTCTATCATAGAATTATAGATATAATCCCAATCTAATGTCTTAGGTAAGATATCTCTTTCTGTAATCCTTAAAGGAGTATAGAAACCGATACAGCTCTTTTGACTTAGGGCACTATTGACAAAGTGCCTCAGGCCAATCTCTGACTTTTTTCCTAGACCGCGACCATGTGACTGTTCTTTATCTTTTAGAGACCATTCATCTGGAATATCATCATTGATCCAGGGGAAGTAGGTATTATAGAACATTTCTTTGAATTTATCTGATTTCCATGAGCCATTTTCCTCATAGTCTTCTAGGATTGTCTTCCAGCAATGAGAGCCCCTTAGACATATTTCTAAATTGCATTCTATGTCATTTAGTAATGAATCTGATACAGGAATACTGCTGCGTGAGCACCAGAAGTTAATTGCTTCAGGTCTAATTTTATAGACACGCCGTTTTCGGATTGATTCTTGGGAGTCCCACTCACTAATTGCTGTAATAAGCTCAGATACCACTGTAGGTTTTGTATAAGGAAGAATACACTGGGTGAAATCCTCATCTGTTATACTGACTAGGATAAAGGCCGCAACTCTTGAGAGGCAGTCAAATTCAAGAAGTCGTATTACATTTAATTGCTCAGTACGGCTTTTTAGTTTAGCAATCTTATTTAAAATAAGCCATTGCACTTCTGGATCTAGGGATCGGGCCAGAAGCCAAGCTTCAGTAAGTTTTCCTCTTCTTAGACAATCTTCTGTAGCTTCTTCTATTGTTATATAGTGATTTAGATGAGCAAATCGTGGATACCAACTTGGTTTTACTAGAGAGCCTTTTAGAAGGAGGCTAAACCCGGTTGAGTCTTGTGGAAGCCTGCACCACCCGTACATATTTTGAATGAAATCATCACGATCCATTTTGCTAACGTTCTGAATCTCGGCAAGCACAGAGAACGATGACTTGCTGAAACCAATCCATTGAACCCATGTGCTAACAAGTAGATCGGCTAAATCATCCATCATATCGCTGTCATATAGTTCAAGACCCCAGAAGATGGCTTCTGTATGGTTCTGTTTTATAAGTGACCATCTTATTGATGATAAGACTTCTTCATACCTGTAGAGATGCAGTGTAAGGGATTTCTCAGGATATTTCATTGGTGTTTTTTGGGCTGTACTAGAGTTGTACGCGATTCCCTTTCATTTTTACTCATAGAAGCAATCAGGATGGCAGGTATACCAGATGCACACGAAATTGTTCCCGGTATTTGGCTAGGAAATAAAAAGGCTGCTTTAAATGAAAAGTGGCTCAAAGAGAAAAATATTACTGTTGTTTTTAATGCAACTAAGGATATACCATTCTCACCAAGAATACAAAAACAATACCGAATTCCAGTTGATGATAATCTCCAACCTGAAGAAATACGGAATATGACTTTGTGGTCACATGAGGCTGTATATAAGGTAATGAAAGAACATAATGAGGGTAACACTATTTTAATACATTGTTTTGCGGGTATGCAGAGATCCGCAGCTATTGTGGGCATGTATCTTATTGCTAAGAAGGGTATGACATGGAATCAAGTCATATCCTATATACAGAGTATTCGGCCAATAGCATTCAATCCACAGGCAAATTTTAAAGAGAGTCTCATAGCATTCGATAAGTCATATCATGAGGATATACTTCCGAAGTTGCATGGTGTTCAACTTTAAAAAGTTTGGTCTTGTGTGATGCAAGTTTCTCATTAGGATATCCATATGGATTACATAATATCCTCACTGATCCTGCACCAGAAAGAGAAGAACTATACGGCATTTTAAAGTCATGCGCTTGATGAACATGACCAAAAATCCATGTGTGTAAAGGTGGCCGAAACATGTATTCAAGATTCTGAGCATAGTCGTACTGGGTAATTTTATTTCTAAAACCCTCTTGAAGAACTTCTAATGTTGATGGATAGTGTGTAATAACTAGAACTGGTTCCCTAGACTTACTCAAAGTTTGTTCTATAAATTCACGATCCTTGCGACCTTCATCACTGATTGAATTGGTCCATTCGGTGCCTTTTGGTGAAGAAGACCATCCTGTTGCACCTATGATTCTGATACCATCATATACTTCTGTTCGTCTGTAAAAGAAGTGGAAGTTTGACCACTGGTCATCCAATTTTTTGAACCAGTCAATGACACTTGCGGATGACTTCTTAGATCCAGGGACTCTTTTATAGAATTCGTGATTTCCTGGAATATAGATAACACGTTTATAGTTATGCCGTGCAATATCTAATGCCTTATATAAGGTTATCTCATCTGGATCACCAATATCACCTGCCAGAATTAAATTAGGTGACTTTTTAGTATAGATATCATTTATTTGTTCTGTATTATATTTCCACATATTTAAATGTGTATCACTGATTACTTCGCCTTCAAAACTCATCTAGTTATAAAGGTGAAATAGCTTTACATCAGTTCTATACTAACTTACTTTCTCTGCTGTAGGATATAACAACATGTAAAACATAAACAATATATAAATAATGTGACTGCCATTATTTTGAAATTATGTTCTAAATCAACGTCTTTATCTATATCATTAAAATCATTGAAAATACTAGTATCATATATATCCATATTTCTATAATTAGATATGATTTCAGGTTTAGATCTGTGATTAAAATATTTTCCATTTATCCTCTAGACCATTTAATTCTCTGAAAAAGTCAAAGCCTCTGGGATTCCGCTGCATTACATAGATGAATCTGTCAAGTGCGTATTGAAAATCTAAAATGGCCGCAGGGGCTACCGCAAAAATCTGAACTTCTGCGAGCTGTTGAAATAGAGCAGATGCCGCATCAGTAGGCGGGAACTTACTCAGACTAGTAAGCTTCCACGAGGGATCTGCGACTGCCTGGAATGCTGTAACATTTGCATAGGAATCAGTCATGATATATAAATTCAATGCGGTCTTTTTTACTTTCTTCTGATAGTCCTTTATTGTTGAAAGATAGAACGGTATATTTGCACCGGAGGCATCTGTCACTAAATGAATAACCATATCAAAAGTAGATTTAATGGAAGCCGTTTTCAATACATTCAGTATTGATTGATTGAATAATGACTGATATTTAAAAATATCTGCGGCGGCTGCCTTTATTTCAGAAAACTTCATTGTAGCAGTAATATCTTGTAATGATTTTATGCTAATCTTATTAGTATTTTCAGGCACCGTTTTTATTACTTTGATATTAGGATTGTACATTAGTGCAATAGAAAGAAAGTCATTGGGATCATAGATATTGCACTTCTCATTTTGCTTCTTACTATAAATAGCTGCTCCTAGAACCTCTAAAAAAGTTCTTGATATTTCCATTGTATTGGAAATATCATAATAAAAGGGTACTACTTGTTTTGGTTTTGCATATATTTTTGCATTTCTTATCCAAGAAGACATAGTTTAAGATCTATCAAACTCGCCGGGTTTATACTTTCTTTTTATAGCGCACTGACTACATATAACTTAACCATTTCTTAGCAACTTGCTCCCACGAGATTATTGTCTTACTATCCTTTAACTCAGCGCGTTTCTTTGCTAACATAGTCTGGTCTTTAAGAAGTCTGATGATAGTTGAAGCTGCTTTCTTGTAGGTGTTAGGATCATCTGTACTTCCAGAAATATGGATACCATCTCTTTCTTTAAATACATAGTCTGTACCTAAGATAGGTACTGCACCACAGACTAATGACTCACGTACACTGATACAGTCTATTTCTGTCTCAGAATTACTTAAATAGAAATGCATAGCTGATCTGCACTTTTCTTCTGCAATCTGTTCTAGTGGCACGCGACCGTGTTCTTTTACACCTTTTTGCTTAAATAATTGTTTTAACCTAGCACCAAGAGGTGTCTTAGCAAGACGATTCATTCCATAATATATATGTAACTCTGCATCTGGTATAGCAGCTATAATCTTTGGCCATGAATATTTGAGCATTGGTTCTAAGCCACGCTCATAGGTTGATGCATAGATGAGCCTGTGCGGTTCTCTTATATTATCTGCATTTGTTCTAGCAATTGGCTCACACAGATCCATTTGCACACCATTCATTACTATTTTTATTTTTGCATCAGGGATATACGGATATAGTGATCTGTGGTACTTGGATTTTACCATAAATAGATCAACCTTCTCTAAAAGTTCAGTAGGAGACACGTAGGACTTAGGATCCCAGCTGTCATGTAGATCTACAATACGCAGCCTAGCTTGCACTAAAGGTATAAGCCGAACACCATAAGATCTCCAGAAAATAGCAGTACAAAACGTGTCTCTTAAATTTAACTTGCTAATGTGTCTGTATTCTACACCACCTATCTTGCACTCTTTCACATTGCCAAAGACTACTACCATTTTACCTGCAGCCACCCATGCCTTAGAAAGATGGACTACTGCTTGTTCTGATCCACCTAGATCATCTGATTTAGGGCTGAATGCAAGTTTAGTTGAGCCGCATATGTAGACTATAGAGCCGGTAGGCCATTTTGTACCTTCTTGTGCCGGCGGCACTCTTCTTTTTCTTGTTTTATTTTTGGTTTTCATTTGGTTTAGTAAAACCATCCTAATATGACGGTACAATATAAGTTGTATTTAGAGGATAGTGTCTAAATCTTGCTAAAGCATTATAATAGTTAATAGGTATCCTAGCTAGATCATGTGCAATAATTAATTCTTGGCCTGGTATATTTTGAATAGAATCTAGAACATTTCTGAAAATAGACTGTATCTCAGGTGTGACTACGTAGATTGGTGAGTTATCAAATGTCATAAATGACAAATATGGGCCCAGATTATTTGCATAAGGATAGTTTAAATCTGTAAAATCTCTAGGTCTAACTGTATGTATTTTAACTAGACAGAGTGGTAGATCTTGAAGACCTACAAAAAGGACGATAGTAGGATATCCTGCTAAGACTAGACTACGAACAGTTTGATTGTTTAGAACAAATGGCTGTTCAGGTGTGCTCCATTTTCCTTGTTGAAACCAGTTGTGAGGAGTAAATTCAGTTCGTACTACTACAAGGGTTTCTGACATCTAAGATATAATGGTTATCGGCGTTTATGTTGGCTCTTTGATTTCTTAACTTTTCTATTGCGTCTTTTATGAGTACGTTTTCTACCACCTTTTGTAATAATAGGCCCAGGGGGTATATTAGAAGGACCTAACATTTATCTATTGATTTAAAGATTATTATTCTTTTACTACTAGAAATGGTAAAACCTAATTCTATAATTTTAACACATCTTGGAGAGTCAGTACCACCTTATATGTTTGATTGTGTTAAACAGATTAGACTATGGAATCCTAGTACATATATTTATATTATTTTGGATGACTGTCACAAGGGTCAAGATTTTTTTACATCTCTAGAAGATGAATATGAGGTAATATTAGTATTTAGAAGTATGCTAGAACAGACAGCTGACCACACATATTTTCTTAAAAATTTTAACGGTGATAGAGTATTTAGAAAGGGTTTCTGGTTACATGTTAAGGAGAGATTCTTTTTAATTCATGAATTAATGATGAAAAGGGAGTTAACAAATGTTATTTCTATGGAATATGATGTACTTCTATATATTAATATTGATCCCTTAATCAATGTGTTTCTAAAAGATTCTAAGTTTATGCGAATGGTTAGAGATAATGATCAGAGGGGATATCCTGCTTTCCTATTTATTCCTAATGCAGAATCTATACAAAGATTCAATCATTTTTTGATTAATTTTATACATTCACCTCTTGAAGATATGCAAAGTCTAGCAGCCTATGCAGATAATTCAGGTGCAATTAAATATTTTCCTGTTATTACTGATGAGCGTAATAAATCAATTCAAGACCGTAAATCTAAGCAAGGACATACTAGTAAAGACCCTTTTTATCTTTCTGATGAGTTTGGTCGCTTCAATATGTTATTTGATTCTGCTTCGGTGGGTCAATGGGTAGGTGGTATTGATTCTAGAAATACAGGGGGCTATAAGATTGAAAAGTATGAGAATGAATCTGCACTTTATAATATTAATGAAATGAGCTTTACTTGGAAGAGGAATCCTGATAATTTTCTGTGGCAGCCGTATTTGGATGGATGTCTACTTGCGACAATTCATGTTCATTCTAAAGCTCTAAAGTGTTTTATGTCAGATCGGCCTGACTTTCCTAAGGATGACTATGATGTGAAAGAAATAAATAGCGGTTTACTACCAAACTAAAAATTGAAGGTTTGACAGGCTAATAACTGTATTATTATGGACGGACAAGACTGGAATCCTGTTACGCTGAGAAACTCTAAAGCACTGGGTCAAAGTATGCAGTCTATACCACTTAGTACTTCAAAGAAGATTGATAGTGGGGATGTAGGCAAATTTAAAGTTCTGACAGCAGAGTCTAGACAGGCAATGGCGTTAGCCCGTTCTGCAAAAAAGTTGACCCAGAAGCAATTAGATACTCTGGGTCAATTTCCTGTAAATTCATGTAATGGTTGGGAATCGGGTAAGACATGCCCAAGTGGTCCTCAGCTTAATAAACTCCATCGGCTTCTTGGAGTTAAGTTTGAGCGTGGATAATTAAGAGCTAGGTCTAACTACAGGTGTAGTAGCAACATTTACTAAGGTATTAGCAGCAGCCATTTTTGCTTGCTCCTCTTGCTGTTTCTTCTTCTGTTCTCTTTTTGCTAGTGTACCAAAGGGATAGCTTGTACCCCAATTACTCGTATACTGGGGTACAGACAGCTTGAGACGCTCATTGATCTTGGCAAGAAGTTCATTCACATAGATGCGGAGTGCATCAATCTCATCTAGGATCTTACGTTTCTTCTCTAGATCCGTCTCTGCCATTATTCGGTTAAGAACATCTGTACCTCCCTGAACTAGGACCTCATATGCACGCCTCTGTGCACGCTCTTTCTCTCGTTTTTTCTCAAGTGCCTGAATGGAGACTTTGAGGTTGTCTGCTGTGATATGGCCTAGGAGATACTGAATACGGAGCTCCTCATTATCAGCCACATTGAAGACATTGTGAAACCTAGCAATCTCCACGTGGTTAGTGTGCTGGATGATACGGTGGAAGTTCAAGATAGTGTCCATCTCAGTGACCTTTAGTGTACGCACGCGTTCACGGACCTGATGATAATTGGGAATACCACCACAGGGCACATCGCCAGCAACACGTGGTGCCACGCCACCATTCTGCCTACGTTGCCACTCATAGAAGTGGGGATTGTGAACGACACCCGCCTCCTTCTGACCAGTACGCCAGGAAAAGGCAATATGGCACTGGGGGCACCACATCTGGTCACATCCCTCAATCTTGCAAATCATGACTGCACAACCAGGGCAGGGCTTGGTATCTTTGGCTAGCAGCTTGGCCGTGGCGACATTTTCAGGTTTACACTCATGTGGGGCATCACGATTGAGACCCTTAATCTCGTGGCACTCAGGACACGCCCATTTGGAACAAAGCCCGCACTTCCAAGCAGTACTCAGAAATCCACGACAGTCACCATCTGGACACTTGCGTACAAAGTTTACCTCAGTCTTGTCCTTCTTACCTTGACCTGTACGGAGTAGACGGATCTGGTATTGCGCATCGGATCTGAGAGCATAGACCGCATTAATTTTCTTTGAAATTGCAGCTGATTCCTCATAGAGCTCCTTTAGCTGCTTGTCAAAGGGAGGGATCATTTCACGATCCAGCTTCTCTGCCTCTCGGATCTGCTCTGCTCTGAATTGGGTTGCAGGCATTAGAGCCATCTCGCGATCAAGCAAGATATTCTCTCGGTGCTTCTTATAGTCATTCATACGATACGTTGCTGTGAGATTATCGTCAATAAACTCACGCTCCCAGCCTTTCTTGCAATGCATACAGTGAGGATCATTTGTCGTTGAAGTAAGATAGGTCTGAATGCATCGGCGGCAAGATGAGACCTGACAGTAAGAACATGCTACTTCTGTATTTGCTACCTTATTATAGGACTCATCACAGATGATGCACTTGGGTTTATCCTCGTGTGATGTTGATACAGATGCACTGTCAACAAGAGTGTTTGTTGGTGCTACAGTTACACCAGTTGCAGCTGCTACTGCAGCCTTCTTTTTGTAGGTGCGCTTCTTAGGAGGTTCAACAACGGTATTCATGGCTAGTGTAATAAAAATAAAAGTGATCAAGGTTCAATTTTTAGCTATGTAGATTAAAGTTTGAACATGATAATTCCATACGTATCCCAAGAAAACCAGTACATATGTGTAGGTCCCATCCTACCATTACAATCATCGCAGATTGGTATTATATTATCAATCTGTGATGAACCACCTCGTGATTCTGCTTGAATATGGCCCGCTGAAAATGACTCTCGGTTAATAATCCGAATCTGACAACAAGGACATTTTATTTCTTTGAGCTGTGGGCCATTATGATGGATCCAAATATCATCCTTAAACCATGGCTTTAACCTCTTTTTTGGCTTTGCTGAGTAAGTCAAAGAAGGGCAAAGATCCTCAAATGTACGAGCCATTTTATTTATTGCTATGTGTGCCTCTAACTTTGATTCATATTGACATTGTACTACTTCTTTGATATTAACTGGCTCTTTGTATTTCTTTGATTTCTTAAATGCCAGTTTAAGAACCTCTGCCTCTTCACTATCTTCAGCTTCTTCAACTTGTTCAGTATGTTCTAGAATTGTTTCTAGATTCTTTGTCTGAACTGGAGAAGCAGCAGTAGCTGCTACAATTCGGGGTCTAATACCTTTTATTATTCCTGTATTCTTATCCCTTGGATATAACTTCCTTGGAAGATACTTATTTAGAGTTGCTAAACTTATTCCAAGAATCTTGCATAGTTCACTATCAAATGTGGTAGCATGTGGATCAGAATTATCAAACTTAGTCAGATCTAAGGTAAAAGCTTTAGTAGTCATTAGTATTTACTGTAGATTAGGCGTAGGCAAGTTCAAATTTAGGCCCAGTAGCACCCCCCTTCAATTGCTTCAGCGTAAACAGGTGTTTCCTCCTTGGATGGCCACACCCATGCATCATTCCAGAAGCTAGAAATAATAGGGTGCTTTTCCCATCGCCGGCCTTTAATACCAAAAAGTACTTGAATTGCACCACCCATTACAATAGCTATTATACCACGATCCTTGAGCATCTTGGCAATGGGCATACCTAGACCTCCACAGCCTATGAGAGCAAATCGGACACCAGACTTCATTACCTCACTTACTACATAGTCAGCTGCTTGAGACCATGAATGTATACCATCAGGCCATTCATTCCGACCTTGTGCTATAGATTTAGGATGACCAGTTTGAATCCAATGCCAGTCTACTGAGCCAGGAGAAGGCAAGACCCCACGTGAGCCCCAAATTGCTTGAGCTTTGCTTACCTGTTTCTTGGCTGTTTCAGTAAAACTAGTTACTACTGCAACAGAATGGCCTTCTAGGAGTTTAGTCCATTGTTCCTCAGGCTCAACATAATATGGCTCCAGAGTTCTAAGGGGGACTTGTAGGGCCCTTACATTCCATCTCTGAAATGCTTCAGCCTCAGCTTCTTTCAGTGGCTCATACCAGCCAGCAGCTAAGACATCAGCAGACTTTGTTGCTTCTATAGACTCTTTCTGCCACCGATAAAAAACACTATGGACCGCTACAGGAAAAATGCCTGCATTTCTTTCCAAGATTTGTAGCCTTCCTGGAGTCACTTGAATCATCTGCTCCAGTTCAATTGTACCGTTGCGTCCTATAAGAGCACCTCTGTCAGATTCAAGTGCATCCTTGATACAGGGGATCATTATTTAGTGCTATGATTCTATATTTAGACCTTCACTATAAGAAGTCTTTTCCACCGAGGCGTCTTCCACGCCCACTAAATGCTACAAATTCTTGAGATGTACTTGTTGTAACTAAAGGCATTGAAATTAAACTAGAGAAGTCTGTAATAGGAATAGGTGTTAAAGGTCGGACTAGCTCTGGAGAAGGTGCAAGTGGAGTTACCGGTGCAATATAATCAACTGCCGAAACGAGATCAACCTCTAGATCACCGTCAGCCAAGCAAACTTTTGCGGGGCTTAGGCCCTCTACCATGAATTGATGCAGATCTGGCATGGATGGGTCAACAATTGCAGATAAGAGACCTTCCTGAACAATGCCCAGTTGATTCAGTGCCTCGGTTAGACCCTCAATAAACATGGGTCCTTCAACCGTTGCACTAGTGATAGGTTGAATTCTCACAATGCTAGCCTTTGGAAGTGGTTCCACAATTTGATCAATTGTCAGATTATCTCCATCTGATACTCCTAGACGAGCTAAAACCCAGTCTGGTGCAAAGATAATATCCATATCTCCTGAGTGAGGCCCTTCTACCGCTACTGCCAAGGTCTCACCTCTCAAATTCGTAAGATACACAAAACACCTTGTTTCCTGCATCTCACGAATCATATCTTCATAGGCGTGTTTTGGGCACCGAATGCCCCACCACGGTCCTTCACCTTCCGAACTATATGTATAAGAATACACGGCAGGCATTTGGTACTATTTTATCTAAGTTACTAACTTCAATTTTTTACCTAAGTAACTAACTATTTAAATTCATCCGCCGTGCCTCATTTGCCTGGTCTTTGTCATCTACAACGCAGGCAGGGCATCCTTCGGGTTTACGTACATCGGAAATATTCAAGATACGATCCATTTGAGGCATGTGAAAGTGAATATCACGAATGATTCTGAGGCCGTGGACAAATGCCACATTGCTCATATAGTGCTCAATATGTGTCTCAATTGGAAACATTTCTTTTACAAACATCTTAGCAGTTTCTCTTTTTAAGATATAGCAATGTGCACCGACAAACTGTAAAACTTGTCTAAAAGGGTTTTTTTCTTTATTTTTTACATCTACAGGTATATGATTCCATCCTAGGATCCAGAGATCCCATTCACTGGGTAAATCTTTTATAGAGTCATTTACCATCATGGCAAAGGTTGCTGGTAGTTGAGCATCATCTTCCATAATTAGCGCATAGTTATAACCAGACTTCAGAAATGTCTGCCAGGTCTTATAATGCGAGTATGATGCACCGAGTGCACCGCGACTATGAATCTCATAATGAGAACGTCTATACTGTGTTGCAACTTGCACTCTTGTTTGTAGACCAATCTTTGTATTTGTTTTAATATCAATACTAAGACCATGTACTGCAGAAATGCGTTGAATAGGAGGCATTGCTGCTAAAGCAACCTGTGCCTCAAACTGATTTTTCCGATCTGGACGTTTATCCAAATTAATGTAATATAATTTCATATCAATAATACTATTTAACTTATTCATCCCTCTGAATACATTAGAGAAAGAATGGGGCCGGGGCAACAGCTAACAAATAAGCTCCATAAAATGTTTGAATCCTTAGATTTAGAGCCATATAAAAAGCTAGTATTACAAGAAAGGTATTTAGATGTTTTGCATGATTTTAAACGGAGGGCAGCTAGGCTTTCTTGCATGTTTTACTCAAGTCGTCTTATTGTAACTGTAGGCAGTATCTTAGTACCTGCATTTCTATCTATTCAAGGGAGTGCAGGTGCAAGCTATCAAGCGGAGATATATTGGACAACATGGATTATTTCTGTAATGGTGACAATATGTAATGGACTTATGTCATTATTCAAGTTAGATAAAAAATACTTTTTTATTCATACAACCCTTGAACTTTTGACTTCTGAAGGATGGCAGTATATTGGTCTATCAGGACGATATTCCCCTAAGGATACTCCCATACCCCCTACCCACGAGAATCAGTTTCTTATTTTTTTTCATATGGCAGAGAAAATAAAGATGCGTCAGGTTGAAGAAGAATATTGGAAATTTACTGACACTGCTGGTATTGGTAATGCTACAAATCAGAAACCAATGGAAGTCTTACCAACGCCTTCTACAAAACAGGCAGTGTTAGCCTTGCTCCCGACTGAAAAAAAAGAGGTCTTGGAAGCATGGTTGGATGATATTAAGCTTGCTAAACCTATGATAGGTGGCATTTTACCTAGAAATACTATAGATGGAGACACAGTCTCTCCCAAAGTTTTTAAAACTTCCAACGAAGCCAGTGTGCCAGTGCAACTCTTCATGCCAGAGACCACCGTTACCAAAATCCCCGTATTGCCAGATTCACCAAAATCAAGAACGCAGGGCGTATAAGAATAAGACATATAAATGTAATAGGAGTCCAATAACAGGATATGAGCCAAAGTTAGATTTAGAAAAATGGAATACTCATGAATCATTAAAAGATAGTCATAATTGTTTTGCGTATGCTATAGATACCATAGATGCAGGTATGATACATGATTGTGAGACTGAGCCCGATTGTAATGTAGGTTTTCCACAGCCTGGTTATGAAGCAGGCTATAAAAAGTTTGCGGATCAGAAAGAAAAGGGATGTGGTGATATGGTTTCACGACTATGGGGAGATAATCCTAAAATTACCGCTACAACATTTACTAGCCGATGTGCTAATGGAACAAGTAAGATTGCTCTCATTGTAGATCCTAAGCGTGATTACCATTTTTTAAGACAAGATCCTGATGGCTATTGGTCGCATAAACCAGGTGCCTTGCCAGTAAAACGTACAGATGCATCTGACCGACCTATTCTAAGACCTGACAGAGCATTATTTATTTTTAAAGAATCAAAAGACCCTTTAATGTACACTGATTTTTGTGGATATTTTTGTGTACCAAGAGGCAAGGCCTTGCATATGAGTAAGATAGCAAGAGGTGGGGCTAGAAAAGGAGTTAAGAAAGTAATTGGCGACGAGCTTTCTTCTCTTCAATCCATTCACGACCAGAAAGGGGTTCGTCGGTACTTTCAGACCCGACGAAGACGTTTGCAGAAGAAATAAGTGGATGAGTACCATTTGTTAAAAAATTTAATGCCTCAACTGCGTCATATCTATATGCTGGATGAGGATGACACAGACCTTTTAGAATTGTTTTAATAAGAGGTCCTTTTTCTTTCCAGGCACTTGATGTTTGAAATGAATTAAAATGCAGTTGAGTTTCCAACACATTTAATAATAAAGCACCAATTGACCAAGCATCAAATCCCGGCCAATAGGTTTTCCAACAACTATACCAGTTTTTCATTTGAAAACTCTGCGATGAAGAAGACCAGCTTTTTAGTTGATTTGCCCATTTATCAGGAGAAACTTGGCATATCGTAATTAAATTACGTAATGCCGGTAACTTAAGTTTCAATTCTCTGATTGCCTCATCAACTGGAATATTTTGTTGAGCGGCATGCATTAATGTTATTTCAGGTGGTTCAGTATCATAATCATAGGCAAGCTCTCTCCAACGTAAGTATAAATCTGAAGAAAGTAATTTTTTAGGTTGAAATGTAAAACCAAAGTCAATGAGTCTTGGTTTATTATTTTTATCAAATAATATGTTTTGACCCCAGAAATCATAGTGACAAATATCATTTAGAACTAAAAATGTGCCAATAGACAATATTTGCTCCATAAATCGGAAGAAGTCAAAAGTAGAAGGGTCTAGATTTATACGGCTAAGAGGTAATCCTCCATAGGGCATGATCAATTGTACAACTGTATTGAGTGATAGGTCTTCTGAGAATCTACATTTATCAATATCTGGATCAGTTTGTTTAGATTTTGCACGAGGTACACATGAGCCTGCTTCAGATATAATTACGTAGTTCTGATAGCCTGGAATAGTTCTTATATATTTTGCAATCTTTAGCTCATTTTTTGCATCAGTATAGTCAGTAATTTTTCCGACTTTATTGGGATCTGTTGGATTCTTTGAACCACGGCATAGTAGTGCTGGTTGAAAAACACAGCCATAGGTTCCTTGTCCTCTAAGGGCCCCGCCTTTCATCTCTAAACATCTGCGAGACTCTAATCCATTTGGAAATCCCTTCAGTGAATAGGAGATGCCGTGGGAAACCCTAGTCTACGTGGCAGTAGGCCTTTTATTTTTAACACTTGCCATTGATATCTGGCAACCTAGTTTTTTAAAAGAGGGATTTTCTACTGTAATAGGTGTTGGTGATAATCCTTTCTTATCAGGATACTTTCCCCGTCGGGGGGATGTTTCTTTTGAAGCAGAAGAAGCAGGATTTGTAAAAGATAAACGTAATGTCATGGGTTATGCTGATGTTCAGGGTCTGGGAGTGAAACATGACTTCTGTAGAATGATAGTCCCTAAAGGCACTGAGAATGATGTAGGAGGGCCTGAATCTGGTAAATTTTTTGCATGTGCCTTGGCTGGTACTGAGAATCTGGCTTCTACCAACTACAGGACCCAGACTGTAAAAGATGGATTTAAGACTAGTCGTGATGACTATATGCGCGATGTAGATGGTGATGGTATAAGTGATTATTGTGCAGTAGTGAAAGTTAGAAATGGTTCTTGGGAGCCTCAATGTTATAGAGGTCTGACAACTACCTTTGATACACGTCAGATGTTTGATCCTGATCCTCCTGAAGATATAGCTGAAATTGTAGAATTTTACCAGGGAATCATGTTCTGGTTCCGCTTTATAGATGACATGAAAGACTATGCTGATAATCTGAAAGTTTTTACTTCAGGTGATATAAAAATGGAAGAGGCCCATGTGAAGGTACAGCCGTCTCAGTTAATGATGGGTAATGAAAGTCGGACTACAAATCTGGATGAGCGTGTTCAAGTTACAAAGGGTCTCAGATTCAACGGTATGGATCAATACATGAGACTGGGAGATTCTGCTGACATGAGCTTTGGCAAGAAAATTACACTAACCACAATGCGTGCCTTGTCTATGTGGGTCTACTGTGAGGAATTTGGTAATAATGCACATTTCTTAGACTTTGGAAATGGTGCTGGTATGGACAATGTCTTTGTTGGTATTCTGGGGCGTGGTGATGGTACAATAGAGAAGGGATCGGATATCCGTAAGGATCCATGTAAAATGATTGATCTAAATAATGTTGTGCCAGATTTTCCTTCGGGTGCTCAGTTTGTTCCAGTAATGACACCAATGGAATTGATGTTAACAACATCAGGCAATATAAATGAGGCAGTAAATGATGAGCCGATATATCCTAGAAAGGTCTTACCAGTCAAACCACCTCAAGCGGAGACTCTAGTTGCTGGTGGTGAGACTGCTACTTTGTTATATGAGGTTTGGAATGGCAAACTTAGAATGCAGCATATCAAAGTACAGGGTGCAATCAAGTTGAAGCAGTGGACTCATATCTGTATTACAACTGCAACAGGCGATGGAGTTCGTCCGGCTTTACAGATCTGGATAAATGGGGAAAAGTTAGCCGAGGATTCTAATGCACACTTGCCTCAGACATCTTTTACCTCAAGTAATTATTTAGGTAAATCCAATTGGTTTAATGCATCTTCACAGTATGAGAATAAACCTGAGATGTTTAAGGGGGGTCTCTTTGATCTTCGTGGCTACAGCCAGTCTATCACAGAACAAAAATTAAAAAAGACTATAAGGTGGGGTAAGCTAAGGCTGGGGATTTAGACAAAGGGTTGTGTCCTCAGCCAAGATCCCTCAGCGCTAGAATTCCGCTTCCACCACAGCTTGCCTGCCTTAGACATTGTTTCCCACTGTGACTCAGTCATAGCTGCGAGCTTTGTCTTAGCATCGGCTGGGTCTACAACACAGATCACATGAATTCCATTAACTAAAGGCTCAATATAACCAGTAATATCAACTCCAGGCGTAACGACAGGCACAGTACCCATGGCCAGAAGTTCAATCTCACGATTACACTTTGGACCATAGCCTCTCAGACACAGGCCATATTTAGCATTCTGCAGTGCTACTAGGTAGTCCTCAGGGCCAAACTTATACGGTTCTTTTGCCCCTACAGGCATAGAGAAGTCTGAACATAAATTACGCCACTCTTCTACGCTTTGCCTATGAGCACCCTGAGCATCATTCTCAACGCGGCCATAAAAGACTAGATTCTGAGATCTATCCTTATAAGCCTTATCAGTTAGAGCCAACTTCTCAACTAGTCTAGGATTTCTGGGCCAGAAAATCCAGGGTTGCGCACTTTTCTCGGCAGCATTAGGATTACCTGCCAGGCAGACCTTGAATACCTGTTCAGATTCAGCTGATTTCTCTAGCCACTGCCAGGTTGGCCTGTCATACAAAAGGGTTTTGCTGACTGCGCCTAGCCAGCACTGAGTGAGGATAGGATCTTCCTTAATCTCCACATACCCCTTCTCGGCCCACATATCAACTAATTCACGGAAAGAATCACCCTTGTGACCAAAAAAGCCAAACTTCATTGTCTTGGGCGGCATTAGAACTAGGGGTAGAGACATAGTATCTTGGCTCACATTGAACCACTTTGCGACCTCCTTCATAATAATTTTCTTAAATCCATCAGGTGTTGATCTAGGATACTGGAGCAGTGTCCAGTCTAACTCAGCGGCGGCACATAGATGTACCAGAGAATCTGATGGCTCTCTTTCTTCCTGAAGCTCTAGAATCTTGCAGCCCCTGGGAGCTAGCCACATCCAGGCCCAAGAGCAAGCCTTTACGTATTTAACAGATGAACTTACGATGACACGTGATGCTCCTAGCATATTTGCAACCCAGAGAGATGCCTCAGCAGCAGCAAATATTACACGAACCGTGTAGCCCTGTTCAGTTAAATATGTTTCTAGGTCATTTAACAAGGCGTCCTTGATATGTGCCTCGTCAGAAACTAGGACAGCCACTGGTTTATCTTCCACTATAGGTTCAGAGACCCATTCACTAAACATATTCTGACGCAAAGCTTCTACGTCAGCTGGCATGATACGTACAGAATGCGCTGTTCTACCAACCACTTTATCCGCAAATACCTGTGTCTGATCATTGTACTGGACTAAGTGACCACGAGGACTTTTCCAATTAAATAATTTGAACGCAGGTAACAAGTCAGCAGTCTTACTACACCAGAAGGATGCCTCTGGGGTCACCTGGTGCTGTTTTACCACTCTGGACAGATAATACAAGGTGTAGAGTGATGGCTCCAAGAGCCATTCAGATTCTAGAGGGAAACACATCATTGCAGGAGTGTGCTGAGCAGGCATGAGATGACTAATCTTATTGTCAGACCACAGACTTTTTTGTACATCAGTATTGCCCACGTATAGATCTGAATGCTTGTAGACTAGACCACCAGGGCTGACAAAGGCTCCACCTTCAATAAAAATCTCATGATCCTGTTTTACAGGTGCTACATATGTATTAAGACCATCGGCTGACCATAGAAAAGAAGGGTCGCGATTCATCTGTGAGCAAAACATTGCAAGATTTTTGCTGGTCGTCGCTTTCAACGGGCGATCTAGGGCTACATGCTCAACAGGACCCTTTGTCCAGGAGGACCAAGTAGTCAGAGGATTCAGCTCGTGAATCCCAGTAGGCTCTACATGCATATAGACCGGCCGATCAATAATGTCTTGGGGGTCATATGTTCTCACTTGTGATTTGTGTACGTGAATTGTACGCAAACTCATAGCTGGATTGACAATCTTGAACTTCTGTCTTAGGAACTCAACTAAGATAGCATTATCACAGCCGGCAATACCAAAGGGAATTTGAAAAGGTTTTAAATCTGCAGGCCACGAGCGATCTAGAACACTGTCACTGTGTATGACCCAAGTATCTTGAGAATCTGATCTAGGTCCATAAAGCTCAGGTTGGCCACTGGCACCCTCTTCCTCCCAACGCAGTAGAGCTAGTAGAGTATCGTGGATATCTGTTGACCACAGATTCACCCAGGAAAGATCTAGGTAAATATCTGCATTTGCAAATGCCACTAGATGACCCTTGCCGATCTGTTTCTGAATAAGCTCAATACAGTTAGCGTAGGTAATGCGCTCCTTTTTAACAATTAGAACTAGCTTATCAGACTTGGGGAGTTTATAATTGGCAGACTCAGATAACAGATAGACTTTATCAATGAGTGGGTTCTCCAGATTCTTCTTCAGACACTTGTCAATCTCGGCTGCTCTCACAGCTTCTTTTGGCTTATAATATTGTTGGATGAGTACAAGAGGCTCGGGTGCCTCAGACTTCTCACAGATCTCTAGCGTCACTGGCTTGATAAGAAGATTAGACATACGCTCGGTAGCACTTTCTTGTGTTACACCTACAAGTTGTTGGTAACGAAACACAATTGCCGCGTTGACAAGAGCATCCTCCATTGTTCCTGACCAATCATCACCTAGATAAGGATACATTTCTGCAAATTCCTCAAGACATAGCACATTGCCTAAGCCAAGATTTCTAAATGCACTGTCACCAATTGCCTCAACAATTGTAGATGAAATGAGAATAAAACGTACTTCCTTTGCTTCTTTTTGACTTAGCCACTTACGTACATCTGGACTATCTTCCTTGACTACAACAAGTTGAGGATTCCACGCAAGGAGTTTAGGATCTACACCTTCAATTGCAATATCCCAGCGCTTCCAGCGCATGGGGTCCTTTACAGAGTTAGGTGGACCTTTCATCCAGACTAGGGTTTTTTTATTCTTCCAAACGGATGCATCAGACTTCATAAGTCTGATGGTTCCACCTGTCTTTGGGTTTGTAGCAAACATCTGTAGTTAAAATGAGGACCAAGTTTAGACCGTCAGTCTAAAACACTTTTTTATCTATACTATAGATGTCTTGGTGTATCTTGGTAAATACGACACCAAAATATATGCAATATGCTGAAGTTCAGATTGCCTGTATTCGTAGATATGCTCCTAAATTACATTCTGTGCCAATTTTTATTGCAACTGAGCTGCGACCTACTGAGGGATCTTGTCTTGAGAATATTCTTAGCTACAGAAATACGCACCACATAGTCTTAGAATCAGAAGAATCTGGATTCTTAGAGTCGCGCCTGGCGGGTATAGGATATCTACCTGATCAGTATGACTTTGTCTTGCCATTACAAGAGGATTTCTGGTTGGATCGTGCACCAGATTATTCAAAGTTAGATGAGGCGGTTAATATTCTTAAAGAAGATCTCAAGGTAAAAAGCCTTCGTCTGATGCCTTCCCCTGGTCCTCATCAAGATGATATAGTTTACAAAGCGGGATGGAGGGTCCTAGGCAAATATGATGCATATAAATTCACCTTTCAGGCGACGCTATGGCGTGCTGAAATGTATAGGAAGTTTTTGGAAAGGGTTCTGATGACTGCATCAAAGGATTTTCACGAATCTGGTCTACCTTCTACAGATTGGGCCAAGTATTGTATCAGGGCAAATGTTGCTGAGAATCTGAAGGGTCAAGAAATCTTTAGTGAATTCATGAATGCAAATTCATTGCATCTGTCTATTGAACGAGAAAGTAAAAACAAAAATGCAGTCTACCTAGCTCCGTGGCCATACAGGCCTACTGCTGTTGTCCAAGGATCTCTGGAACCTTGGGCAAAAGAGTTTGCAAAGAGAGAGGGATTTAGACTAGAATAAAGAGCCAAAGGTGGTCCAGTATGCGCTTGTAGCATTAGGGCCTATAATATCAAATGAATTGGCAGATGTTATCACTGCTTGCAATGGTAATGTTTGTAATCCTGCTCCATAATACGTTAATTGTATGGAATAGGAAGTATTTGCATAAGATGTGGATAGAGTATTTGTAGTATAACGATATCCTGCTCCAAGTCCACTATATGGAGAACCTGATACAGGTGTATTTATTGATCCACTAACACCGTATTGTATAAATGGCTGAGTTAGACCGGCAAGTTTAACCGATGATGTAAATAGAGTACTAGTATATAGTTCTGGAGAATAGGGTAGTCTTGAATTGATTGTTGAGATACTAGATGTATTTGAGCCAATCATATTGCTAAAGGTGACATTAGCAGTAGACACAGTTGATAAATTAGATCCAGATGTATAATAGACCAAGTCTGTACTGAGATGTGAGAAAGAGTATGTAAATGTGGAAAAACTTGATAAGTTAGAACCAGTTGTATAATAAATTAAACTTGTGCTGAGATTAGTAACACGCCCATCAACGCTAGAAATACTTGATGGATTTGGCATATCAATTAAGGCAGTGCTAAAGACATCAATGTCTCCCATTAGTGTAGATGTAATTTGATCTAGTGATGTATATGTGGTAGAAATAGTGGAATCGGCGGAAGTACCATATTGTATTAAAGATGAGCTAAAATTATTTATAGAACCATCAATTGTAGATGATAATTCATATATACCAATATAAACAGTAGAAATAGTGGAATCTGAAGAAGTGCCATATTGTATTAGAGATGAGCTAAAATTATTTATAGAACCATCAATTGTAGATGATAACTCATTTATACCAATGTAAACAGTAGAAATTGTAGACTCTGTAGAAATACCATATTGTATTAGAGATGAGCTAAAATTATTTATAGAACCATCAATTGTAGATGATAACTCATTTATGCCAATGTAGACAGTAGAAATTGTAGATTCAGTAGAAATACCATACTGTATTAAAGATGCACTATAATTATTTATTGATGAGCTTAATGTAGTTGTTAGATTTAACAAATTAGTATAGATAGTTGATACAGTAGAAATATCTGTAAAATTCAAATTAGAAAAAGCTACACCATTTATTGTACTAACACTTAAATTTTTAATATCTGTATTTACAGAAGAAGTATACTGTGTAAAAAGTGCAGATGACATATAAAATGTGGGATTATAAGAGTATTCAAAATTCTGTGAATAGAGTGAACTAATAAAAAATATCTCAGGATCACCCTGACGACCATAGACAATCTCAAATGTATATGGTGAATTAGGTATAGGAGTAGTAAAATCATATCCAAAGGTATTACTGGCAGAAAAAGGTGTAAGAGGAAAATTGCTTGCAGGGCTATTAGATAGATTTATATTATAGGCAGTCTTTGAAGTTGTAGTAGTGCTTTCATAGAATGTCAGGGATGTATAGCCACTTGTAGCTATACGAAAGGTAGTATTACATCCACTAGTATAAAATGTGCTAGCTATAATTACATAACTTGATAACTGTAAATAAGGGGACGCTACAAGATTGCTCATTGTAGAAAATCCGGTAGGGAAAGAAGGTATTGATTGACTATATAGTGGCCCTTCATTTATATTATAACCATATGCATTATAGATAGGTGCAACATTATAGTTTTCAATACATCCTGCAATATAGTCAGTCAAATTAGAGAATGTGAGAAAGTCAGTGGGATTAATCTTAGAATAGGAAAAATTCACAACGCAGACAGGCTGAGAACGAATTAATCCAGATACAGTATTATTAGTAAGATATGCATTCATACGAGGATAGGGTATAGGATTTGATGCATATTCAGTCCCATTAATATTGAATGAAAGATTGCCAGACCATGTAACACTAAAAGGATGAGGATCTTCATTTGGTAAAAAAGCAAATGTCCCTTGGATGGCATATAAAGTAGAAAATTTTATACCTGTAATAGTGCTAACAGTAGAAATTGTATTAGTGCCAGATGTTATATCAATTGATGTTGGATAAATGGTAGGCTGTATAGGACTTCCAAAGGGTTGATAATCATTGAATACATTGTAGAAACTAGAATATGTATGATAAAATGATACATTTAATGGTTTTATAGAATTTATAGGTGTATTAATACTAGAGGGACTAGCATAGACTTGGCTAACAATGGTAGATGTCCAGAAATAGGGAGTTCTTAGAGTTGATCCAATTATATCTTGCCCTTCAGTAAATACGCGTTGATTTAATATATCTAATTCAGATTGTAAGACGCCTGCGGTAGAAACCAGATTTGACGCAGCATTAATACTAGTAAAGTATTGATTGAGTTGAAATTGACGCCAAACAGATGATATACCTTTTGAGTATACACTAACATCTCCTACAATGGTAGAGTTATATGAAATCTTATTATCTAATGTAGTTGACATAGTGCAGATTGCAGCCTGTAGTGTTTGAAATGAAATAAGCTGACCATAGGTTGTTGAAAGAGTAGAAAGTTGGGTTTTATTCACGTATGTATCAAGTAAAAAATTTGTATTTCCTGTCATTGTGCTAAGGACAGATAGTGTTAAGGAAGAGAGTTTGAATTTTATCTGATTTTTTTCGTAATTTGTATCAATTACAACCATGTCTTCACCAAGAAAACTTAAAATAGAAGATGGTCCTTGAGCTTGAATTATAATACTTTTATTTACAGTACTTCCAGCTATTGTATTAGTAGGTGCATTACTATAGACTACCATTTGATTAAATGAATAAGGTAACGTACTAACAAAAGGTAATTCACGACCATCAATAAACATTGTATTTGTCTGAGGATCACCCTTGATATTGATACCACCTGTACCTACAAAGAGAACATTGCTATTTACGGTGTTTGTAACTGGATCAAAACAAATGAGTGAGTTTCCACCACTAATATCAAATTGACCAAATGCTTTTGCATATAAATATGCAGTATTAGAGGCCGTAGGGTCATTTAAAAGTCCAGCATTAGGTCCATCAAGTAATGAAAATGAGGCATTTGTTACTGAATCAGCATTATATGTACCAGTTGTAGTTAAAATAGTGTGAAATCCAGCACCAAACTGAAATGATGAGAGTGTCATCCACATTGTTCCACCAACACCATCTGTTGTTAAAACACGATATGCGGGTATATTTGTATTGCTGTCACCTTTAGTAAATATTGTATTAACAGTTAGTTTATCAATATATTGTGATGTCTGATATGACGCCATACTATCTTTGTCTAAGATTCTTTCATTAGAGTATTTAGTCGCGCTTGTAGATTGTCAACTCTTTTTAGAAGACTGTGAGTTACCATATACTTGGCCTTGTATAATTGATCAATATCAAGAGATTTAAAATTAGTGTAACCATGTTCTGCCATTTGTGAAACAGAACTGGGAAAAATTTGTTCAACTTCTTGACTCAAAAATCCAATGGTTCTGTCTGATGATAGTTGGCACTTGCTACGATATGGTTCACTCCACTTATAAGATACAAGTCGGAGGCTAGAAATTTGTTGAGTTGCCAGCAAAATATCAGCAGATGAAATATTCTGTTTAACGCGTGAATCTGATGCGGTAATCCATGTGACCCCTGTGGGCTTACGTGCATCTCCAATGCCAATATCAAGTGAGTAGGTTGGATCAACTGGCACATTAATACCAACATAAGCATAATTCTTATTTTCATAAAATCGTTTTAATACAAAATTACTATTATTAAATGATATGGTTGAACTACTTACATTGATTGTTTGAATTCCATTATATATTGGCTGCGATCCATTTCTACTAAAAATTTGTATATTTGGCATTAAAATGCTTGGACTTATTGATGTTGTTGACTGTATAATAAATGCAGATCCCTGTACATTTAAATTAAATGCATTAGAATCTGATGTCTGAATGCCTAGTTTATCTAGAGTTGCGGATGATAACCAAGATTCTAATGAGGATAGTGTTGAAATGGAAAGGAATATAGTGCTGCGACTCAGATATCGCGGAATCAAGTCTCCATTTGAAAATAGACTAGTACTATAATCTGAGATAATGGGTAGAGGTTGATAATACAAAGTAGATCCAGCAAACGGTGTCAAGTCATCTAAAAAAGTAGATTCAAGAGATATAAATGAACTTAAATATTTATAAATTGCTCCTGTGAGTTCTTGACTAGTAGGATTAACACTTGTTTGTGAACTTATATACGTAGTATATTCAAATGGCAATGATGATACATAGCCAAATGTAGAATAACTCACATTATATGATGATATTCCAGCACTGATAAAATTTGCAACATTTGTGCTTATTTCATTAATAATAGATGTATTAGTTGATTGAATTGCATTATATTCTTTATTAAATCCACTACTTACATAGTAAGTGACCGAAGAAAGGTTGCCAATTGTAGTTGAATTTAAAAAAAATGCTGTACTATAAAGTGTTGAAAGACCAGGGGCTGCATTGACATTTATAAGACCTGCATTAAATGGTGTAATAATACTAGATATAGTACGACTATAATCAATATATGTTACACTCGTATTTGTACTAAATTCTGCTGTCATTGAGCTTACTCCTGGTCCAGTAATATATGGAGGTATTCTTGAATAGAGGGTGCTAGCATCTTTAAAAATAGCAGTAGATAATGTTGAGATACCAGAATTAATAGTACTCAGATCATTTATAGTATTTGATGCAAGCATATAGGGGAGCATAGTTGAAAATGTACTAAATATTGTATTTTGACTTGTAGAAAGACTTAGAAATCCTAAATAGTTTGTGGATACATTTATAGAAGCATAGAATGGTATAAATGTAGAGGCAGTTATTGTACTAATCTTAAAGAGACCTGGGAAATAATTTGATGCATTTAATGTACTTATACCTGTACTTAATGTAGAGTTTACAATTGTTGAAAATACAGTATAAGGTTGTACTAAAATTTTTGGTTGACTGATGGTACTATAAAGAATAAAGTTTAATAAATTTTGATCAGCATTTAATGCTATATTACCAGTGCTAATATACTGTCCAATAGTAAATCCACCAAGTGTAGGGACTGTTGTAGATGATATTTCTTGAACAACATATGTAGAGTATGTAGATACACTTGGTCCTAATGTTGATGCATAGTCAAGTGTGCTAATAAATGTACTACTAAAATCAGTATATAAAGTTGAGATAGATGATCCACCATCTATAAAATTTCCTGCAGTAGCAGCAGTTGATATTATACTAGACCTATATGTATCTAAAAAAGCATTTGAATAATAGAGTCCAGTAGAAATTGATGAGAGGGTTGAAATGAAATTTCCATCTATATCATTAAAAAATGGGTATGTGATAGTATCTGTAAAATTGTTAACAATAGAACTTATACCAGGCCCAATATACCGAGGTGCAGCATTTGACCAGTACCAGGGAAGCGGTACGTTACTACCAAATACACCGCCAAAGAGTGGATTTGGATTTAATCCCATGTCATATGTAAATTCTCCAATGCGGTCTCTGTTAATATAATAATAGATTCCTTGTTTAATAAGAGTTGATGCCTGTGGTGAAAATACTGTATCATAAAATGTACTATATGTTGTACTTATACCAGGAGTAATTGTAGAAAAGTTTCCATTGATTGAGCTATATAGTGTAGAAATAACTGTGGAATTTAATAATAATTTATAATCATAACTACTTAGTGTACTAAATCCAATATTACTTGATACTAGAAGGTTTGCATAATTTGTACTGAGAAAACTAGAAAATAAGTTAGTATTTAAATATAAAGATGAAGATAGGCTATTATTAACAGCACCGATTGATGATATAGTATTCATAAAAATTTTACCATTTGAATAGGAGTAAAAGACCGGGCTAAATAAATCCTTAATTGGCACATTATTCCACTTAGAAAATGCACCAAATGTACTGACAACTGGTGCATATGATATTGCTGATGATATAATTGATCCTCTATTATAAAGAGTTGCTATTGTTAATAAGTCTATATCAAGACTTGTCTGAGCCAAAGCCATCTAAGATTAGTCTAAATTTAAAAGTGATCTATAAACGAGAGCTATGCAAAAGACAGCCTTCCAATGTAGATACTTGATCTTCTAGTTTTTGAATTGCTGATAATAGATACTGTGTAGCACCAAATTCTAATTTGAAGATTTGATCTGTATCAAGGGAATGGAAATCATCTAGGCCGTGTTCTTTTGTATAAGACACACTGCCTGGCAATACTTGTTTTACTTCTTGTGCTATGAAGCCATAATATTTATTAGATGGTATACCTGTCTTTTCTTGAAATTCTTTTTTGAATTCATATGTGCGGAGAGGAATATCTGAAATCAATTTAGCACATGAAAAAAGATCTACTGGTTGTATTTCTGTTTTGACACGACTGTCACTCGCCGTAACCCAGTTAGTACCTACTGGCTTTCTTGCATTTCCTACAGCTATATCAAGTGCATATTCAGGATAGGTAGTATTGATTCCTATATTTCCAAGAGATTCATTTGGATATAGTTGTTTTCTTATAGTTAGAGAACCATCATTAAAATATATAGTTGAATGTATAATATTCATGCGATGGCGTGAATTCATAAATACAGGTAAATTTCCTGAAAAAATATCAAAGTTGGATAACTGAATTGTAGGTATAGTATTTGAACTATATCCTATTGCATTAATTTTACCTGTTGTTACACCAGTTGTTATAGTAGTCCAGTTTATAGCATTAGGAGATGTTATAATTCTTTCTAGAGAACCTGCTGTACCTGAAGCATTCCAATTATTACCATCCCATGTGATTGAATTAATAGTACTTATTCCAGATGGACTTTGCACATATGACCATCTTATACCATTATAACTATACATAAGATTAGATGAGTTACCATTGGATCCACCTGCCAAAAACATGTCACCATTCCACGCTACAGCTTGTCCAGTACTAAGTTGCGGTACAGTAACATCTGTCCAATTACTGGTATTAAAACTATATTTTATTTTTGCATCAGTTGCTGCAGTGCCAGTACCTACTGCTACCCAAGTGCGACCATTTGTTGCAATTGCATTGCCTTGACCTTTAAATGTATTTGATGCAGGCTGCCATACATCATTAATATCAGTGAATTTTATAGAATAGAATTCTGAAGAAAAATAAGTTGCATTTGATCCAACTGCGGCCCAATTTAGACCATTCCACATTAAATCATTAGTTGTATCCATTCGGTTAAATGGTACAGTATTTGCATTTGACCATGTTACACCATCAGAACTTTGTAAGAGGTCCGTTGTTCCAGTTGTTCCAGCTAGCCAATATGAGTCTGACCATTTTACTGAATTCACTGCTAGGGTACCACCAAATATTATATTGGCATTAGACCAACCTAGTGCAGGATCGGTTGTATATTTTATATTTGAGCCTGCTGTTTCACCTACTATTACCCACAGCCTTCCATTATAGGCAATGTCATTTGCTCCAACTGTAAATCCAGGATCTGATGGGCTTATCCTATATGTATAAGGTAGATTGGAATTTATAAAAGTAGTACGCCCAGATAAAATAGATCCAACAAGTATATGATGTGTAGAAGGATCTGGAGTAGTTGTAAATTTTGCACCTCCTACCATTGAAAATGGATATTCTGAACTGGTAGATGTTCTTATTCCAATAGATGACATATAGAGGCCAGTATTGACAATTAAGTTAGAAGTAGTAATTGAATCGGTAGTAAAGGTTGAGAAAGTAGGTGCATATATATTTTGTTCAGAAACAGATGATACACTTGTGTAACTGCTGACTAGATAGCCAAGAGTAGTAAAAAATGTGCTTTCAACACCTATATATGATGATACAAGATTGCGTGAAAATGTACTAGCAAATGTAGAGACATTGCTTGTTTGTGCCGTTAAACTAGCATATTGTCCATTATTATAATTTGAAAAATCAATAATTATGTTATTAAGAGCAGTTATAGATGCTGCAGGATTCAGATTAGAATATGTTAAAGAATCATTTGTGCTTAATAAATAATATAGTGCTATTGTACTAGCACTTTGTTGAGATATAGTATTTACAGATTGATTTAATATAATAAAACTACTATAGAATGCGCCCATATTTGAATTGACAAATGTAGAAAGTGATGATACGCCAGGATCAGTACGTACAGTTGATATGGCATATATAGAGTTGGAAAATGACGAGAAAAGTGTAGTAAGACTAGTGCTGATAGAAGAAAAATTAGGATTTATACTGCTTGATAATGATGAGAGACCAGGGCCACAAAAGATTGCAGGATATACAGTTGACATATAGTTTCCAATTGTTGAATAATTAGAACCTTCTACAGTTGATAAAAGTCTTAGGGTAGAAAAGGGTGCTTGTAGAGTAAAAAATGTATTGAGAGTTGAATAGACTGATGGTAGCATTGTAGAAAAGCTTGAAAGAGTATTCATATTATTATTGTCAATACCAAAAGATGTTGATAGTCCTGATAATGAGACACTTACTGCTTCTTGTTGAAGGATAAGATATGTAAATCCAACAGTACCTATTGCGGTATTTATTATATTTATTTGATTTTGAAGTGTCGTTGAGAATGTTGATACGGTTGGACCTTGTGAGAATGCAACACCTGTTGAAATCTGTTGATATATGCTTGTTAGATAGGTACTCATTGTGCAGAGACCAGGTGTTCCAGCAACATTCTGAGCCTGTAATATACTGGAATTATACTGTCTTCTTAGTGTAGTTGATAATGTGCATATTCCTGGAATACCTGCTTGAATAATATAGAATGATGAGAGAGATGAGATTGCTCCATCAACATATGTTGATAAATTATTGAGTCCATAGGTTGGGTCATAGCCTATTATAGTTGAATTAAATCCTGCAAGTGTAGATCCTACTACTGTTGATAGAGTACTAACACCGGTTCCAGATGCACTTTGAATAGTATTATTTATTTCAACTGTATATCCTGCCATGGTTGATGCATCGGTTAATATTACTGAGGATATGCTATATCCAATGTTAGTACTATAGGTTTGTATTGATGTACTTATATTTGTATAATAATTTATAAAAAAAGTAGATAGTGTTGAAACTGCATTGCCTTGATTAAATGTGTTCTCTAAGACGGAACCAAGAGTACAAAAATTTGGTTGAAACTGTGTAGAAAGAGATGATATTGAATTCCCTAAATTAATGATTGTACCTTGTAAATTTAATAATTGAATAGTTTGACCTTGTAAAATATTATAACTATTTATTAATTGTGTATAAGAACTATAATAAAGTGTAGATACTTGAAAATTATAGAACCCATTAGTAGTACTTTGTACGCTGGATACTTCAGTACCAACATATGTAGAAATACCACTAACACTATTTGTAACAGCTTGTTGATTTATTGAGAGTTGAAATATCGCAGTTGATATATCTGGTATTGTTGATGGAGTAAATGTGAGACCTGCTGTACTTAGGACTTGTTCAGGGGTTAAATATTGGAAGAGTTTATAGACATTACTACCTCCTGGGATCACAGGGATAGTATAAGATGAGATTTGTTCAGTAGATTGCGCCTTTAAATATAAATCTCTGTATGTTAATATGTCTAGATCTAGTGTGCGCTGCGATGATGCCATCCCTACTATGTTTATCTGTGAAAATAACAAATTATGTAACGCGTAGAGGTTTCTTGATTAATCTTAGTATAGAATTAGATGGTTGGCCAAGGAGGTCTTTTACAACTTGTAGCTCTTGGAAAACAAGATGTATTCTTAACTGGGAATCCACAAATGACCTGGTTCAAAATGGTTTATAGGCGTTATACAAACTTTGCAATTGAGAGTCAGCCAATGTATTTTGATGGTACTCCTGATTTTGGTAAGCGTATTACTTGTAATGTTCCACGTCGGGGTGATTTATTAAGTCAGATCATCTTGGAAGTAACTCTACCGGCATTAGAACTACTAGATGGCACTCCTCTGTCTTATGTGAATGCTGTTGGACACGCCTTAATACAAGAAATTACTCTTGAAATTGGTGAACAGGAAATTGATAGGCAGACAGGTGAATGGATGGAAATATGGTCAAACTATATTACAACAAATGACAAAAAAACTGCATTTTACAATATGATTGGAAAACTGGATGGATATTCTCCACCAACCTTATTTGGCCCTTTAAAACTGTATATCCCACTCAGATTCTGGTTTTGCAAAAATCCTGGGTTTGCTTTACCTTTGATTGCATTACAGTATCACCCTATCCGCATTAATCTGACTCTGAGACCATTAAATCAACTCTTTTTCTCACAGGCGTTGACTACTCCTTTGTGCACAACTCTACAAGTAAAACCTGCAAATATAACTGATTTAATGTTATGGGGTGACTATGTGTACTTGGATGTTGAGGAAAGACGCCGTTTTGTAAGTTCTACTCACGAGTACTTGATTGAACAGGTGCAGTATACTTCTCCTATTCCTATTGCCCCCGGTGCTACGAGTGGCTCTTTAAGATTTGAATTTAATCATCCAGTAAGAGAACTTTTCTGGTATGTTCAACGGGATGATATGACACGTTATCATGAATATTTTAATTACAGCTCTCTAGGAACATTTGAAGTTGGTAGACGAAAAGATATTTTATTGGATGCTGTTCTTCAACTGGATGGATTTGATCGGTTCCAAGTCCGTGATGCAGGTTATTTTCGCCTAGTTCAGCCATGGCAATATCATACAGTGGTTCCCGAGGAGTTATTCATGTATTCTTATAGTTTTGCCTTGAGACCTGAAGATGCTCAGCCGAGTGGATCAATGAATGCTAGCCGTATGGATTCTATGGTTCTTCAGATAAATATTGAACCGACTTTAGTTAACAGCATTGGCACTTTGCATACTCGCATCTATGGAATAAATCATAACGTACTTCGTATTGCGGACGGCTTTGGTGGCGTTCTCTTTACAATATAATAGGTAGAAGCGATGACGCTAGTTGACATTAAATTAACACAGGGTTCGTACTGGAAAGGCGCACAACTACCCTATTGGGTCTATATGGTAGTTGTCGTATTGATAGGAGGTCTAGGTTTAGATCACTTACTCTTAAGAAGTCCTGCTACATTTTTAATGAAACTTTTAATACCAACCTTAGGATTTTGGTATTTATACGATATTGCTCAGGTATTTGGTGAGCGTGAATTAGTGGAAAAATATGGTCTTGGAGTTCCCTGGTACGGACCAATTGGCCTTGGAGCAGGTATGTTTATTAATAAAGATGCTAGTAATCTATCACCACCCACTATTCCCAAGCCTTGGATATTTTTAGCATATGCAGTTCTCAGTATATTCTTTTTTATAATTCCCTTGAACAAGATTTTGATTGGTGATTATGCTGGCTGTCTTGCTCAAATATCTATGTATACTATTTTAGCCCTCTTTTCTTTGGGTATAACCGCTATTCTAGCAATATGTTGGGGAATTTATGATGCATATCGTCTAGTGTTTGATACTAAAGGCTTATTTGAAAAGGGTGCTTCTCGTATATTTCCGGCAACATGGGTAATAGATCCTTATTTCAATAAGGGTGCTCTTGGACCTGAGATGGTGCCTGTTGTTAAATCGGATGAAGATAAAGGTATAATCTCTAAGATTATAAATTATATAGTTGGATTTTACACGTTTGGACCTAGGATGGCAATAGGTGCAGCAACAAGTGCTGCTAAATTGGCAACAGATACTGCCGCTAGTACAGTAAAAGCTGTGACAGATACTGCCGCTAGTACAGTAAAAGGTGCGACAGATACTGCCACTAGCACAGTAAGTGGTGTTAAAGATAGCATTATTCAAAAAGGTCAAAATACAGCAAGTGCAATAAATTCTGCTACGGGTGGATTAGCATCAAAGGTAATAGATAAAGCTAAAGAAAAGGTTGGGGGTATAGGTGGTAAGGTTGTAAACTTAGTTGAAAGAAAAGCAAATGAAATAGAAAAAAGAGTTGATGATTCAATTGAAAAAGCAGTAGATAAGGGTGTTGGAAGTGTAGTTAATAGAATAACAGATCTACCAAACAAGGCAGCTACTACAGTTGATGCACTTGGAAAAGTGGCTACAATTCATACTGATGCTGCTCTAGCAGCAGTTCAGACTGCTACTGCTGCGACTGATATAGCAAAGGCTGGGCCAAAAGTTTTAGGAAAAGTTGCTGATAAATTAACTGATCCAGCAGTTCAAGATGCCGCAGTTAGTTCTGTAATTGATAATTATTTACCAGCAGCAGCGTCAGGTATCATGAGCCAATTTATTCCGACTGCTTCTGTACCTGGTACACCCGTGGCTTCAGATCCTACACCTTTACAGAAAGGTGGTGCAATCTTAACAAACTCTTCAGATCCTGCATTTTCAAGTGCAGTTCTAATTTTCAGTGTAGCTGTTCTAGCGTTTGGTGGGTACGTAATGTACAGTTTTAGAAAAGCAGCAGACCTCAATAGAAATGACCGACCAGATGATTCCCCTCCTGACCCAGATCCAGTTCGAAAATCTCCTAAAGCCAAATGGGACTGATGGGAAACCTGCATTAGAAACAGTAGTCGTCTACTTTACGGCACCTTGGTGTGGGGCATGCAAGAAGCTAGATTTTAAATTATTATTAGAATCAACACCTAAGACAATTGTGTGGTATAAGTGTGATGTAGATGTGAATAAATATACTCTTGGATACTGTGGCTTAACTAAAATACCATCCTTTGCTATTATAAAGAATGGTAAGTTTTTGACTAAATTTAGTACATCTGATACTATGACAGTATTTGATACTTTAAAGGATGCATTTGACTAAAATATTATACTATATTCATACTATAGATGGACAATAAACCAGGTAAACGCAAAAGCAGAATGAATAATATTCAATCTAGGATAAATTCTGGTTCATATAACATGGCCAAATTTAAGGCAAATGAAAAAGATCTAAGAGAAAAGATTGCGTTTTTTGAAAAAAAAGATGCAAAGGGGGAGCTAAAAGATTATATGTACTCCCGAATGGAAGAAGCAAAAGCAATGTATGCGCAACTTTTAGCATTAAAGTCAGGTGAGCCTGCAGCTGCAGCCTCTGCAGCAGCCCCTGCAGCCGCAACAGTAGCACCTTTAATTCAAGGAAATAATATATATTTACAAGAAGCTGAAACTATTGCTGCGGCAAATAATCAACGTAATGCAGCTATAGAAAGTCTTTTTCCAGGTACACTCAGTTCAGTCCCGGCGCAAATTCGTGCAACTGGCGTTCCTAAGATGACATTAAAAAAGCTTAATAGACAACGTCGTAAAGAAGAAGCTGCTGCTTTAGCGGCTGCTTCTTATATCCCACCTGCATTTAATCCTCCTGCTCCAGGCCCTGGAACTTTACCTGCTCCTTATGGGCATTATAATAGCAGTGGTGAATTTCATGTAAATGGTACAGTTGCTCCTACTGCATATAATTTAGGGGGGAATGCTGCGGGTGGATATGGTACTGCATTTAATAATTTAGCCACCTATCGGAATGCAGTACCTGCAGTTAGAGCACCTCCACCAACTCTTAGTACGAGACGCCAGAGAACACCTGAATCAATCTATAATGAATACTATGAACAAGTTATCCCTCAGTTCTTACCTCTTCCTGAAATGTATGATCCTTACACAGGCAGGAAGTTTGCACCTGAGGAAGATCCATTTCCCCCAATTGAAGGTGCATATTATGAATTAAAAGGCATTTTAAAGAGTGCACGCCTGAAGGCGGCATCTTTAAGAAAGAGGGCAGCTAGAGCTACTAAAAGAAGAGCAAAGGGAAAGAAACGTAATAATGGAAACTTGAATAGAGGGCTGACAATAGCCATACCACCTAATAATATTCCAGCTACGGGACAACAATTACAGCCTCAGGAAAACTTATTTATTTAGAATCAGTCTAAATAGATGATCTACGATGTATGCATAATAGGAGCCGGTATTGCCGGCTTATATTTTGCATTAGAACTTGCAAAAAAACATCCAAAGTATCAAATCTGTATCTTGGAGAAATACGACTATATTGGTGGACGTACGGCAACGTTTAGACATAAGTTGCCTGGTTTAGGAAAAATAAGTTGGGAAGAAGGTGCTGGGCGTATTGGGTATTCTCATCACAATATCATAAAGATAATAGACCATTATGGACTTACTAAGATTCCAATTACAAATGATATAGAATGGAGAGAGAAACCTTTTATTCACGAACCTGTAGATGTAAATAGTTTGATTCATAATGTGCCTTATGAAAAATTAGATGAAAAAATCTTGAGAACTCATACACTCAAACAAATTATGCAGGCAGTTCTAGGCCCAACAAGAACAAAGGATATTATGGATCGCTATGAATACAGGTCTGAATTAGATACGGCTAGAGCTGATAGGGCTTTATATGTTCTAGGCCATGAATTCAGTAAAAATGAAAAATTTTTTATAATACAAGAAGGCTTTGGTAAATTAATTGGCCTTATGAAAGATGATATAGAAAAGGCTGGTATTAAAATAATGAGAGGCTATGAAGCCCAAGATATTTATAAGGGCTCAGCTAATTATTCCGTTAAAATAAATGGTAAGTTACCTGTCAGGGCACAGAAAGTTGTCGTTGCTCTGACACGTAATGCGGTTGCTAAATTTCCCTGTTTTTCTTGTCTACCCATTCTGAAACAGGTAAAGATGAGACCTCTTGTTCGTATTTATGCAGTCTTCCCTTTGAAAAATGGCAAGGTTTGGTTTGATGGTTTAACAAAGTTTGTCTGCCCTAAACCTGTGCGCTATGTCATACCAATAAATCCCAAGCAGGGAACCATTATGATTTCTTATACTGATGGAGAGGATGCAGAGTACTTTATGGATCTAATAGAAAAGTCAGGTGAAAAAGAAGCCATGAGACAGATTATGACACAGATTAGATATTTGTTTCCTGACAAGCATGTGCCAAATCCTATCTTTCACAAGGTGCACGCATGGTCTGAAGGTTGCTCATACTGGGCACCTGGTGACTATGATTTCAACAAAGTTTCTAAAAAATCGGTAAGGCCTTTAGCAAAAATGCCAGGCGTCTATATGTGTGGAGAGTCTTGGGCCTATAGTGGGGCATGGGTAAAATGCGCAATTGATCAGGCAGATCATGCCTTGGATGCATTTCAATATGATGTAGCTAGGGCACCTGTGGCTAATGCGTCTACTTGATGATTGAACATCCAAGGAAATTCATATTCTGAGCCAGCCTTGTGTCCTTTTAGCCACTTGTATTCTAGGCGGTGCCCCATTTGTTCTGTTGCACTAACTAGCTGTTTTACTAGATCTAGATGTTGAATTACACCACCTTGCTTTGTCCAACCTTTTTTCTGCCAAGATTTACCCCAGACTGATGCACAATTGATTGAATACTGACTGTCTGACCATATCTTGATAAATCCCGGATATTGTTTGGCTGTCTTAAGACCATTAAGAAGTGCTTGGAGTTCTGCACGTTGATTTGTCTGAGGTTCAGACTTGGGTATAGGCCCTGATCCTCTTTCCAAGACTTTATGGTGATTGTCTACGACGATAAAGCCCCATGCGGCATTAGCATTCCGTTTACCATTATTTGTGCATGCACCATCAGTGAAAATGTGAGTTGTTGGTATTTGTTCAGATAATACTATGATCTCATTTTGTTCTGTAGCTAAGGGTAGTGAGGGTTGAACAGAAGGATGGACGAGTACGTTATTGCTGCTATCTTCTACATCTGTATCATTGTTCCTGTGCTGGTATATATAGGCGTCCAGAGGGCCAACACATCGGAATACGTTTTTAAAGGTCTTCTTGGCCTTGGCATTATCCTGTTCTTGTATCATCTGTACGGTGCTTACAATAAATGGAGGGCCGGTAGTTCAAATTTGTGGTCTGATTTTTTGTACATGGTTATATCGGTCCCATTAATTTGGATTGGATTCTATGAAAAAGAGGCAAGCCGTCAGCATTATGATATGCTATTACTTTTAGCCTTTGGAACTCTAGGTTTTAACCTATATACTATTATCTTGCATACTTCAACGGTGACAGGGGGGCGTTAGATGATGGCCAGTTTTGCCTTGAGAATAGGATCAGACAACTCTTTTGCGTGATCCATTGAATGATAGAGAATTGCAGGGTAGGACTTGAATGTCTTCTTACAACAGCCGCAAGTATAAATCTTAGAATCTTCCTTCTTAAGAATCCAAGGATCAATTGTTTCCTTAAGATGGTTTCTGGCAATATGTACACGGCAGTACTCTTTTTTGTGAAATGCATCATTACATCCATCAAAGGGGCATTGAATAGATGGCTTCTTATCAGTATGCTCTAACTTGATGTGCATATCAAGTGTATACTTCTGGAAGAATTTTTTGTCACAAGTTGAGCACTCGTAGGAAAGAGTACCTTCATGTCGTTGTAGATGATAATGCATAGTGTTTTGCTTGGCCTTTGTTACGCCACAGATACCACACACATAGAGCCCTGCATCGTTTTTCTTGTATTCAAATACCATTGTTTAATCACGTATTTTGGCTGACTAACTTCAATTTTTACACTGCTAAATTGGTCTAAAGTCATATTCTGTTTATTATATAATTATATGGATAGGGGCCTCTTTCATGTAAATGAATATTTTAATTTAACTCTGCTTGAGCAATATATTGAACAGCATCCAGAAGATGCTGATAAGTGGTTGGTCTTCTTAGAAAAAAAAGATGACAAAATACTAGATTTTACAAAAAAACGTATGAGATCCCCTCCTTCTAATACTATGGTAACACCTGAACTGGATGAAGATCTAGAATGTAATTTACCAGCTGATTATGAAAATGTCTGTATTAAGTGTAAGAGAACTTGGGCTTCTACCCCTGAGCATTTTACAACAACTTTACTATGTGGGCATAAATATCATACTGCATGCTGGTGTTTACACACCTATGAAGATACAGATAATTGTATATTTGAAGGATGTGGCCAGAGTACGTATGGATATATACGTGACCTTTCTCGTAGGCGTGAGCGTATGAGGGTTGACACTGTTTCTGTTTTGACTGAGGCTTTATCTAGTAAAAGAGGATTTAAGTTTGATATTATGAAGATGAAAAGACAGATTAGAAACTGTACTATTACATTTAAAAAATTTAAAGAGAAGGAAAAGTTGGAGAGAAATATTATGATGAAAAAACATATTTTCTCTATACGTCAAATTCAATCTGATATGAATAATGCAATAAAAGGCTTATCTAAAAGTGCCGAGCGTAAGGTATGTTTTAAAGAAATTCAGGCTTACAGACGTATAGAACGAGAAATATTTAGAAAGTATCATTTATCTTTGAGAGATCTTTTGCGTAAGAAAATAATTAAAAATATGGATTGGAGAGTAAGATCAATGTTAGAGCGCCACGCTAGAATTAATTCATGGGGATATCGTTTTGGCATCCGTATTTATCCTGGATCTAAAAAATGGACGCTACCTGATTCTGAAGAGGAATCAGATTCAGAATCAGATTCTGATCTTGATCTTCTCATAAGAGAAGTTGAAAATCTACCAGGCACTGAATGAGTTTTTGGGTAACTGTGGTAATGGTAGATCTAGATCTGCATACTGTCTAAGAAAGGTAAGTGTAATTCCCTTTCTTAAATGGTCCAGATTACCATCAATTTGGAACTTGTTTCGCAGTGTATATATATTTTTGTTTGTTCTTGAATAGATATAGTCAAGATAAGTATACTTATTAAGCTCACGTTTGTCATTATTCAAGTCATCATAAAGGTAGATATTTTCTTTAGCAACCTCAGTATAAGTAGCATCAATCTTTTCAAGTTCGGCTTTTTTAAGAGGTTTATAATCTGGGTCTTTGGGATTCAGTTTGGATTTTTTAATTTGTAGGTCAAGTTCTCTAAGAGTTTTGTTATTTTTATTAATTGTTTGTTGCATTACTGCTACTGAAGTGCTGTATTTGATAACATCTTTATAATAATGTGATAGAGGGTTTGCATAATAATTGTGAGACCACTTAGACTCTTTATCTCTCAAAATATCTCTGACAATATGCTCAAAGCGCTGATCAGGCTCTACTGTGTTAATATGCTCTTGAAATGACTGCATTTTGGTACTAATCTATCAGTTAGCAGGTACTTCAATTTTATTGTTAGACTGTTACACTGTTAGACTGTATAACTAATATAAAGAGATTCTGTATTTATTCATCATATGATTATATCAACTATCTTAGTAAATCTATTTTCTGAGTCTATAAAACAGACTATTTTTTATATATTTAATCTTCTTAATAAGTCAGTGCAGCCTCAAGATAAGTCCAAGGAAGATCCTACAGAATCTGACTACGATGATCCACAGCTAGACGATATGTCAGAGCCTGATGTAACATTACGTCAGTATTCTTTGCGTGAGAGAAAAACTATTAATTACAAGGTCTAAATATCTTACTAGTCTATAAAGTAGAATGGCATCTATTACAATTCTTACTCTCGCGATCGGTAATGATTATCGTAAGTCGCTAGAGAAAGCCTTTGAATCTAAGCGTCTCTACGCAAAAAAACATGGCTATACCTATATACAGGCAGGTGAAGAATGGTGGGATCGTAGGAGGCCTATTGCATGGTCAAAGGTGCCATTTATTATTAATCAGCTTTCTAAGCTTCCTGAAGGCGCTCTAGTATGGCAAAGTGATGCGGATGTCTTGATCACAAACTTGGATCTGAAGCTAGAGCAGCATGTTCTTCCTTTGTTACCAGAAGGGAAGGATATGCTTTTAATATATGATGCATGTGAACACCTCAATTCAGGAAATATCCTAATGAGGAATACTAAGTGGTGCCGAGATTTCTGGAAGCGGGTAAATGAGCGCGATGACTGCACGTATCACATTTGGTGGGAGAATATGGCAATGATTAAAGAATTAGATGAGAATCAAGGAGACAAGGATAAGATTCAGATCACAAATCAGCACAAACGCTTTAATGCTTACATTATGGGTTTACCAGATCAGCCTCTTTGGGAGCCAGGAGATTTTTTAGTGCATTTTGCAGGTGTCTATAAGTGTGAGAAAATGAGGGATCTCATTGAGCGCATTGAAGCGGGTGAGGTTCCAAGGCTGGACATGTATAATCCTTAGGATAAATTCTTAGCATTAAACTTCAATCATTCTTGCAAGTTCTTGTCTACCTCTTATTTGTTCTCGTTCAATCTCAACTATACGATTGAATCCTTTCTGTCTCAGACTTTCTCTATATGCAGGCTCACCAGTTAAACGGCTAATTGCTTCACACCAACTGTCTATATCACTACGGTGACATAAGATACCTGCGCCTCCAACACATTCTACTAAGCCAGCCGCCTCACTGTGAATTACAGGTATCCCTGAAGCCATTGCCTCAACTGCAGTACGCCCCCAGGTCTCATTCTTGGATGGCATTATTAAAATTCCAATTTGTTTAAAGATAACTTTAATATCTTTCTGATTTTCAATATATGTTAGATTTCTTGTTCCTTTACCATACACCTGTTCACTATATCCACCTTTGACTCCAATAAACTGCACATTAGTCATTTTTGCAGCAATCTCACGTAAGATATAGCCACCCTTATTATTATTACAGTTTATGAGACATACCACATTATTTTGCACTGTCAATGATCTTAGTGGTTTAAATACGTCCGTATTAACATAGGGGATCATTCTCATATTATTATAAAAAGTTGGAAGAGTATCTTGTGTTGATCTACTATTATAAACTATAGTAATAGGAAAACTTACTTTCTGTTGAAGGAGCCAAGGATAGCTATTATACATATGAACAAAGATAAAAGTGTTTTTTGTTCTTAATTTAACAATTTCTAGATTTTCATATCCACTTCCCATTTGGTATAATGCAATATCTGCATTAACTATGGTATCTACACAATTCTTATCATTTGGATCATATTTATAAATTGGAAATCTGTCATAAGTATCTACTTCATAACTTTTTACTAGAATAGAAATAGTATGCCCACGATCACGTAAATAACGTATTGTTTCATATGCTGATAATTCAGATCCTGCAAATGTGGTTGGAAGAAAACTGTCACTCAACAGAACAATCTTTTTAGGAAAGTTTGTTTTAATTGTTGTATTCTTTCTTTCATATGTTGTTACTACCTCAGAACTAACTTCTTCTCTAATGTAAGTTCTTTCTTTAAAGAATGGTGATAATAAAATACATATAGTTGCAAATGCTGCTAGTACCAGAAGATCTCTGGACATTCTAATTAATAGATCTTTTTTTATAGAACACTATTATAATGGCTCAGACGCGTAAAGTAGTTGCAGTAGGTTCAAAGGCTATGGTGTGGCATGGGTCAGCTAATCACACCTCCGGAGGTCTGACAAGGAAGGATTTAATGAAGACTAAGAAGGGGCGTATTGTTAGCAAGAGAAAGCATGCCATTGGGAAGAAGCGTATCCAGACTCTGCGTAAGCTGGGATTCAAGTCTAAGAAGGGTACCTTCAAGCTTTTTAAGAAGTAAATATTGAAAAAGAGAATTAAAGGTAGCTAAAGCTTAGGGTTCGGCCAACCGCTCTGTGACCGTTCGTAGGATCATTCGCAAGTCAGATACTTGGAGTCGTAGGGCTCCATTGATTTCTGGATAAAACCACATAGAATTAAAAGATAAATCAGAGATGGTTCGCGAATTGATCGTTGAAAGACAGAGACTTGCTCCTGCTCCTCGTAGCTCTCGGTATAAGCTACGAAGATCTAGTTTCTGTATGGCTTGTTGTAACATAGGATGTAACACGTGTTGAGCTTTTATAAATTGGGCTTCAGAAAGACAGTCTAGCTTTGGAAAGAATGCCGTATTGGGAATGGGTGGTGTTACAGATTGTTTAGTCTCGCTTATTTCTGATAGAATGGTACAGGTAGGTGCCGGTTGTAGGGTGGCACATTTTTGCCAGAAAGCTGCGGGTGCCGAACACTTTGGTGTAGTGACAATCAAAATGGGTTTCTTGAGATGTGCTAAAATAGATAAAAGAAGACTCCAGTCGGTAGATGTCTCAGGCATATATGTTAGATCCCAGCTATAGGCTAAGAGCCAGGCTTTTGACTCTTGCTTGGTTGTTAACAAGATATGGGTCTGAAAAGGATTTGTTCCAGACATAAGTTGGTCTTGAAAGCCGTTGGGCAGTGCACAGATATCATTTGGGAGAATCCACTGGCTTAGTTTACCTCTTAGCTCTCCATCAAAAGCTTCTAAAGAAATAGAGCTCATCTAGTTCTTTAGAGTCCAATAAGATTACGGAAAAAACGTACTTATCAGTAGTAGACGAATGAATGAATACGTAAAAATCCTAATTATTGCTCTTGGTATAGCAGTCTTGGATATACCCTGGCTCTGGATAAATTCCAAGCGGGTTGCAGATTTTATAAGTGACATCCAGGGCGGCAGATCTATGAATACAAGATTATGGGCCGGTATCCCTGTCTACCTTGCCTTGGGCTACATGGTGACACAGCAGACATCCGCTCCCCGGGCTTTTTTAGCTGGACTTTGCATATATGCAGTGTATGACTTCACTCAAGTGGTTGCTCTAGATCGCTATCCCGTAGAATTTGCCTTTGCAGATACGGTATGGGGAGGTCTTTTGATGGCTCTAGCTTGGTGGATTGCTCATAGGATTGGTTTAGTCGCATCGGACAAGTAAAAACTAAGGGTCTAAACTGCTTTACGGTCTATACTTAGATGTCTAGTGGCGAGCCAATTATCTTAATTAGTTCTTGGGTCAATCATCCAGAGACCTTGAAGGTACATCGTGACCTCTGGATCCAAGCCTTTCCTAATGAGACAGTAAATTACATTGTCTATATTGATGCAAAGGACTATCCAGATGACTCCAATTTTAATGACGGTACAATGCGTGAAAAGTTAATGAATGAATGTATGCGTCTGGGTATTTCATTTTACTTAGTTCCTGAGGGCCTACACAAAGATCGTAGACCTCTTATGCCTAATGCGCCTCTACAATATCAGATGACTGCATCTACGAGAGATGCAATAGTCTGTCAAATGGCTTGGAGAGATCAGGTCTTACTAAATCCTACTATAAATAGAGTGGGTCTTATTCAACCTGATATCTTTCCTTATAGGAAACTTAGCTGGTTGACTTTAACGAGAGGTGCAGATTTCTATTACAAACCTCAGCAGCGGGATGACTTGAAGTATGCATGGAATGGTCTTTGTTTTTTTACTATGCATACATGGTCTCAAGATATGAAAGAGTTGTTAGATTTTCAAGATGGGTATCATAGGAGAGTTTTTACAGATTCTGGTGGGGGTTTGTGGAAGATTCTAGAGGTTTTGTCTGATGATAAGAAATATGGGTGGAATGGTCAGAATTCATTGCAATGGTCATCTAGAGATCCATGCCCAGATTTGCCTTTCTGGATTATGGAACATCTGAAGTCTGATCCTAGGAATCGCGTAGAACCAGATGGTGCCGTATCATACTATAGTGAGATCCAAGATGACCGATTTTTGCATCTGAGAGCAGGCTGTAATTGGGATGGGGTAGGTAAGGATATTCATGAGAAGCGATACGCAAATTTCATGAGAATATTAAATGAGGCAATTGATGACGGGTCGGCGTTTCTATAAAATTGAAGTATATAAAGCCCTGATTACTTAGTACCTAAGGATGCCATTAACAAAGGAGCAGGAATGTGTTTTGAAAGAAGACAAGGCTAGTTTCAGGGTTTTAGCAGGCGCAGGATCTGGAAAAACCACTACCATGTCACACTTTGTGAAGATTGCTATAGAACAGCGAAATATTCCAAGTAGTGCAATTGGGTTTGTCACATTTACACGATTTGCCGCTGGACAGATTAAAACAAAGACAAAGGAGGTTCTTGGATATCAGACTCAGATGACATGCGGAACCTTTCATTCCACATTATTTAACATTTTGAGAAAGTCGGGTCACGAGCGTCACACGTCAGAAGATCTATTTGATGTAAGGATGGAAGAGAGTATTAAATTTACTCTTGATTTACTGCGCAATAAGGATCCTCATATGGTTCGTATTATAATGACCTATCGCATATTCATTGTAGACGAATTTCAAGATGTTGATATCACCCAGTTTGAATTTATTCAACTTATTAAACAAATCAATCCAGACATTCAGATTATCGCAATTGGAGATTTGGCTCAGAACATCTATCGGTTTCGTGGTACATCAAATGAGTTCTTGCGGACACTTTTGAAGGAGAAGGTTGATCCTAATTTAAAGACATTTACCCTGACCACAAATTTTCGTAGCACAAGGTCAATCTTAACTCTGGCAAATGCCATGTTTGAACACGAAATCAAAGCTGGGCACATTTTACCCATGTTTCCTGGACCTGATGCTGAGGAGGGGATTAAGCCGAAATACTTTGAGTTTGCCATCAATCCTGGTGCTGGAACTGGAGAATATGAGGAACTTGTTGCAACGGAGCTTCTTGCGCTTATTGAACGTGCTAAGGCGGAATCTAAATCTATTGTACTAATTTTTCCAGTGCTTAGATGTGCATCTTATCACTATATTACTGGATTTCTGCGCGATTATAGTAGGAGGAAGGGGTACGCATTTGATATACATCAGATTGCTAAAGAGGATGAGACATGTGCAACAGTTGAATTTACCTATGATACTAGGGCATCGGATTCACCAATTCAGACCTCCTCTTTACATTCAAGTAAGGGCTTGGAGTGGGATATTGTCGCTCTTGTAAACATGAGTGATGCAATGTATAAGGTAAAGGATACTGAAGAAGATACCGAGGCATTTATTGCTGAGAAGACTAATCTCACGTATGTTGGAGTTACGCGGGCAATGAAGGAGTTATATATCTTTGCAAACGCTAATGGCGGTGGGAGGCATAGGTCTCTTGCACATCTTGGAGATAGAATGTCTAACTATGTGGACTTTACCCAGTGGGGTGATACACCTACTGATTTTAGTCCTCCTATTCTAAGGCCAGTTGGTATTTGTGATATTCTTAGGGGCTTGCCGCAGCATCCAGATTTATTCCAACGTGTGATGGATTGCACAAGACATATTAAGTCAATCGGAATTGATGGTGGGTTCATGTTTCAACAAGATGTGTATGACGCGATGAAAATGAGAAATCGCGAAATGGCTCTTGGATCATTTGTAGATTGGAAGCTCAAAGATATGCTTTGTACAAAGGGGGGAAAATCCATTCAACAGTATCTCTTAGAGTTTGCAACTACAGGCGATAGGTCTATGAGTCTTAGTAAGAAGGATTCAATGGAGCCTCTTGAAATCCTTGCAGTTAAGATAGAAATCTTCTTCAGGAACTCAAATATTGAAGATATAACGGACTATGTCAAGTATAGTCCTACTGCGCGATTTATGGCTTTAAACAGATCCAGTCGGTGGGCAATGACACCTTCTGCACGTACGATGTATTCAGATGCTGAAAAGGTAATAGTAAAGGCTTGGAAATGCGCTGATCGTGGGATACTAGATGAATATCTTATTTCTCAAGCTAGGTCATTCTATTTGAAAGGTCATCTTCAAGAGATTCAGTCTATTGTTGCGCCTGTTGGCCATTATCAGGGCCTTCCTAAAAAGTTTGAGATATTCTGTGAAAAAAATATGGAATTTGGAAAGATAACACTCTTGGATTTGATCAAGCAGCGTGGGGGCGACCCGTCCCAGCTTGAGGGCGATCGGGCGTTAGAGACAGATACGTTTATTCTAGGAGAAGCGGATCTATATGATCCAAGTGGGGGGGGTCATCTTATTGAGATGAAGTGTAGTATAAGTCATAGAGCGTCTGAGTTACGCGATACTGGTAATTGTAAAAATCTACTACAGGTTCTGTCATATGTTGCAATGGGGCGACATGGGACAATTCCTTTGAAGTGTAGGTGGGCTACTCTGATTAATCCTTTAACTGGTGCTCATGAGATTTATGATATGGCTACATGGTCTGAGAATCAGTCATCCGAAATGCTTTCTTGCTTGGAAGAGTTGAGGATGAGGGGATAGCATACGTATTTCTGCCTTGCAGGAGGTAAGGTGATTTATAAACTACGAGTGAAAAAATTGAAGTGCTTAAATGCCATATTTGTATTACCCCAAATGAATCTCTTTGCTCTTGATTCTGATCCTAAAAAGGCGGCTGAGGCACACGGCGATAAGCATGTTGTAAAGATGATCTTAGAGGCGTGCCAAATGCTCTATACTGCGCATTGGACTGCCACATATCCTCATCTTTTAAACGAGCGTTCGGCTGTCAAGATTGCAAAGGCACATAAGGTTCTGCCTATTCCTGCTCACATGTCAAACGCGCCGAAGCGTAAGTGTGCAGATGAGCAGGGGTATCGCCCGGTTCATCTTCACCATCCTTGTACTATCTGGGTGCGCGAGTCTACTGGAAATTATCTGTGGGCTGTTGAACTTGCTCTAGCTATTGCAGAGGAGTATGAGTATCGTTGGCCTGGTCGTATTCACTCATGTAAGGCTCACGCTATCTGGTTGAAGACAAATATTCCAGATATTCCTAAGGGTGATCTCAAAACTTTCTCTGTAGCTATGGATGATATTTACCGAGTTCCTGGTGATCCTGTAGCATCTTATATAAAGTATTACAAAGGATCTAAGCAAGATCGCAATCTTACCGTCTATACGAGGCGTGAGAAGCCTGCATTTCTTTAAAGTATATTTTTTACAAAAATGGATTATGAGACCACTGAAAAAGCCCCTGACGTTGTCTGGGCCTGCACTCTAAATTGCCTGGCGTGCAATTTGCCTTGATCTGACCAGCATGTCTAGTGAATGCGGACCATCTAGAAATCTGAATCTTGTCTAAAACAGGTAAACGACGCCCCATCCAGTAGCGGCAGTACCATTGAAACCAACCACGTTCATCCGGATTTATCTTGGGATCAGATAACTCGGGATGCATACTTTTTTTACCAGAACCAGGTACCCAACCAGATTTTACCCAAGCTCCAAGTGGTTGTCTTGAGTCTACACCTAATAAATTTACACTCACATCTGCTTGACCAGGTCTCAGCTTATCTAACATTATAGCATTCCAGAACCACTCTGCAGGAAATTCTAGGAGACAGTCATTTAGATACTTACCTTCAAATGCTCCCATAGCCAACATCTCTCCAGGAGAGGCATAGGGTTTGAATGCCATCTTAGTACCAGGATCAACAGATAATGTATAGGAGTAACCTTTTTTCATCTTATTCCAGACTTTAATAGTATCACCAGCCTTGAATGAGTCTAGAGGTCTTCCTTTGCTTTGCAAGATAGCTTTCATATCTTCAACCGTTTTTATTTTAAGAATTCGTTCATCCATTTACTCTTTACAATTACGTTAGGTAAAAAATGAACTCATTAACTCAATATATAATACATACAACTATGGATCAGCTGCCAACTACACACATCCTTACAAAGGAGGAACAGACCTTTGTAAAGTCACTTGATGAGAAGCACAAGGAGCTTCACAAGCTTGCAGTAGAGTGTCTTCAGACATCTTATAAACCGGAATGGTCTTATATGTGGACTGAAAAAGCAAAGGCTAAAAAATGAGTGAGCCTAAACTAGAAACACATTTTTACATTACGTTTCTGCGGTATATATGGCCCGCACTAATTTCGCAGGTCTAGGTATCGGAATCACGCTGAAAAACTTCCGGCAACTCATTTCTTCCTTTCCTAAAAAATCAGGTTCCGTCGCAGTCATCAGCCCTTATCGTATTGGATCGCAGATACAAAGCTGGAAAAAGCTTCTACCAAATGTAAAGCCTTACTATGCAGTAAAGTGTAATCCAGAGAGGGCAATTCTTCAGGCAATGTACAATAATGGTGCAGGATTTGATTGTGCTAGTCTAAAGGAGGTCTATGAGGTTAATACGGTAAAAAATGATGGTGCTAAGATTGACATAATTTATGCTCATCCGATGAAGTCGGAGCGTGATATTTGTATGGTTGACTCAATGCACATTCAGACAACCGTGGTTGATTCAGTAGAAGAATGTGAGAAACTTAAAAAATATGGTTGGAGAGGTTCAGCATTTCTGAGGGTAGCGGTTGAGGATTCAGGAAGTAAGATGCCTTTCTCATCTAAATTTGGTGCATCAAAAAATGAGGTAGAGCAGATTGCTAAGCTTTCTAAGATTCCTCTCTCAGGTGTATCATTTCACGTTGGTTCTGGCTGCGAGGCTCCAGAACAATATAAGGACGCTATACAATATGCTGCAGGTGAAGTATCTGATATTCTAAGAAAATTTAAACACAATCCACAAACAATTGATATTGGTGGGGGATTCTCATCTGATGCAAGCTTTAAAGAGACCGCAAGAGTCATTTCAGATTCTATTGCTACGTTTGTTCCTAAGGGTCGCAGAGTTATCGCTGAGCCTGGGCGTTACATGGCACAGCCCAGCCAGGATCTCTTTGTGAAAATCATAGCTAAGAAACCTTTAAAAGATGGAGGATGGCGTTATGTTATTGATGAGTCGCTCTATGGGCACTTTTCCTGTATTCCCTTTGACGGGCAGCGACCTGCGTGGATACATATCCCATCAGAGGAGAGAGTTGCTATCCTAAATAAAAAGCAAGAATCCATCTTATTTGGAAGGACATGTGATAGCCTTGACGTGATTGCAAGAGGACCAATGGAAGAGATGGAAGTTGGCGATTGGCTCTACTTTCCCTTGATGGGCGCCTATACATCAGCTACTGCATCTGAATTTAATGGATTTCCTAAGCCAGAAAGCATCATTGATCTAGAGGATCAGCTTCCAAGCACTGAGGCTGCGTGGGCAATGATAGATTATATCAATGAGGCAAGACCGCTGACCTACTCTAATACATTGCCTCCAATCACTTGAGTTTATCAATCTTAATTATGAAATCATTATCTGAGAGCCCGCTAGTTCTTAGATAATAATTTTTACCTTGTACTACTTAAGTATTGCACTGCATATAAGTTGAAATGAATTCTTCTACCGCTACCGATAAAGTTTTAGATCACGCAACTGTAAATGGTATAGGATGGCTTGCAGTAGTTATTTTTACAGTATGTCTAAGTATATTTATTTATAGACTTCACCTTTTTATTTAGATCTGATCTTGGAGGTTTAAAATCCGTCAGAAATATTTAATTAGAATGTCAACCAAGATAAATACGTTGACTGATGGAATTGGCTTTGTAGAACTTCTTGATACCTTTGGCAATGATCTTACCGTTGTAAATGCTGCGAGGGTAAGTTTTGCAAAAGAGTCTGTTGCAATAACGGAAGGAGATATAAAACTCATTCATTATCTTGCTAAGCACCAGCACACTAGCCCCTTCTTTCATCCCCAGATTCGCCTGCGACTCAAGATGCCTATTTTTGTTGCAAGGGAGTGGTTTCGGCATACAGTTGGATTTGCCCGTAATGAAATGAGCAGACGTTACGTGGATTCTGAAGTAGAGTGCTACATCCCTGATGCTGAGATGATTAGGGAGCGTGATACTAATAAGAAACAGGGATCCAAGTCAACCGCAGTACATAATTCTGGGTATGCTAGGGAGCATATTTATGATCTGACGCATTCAGCAGTAGATACTTATAATAAACTTTTATCAGAAAATGTAGCTCCTGAGATTGCCCGTATGGTTCTTCCTCAGTCAATGTACACGGAGTTTATTGAGACGGCGTCATTGTTTGCTTATGCAAGGCTGTGTAAGCTGCGCCTGGGACCAGATGCTCAAATGGAGATTCGTCTGTATGCTCAGGTTTTATCAAGCCTTCTTGAAAAGGCATTCCCTCATAGTTGGCCGGCACTTATGTTATAAATATAACGCCTAAAAATGAAAAGCACCTTTAAATATAGATAGGTATGCGCTGGCTCTTATTACTGACAGCAATAGGCTCCATAGCTTCTAGTCCTCACACTCTTAATTCGTCAACAGGAAGAGTTTTGATTGGTGATGTGGTTATTTCAACATCAACAAGCACCCAGTCTAAGACATCCACAAAGACAACTACTTTAACGCGCAGTGCTATGCCCACTGCATTAATAACTCCTTCTACTACAACTACAAAGACTACTACAAGGTCAATGACATCTACTAAGACATCTAGTTCTTCAAAGTCCCCATCTAGTTCATCTGCTTTAACTACAAGTTCAGTAGTGTCAAAAACAATGTCTAGCACACCTGTTCAGTCTAAGACTACTCTTTTAACAAAAACATCTACGTCAACTACTACTAGTTCTAAGACATCATCAGGCTCGCCTACTTTATCAAGATCTGGTCCACAATCTAAGACTATGACGGCATCAAGTTCATTTACTAGATCTGCGCCAGTATCTAAGACACCCACTGCCAGTCCTAGTCAAACATGTTCATCTCTTAATTCTAAGACAATTCAAAATTCAAGGACATCTACTGCAACTACGACAAGTTCCAAGACGGGTACTGCCTCAGTAAGTTCTACTAGGACAATAACCTCTAGCAAGACTGGGACCGTATCATCATCTGGAACTGCCTCTAGAATGCCAACTAAAACAGTAACAGGAACGGCAACTGCAAGTCCAAGTATTAGAGTAACTCGCACTGTGACAAGGACCTTACAAGCCTCCAAGACATCTAGTGCATCACCTAACTCTACTGTAGCATCAAAGGAGACTCTAACACCCAGGGTAACCCCCACGGTGAGTGCTACAAATCCAAAAGTCACTAGGTCTAATTCTGGAACTCCTAGTCCTACAGGATCAGCATCAAGTTCTCGTAGCTCTTTGACCTCTATTACTGAAACGAGGTCTCGTGCTGCTTCATTCACTGAATCAGTCACGAATACACTATCAATAAGTCAGTCTAGTACTCCGGCTATGACGTTTACCCCTACCACAACATCGGCTATCACGTTAACACCGATATACTCTTTGTCTGTTTTTACATCTAAGACCACAACAACAAGTCCCACGCAAACCAGCAGCGCATCTACATCTAAGACGTCTACAGGTACTACTAGCTTTTCTGGGTCAGTGTCAAGTTCAAAGACTATGTCAGCGAGCACGACACATTCTGGTACTACACGTCTTACTGTCACTACTCTCCTATCAAAGACAGTTACTGGGTCTATAGGTTATACAATTACGCCATCTACTAGCTCTACTATTTCAGATTCTCCACGGAATACCCTTACTATGTCTCTCTCTGCAACATCTACACCTATTAATACAAATACTGCAACTCAGACTTTTGTTCAGAAAACACACACGGCATCTTCATCACGATCAGGTTGTAGTACACTCAGTTTATTCTCAACACCGACATTTACTGATAAGGGATCAACATCAGACTCATTTAGTCCTGCTCAAAGCCAGACAATTACAGGATCTGGATCACAGTCAATGACTGAGACATATAGTATCAGTTCTACATCATCAGCCAGTTACTCTACTTCATTGAGTAGTTCTACCTCCAGTTCAATGTCAAATACGGCTTCACCGTCACAGAGTACTACATCTAGTATTTGCACAACGGCTACAGCTAAAAAGTCTGTATCTGAATCTCAGACAACTACACCTTCTGTAAGTCCCATCATTTCTCGCAGTAACACAGCTCAAAGATCAGCTAGTGCATCGCCATTCAAGACTAAGTCTCCTACTAGGTCTGTAACAGTTTCAGCCTCTCCCACAAGATCAAGATCTACTAGCGCATGCTCAAGTGTATCAAGAACTGCTTCAGTCTCATCTACTATCTCTAGAACTATCTCAAGTGTGGTGACCTACACGACTTCTACAACTCAGTCATCTTTTGCATCAATAAAAAGCTCAGAATCACTATTATCTTCTAGTTCACCCTGCCAAACAAATACACCTTCACCTGCTTCAGTTTTATCTGCATCGGCTAGTAGCGAGCCATCTCCAAGCTCTACAACTACCTTTACTGCATCTGTATCTGAAAAGCAGACTGAATCAGCTATCCAATCTATGTCTGTTATATCTAGCCTGTCAGCAGTTACATCATATACTGCAATAAAAACAATCTCCTTAACACCACAGATCTCATCAAGCCCACAGGCTACTAGTAGCCCTATTGAAACAATTTCACAGTCATCTTTACTAAGTCTAAGTCAAACAGTAAGCATCACACAGTCACCACTTCAATCTATATCATCTAGTATGACTAGTACGCAATCTTCATCTCTAACTGTTTCCTTTACAAGTCTGCTATCATCTAATCCTTCTTATACTTCTATAGCAACAAGTTCTCTAACATCTCAGCTGACTAACAGCCCCTCACCTCTGGTATCTATGACACAAACGCCTATTCAGTCTATAACAGCTATTAATACTCTAACACCATTACAGTCTTCTAGCTCTCTTGTCTCATCAACTTCATCGTCTCTAGTGTCTATAACTAAGACTGTGCAACCCTCTAACTCACCATCATCTTTTAATACATTTAGTGTACCGCCATCTTTTACTACATCAGTATCACTAAGCCCTACTAATACTTTGTCGCAATCACCAATCACAAGGACAGCTAGCTCTCTAGTATCTCTGACATATGGATCTATAACAACAACCATAACATCTACAGTATCTCCATCTAGGTCTCCTGTATCAAATACACCCAGTAGCTCTTTTACTCCTAGTAATTCTTTGACAACAGTTACTGTACCCTTGGATAGTAATTCTCCAACAGTCTCTATAACACAATCAAGGTCAACAACACTCACACTCACACAGTCACCTTTTGCAACATCAAAGGCGGCAACTGCGACAGTATCACCAACTATCTTGGTAACTGTGTCACCAACTCCTACTACTTCTCAGACTAATTCAGTGTCATATTGTTCATCTGCAACTTATTCACTGAGTTCATCTGCAATTGCAACGACAAAGCCGTTTACAGTATCAATTACTCCTTCAGCCACATTTTGCGCATCACCTTCTTACACTATGAGTATAACGCCTATTGCTACGACTAAGCCATTTACTCAATCTGTAACTAGGTCAGTTACTTTAACGGTGTCTCCAACACTTACACGATCTAATACACCTATCGCAACTACAAGACCTTTTACTTTATCTGTTACAAGATCAGTCACTCTTACTGTATCACCTACGTACTCAATATCTAAAACACCTATTGCAACCACAAAGCCATTCACTCTTTCAGTAACAAAATCTCAAACTCTTTCTGTATCTGTAACAATTACGCGATCTAAGACAGCTATAGCTACTACTCAACCATTTACTTTATCAGTAACTCAAACAGTAACCCCCTCACCTATAGCAACAACAAGACCCTTTAGTTTATCTGTAACCAGATCAGTTACCCTTACAGTATCACCAACACTTACAAGATCTAAGACAGCTATAGCCACAACAAGACCCTTTAGTTTATCAGTAACAAAATCTCAAACTCTTTCTGTATCCGTAACAATTACACGATCTAAGACAGCTATAGCAACGACTAAGCCATTTACTTTCTCAGTAACTCAAACAGTAACTCCCTCACCTATAGCAACCACACGACCATTTACTCTATCTGTTACAAGATCAGTTAGCCTTACAGTATCACCAACACTTACAAGATCTAAGACAGCTATAGCCACAACAAACCCCTTTACTTTATCAGTAACAAAATCTCAAACTCTTTCTGTATCTGTAACAATTACACGATCTAAGACAGCTATAGCAACGACTAAGCCATTTACTTTCTCAGTAACTCAAACAGTAACCCCCTCACCTATAGCAACAACAAGACCATTTACTTTATCAGTAACTCAATCAGTCACTCTTTCTGTATCTGTAACACGTACAATATCTCCATCTGCAATAGCAACAACTAAGCCATTTACAAAGTCGCTAACTATGTCAGTCACTCTTACTATATCACCAACTCTTACACGATCAGGAACACCTATTGCAACTACTAAGCCCTTTACCAGGTCAGTTACTCAAACAGTGAGTTTATCACCTATAGCCACAACAAGACCTTTTACTCTATCAGTTACAAAATCTCTTTCTCTTTCTATGTCTTCTACATATTCACGATCTATAACACCTATAGCAACAACGAAGCCATACACCTTTACCCCTAGTCCGTCAATAACCTACAGTATGTCACCAACCTACTCAAGATCTATCACCCCTATGGCCACATCTCAACGGAGAAGTATAAGCATAAGTCCTAGTTCAAGCCCTACTGTAACTCGTACTAGATCTCGGTCTGTAACAGTCACATCAACAAATAGAACTAAGTGATTTAAACCATCTTATTGTATATAATATAATGGAAACTCAATATGATTATTGTATAGTTGGAGCAGGGTTATCTGGTTCAACTATTGCACGCCTAGCAGCAGAAGATGGTAAGAAAGTCTTAGTCATAGAAAAGCGAGACCATCTTGCAGGCAACACATTTGATGAGATTGATTCAATGACTGGTATCCGTATTAGTCGGTATGGTGCACATATTTTTCATACCAATGACCAAGAAGTCTGGGATTTTGTTAATCGGTTTGGTTCTTGGACACCTTGGTATCATAAAGTTCTAGCAGACTGTGATGGAAGTCTAGTTCCTGTACCAGCTAACGTAGAGACAGTTAATACACTATTTAATACAAATATTCAGAATGAAACCGAAATGAACATTTGGCTTAGCTCTGAAAGGCATACATACGATACAGTTAGCAATAGTGAAGAAGTTGCTCTGAGTCGTGTAGGTAGCAGACTATATGAAAAGCTATTCAAACATTATACATTTAAACAGTGGGCAAAGTATCCTGATGAATTAGAGCCATCTGTACTTGAACGTATTCCAGTGCGCAAGGATTTTGACGGACGATATTTCAGTGACAGATTCCAGGCACTACCTACTAATGGCTATACCTCTATAGTTGAATCTATGTTAGACCATCCTAATATTAAAGTAAAGTTAAATTGTCCATGGACCCCTGAGATACTGCAAGTATGGAAGCAGCTAGTCTTTACTGGTCCTATAGACCTATATTTTAAAGATAAATTCCCACCATTGGAATATAGATCTATAGAATTCAAAAAAAATTATGCAATGACATCTGGATTTTTTCAGAAAAATTCAGTGATAAATTATCCTGATGCATCAAATGAATATACCAGATGTGTTGAATATAAACACTTTTTAAATCAAAAGAGTGAATGGACTATTCTAGTAAAAGAAAAAACGACTGATAAAGGTGAACCTTATTATCCTGTTCCTACTGAGGCAAATCGTGCTTTATATGAAAAATATAAAGAACTAGCTGATCAGGCAGAGGGAGTTCATTTTGTTGGGCGTCTGGCAAGTTACAAGTATTTTAATATGGATCAAGCCATACGAAATGCTATGGATTATTATTATAATAAATTATTCATTGTCTGAATCAGGATATGAGGTGTTTATAGTTTCAGTCTCTTCATTGTATCGTCCTGCATACTTGCCCACCCCATCCTTAGTTGCAGCATAAAGTTTACCAGAGTTGCCATCAAAGTAATAGTCTTTACCTTGATGACGAATTTTCTTGACTTTCACTCTGATGATATCTTCAACTATAAGAGGTGCCTCAGTTGACTCTACCATTATTGGCTCCAGAAGGCTAGGTATAGCTACAGTAGCAATCTCAGCAGGTACTTCTAGTACTGGGATACTAGATTTAACCTTGATAATTTTTGTTGCCTTTTTTACAGGTTTTGTAGGTGCAGCTGCAGATGCAGCTATAATTGTACTAACATCAGAAGGCTCAATAACAGTCTTCTTGGGCATTTCACTAGTAGCTTTAATGATTGCTTCCTTAGCCCGTTGTTCATCTGCCTCAGAAATGGTACAACCATTTTTGATGCAGTTCAGATAATAAGGTGATCCATAAAGTTTACTGTCTTTAGGATATGGTCCTCCTATAAATCCATGATCACATTTCTGGTTTGATTGGTATTTATACATTGGTAACTTTGTTGAACACTCCCCGCAGATCTTAGTCCCCTCTACAGGATTAGGACACCTATACTCAGTAAAGATAGTAAATTTCTGTTTACCATTTTTATAAAGTCTGAAAGCAATCTTGTCTGGGTAGGCACGTCTAGAAATACAAGTTGACATTATGGCTTACTTTTTATAAGCAAGCCCAGTGAAATCAAATTTATGGCTTGCTAGGTTCATTATAGACATTCAATGTTCTTGCACTTGGATCAGATGTCTCTGGAGACCACTTTGGCATCCATCTGTATGGCACATTTACTTTTGCTATTGCTACATCTGGAAAATAATTATCAAATAAGGCTCTGTAATAATATTCTTCTGCTGTCTGTGGTTTCAAATGATCTGTATTAAAATTATGTTTTCTCCAATGATGAGGAATGCATTTTAAAACACGTTCTTGAATCTCTTGGAACCAGGCTTTCTCAGGGCTAGATACACCGTCACTAAATGCCTCTTTGCGTCGCATTAATACTTCACTAGGAAGCCAGTTCTCAACTTTGAATGCTTCCCTCAAAACAGACTTTTCAATACGCTCACCCGCAATAGGTTTCAATAAACTGGGTGGTAAACTGCGTACAAGTGCAACAAACTGCTTATCTAAGAAAGGGGTGCGTGCCTCAAGGCCATTTGCACTAATAGATCTGTCACTGCGTAAGACATCAAATATGTGGATATCTTCTAATAAGCGACCAGTCTCAGCGTGAAATGCTGCATCATTAGGTGCAGACCGAAAATATAAGTAGCCACCAAATAACTCATCTGCCCCGTCACCATTAAAGACAACCTTACACTCAGTGCGTTTTCTGATTTCTTTAGCAATAAGATAATTGCCTACACTTGCTCTCACAGTAGTAGTATCATAGGATTCAATTGCCTTAATTACTTCTGGAATAGCATTAAAAAATTCATCAGGTGTCATTATAATTTCACTGTGATCACTACCAATATACTCTGCAACTAGTCTGGCGTGTTTCAGATCAGATGAACCTTTAAATCCGATTGAAAACGTTTTTAGAGATGGTTGCCCTGAACTTTTAAGAAATCTCTGAACTATACTTGCTATCAGACTACTATCTAGGCCACCACTAAGAAGTGCTGCAACTGGTCTATCTGTCAGCATTCGTTTTTCTACTGCATCTAAAAGTGCAGCCCGAATAGCAGGTTTAACAGAATCAACATCTGTTAAAGTGGGATTTGTAATCCACGGTACTGTGTGATATTGAATAGTCTTACTTAGTGTCATAGTATTCATATCATAGACTTCAACCGTCCCGGGTAAAAAGTGTCTTACACTTTTCAAATTAGAACCGAGGGCCTTTATCTCTGAAGCGAATGACATGTCACCAGATTCATTAGTGCCAACATATAGTGGTCTAATACCATATGGGTCTCTAGCTAGTATAAGTTTATTTATATTTATATCATATATTGCAAGAGCAAAAACCCCATCTAGAGATCTAGCAAATGTTGCAAGATCATCTTGATGGCGTAGATACAGATCTCCGATACAATAACAGTCTGATCCGGCTGAATTAATTCCAAGAGATGCATTAAGCTCTTTGGAATTGTAGATTTCACCATTGCACATCCAAGCCATATTATATTTGTGAAATGGTTGCATTCCAGCTTGAGTTAGACCATTGATTGCAAGACGTGAAAATCCAAAAGAGAGTTGTTTAGTTAATTCAGATATTTGCAGGCCTTCTGGTCCACGTGCAGTTAAAAAATTAAGACTTTTTTCAACACGAGCCTTTGTATTTTTTCCAAGACATACAGTGATTCCACACATCTTTTTATATACAAAAGATAATGTTTAGACCATATAGAAATGGACGCAAGTGATATAATACGTAGTTTGAAAGAGAAGACAATTTACTATAATATTCAAGCCCAGTTTTCTACAGCACAGGCTGCAAAAGGGTGTAGGCCAGGGGAATGTGGACCTACATCTAATAATTGTTCTTACCAGTTTTCAAATTATGAGATAAGGCAAGACTATTTTAGTGGAAGATATGATGTAGGATCTCTATGTAGTACTTGCAGCACATGTACTACCTTTTGCTATCGTTAACTTAGAGGCTTAGAGGGTTGCATAATCTATTAATAGATGTCTGATCTTAATATAACAAAACCAAAGGCTGAGAGGTTGAAAGAAACAATTACCTTGTTAAAAAAGCTTCCTCAAGTTGGTATACCAGATAATAGTTATATCTATGGAAAAGTAAAAGATCTTATGACTACGTGGGTAAATGATGGGCCGGCTGTAACTGAGCGTTTAGATTTTAAGAGTCACTGGGGCACATTGTTTTTACCTACACAAGTAGGAAAAGTTTCTTCCTTGGATCTTAAAGCTAAACGTTTAGTGTAATACCTACTTCTGAGCAGATTATTATCTGAATGAATTTCATTCAGGTAAGAATCTGGACCAGGCGAGGATTGAACTCGCGACTTTGGCGTGCCTTCGCAACCTATGTTGCTATATGTATACATTGCTGTATAAGCACCACGCTCTACCAACTGAGCTACAGGTCCTCCAAATAGTAATATTTTGAAGGGTTTAGGCCACCGACGCTTTTTTATCGCCGCGTTTTTCTTACTCTTCTTCCCTTTCGTTTTCTTGTTTTTCTCATTCCTCCTGACCCGTTTAGAGAGCGCACAGTTAAGGCTGTTGAGAATTCACTTGTCTTATCAATACCTTGAACCCCTTCAATTGTATTTGGATCTAAACATGTCTTATCAACTGAAAAATAACATATTGGTTCAACGTTGCATTTAGAAGATAGGTTTGAATACTTTGGATCACAGAAATTAACTCCAAAGAATGTTTGACTACGTTTATTTATGTCACCCTCTGAACTAGCACATTTTGATATCATAGTATTTACCCAATCTGGTATCAATTTTTCTGATATATTAAGTTCACCTTTAGGAAAATTTTCTGGTCTTTCCTTTGTAGGTTCTTTACCTGGAGAATAGTACATTGTTTCACCTGTCATCCGCATTATATATTTAGAATATCCTTCTGGAAAAATTTCATTAGAATTTTTTTCTTTAATTTCTAATTTATTTGCTCTATCACCTTGAGCATAACATAATAGCTTATTTAATCTTATATTACCGTATGCTATTTTATTAGAAGATCCTAATTCCATTAATCCAATTTGGTCATGTTCTGGAAATGCCTTTAATAATTCTTCAAGAATCTCTCGTGTTTCATCAGCAGAATCCGTACCAGTATATATAACAACAGTTGGAACAAATGTATTTCTATGACCTGGTAAAACTGTTTTTCCAGTTTGACCAAATTTTGAAAGTCTAAAACTAAGTAATATTTTTCCAACCAAATGACGAACAATTCCCCTTTTTTTATCTCTATTATACATAATCATCATAGCTTTTATTAAAACATAAAGAGCAAAACTTTCATCAACCATAAAGTGAATTTTATAATTTGTGTCATCTTGAATCGTATTTGGCTGTTTATAATTTATAAGTAAAAAGAGATTGTATGGTTGAGCAGTATGCTTATACTTACTATAATCTGCATATCTAAATATATTAAATACGCATGTATCAGGTTCCGTATCAAAAAGCCAGTCTAATAAATTATTAGATGGATTTCCGCGGGCCCAAGTTCTCCATGGACCTCTGTAATTAAATCTCTTAAATAATGTTCTATAGTTATATATTAAACAATAGTCAGTTTTAGAATATTGAGGAATTCCAAAGGGTTCATAAAAACTCCATCTATATTTAGTATGATATCCTGTTTCACCGGGCACTAAAAAATTCGTTTCTTTCATTGATTTTATGAGACCCATTAAATGTGTAAAAATTTCTTCCTCTTTTACTAATGCACATTGCCCCGATTCTACTGAGTTATATTCACCATTTGTATTATTTATATTATTTCTATGAGGAGTAAATCTCACTGGTTCAAGATGTCTTACCTCTCTTGATAAATTAGTTGTAATTTTTCCTGAAGTAGGAGGTACAGTTCCACAAGAATCTCCTAAACAACTCATCTATTTATTATAAAGAATTAATTACCAATCTCTTCTTTCCTCATTAAATAATTTTCTTAAATTTCTGTGTATTAATTGGTAATTTATATACAGAATCAGAGATTCCTAAGTATCTTAAGCTTTAGACGCCTAAACTTTATTAATTCATACTATATAATGCCAGATACATGTGAAGGAATCTATTTTATACAAAAGCCTTTTACAGTGAATACTGAACAAATAGGATGTTATTATTTTAATATTCTTAATGCGTATTTAAAAGCCAAAGAACTAGGCGCGGCCATAGTACCACCCTATTTACCTCTTGCGCCACGTGATAATAAATTAGTTGAATTAAATTCAGATAAACCTTGGTCTACGTCTATTTTAGATTTTGGTAGGATCAATAGTGCAGATGTACTAGATTATTCTAACATAAAGACTCTTACAGTTAGAGAATTTCATACTAAATCAGATGGCCGTGTAAGTATGGTGTATGAGAAATATACTATTGGAAATTATAATTTTATAAATGATCCAACCTCTACATATACTATTGCTGACTTACCTGGTAGGTGGGATACTCAAGGAAATGATCCTCAACTTTTTTATAAAGAACTTTATAAGACTCTACCTTTACGATCTGATATTATAAATGAGCCTGAATGGTTTACAGATTTGAAAGTTAAACCATTTTTAGGAGTACATTGGCGTCGTGGAGATAGAGGTAATATTACACTTGGTGAAATAGGTAAACGTCTATGGAATTCTACTGAGCCTGATAAGGTTGCAGCGTGTATTAATTGGTATATTGAACAACATCCTAAGATAAAGTGGGTCTATGTATCAACAAATTCTGGTTCTGATGAAGATAGAGAACTTCTGAGAGACTTAGTAAAAGTTAATCTTTATTACTTAGATATACCTGATGATGAACCTGCATTAAATAGGTGGAAATGGGATATAAATGATTTACTTATGTGTTCAAAAGCACCGTATTTACTTCTATCACCAGGCGGGTTTCAGAATTCAAGTGCATTTGGTAGGTTAATTTGTGCAGAATATTTAAAATATAATAGTGAATCACGTATAAAATTTATGCCAATGATCTAGTGATCTAAACAATTTTTTAGAAAAATATGTAATGATAGCTGGCCCATACTATATTAATCTTGATCACCGAACTGATCGCAAAGATTTAGTAAAGAATGAATTTAGCCGTCTAGGATTTACTGGAATTCGTATAAGTGCAGTTTTAAATGAGGATGGTGCACTTGGCTGTATTGATTCTCATATTAAAATTCTTAACAGCACACCTGCATATAATCCTGTGTTAGAAGATGAGGATAAGACTATTATAAATATGAATGCTGGTCCTAAACCAACTGCAACTTGGGTCTGTGAAGATGATATAGAGTTTCTTGTAGACCGACAAACTCTAGAAGTATATATCAAAGAATTTATGGAATCTGATGCAGATATCCTGTGCCTGGGATATGGTAGTAGGAAAGATGAGCCATATTCGTCACATCTTTTGCGTTCTTATGATCTTCAGACAACATCATCGTATATTGTAAAGGATAAGTTCAAAAACATTTTGAAAGAATTATGGTCAACTGTATCAGTTTGTAAACATAATAAGATCAAGCACCCTCTATTATCTGATTTTAAAAAGTTAAAGGTTCATAAGGGAGATTTTTCCTGTGCAGACCAATGCTGGAAACTCTTACAGCAGTCTCATTTATTTGTAATACCTAAGACTCGGTGTATAAAACAGAGGGGTGGATTTAGTGATATTGAGAAACAATATGTAGACTATGGTTGTTAATCTTTTTTTAAGATGGGCTCATCTTCCTCAATGAAGCAGTACAACTTTGTGTGATAATAACGATAGTGTAAATGAAAGAGTGATTCCATACCATCCTCTACATCAATCTTGCACGTAATTTTTAGTGTCCTGTTTTCAGATTTCAATGCATCACATAATTCTTTTTGTTTTTCCAAGGTCTGCTCCCATGTTATATCTGCTAGCCCCTTGAAATAGTCTTCCTGAAGCTTGGATGGTGGGATAACAATCATCTGCTTTTATACATAATGTGTGCCTTAGATGTCCATGAAAAATTGAAGTTAAACTCTAGTCTATATACAGTACACAAATGGCATTTCTTAAAATAGCAGATGTTGCAAAGGGACCAGCAGAAATGCCTCAGGACCCTCCAATCCAGTATAGTTTTCCTCTGGATCCTTTTCAACAGCATGCCCTAAAAGCAATCTGTAACGAAGAAAATGTCTTGGTTACAGCTAAGACGGGCTCAGGTAAGACTTTAGTTGGTGAGGTTCAGATTGCTTATTCTCTACGAAAGGGCAAGCGTGTATTTTATACAACTCCTATCAAGTCATTGTCAAATCAAAAATTCCATGATCTTAAGAAGCAGTTTGGAGAAGGTAGGGTAGGCATTATGACAGGTGATATTAAATTCTGTCCTGATGCCGACGTTGTAATTATGACAACTGAGATCTTACGTAACCTCCTTTACAAGAAGGGGTCTACAACTGAGCATCTGGGACCAACCGCAAATCTGACTTGTGATAATCTGGATGCGGTAATCTTTGATGAGTGTCACTATATCAATGATAAGGACCGCGGTCACATTTGGGAGGAAGTTATGATCTTGCTTCCCCCTGAGGTCAAACTCATTATGTTGTCTGCAACTCTAGATAAACCAGAGTACTTTGCTGAGTGGCTGGGAGATCTGAAGCAGCGACCCATCAATCTCATCAGCACAGAGTATCGTATTGTTCCTCTAACACATACAATCTGGTATGATGAGAAGTTCCACACTCTGATGGATGCTAGGAATCACTATGATGCAAATGTCTACCGAGACTGGTTAAATTGGTTGACAAAGCAAGATAAGTCTCATGTAAAGTTCCAGGAGAAAGTGCGTGATGCAAGGGCAGCAGGCACAGAAGGAGCAATCAGTGGTAAAGTGCACATTACTTCTTTCTTACATCGGATGAACTTGCTGATCAGGACTCTTGAGTCAAAAGAGCTCCTGCCGGCTCTATTCTTTGTCTTGTCTAGGAAGGGCTGTGAGAAATATGCTCAGAAGGTTGAGGGCACCCTGATCACGTCATCTGAGACTGCTGCAGTCAGACATATTTGGAATTTTCATCTTAGTCGTAATAGGGAGAAGCTAGAAAAACTTCCTCAGTATCATACTTTGTATGAGCTTGTTCAACGTGGAATTGCTTTTCACCATAGCGGAATTATTCCTACACTGAAAGAGATCATTGAGATTCTATTTGGTAAGGGTCTGATCAAGACGTTGTTTGCCACAGAGACTTTTGCAGTGGGTATCAATATGCCAACTAAGACAGCAGTCTTTATTGATCTTGAGAAGTTTGATGAGGAGTTTAATGGGATGCGTCTTCTTAAGACGGCCGAGTACTTACAGATGGCTGGGCGAGCAGGGCGGCGTGGCCTTGATACTATGGGCACTGTTATCTACTTTCCTGATCGTGCTCCTGTAGATCCAAGTGAGATGCAAGCAATGATGCAAGGAGGCAAGGCGCCTGTGACGTCACGCATGGACTTTGGCTATGACTTCATCTTAAAGACAATACAGTCTGGTAATCGGAATTGGCTAGATATCTTGGAAAAGTCTTACTGGCGGCGGCAGCGAGAAGAGTGGTTGAGTGATATTAAAAAAGATATAGAGCGTAAATTTACACGTATGGAGCAAATTGCGTTGAGTGCAGATGAAGAGGTTGCAATGGCTGAGAAGGCTTCCTTGGAGGTTCAGATTCGTGAGAATACAAATGCAAAGCGAAAAAAAGCTGAGTTGGCATTAAGATCATGGAAAGATATGCATTCTGGAGCAAAGTGGGCTCAGGCAGAGGGGCAGTATACTGAGATTCTTGAAATTAAGCGTCAAATCAAAGTGGCCGAGAAAGATATGGATAAGGCAATGGATATTTCTTCAAGTGTAGAGTCTAAAATTAGGGTTCTCCAAGGATGTGGATTCTTGAAAGACTGTCATGATCTTAAAACAATTACTAGTGAGAGTCTTACAAGCAGGGGTGTCTTAGCAAGTGAATTAAATGAGTGTGACTCACTTCTTGTATCTCAGTTCTATCTTTTACCTGAGGCAAAAGCATTAGAGCCAAAAGATCTTTTGTGTATCTTAGCTGCATGTATATTTGAAGGAGCAAAAAAGGATGGTGAACCCCGGGTAGATGAATTGGATGTGCCTGATAAGGTAAAAGAAGGTATTAAAATCTTGATTGAACTTTGGAATTGTGTACGTGATGAAGAAGATAAAATTGGGTCAAAGCCATATGAATGGCAGCTCAGTACATTTTGGGTTGTTCCTATTATGCGATGGATTAATGGTGAACCTATTGCACAGATCTGTGCAGACAATGGAATTTATGAGGGTAATATGATCCGTTCAGTTCTTAAACTTAATAACATGCTGGAGGAGTGGCGTTCAATGGCAACGTACTGTGAGGATGCTGAGATTCTAGAGAAGTTTAGAGATGCAGAGACTCTTATTATGCGTGAGTCTGTTATCCAAGATAGTATTTATTTAAATCTTTAAAAAATTTATGATATTATAGTAGTATATCTATATGATGCAAACTGGAAGTAATGGATCTGGTGGATCTGGTGGATCTGGTAATAGAGGAAGAGGTAGGGGTAGAGGTAGAGGAGGTGCGGGAAATAATACACTGCGGAATAGAAATAGACCTCCACCATTTCCAGTAGGTGGAGCTGGAGGTGGAGGACAACTAGTTCCTGTACCAGTACCTGCACCGGCACCTGCACCCGCTCCTCTAGTAGTAAACCCACAGATAGCAGAAATAAATACAGCTATTAAAAGGTGGGAAACTGAAATATTTTTACCTGGAGTTGTAAGGCATAACCATGCAGGGGCAGTAAAAATGTCATTTGATTTTGATCCAACTAGCGCTGTGGCACGCGAAGCAATTCCAAGGGCAGATGCAGAAATACAAGAAATAGTTAGAATGTTTCATGAATCCCTTCGTGCATTTACTTATCCTCAACTAGTACATATACTTTCTCAAGAAACTATATATACAGAATTAGAGAGTAGATATCCAGGGATTATTAATATTGTAAAACGGGAATTATATTTAAAACTTTCTTCTGGCCTTGTAAGGACATCTATAGATGCAACAGGAAGGAGGGGGTCAGTAACATGCTCTTCTGAATTATCTAGAATATTATTTGTAGGTTCACAAGGAAGTGTGCATTGGGGTGGATGGGCTGACATTAATATAGTGTCATTATTATCAACAATAAAGTATTTTAATTTTCTTGGACTTACTCAACATTTACAGTGCAAAAGAGTAACAAGCCAAGCCGAATTTGATTCTGCTGAGACGCTAGAATTTAAAGGGCCTGAAAATATATATTTAACTGGAGTTATTACATCTAATAAAGGTAAAAATAGCGGACATTCATTTGCATATGTAAGAGGTTATTCTGATTCTGAATCTAAACAAAATTGGTATAATGCAGATGATGTCCATGGTGTTCTAATTCCAAGAATGCCTAGCGTCCCTCCATCTTGGACAACTCCTAATATGTTTAGTCCAATTGAAACACATCCAACAACTGCAATGATACTTGTCAGAATGCCTTCAACGCGTCGCATAATAGAGCATGAAGGAGCAAAGTTGACTGCTAATGTACAAAGTAATGTACTTACTACGGGTCAACAAAAAGAACCAGAAAGGCTTGAGGCCTTTCGTAAATTTGTTTTAGAATTGGCATCTTACCCTTTTATTGGGCATCCATTATTTGCACAAGGTGGATCTGGAACCTGTGGAGCTGATGCATTAAGTTCAGTTTTGGCATTTTCTGATGGATTAATGTATGTAACGCATAGTTTATATATTAATCATATACAAGCTATAATTAATTCTTTTCCACTTTTAGGATTTTCTAATAGAAGTCAAGTAATAGAATGCTGTTATCGGATTGCATCTGCATTATTTAGATTAAAACAAAGAGTACCAGCCCCTTCAGAAACACATGCAGTAATGGATGGATATATACGTGGCACTCATGCAGCAGGCGCAGGTGGAAATGTATTACCAGCAGCAGCGCCTGCAGGGCTAGCAGTGCAAAATATAACACATTATGTTAAACAAAATATATTACAGCAAAATGCAGCCGGTGTATCTCTATCACATCGTTTATGGATAATGCAACCATTACCACCATTAGAATCAACAATACAAGGAATATCATTAGAGTACCAAGCAAGGACTCTTAAGTATTACGCATTAGTATTTATAAGACTGCATTTTTTAAAACTTGAGGCTGGAACTCCTGGTACACTTCAACAAAGACAACAAAAGGTACGTGAGCTAAATATTAGAGTAAATGCAAAAGGACCTCATCCACCACCCAATGCAGGAGGAGCAAATGGTAGATTAGGAGGAGGTGCTGGAAGTGCTGGATCAGGCCCTTAGAGTTTAAAGTTTATTGTATATGTATTAGTTATAATGGATCAGGATATTTATGCTCTAGTAGGCAAGTACGGATTTAAAAGTCTTCATAATCGCTTAACTGAGATTATGAAGTCTGAGTACGAATATCTTAAAGAACAGTTTCCTTTAGAGAAAACACATGTAAATCAAGTTATTCAACTACCAGTACCATTAGAATCGCAAACAAAGGTAAGTGGGAAACGCAAGTATACAAAGAAATCTCAAATCCAAGTGCCTCCAGTAGAGCAAACTGTTACATTATCTGAATCACCTGAGATCAAAGATATACTAGTAGTTGCACCCGTTCAAACTGGGTATCGTGATCCAAAAGAAATAAAAGCCTTTCAGAAAGCTGGAGAGGATGAGAGGCACAAGTTAAATGAGGCAGCAGGTGTTCAACTCTCTCAGATCCTTACTAAGGAAAATCTGAAACAATGGATTGAGACTGAGGGTCATACATATGCGTGGGTTGCAAGGGAGAAGGCTGGATGCCCAGATACTCAGGTTGCTGCAACCGCTCAGATGATGGGTATTAAAAGTACATTTTCAAAAAAACGGGCAATGATGATAAAACATCGTTAAATAATTTTTTATAATTCATTAGAAATTAAAGTTTTTTTCTTACCACCTTTTTTTATTACAGGTTTTTCAACCCCGTCAGTTTCTTCAGTTTCAATTGATATTTCAGAATATTCTCCAAGTAAAGTTTGAATAGTTGTAGTTATATCTGCATTTTGATATTTTAATTCTGATATATTATGAATAGTAGCAGATTCAATAAACTCAATTTGCTGTTTTTTATCTTTCATAATCTTTTTAATTAAACTAGCTCCACGCAAAATTGCGCGGTGTAGGTAGACTTTAGCTTGATCTATACGTGCTTGTAATACTGGCTCGTTAGATTCAGATGTCTGAGATGCTATAAAATTATTAAAAATTCCAGAAATACGAATGACTTGATCAATTAATGAAAACGTGTGGTCGGTATTAAGATCTGCACATGATTGTATATACATAATACATTGCGATGCATTGATCCAATCAAGGCTAATTGGTACAGCTGGATCTTTATTGCAGATTGTTGTATTCAAAGATACAAAAATTCCAGTGCGTGCTTCTGGGTGCATTTTCATATCTCTGAGAAATTTATTGACTTCTGCTTGAGGGATAGGATTAGTATAATTTTTTATTTCAAATAGGGTTAGGTTTCCGTGAATGGTAGATGAAGAATCACATGAGAAAGTAGGAGCTTTTACTAAATCCCATTTCATTTTTTCTTTTGCGGTGTTTCTAAATAATTCTTCACCATCATGACCACGCAAAACAGATGATATCTGTCGTTGTAATTTAGATTGCAGTTCTTGTTCTTTTTGCAACAATTTTTGCTCTCTTTGCAAAAGAGTTGATTCTTTTAATTCAATTAATTGTTGATTCTTTTCTTCAATTGCTTTTAGAAGTCTATCAGATTCTTGTTGACATCTTTCACGGATTGAGTTTTCAGATTTAGATGCAATCTGAAGCTCGGTTTCTAGTTCAGAAATACGTTTAGAAAGTGTTTTTGATTCTTTTGCAAACTCAGATTTTAACTCAGACTTTGTTGAATTTAGATCAGATTCTAGGGTTAGTTTAGCTTTTTGTAGTAATTTAATCTGTAGCTCATAATCTTTTTTAATTTCTAAGATTGTATCTCTATATTGATCTTCAATCTCAGAAATCTTAGATACAAGGGGGGAAAGTTTAGATGAAATTTCTAAAGCAGATTTTTTCTCAGTAGTTGCAAGCTGTTCAGAATGTTTCTGGTTAATATCTTTGAGATATTCAGCAAAAAGTGAATCTCGTGTAAATTCATCAGATATTGTTTTCTCAAGTTGAAGCAATTTGGCTGCAAAAAGAAGTACAGTTTGAAATTGTTCAATAGAACATGTCCTCAGATCATCTGGTAAAGTGAATGATCTAGAAATACAAAAACTAATAATACTTGATCGGTTAACATATTCTTGTGAGTAAAATGCAATGAGGGGTTCTGCCATAAGTAAATTTAGTGCAGGATGTTTAGGTTAAAGATTATAATGCGGATTTTTTAAATATATATCTTATATATATTAATTATATTATGGATAAAAATACAAGAAAGAATAATCGGTCAAATCGCCGTGGCCATACTTATAAAAAAATTATTAAAGTATATGAACCATTATCTGGATATTCTATTACAAATAATCTATATGATCCTAAATTTTCATTAACTTACGGCGAGGTTACAACTGAAGGTGCGATTGAATTAGCAAATATTTTTACTAAAATCAAACCAATTAAAACATACCCTATTGGACAGCGCACATTTTATGATCTTGGTTCAGGTATTGGCCGAATTGTATTTTTAATAACAAATTCAATACCTGGACTTATTTCTAAAGGGATTGAACTTGTTAAAGAAAGACATGATAATGCTGTGTTAGCATATAATAAGTTAAATGATGTTTCCCTACAAAAGCGTGTAGAATTTATAAATTGCTCATTTTTTGATAAGCCATTAAATGATGCAGCGTGGATATATATAGCAAATTTATGTTTTTCAGATGCAATTAAAGAAGAGTTATCTAAAAAATTTAATACTGAATTACAAAGTGGAACATTAATTGCTTGCCTATCGCAATTTAATTTATCTACAGATAACTTTGAAAATTTAGGAATTTATACCATACCTATGTCTTGGAATAAAGCGGGGTCTGTTGTGTATATATATCGGAAAAAATAATATAATGAAAAGCAATACAGATTAAAATACTCATAAGTAACTATAAGATTTCCAGTGATAAATGTTTAGACGCGCGGGGCGGGTGCGGGTGGGTGCGGTGTCTGGTATATAAAAGAATGAAAATAAATAGAGATATGAAGTACATATATGCACTAGTATCAGGTCAATTAATTCTGTATGCAAATCTGATGAGATCTGATGAGATCTAATTAGATCTGATTAGATCTGATTAGATCTGATGAGATTACAGAAGTCTAATATAAATGTCATGAGATTACAGAAGTCTGATAGAAATTGTATGAGATATTGCAATCTGATTGGGGTGCATTAAAAATATCTGATGAAATCTGATACAGATTTGATCAGATTATAGAATTCTGATAGAGATTGTATGAGATTGTATGAGTGATATTGCGGCGGAGTAACATATCTGATGAAATCTGATGAAATCTGATGAGATTATAGAATTCTGTTAAAGATTGTATGAGACTGTATCAGATATTGCATTCTGATTGCGGCGCGAGCTAAATTATCTGATTAAATCTGATACAGATTTGATGAGATTATAGGAGTCTGATGGAGA